>Ga0307478_10003566_pt1 | contig 11485 bp, 6 predicted proteins | sample atmos_gasesECM4C_2_FD_203713 | JGI IMG/M metagenome (GOLD analysis project Ga0307478, IMG submission 203713) | Hardwood forest soil microbial communities from Morgan-Monroe State Forest, Indiana, United States - atmos_gasesECM4C_05 | ecosystem: Environmental > Terrestrial > Soil > Temperate...
CCCATCAGGAACAGGACGAGCACGGTAAGGAAAGTCAGACCGCTGGTCAAAATCGTTCGCGACAACGTTTGATTGATGGACTTGTTCACCACGGCGGCGAACGATTCGCGGCGTAGCAATCGATTGTTCTCGCGGATACGGTCGAAAATGACGATGGTATCGTTCATCGAATATCCGACAAGGGTGAGAAGCGCCGCTATAACCGTCAGCGATATCTCGAATTTCAGTAGCGAAAAAAAGCCCAGGGTAATTAAAACGTCGTGAAAAACGGCAAGGACAGCCGCGGCCCCGTAAACCCACTCGAATCGGAAGGCAATATATACCAGCATGCCCGCCAAAGCATAGAGGGTAACGAAGATGGCCTGCCGGCGCAGCTCGCCGCCGACTTTGGGACCCACTACCTCGACGTTCCGTATGGTAAAGCTGCCCAACGCGTAGTTGCTTTTCAACGTTGCAAGCACCGCCGGCGTGGCGCCATCCACGGCAGACAACTCATCGAAATTGGTGACCACACCGCCCTTGTTCCCGTCGCGATAGGCCAGAATTGTCTTGCCCAATTGCTGATAACGATCGCCCGCATTGACCGAGAGATGCAGCGGATCGTTAGCGTTGAGCACGGCGGCGAGAGAAGAGGGTGTAGCGGCATTGAAATCCGGCTTGCTGGAGTCTTTCACCCCATAAATGGAGTTCAGTGCGTTGATGACCTGGGCGCGCGCGGTATCCAGCGCCTCGTCGCCCTGGCCTTTCTGTTCAACGAAAATCAAAACTTCGTTGGATGTCGAGCCCAATCCGCCACTGCTGATGCTTTGGATCTCACTGTTCCCGAGCCCTTGGGCCGTCAAGCCTTTGCGGATTTGGTCGATATTGGGGGTTTGCGCAAAGCGGACATCGACGTTGGTTCCCCCTTTGAAGTCGATGCTGTAGCGAAGCCCGTGGTTGAGGAAAACCGAAGTCCAGCCGGCGAGAAGCAGAAGTCCGCTGAGGGCGTAGAAATACTTCGCCTTACCCATCCAATCGATGTTGGGTTCTTTGAAGAACTCGATCATGCCACACGTACTTCCCTTCTTTAGACTCCAGTGGGCATTCCTTTGTTCCCGCAACCGCGACCGTCCTAATTTAGATGAACGGCGGGACCCAAAGTGCGCGCTGGCCAATGCCAATGGTTCTAGTACGAGACTTAAATGCTGAGTTCCGCCTGGCGATCCATCTTGGTCAGGTGATACTCAAAAATCGTCTTTGAAACGTAGATGGCGGTGAACACGTTGGCAATCAAACCGATGGTCAAGGTGATAGCAAATCCGCGGATGGGTCCGGTGCCGAACAGAAAAAGGAAGAAGGCGGACACCACCGTAGTCACGTGCGTATCGATAATGGTCAGAAACGCCTTGTCAAACCCGGCCTGCACAGCGGAGGCGGGTGATTTGCCATTGCGCAGTTCCTCGCGGATACGCTCGAATACCAGAACGTTGGAATCCACGCCCATGCCGATGGTCAGAATTACACCGGCAATTCCCGGAAGTGTGAGAACAGCGCCAAATGCGGCCAGCACCGCCAGCAGAATGACCAGGTTCAGAATCAGCGCCAGGACCGCATTGCCCCCGGACATTCGATAGTAAAACAGCATGAAGATCATCACTACCAGCAAACTAAGCACAGAAGCCTGCACGCCGTGGCGAATAGAATCCGCGCCGAGCGACGGCCCGACCGTGCGTTCCTCCAGATACTTGATGGAGGCGGGTAGAGCGCCGGCGCGCAGTACCAATGCTAGGTCGTGGGCCGACGCTTCGCTGAAATTGCCCTCGATAAATCCGGAATCGTCGATGCGGCTGTTGATCACCGGAGCAGAGTAAACTTTGTGATCGAGAACGATGGCCATCTGCCGATGCACGTTCTGCTCCGTGAAAGGACCAAAGCGGCGCGCGCCTTCCGCCGATAAAGTAAAGTTGACTTGCCACTGCCCGGGATTGTTGGTGTTGCGGTTTTCCGTTGCGCTCCGCAGGTCACGCCCGGTTACTGCCGCCGTCCGGCTCAGCACGTACCACGCTTCCCCACTATCGGGTCCTTGACTCCGGCTGTCCGGGCGGTTGGGGACGAGTTCTGTCCCAGGAGGCAGCACTCCCCCGTGCGCCGCGAGGGCCGCAGTTTGCGAAGGATAAGGGCTCGGGTCTTCGACCAGCCTCAACTCGAGCTGCCCGCCGGCTTGAATAACAGCCTTCGCGCGTGAAGGATCGCCTTCTCCGGGAAGCTGCACAAGAATTTCATTGTCATTGCGGCCGTGAATTTGAATCGTCGGCTCGGTCAATCCCAATGCGTTGATACGCCGCTCGATGGTCTCCAGCGACTGCTGCATCGTGGTGTCTTTGATCGCGGCAATGGCGCTTGTCCGCATGGTCAGCGTATAGCTGGAGGGCTCGCCCGCGGTGGGAGACATGTCCCACACATTCTGCAACTGCGAAGTGACCAAATCGCGAAAGTCGGACAGCTGCTCGGAAGGAACGTTGCGCACCACAACGTGCGTATCGTCCATGCGGCGGACTTCGTCATAGTGAATATTCTTCGTACGCAACTGGTTGGTCAGGCGATCGACGGTTTGATCCGTCTCTTGCGCGATGGCTTCCTGCACCTGCACCTGCAGAATGAGGTGCGTGCCGCCCTGCAAATCCAATCCCAGCTTGATCTGGTGCGCGAAATTCGATTTTACATCCGCCAGCGAAGTCGGGAACGTTGGCAGGCCGAGCAGCCCATAGATGCACCCGACAATAACGACAACGATGAAGACTGCTTTCCACTTCAAATTAGGATTCATAGTTAGAAATTGCGACCCGTTGTCGCCAGGCTGGCGGTTTTATTTCGCATCTTCCGCTGCCTCCACCTGCGTGATCGCCGAACGCGCGATGCGGATTTTCACCGGAGACGACCCAGTGTCCGCGATTTTCAGGATCACCGTATCGCCGTCGATCCCGTTGATGACCCCATAGATGCCGCCATTGGTGATCACTTTGTCTCCGGCCTTTAGTTGCGACAGCATCTCCTGCAGCTTCTTTCTCTGGCGCTGCTGCGGGAGAATCAGCATTACGTAGAAGATGCCCATTACGATGACCATCATCACCAGTGGGCTGCTTAGCGCGGAGCCCAAGCCGCTCGGCACCTGAAATGTCATCGCCGTGAACATGTTTCCTTCGGATTTCCTTCCCTTCCCGCTTGGAATTGCACGCCACGGGAGATAGCAACAGCTTTCCGCGGGTTTTCCCCGCTTCCACCAATCCTACGCGCTCTCTTCTGGTGTTGCCGTGCAGACGGCCCGCGCGCCCTTCGGACTCGGAACAGCCTCGCTCTAACCCGAGTTGCTCTCAACCTGCTACATCCCTCAGGCCGGACCTTCCGCGTAGCGTGCGTGCATCGCAGATGAGAATTTCGCTAGGTTTCCAAACCCGATAGCCTCGCGGATTTGCCGCATGATGTCAAGGTAAAAGTGGACATTGTGGTGGGTGGCCAAAATCGCCGCGGTGATTTCTCCGGCCGCAAACAAGTGCCTCAGATACGCACGCGTGTACCTGCCGCAAACCGAGCAGGAGCATTGCGCATCAATCGGCCTTTGGTCCTGCGCGTAGCGCGCGTTCTTGATCAGCACCCGGCCCTCGCTGGTATACAAGCAGGCGTGGCGCGCCGCCCGCGTCGGCAGCACGCAATCCATCATGTCAATTCCGAGCGCCACGTAATCGGCTATTTGCTCGGGCCGGCCTACACCCATCAGATAGCGCGGCCGCTCCTTAGGAAGCAGAAGAGTTACTTCGCCGGCCATTTCACAGGTCAGTGCATGCGGCTCCCCGACCGCCAGCCCGCCCACCGCGTACCCCGGAAAATCGAGCTCGAGCAATTGCAAAGCGCTCGTGCGCCGCAGGTCCGCGAACGTTGCGCCCTGCACAATCCCGAACTGCCACTGGGCCATCTCCCCATTGCGCTGTACATACTCCACAAAATATTTCCGGGCCCGCCCCGCCCACTGTGTCGTGCGCCCGACCGCCGCTTCCGCCAACTCCCGCGGCGCTGGAGTCTCAATGCACTCATCCAGCACCATGGCGATGTCCGACCCTAGCGCAAGCTGGATCTCCACTGCTTTTTCCGGCGTGAGCAAATGTTCCGAGCCGTCCACATGTGACCGAAATCGCACGCCCTCGTCACTGACTTTGCGCAGCTCCGAAAGGCTAAAGACCTGGTAGCCGCCCGAATCGGTAAGAATCGCGCGCGGCCAGACCATAAACTGATGCAATCCGCCCAGCTTGCGGATCAGCTCATGCCCCGGACGCAGATATAAATGATAAGTGTTGGCCAGAAGGATCGAAGCGCCCAGTTCCTCGAGCGCTTCCTGAGTCAGCGCTTTAACGCTGGCCGCGGTGCCGACCGGCAGGAACGCCGGCGTCTCGACGGCTCCGTGCGGCGTGCGCAGAATGCCGCGTCGCGCCGACGTCGGGTCGGTCTTCTCAATATCAAACAAAAAACTCACGCGTCCAGTGTAGCAGGGCGTCGATCTAGATCGCCGCCCACGCCACCTTTGTCAGCACCCAAATGGCCCATAGTCCAAATACAATCCCAAAACTTGTGGCGGGTCTTATTTTCTTCGGATTTGCAGCTTAGGCCCTCGGCAATTCCGACACCGCATGGCGACTACCATGTGCGCAATAGCATCCATGTCTAAACTGGTTGTTCATACACAAACCCGAATCTGAATTCAACAACCCGAATAGTTGAGATTTATATGCAGCTACAACTCCTTTAGTTTCTTCAAATCCACGTCGGCATCCCGATTGCCTTCCCCAACTCCTCGTCAAATCATTTGCGAACAGATGTGAATTCAAATTTGTTCGGTGAAATCTATCGGAGGATAAGTCGTGAATCGATTTTTGCGAAGTTTACAACACCGGCTGTGGTTGGCAGCGTCGTTCCTTCTTCTACTTTCTGCTGCACCGCAGGCCTGGCCGCAAAATGCGGGCGGCCGCATCGTCGGCACCATCGTAGATCAGGGCGGAGCCTCGATCCCCGACGCCAGGATCACTATCGTCAACGCCGCCACCCAAGTTCACTACGACACCAAGACCAACAATGACGGCTATTTTCAGGCCCTCGATCTTCCTATCGGTACCTACGACGTCATGATCGCCGCGGACCGCTTTCGCTCCATCGACTACAAGAGCCAGACGCTGCAAATTAACCAAGTCCTCCGTCTCGACTCCAAAATGGTCGTGGGAGCCATCGCCGAGGTCGTCGAGGTTCAGGAACAAGCCGACGTAATCGAGACGGTGAACCCCACGCTGGGAGCTTCGATCACCGGCCGCACGCTCACCGACATGCCCTTGAACGGGCGCAATGTCTTGCAGTTGGCGTTACTTGAGCCGGGGGTCAGCCCGGTCGACAGCAGTTTCACGACCAACGGCGGCGCGGGATCCTATAACATCGGTGGCGGGCGCGCGGACTCCGTCACCTTCCTGCTCGATGGCGGCCTGAACAACGAACAGCTTGCCAACGGCGTGGTTTACAATCCCAATCCCGACACCATCTCCGAATTTCGCATTCTCGAGAATAATTACACCGCCGAGTACGGACGCAACGGCGGCGGCATCGTCACCGTCGTCACCAAATCCGGGACCAATGATTGGCACGGCAGCGCGTTCGATTTCATTCGCAACGACGCGTTCAACGCCAACACTTTCTTCAATAAAAGCGACGCCAATAATTTGCTGCCCCGCGATGTGCTCAAGCGCAACCAATACGGCGGGACCTTTGGTGGACCCATCACCATTCCTCATGTAGTTCACGGCCGGGACCGCTTCTTCTTCTTTGTCGGCTATCAGGGTCAGAAACAGACGCAAAATCAATCCACCAATGCCATACAAACGTTCACCCCGCAGCAAATCACCGGCGACTTCTCCAACGGCGGGGCTCCCGGCAATTGTCCCAATGCCGACGCCAACGTAGCCGCCTTCCTGCAGGCCAACCCTTTCTTTCAGGCTAATGCGGCCAAAGCAGCCTGCGCCATCATCGACCCCACCAAGATCAACGGCGTCGCGCAAAAGTACATCGCGGCTGGTTTGATCCCGACTGCCGCTGGGGGCTTGCTGAACTCTCGCTCGGTCAACACCAACGACGACAACGAGCTAACCATGCGTTTCGATCTCAACGTCACCCAGAAGGACCGCGTATCCGTTACGTTGGGCGGCAACCGCAATCCTACTCTGAACGGCTCAGGCTCCTCTGGCATCGGTTTCACAACTGTGCCGGGATATCCCCTCACCACCATCAATCACAATTACTTCTCGAACTTCGCGTATACCCACACGTTCTCCAATGACCTGTTAAACGAGTTCCGCGTCACCGTCCAGCGCTCCAATCAATTGTCATCCAAGCCCGCAACGACGATTCCGACGCACAATGCCGTCGGTGAAGTCGGTATTACGCCTGACCTGGAATTGGGAGCGGCAGCTCTCGCCTTCAATGATGAGGGCACCTACTACGGCTTCAGCATTCAGGGCCCTAGCACCCTCATCAGCAACACCTTCTACTACGGAGACGTTGTTTCCTGGACTCACGGCCGCCATAACTGGAAGTTCGGTGGCAATTTCTCCGCCTACCAGTTCAACACTGCCTTCGATTTTATCGGCAACGGACTGTTCACGTTCCAGGGCCCCGGCGGCGTCGGCTCGGGGACCGACTTCGCTGATTTTCTGCTCGGCATTCCTTCTGCTTATTCACAGTCCCCTAATGCGCCCACCAATGCCCGCAGCAAGTTCTACGCCGGCTTCGCCCAGGACGAATGGCGAGTGACCAAAAAACTCGTCCTCACTCTCGGCGTACGCTACGAATACAGCACTCCCAAACTAGACACCGAGGGCCGCACCTTCAGCGTCATTCCCGGTCTCCAGTCCACCGTATTTCCCAACGCTCCCAGCGGCTTGGTATTTCCCGGCGACAAGGGCGCGCCACGCGGCGTCAATTTCCCCGACCGAAATAACTGGGCGCCTCGTTTCGGTTTTGCCTGGGACCCCAAGGGCGACTCGAAGACCAGCGTTCGCGGCGGCTTCGGCATCTTCTACGATATCCTCAAGGCCGAGGACAATTTCCAGGACAATGGCCAACCGCCATTCTTTGCCGGCGCCAACCTCTTCTTCAATCCCATTCCCGGCAATCCCTCCGCTGACGTGCCTTTTCTCGCGCAGCCCTTTCCCAATGCCGGGAACGCCATTCCTAATCCCTTTCCGTCCAAGCCCGTCGATCACAACGTAAATTTTGCCGCTGCCGGCATTCTCCCCTTCGGCGGAACTTCTATCTTCCTGGACGATCCGCATCTGCGCACTCCGTACACCTATCAATATAATCTCAGCGTCCAACGAGAAGTCGCCCGCAACACCACCGTCCAGATCGGCTACCTCGGCAGCAGCTCGCACGGATTAACCGCGCTGGTCGATAGCAATCCCTTCATCTTGGGCACCACCGACCGCGTGCTCAACTTGCTCCCCGGCAACAGCTCCTGCACCGCCACCACCGGCCAGTGCTCCTTCACCGGCCTGCCAACCTTCAAAAACGTGTCCAAGGCTTCGTACAACGGCCTGACCGTGTCCGCCACGCGCCAACTCACGGATACTCAATTTATCGGGCGCACCTACTTCACCTTCGGCTACACCTACGCCCATTCGATCGACAATGTGTCTGGCTTCCGCGCTCGCAACAGCCAGGTTCCAACGTACAATCCCGATCTCTTCCGCGCCTCCTCCGATTTTGATGTGCGCAATCGCATCACCTTCAGCGGCGGCTGGGATCTCCCATTCGACCATGCCTGGGCTTCCGGACCGAAGCGCCTCACGCAAGGTTGGAGCCTCTATCCCATCGTCTCCTGGCGCACCGGCTTTCCGCTCGACGTTTTCGGCCAGGTCGACAACAGCGGCGGCTTCACCAATCCCACCGTCACCGGCGCCGGTGATATCAATCCCCACGCCAATCTGACCGGACAGCCGGTAACCACGTTCGATCCCCATCAGGTCCAGACCCTCAACGGACTGACCGGCAATTTTTATTTCAATCCGCTGGCCTTCTCCAACTCACAGGTTGGCAGCACCGCGGATCCTTGCCCTGCGCCTTCCCCGTCGTGCTTCCCTTCAACCGCGCAAGTCGTGGCCAACCCAGCCCTGCGCACCTACGGCTCCTTGCCTCGTAACTTCCTGCGCGGCCCAGGACGCACCAACGTCGATATGACCGTTTCCAAGGTCACCGCCATCACCGAGCGTCTAAAGTTGGAAATTCGCGCCGATGCCTTCAATCTCTTCAATCACGCCGAATTTGCCAACCCCAGCACCAACATAACCTCGGTCAACTTCGGCCAGATCACCACCACTGGCGATCCCGGCCCCCCAATCGACCACCACGAGCGCATCCTTCAGTTAGCAGCGCGATTCACCTTCTAACAATCCAGAATCTTCGGCTTATTCGCGAGGCCTTCGGAATTTCCGGAGGCCTCTCTTCTTGCAGGTGTGTCTGAAGAGTGAGCCGGATGTATAAATTCTGCGGAGCCACTTGGCGCCGAAAAGTTGGAGTGACGTTGTATGCGGAGCATGTCAGGAGTACAGTACTGGTCAGCGGAAATCAAAACCGAATTCCGCTTTGCGGACTGAGCTAGCGGCGTTTCAAAACATACGCCTTCATCCGAACCCCGGCTTATCGGCTGGCTGGCCCTACGTGCAACACGCTACATCGGGGAGACCACACTCATGACAGCCCTTGCTGGATTTCCTGCGCGTGTGCTGGCGCTCACCGTGCTCGCAGTGACGGCCGGCACTTTGTTTGGGCGGGGACAATCCCCTACAGGTACGCGAGCTGGGGCGCCGTCGCGCGCCAAGGTTGTAGACCTGATTCCCGCAAGCCTCAGCGGAGAAACCAATCAAGACAGTGAACCCTTCCTCGCAGTCCAAACGGCGAATCCCCAGGTCATGGTCGCCTCGGCGTTCACTCCCAATCCGATTTCGATTACAGGAAATGCCCCAGTGTATGTCTCAGAGGACACCGGCGACACCTGGGTCCTAAACGCGATCACGCCCGTTCAGCGGATGACTTGCGACATAACCCATGCCATATCCGTCGGCGAGAACCATCCGCGCGGCGACCTGCACGCAGGCACCCTCGCTTGCGCAGCATCCGTCACACTCGACGAGTCGGAATCCGACGATGTTTCCTCCAGCGCCATTATGAATGTCCAATCCAGCCGCACCAACGTCGACCAGCCCTTCGTCCGCGCGCTGGCCTTCTCCAATGCCGACCACATTTATGTCGGCTTAAACGATCTCGCCCAGTCGAGCGGCCGCACCGCAACGGTCGACGTTTCCCTGGACGGCGGCGCCACCTACAAATCCTTTTCCGTCGAATCGCGCAAGACCATGGGGCAAGATGGGCCATCCGTCCGCCCGGCCATAGCCCCGGACAATACCGTCTACGTCGCCTTCTTCGGCTGGCGCAAGTTCAATGGCTCGATGGCCACCAGCGACGTAGTCGTTGCGCGCGATGATGCCGGCGCAACCGGCTCTCACCCTTTTCAAGCTCTCAAGGACCCCTCAGACAAATTGCCTGGCCGCCTGGTCGTCAAGAAAGTCTCCATCCCTTGGTCCAATGCCCCCACCCTTGGCCAGGAACGCATCGGCTCGACGCTCTCCATTGCAGTCGATCCGAATAACAGTTCCACGGTGTACCTGGGTTGGGCGGATCGCGGCCGTAAGGGAGACATCTACACGCTCCATGTGCGCCGCTCCACCGACCGCGGTCTGACTTGGTCCAAGTCGGACTTGCCGCATACCACCCTCAGTAATGCCACCAACATTGCGCTGGCCGTGGCTAACAACGGCACCGCCGGGCTTCTCTACCAGCAACTCTCCGGTGGCCGCTGGGTTACGCATGTAGTCCAATCGCGCAACGCTTTCGCGACGATTCAGGACACTGTTCTCGCCACTGTCCCCGCCGATAAGCCCGCGGGGCAATTCTTGCCATACCTGGGAGATTACGATTACCTTCTCGCCGTCGGAAACGAGTTTCGTGGAGTTTTTTCCGCCAACAACACGCCGGACCGGGCTAATTTTCCGCAAGGAGTAATCTACCAGCGCGCCGCGGACTTCAACACCCGCACTCTCACCGACGGTTCGGGCAATCCCGTGGCGATTTCCATTGATCCCTTTTATTTCAGCGTTCCGGTGCTGCCATGAAGTGCAGTCGCACTGTTGAACTTGTGAAAGTGCCGGGGAAGCGGGGACGTATGAATACTTCGAGATTTTTTCTCGCGGGCACCCTCGGGTTGACCTTGCTCGCGTCTGCGGTGAGCGTACTTGCGATTGGCGCGAGCCTCTTTGCGTCCAATTCCTTGCCGCAAACAACGAACAATCCGGCTGCTTTGGCCAAACAATCCAGCATCACGTTTGTCGGCACGGTCAGCCAGCTCGCCGCCACCTCTCTTGCCGCTGTGCCTAAGTCCTCGCAAACCATTGTCGTCCGTGTTGACTCTGTTTTGAAGAAGCCTGTCGCCGTCTCGCTGAAGAAGGGCGACACCGTCACTGTTGAGGTGAAAGACCCCGCGGCTTTCCAGGAAGGAACGCAGGCAACGTTCTACACCGAGGGCTGGATCTTTGGTTCCGGAATCGCCGTCAAGGAACTTGGCCACGCCGCGCCGCCCACCGGAGGCACGCCAGGCGCCGCGGAAACTAGCGAGAAGCCGGTTGTACAGGATCCATCGCAAATTACTGACCAGGATTTGCAACGCCTGTTATCCAGTTGCGACTTTGTGGTCATAGGGCGCGTCACCGATGTGCACCAGTGGGTCATACCCAAGTCCGCTGCCCCGCGTTATCGCACGTCCGAGCATAGCGCGAACTGGCAGGAAGCCGTGCTGCAAGTCCAGTCCGTCCTCAAAGGGCCAAAAGTCAAAAAAAACAAGATCGTTCTCCGTTTTCCTCTGTCCCGCGACGTGGCCTGGGTGAATGCGCCGAAGTTCGAAAATGGGCAGCAGGGAATCTTCATCTTGCGGAAGGATGAGCTCTCTGGCGCTTCGGTCGGCGGCTATAAAGCAGACGTATACACCTGCCTGAATCCAGGCGATTGGCTTCCGATGATCGAGGAAGCTCGCGTCCGCTCCCTCCTCAAAAATAGATAGCCTTTAGCCTCGCTGCTGTAGGGGCCTCGCTTAAGCCTGCCTGTCGCAGGCAGGCGCATCCAAGCCGCATTTTGCCTTGGAATTGGTCGTAGCGCCCGCATCCGGGCTACAATCGCGGGCCGCCGCGCCATCCGGGCGGCGACTTGGCGATTGGACTCGGAGCTTTCACCCATGAACACGAGTAAAACTGTAGGTTTGCTTGCAGCATTGGCGTTTGCCGTGGCGCTGTGGGGACAGAGCGCCCCGCCGGCCAAATCCGTCGCGGAGCGCCTCGGCTATCCAGCCAATGCGCGACTGCTGGTGATCCAC
>Ga0307478_10003569_pt1 | contig 11482 bp, 8 predicted proteins | sample atmos_gasesECM4C_2_FD_203713 | JGI IMG/M metagenome (GOLD analysis project Ga0307478, IMG submission 203713) | Hardwood forest soil microbial communities from Morgan-Monroe State Forest, Indiana, United States - atmos_gasesECM4C_05 | ecosystem: Environmental > Terrestrial > Soil > Temperate...
GCGTACTCAATCCTATGCGCGATCTCGGCCGTCGCTTCCGGTTCCGCTGCAGGCGCTTTCGCTTCCGCATGCGGCGACGCGGAATGTTCCTCTGCTGGCGGCTCTGCGATTTTATTCATCCAGTGGCCGCCCGCTTCTTCCGCATGCGAAGGCGACATCATGTCCATCCAGCCGCGCATACGCGATACAAAACTCGGACGCGACGCCGGCTCCGTCGTTTCCTCATGCTGCGCGACCGGTTCGGGAGCCTTCGGCTGAGTCTCGGGCTCCGCAAAAAATGTTTCCGCGGCAGGCGCTGTCACCGGCGCGGTTTTGGTTTCAGCCGTATCCGTTTTCGAAGACGTCACCACAGCAGCAGGCACTTCGCGCGGAACAAAGGGCGGGGGAGGTTCCACCTTTGCTTCGACTACTGCGGGCGACTCAATCGTTTTCGTTTCGGCGGCTTCTTCGACAACGGGCGCGTAAACAGCAGGAGCAGCGGCCTCCGCCGCCACTTCAGCCTCGGGCTGATCTTCCACGCGCACGCGCTTTGGCGGCACATCCTTCTCGGAAGGGAAAGTAATCGGCTCGAAATTTCGCCCGTACGAATAGACCGGATCCGCCGCCACATTTTCCGGAACTTCAAAATCCGCCGCGTTGCGCCGCCAATCGCTGGCCGTCGCGGTATGGTCCGTTTCGTCTTCGTCATCGTCCGGGACAACCGATTGCGTCTTGGGTCCGGACGCAACCTTGGGAGCCTTTTCGTTTTTAGCAGGAGCTTTTGGTGCTGCGGCTTCCTTGCTCTTTTTCTTGGCGCGCGGCTCCTCGTCTTCTTCCTCTTCCTCGTCCAAATCCATCGCCCGCACGCCCTTGCCAAACCCGTAAATCACCGCGGCTTCTTCGGGTGTCGGTTCGGGGAAGTCGGGAAGCGGCTTCGGCTCCGCCATCGCTGGATTTTCGAGTGCAGCGGCAGGCAGCGTAGGAGCCTCAATCACCGCCACCACTTCCTTCGCTTTTGCCAGTTCGGCCGCCACGCGCGGGTTCTTTTCCAGCGCGGACATTACCATCGCAATCAGCGGATCCGGTGGCACAAACGGCTTCTTCAATACTCCATCGGCGCCTACGCGCCGCGCTTCCTTCTCATCCAGCGGATCGAACGCGCCCACCAGCAAAATCACCGGGACATGCGCAAATCTCGTATCTTTCTTTACGAACTCGCAAACTTCGTACCCGTTCCGCACTGGCATGAAGACATCCGCCAGCACCAAGTCAGGATTAGCGTCCGGCATCCGGCGGACCGCAGCCTCGCCGTTGCCTACCGCAACGACCTCCACGCCGCGTTCCTGGAACGCCAGCGTGACCATTTTTTGGATGTTGGTATTATCGTCCGCGACCAGAATTCTGGGCACTGTATTCCCCTGGCGGCGCGCCCAAGCTCAGACACGCCCACCCCTTGGATACAGCTATTGCAGCACCCTGGGCGAACGAGGTCAACAAACTCGAAGTACAGGAGTGCTAGAGTTGTTAGCAGGCAGTTAACAGGCTGGATACTGCGTCAATTCCAAGGAATCAGCTTCTTCAAGCCCTTCTTCTTCTTGCTGGTGGATTCCTGACTGGAATCGTTTGGAGCCGCCTGCGCAGGTTGTTCGGCCTGTTGCGTGGAACCGCTCGGCGTGGCGCTTGTAGTGCCCGGCGTTCCATTCGCCGTGTTTCCGCTCGACGAGCTTGAGGAGGAGTCCGCTGCGCTCGCTGGTGGCGTTGCGGCGGAGTTTCCGTCCGCCGCAGGAGGCGCCGCAGGCGCAACCGCAGATGTATCTCCCCCCGTAGAAGGCTGAGGGGCGGCAACCGGCGCGTTCGGATCCGCTGCGGGGGCAGGGGCCGGAGCAGCATCCGTCTTCGGCGCAGGGCTCTCTTCACCCGGCGTAATGATTTGTACACCTACGCCCGTCTGCGCGTCACCCGAGCCTGTCGGCACGGTCGTCGCATCCACCGGCGTCACCACAGCATTGCTGCTTCCCGAGCTAGTTGCGCTCGATCCGCCACCGGCCGCACCGCCCGTCAGCGTGAACGAAGGCCCTTGCGCTCCAGGCCGCAAAATATCCGTCGCCGAAACTACGTCGGTCGGCGGATTCATCTGCGGAGTTCCCGTATGCGCGGCAACGGACACATCCGGGCTGCCCTTCAGCATTCCCATCGGCAGCTTCAGCACAACGCTTTGGTGATGTTCCTTCTCGTACATCTGCTGCTTCTGCATCCGCACGACGGCATCCGGATCAGCCGAAGGAACCGGTTTGCCCATTGCCTTCAACCGTTCTTTCGAGTCGGGCGCCAATTTTGAAAGCGGATAATCTCGCACGATCTTCGCGTAACACTTCGCCGACAAATCTCCCCAGTGGTTCTTGTCGTCTTCGTTCTTGGAAGCCTGCTTGGCGCGCCCATAAATGTCGCCCAGCATCCACAGCGCCTCGTCGTTCTGGCTATAGAGTGGGTACCGGTCAGTCAATTCCACCAGCCGCGCCGCCGAAGCCCGATAGTCGAATTTTCGGTAATAAAAATACGCAACCTTATAATCTCCGTCGGCCAGCACTTCCTGCACATCGCGCAAATACTGCTCGGCCTTCGGCGCCAGCGGGCTCTGCGGATATTTCAGCAAGAACGCCTGAAACGCGTCCTCCGCCGCTTCTCCTTGCGTCTTGTCGCGGTCTGCCTTCTCCATCATGTGATAGTGCGCCATTCCGACTTGCATCTGCGCATAGGCAGCCTCATCGAGGAACGGAAAGAAGGTCTGGAAATCGTTATATTCCTGAATGGACTGCGTCAGGTTCGCTGTGCCGCCCTCTTTGTAATACGAGTCCGCCACCGCGAGCTTTGCTTTCGCAAGGTACTCGCTGTCCGGATAAGTATTTATCAGCGTTTGCAGCGCCAGCCGTCCTTCCGTATAACGCCCGCCCTTCAAGTCGCGCTGCGCGCGATCGTAGAGAATCTTGTCCGGCTCCGCAGTCGTGTCCACCGCGGGTGTCGCCGACGCCGCGTCGTGGTGCTTCTTGCTACTCTTTTTCTTGTTACTCGCGGCGGTGTTGTCTGCCTTGTCTTCCTTTTTCGTTTCGTTGTCCGCCGCGGTTTTCGTGGGAGGCGGCGCGTTCTCGCCGCTCCCGCCAGTCTGCGGAGTCGGCACTTGCGCGCTTGCGCGCGGACTCAACACGAGCAGAAGAGAAAGGACCGCCAGGGTAGGGAACAGAACGCGAAGGATTACTGAACTTTTTACCGGATATCCTGCCATTTCGTTATTCAAATCGAACCTCTCCTGAGTGGTTTACGCTTTCTGGCTCAGGGCTTGGGTCGCGAGCTTTTTCAACTGGCGCGTGGCCGACGCTGGGTCGGCCGTATGGAATATGGACGTCCCTGCTACGAATGTGTTGGCTCCGGCCTGCGCCAGCTCGGCCGTGTTTTCCAGATCCACTCCCCCGTCTACCTCGATCCGGAAGCTGGCATTATACCGCGCCCGCATCTGATTCAACTGGCGAATTTTCTCGTACGTATTGGCGATGAATTTCTGCCCCCCGAATCCCGGATTCACCGTCATCACCAGCACTGTATCCACTTTATCCAGCACGTCGCTAAGCATCATCACTGGCGTAGCCGGGTTGATCGCCGCGCCCGCTTCCGCGCCATTCTCTCGGATCATCGCCAGCGCCCGGTCCAGATGCACCGTCGCCTCTTCGTGCACCAACACCCGGTTCGCTCCGGCGCGAATGAAGTCCTCGATATACCTTTCCGGCCGGTCAATCATCAGATGCGTTTCCAGGGTCATTTTGGTTGCCTTGCGCAAAGACTCCAGCACCGGAATTCCCAGCGAAATGTTCGGCACGAAGTGCCCGTCCATCACGTCCACATGGATCAAGTCCGCCCCGGCCTCTTCTACCAGGCGCACTTGGTCGCCCAAGCGCGCAAAGTCCGCGGCCAAAATCGAAGGCGCAATTTCAATCCGTGAGTAACTCATGTCAATGCGCTGAATTCTAGCATAGCCAAGAACCCAGCAGCGGAATCACGCCTCGTCGCGAGCGCCCGAATAGTCCGTGACTCGCCAGCCGATCCGGTTGAGAGGCGGTCTCCCTGTAAAGCACTCGCGCACACCTCGCTGATTAATTCAACGAATGTTGATTAATTCAACCGTCGGCGCCGTGTATCCACGCCGCGAAACGCCACTCGTTCGCAGAACTGCCTCAAAAATCTGCCATTGGCATGCAGCCTCTTTTCGTTGGACATCGGACCGTTGAGTGCATATAAGGAGACGCTGCCCTAAGGGGCACAGGCAATAAAGGAGAATCTCAATGGCCGCCAAGAAACCAAAGCGCGGAGCTAAGTCCACAAAACGCCTGAAGAAAAGCAAGCGTTTGGAGGCCACCAAGCCTCTAAGCAAAACCGACTTCATGGCGTCGTGAAGGCTGCGCGACTCCGCAAGGCGGGGCGATTGCCTCGTGTCCTGCAGTGTTGCTCGGACAAGCTCCGCTCCGCCGTCCCACTTGGGCCGCAAGCCTCTATGGAGGGACCCGACGTCTTGCAACATCGCGGTCTTTCGCCCGTCAAAATGAGGCAGCTCGAATCTGCAGCCGCCTGCTTCCAAAAACCGCCTCAGTTTCGCCCTAATTCTCCGGGGGCGCTCTGTGGTCTCGGCAACCTATGCGAAATGAAGGGTGCCTTCACAGAGGCCGCCGCTTGCTACCACAAGGCCATCGCACTTAGAAGCACCTATCCACCGGCCCATCGAGGCCTTGGTGTCGCCCTGCTTCGTCAAGGCAGGCTCGCGAAGGCCATCGCCGCGCTGCGCACGGCGGTGTCGCTCGAACCTGCTTCCGCTGAGGGGCTGTCTTTACTGCAGCACTCGATGCGGCATGCTTGCGCGTGGGATGAGCTCGATGGTCTCTCGCGCCGTTTGATTCACATTGTCCGCACGGCCTCAGGGTCCGTAAATCCCTTCGCCTTTCTCTGCCTGGACAGCAGCCCCAAAGAGCAGTTGCTCTGTTCCCGCCATTGGGCAGCCGCGAAAGCACCGGATCCGCGCGGTCGAACGCAAAAATTCGATCGCCGCGCGTACGCCCAGAAACACATTACGGTTGGCTATCTCTCGGCGGATTTTCACGAACATGCCACCATGCGGCTGCTCTCCGGGCTCTTTTGTCAGCACGACCGCGCCAGATTCCGCATTCTCGGGTACTCGTTCGGGCCCGACGACGGTAGCTTTACGCGCAAGCAAGTCGTTCGCTCCTTCGATCGCTTCATTGATATCAGCAACGCCTCACACGAAGAAGCCGCCCTTCGCATCCGTAAAGACGGTGTCGGAATTCTGCTGGATCTGAAGGGATATACGGCCTGTGCCCGTCCACAAATACTCGCGCTGCGTCCCGCGCCGATTCAGGTGAGTTACCTTGGTTATCCCGGTACGATGGGTATGCCGGCGATCGACTACGCGTTCGTGGACCGCTACGTTGTCCCGCCCGAGCACCAATCTGCTTTTTCCGAGCAGCTCGTCTACCTGCCCAATAGCTATCAAGCAAACGTCACCGCCCGGAAGGCCTCTTCTCCTCGGCCCTCGCGTCGGGATTGTGGATTGCCCGAAACCGGATTCGTATTTTGCTGCTTCAATGCTTCTTACAAGCTCACGCCAAACGTATTCGATATCTGGACGCGGCTGCTTCTGGGAGTGGAAGGAAGCACGCTGTGGCTGCTTCATTCGAATGCACTCGCCACCGCAAATTTGAAAAGGGAAGCGAACGCCCGGGGAATTTCATCTCGCCGGCTGGTTTTTGCTCCCGAATTACCCAACCCTGAACATCTCGCGCGCCTTCCGCTCGCGGATCTCTACCTCGACACGTTCCCTTACAATTCCCACACCCTTGCCAGCGACGCACTTTGGGCCGGCTGTCCGCTGGTCACTTGCTCGGGTCAAACCTTCGCTTCGAGAGTAGCGGGGAGTCTGTTGCACGCGGTGGGGCTGCCGGAACTTGTCTGCAGTTCTCTTGAGGAATATGAGTGCTTGGCTCTCGAGTTGGCGCGCAATCCGAAGCGCCTGCACGCAATTCGCCGACGGCGGCAAAACGCTCGGCGCAGCGCGCCACTCTTCGATAGCCAGCGATTTACGCGAAAACTGGAGAGCGCCTTTGAAACGATGTGGGATATTTTTAAGAAAGGCGAGCGCCCGCATTCTTTCCATGTCCCACCTGCCGGATCGGCGTAGCGCGCACTTCCCGCGCTCGTTCCGGAAGACACGCGCTGGCGCGTCGCCAGTCTCCTCCAAGTCTCAATCCGATTCGCGCGCAGCGCTCGAGTAGGCCAGGGACTTGAGCGAAGCTCATGATATAAACTCTCTGCTCGTTTCCATAGGCCCACACTCTCGCCAAACAGCATGCGCCCAGTCATTCAAGTCTCGGGAGTCCGCAAGACCTACGGTTCCACAGTCGCCGTGGACGAAGTATCCTTCGACGTTCATGACGGCGAAATCTTCGGCCTGATCGGTCCCAACGGCGCCGGAAAAACCACCACGATGGAATGCATCGAAGGCCTGCGCAAGCCGGACCGCGGCGAAATCTCGGTGCTGGGCCTTCATCCGTTCCGTGATGTCTACAAGCTCCAGGAACGCATCGGCGTGCAGCTCCAGCAGGCTCAACTACAGAAGCGCATCAAAGTTTGGGAGGCGGTAGACCTCTGGGCATCGCTCTATCGCAAGAAGGCCGTAGACGCGAATCATTTACTCGAACAGCTCGGCCTCGCCGAAAAGCGCAACGCCTGGTTCATGACCCTCTCTGGCGGTCAGAAGCAGCGCCTGTTCATCGCGCTTGCGCTGATCAACGATCCGGAGGTCGTGTTTCTCGACGAACTGACCACGGGCCTCGACCCGCAATCGCGCCGCGCCATCTGGGAACTCGTGCGCGGCATCCGCGCGCGCGGCAAGACAGTTTTCCTGACAACCCACCTGATGGAGGAAGCCGAACGCCTCTGCGACCGCGTCGCCATCATCGAGCACGGCCGCGTCATAGATATTGATGCTCCGCAAAATCTAGTGAATCGCCATTGTCCCGAGCGCTCCGTGGTTCTCGCCACCGACGACGCGAACGCCGTCGAGCGCTTTCGCGCCATCCCGCGCGTCGAGGCAGTCGCTTGCAACGGATCGCACTTCACGATTCGCGGCCGCGGCGACGACCTCGTCACCGAAGTGATTCATTGTCTTTCCGAGAATCGTATCCGCGTCACCGATTTCCGGACGATTCTCCCCAATCTGGAAGACGTCTTTCTGAAATTGACAGGCCACTCAATTCGCGACTAGGCGGAGCAAAGATGATGCTGCGTGGACTCTCGAAACTGACTTGGCTCGAACTGAAGATATTCCTGCGTGAGCCCCTCGGCGCGATCGGCACCATTGTTATCCCCGTGTTGATCTTCATCATCGTAGGCCGGATGATTGGCCCCAAAAGCGCCTCCGCCGCAGTCGCTGCCAATTCTTTCATTGGCGTCGGTCTCCCCGTGCTCGCCTCGATTCTGATTGCTATCAGCGCGGTCCTCTCTCTCGTCACCATCATCTCGATCTACCGCGAAGGAGGCATCCTCAAGCGCCTCCGCGCCACTCCGCTGCGTCCCCAGACCATCCTCACGGCCCACGTGCTCGTCAAGCTCCTGCTCACCGCGGCCACGCTCGTCCTGATGGTGCTCGCTGGCAAGCGATACTATCCGATCGGCATTCATCCTCCGTTATTCTCATTTACGATCGCGTTGCTCATCAGCACTTGCAGCATCCTCTCGATCGGCTTTCTCATCGCCAGCATCGTTCCCACCGCGCGCTTCGCCCAGCCCGTCGGAGCCCTCATCATGTACCCGATGCTCGGTTTTTGCGGACTCTTCACTCCCATCGCCGCTTTTCCGCCCGCGATTCATGCCGTGGCGCTGATGGTGCCGCTAACTTACGCGGTCTCGCTGCTCGGAGGTATCTGGCTGCGTGAACCGTGGTCAACGCACTTAGGCGATGTAGCCGCGCTCGCTTTGGTGTTCGCAATTTGCACGGCGCTGTCATCGAAAGTGTTTCGTTGGGAATAGCAAAGATCTATCTGTGCGAACTCCCACGCAACGTGGCTAACGGAATTGCCCACGATCATAAGCATTAGTTGTAGTACCATCGCCCCACCAGAGCCTTCGGCGCGACGCTAAAAATAAATGGCAACGTTCTCCGATTCGGCGCTCCCGCGCACCGCGGTGGTAACTAAGCGTCGCGGCCTCCTTGATTGTTATTTCTACTTCGCGATGTCCCTGCTGATTCCCGCGGTAGTAGTCTTCGGCTTCAGCTTCACAATCGGCGATAACCTGCTTCATCCCACTGTTCCGCGCCCGCCAATCCTCTATCTTCATGCGGCGGTCTTTTCCGGATGGCTGGTGTTCTTCTTCGTGCAGTCCATTTTGGTGCGGACCCACCACGTGCCTTGGCATCGCAAAATCGGCTGGTTTGGAGCGGGTGTGGGCGCGTTGATGCCTGTGCTCGGCGTCGCGACCGCCATTGTCATGACTCGCTTTAACGTCGCGCGCCTGCATTTCAATGTCGCCGAAGCAGAGTCTTTCCTGCTTATCCCGCTATTTGACATGCTCTGCTTCGCCAGCACGCTTGCGCTCGCGATCTATTGGCGGAAGAAACCTGAGTTCCATCGCCGCCTGATTTTGATCGCGACCTGCGCGCTCACCGCCGCCGCGTTTGCGCGCTTTCCCGAGCGGCTTCTTCCCAACCTGTACTTCTATTCTGGAGTGGATTTCCTGATTCTTCTCGGCGTCGGCCGGGACATGATCGTCAACCGGCGTGTTCACCAAGTCTACTGGTACGCGCTACCTGCGTTCATCGTTGGCCAAACGATCGTAACTTACACGATTCACCACAACCTGCCCTACTGGACGAGCATCGCGCACGAAATTATTCGCTAACGCGCAGCAACTGGCTTGGGTGAAAATCCCGGCGAGAACGAACGAGCACGAACGCTTCTGGGACGCGCGCACGACGAACATGGGAAGAAAACGAGGCGTCGGCACCCGAGCCTACCGCACTCGGGTGCCGGCACCTTGCGAATGTACCTACTTAGCGCACTTGGCCGGCTGGTTTTCGCAAGCGTTCGCCTGGTCGAGCAGCGCCTGTCCCTCGATGATCAGGTTTTCCGCGACCTTCTCATTGATGGGCGTTCCGCCGAACTCGGCTCCCTCGAGCATGGCCTTCATCTGCGCGGCTAACCCGTCGCGCTCCAGGGTCCACTGCGAGATGGTGTTCTCGAGGTTGTTGTAGACCACGTCGCCCGTTGAAGTGCTCGTGATCGCGTAGGTGGAGACCGCCAGAGTACTCTTCGCCAGCTCCCCGAATGGCGCGTTGATCTTCTTGTAGATTTGCCCAAGCTCCAGCAGCGTCTCCGAATGCGCATGCAGGCTCTGCGGCAGGACGCTCGGATCGAGCAATTCCAGGATCGTGCGTCCGTCGTGCTGATAATCGTCCGTTAATCCGACAAGAGTCATAATCGTTGGCCGCAGGTCCACGTGGTCGGTGAAGAAATCGCTGGTTCTGGTCACTCCCAGATTCTTGACGCCGGGGCCAACGATTCCGATGAACGTTCGCGCGATTTCCCGCTGGATGTCGCCGTGATTCCAGGCGAAACCCGTTCCCACTACGGGGATTGTGCTGCCCACCGTCTCGAAGAAGAAGTTGGGATTGCCGAAGAACGTAAACGTCGGCTCGCGGTTTGGATCCGCCACGGTGTTCATGTGCAGCAGGTGCATCGCCGCTGGGTCCACGATCGCTCCCTGGAGATCCGGCCCCAGCCCGGTGCCCAGCAAGCTCTCGCTCAATCCGGTATGCGGATTCACAGCGCTCAAGCCGGCCATGGTCTGCTCCAGCATGCGCACCGTACTGCTGTTTGGCAGCGGCTGCCCGTTGACGTAAGTCGTAGCCGCATCGTCGAAGTGGATCGAATACTGCGTCGGGTCGCCTGCAGCTGCCGTAAGCCCCGCCAGATTGATGTCCAATTCGCCCACGCCGTTCGTGCCGTAAGTGCACGGCACATCCGGAACTACGTTTCCATTGCGTTCGATTTTCGCTCCGTCGCAATTCGCCGGACTTGGCGCGCCACCGACAAAATGGTCGCCTTCGTCCGGAGTGAAAATAAAGAGCGTGTTGCTCTGATCAATTCCGGCTTCCTTCAGATGCAAGAAGAACGTACCGAAAGCCGAATTGTAATCCGCCAACTGGTCCACGTACGGAGCTTCTCCCGGACCGAATGTACCTTCGCTGGAAGTGGTCTCCTCATGATTGTCGTGCGCGTCCGCGATGTACGCGTAGATGATGGGAATGCCTTTCTTTAGCATGGTCTCCACCACGGCCAGCGTTTGCGCCGGAGTCGGATCGAAGTCCAATTGGTTGAACCCGGTCAGCGGCACGCCGTGATAGTCAACGATACTTCCCGTTGCGCTTCCGGTCAGCGCCGGATTGATGTACTTCAACCCAAAAAGTGCCTGATAACCTGTGTAGCCGCCCGGTTCGTCCGGCAACGTGTCGCTCACTCCCACCACGCCTAGAGTGGGGTTGGATTGGCAGATCGGGTCTCCCAACGCGCAGTGAATGGACGCGCCAATGAAGTCATTGTTCTGGTTACTGCTACTCTCCATTCCTTGCGGAGACGTCGCTCCGAACACCTTAAATACGTCGAACGGTGCGCGTTCCAGCACGATGTTTGCCGTCGAAAAAGCTCCCACCGTGCACCCCGCGCGTGTGAACGGAACCCACGGCGCGGACACGTTCTGCCCCGAAGGCGTCGTCAGCGCGAAATTGTTGTCGTCGGTAGCTGCGGTGATGTCAGACACCTTGTCGGTCCAGTAGAAGAACGAAGAAGGAAACAATCCGACTTCACCGCTCGTGCCGGGCGAGAACACCCCAAAGCTGTTGGCTATAAAGATCCCGGTATCGTCGGAGTACAGACCTGTTTGCGTGGTAAGGATGTCGTTTGCCGTGTGCGATACAAGGACTGTGTGATCGCCGGCATCCAGCGTCCCGTGCTGCTCGATGAAGTTCAGCAGGTTGGGCATTTGCTCCAGGTCGGAAGGAACGTTCGGATTATCACGAGTAAAGTGGACGTTATCGAATTCGACGTAAACCACATGCTTGAGTTTTCCCGACGGGGAATTCAGTTGGCACTGCGCAAAGGCAGAGCCAGCCATCCCGGTCGCCAGTAACGCCCAAGCAAGCGAGGACGTAACCGCGCGACGCAACAGTTTTGCTTGAAACATCGCTTAAACCTCCAGATTTTATATGTAGGACCGCGGGCCGCGCGTCGCGGACTCGTGGGTGTTAGTGAAGTACGCGGCTCGGATGACGCTGCGGATAAAGCAGGGTTAAAATTTAGTATCATTCGACCCGTTGCGCTTCATGGTCGAAGCTCGCCAGGTGGGATTATTCTGGACCCCTCACAACGTATCCACAGTATCAATGCGGCGG
>Ga0307478_10003570_pt1 | contig 11479 bp, 8 predicted proteins | sample atmos_gasesECM4C_2_FD_203713 | JGI IMG/M metagenome (GOLD analysis project Ga0307478, IMG submission 203713) | Hardwood forest soil microbial communities from Morgan-Monroe State Forest, Indiana, United States - atmos_gasesECM4C_05 | ecosystem: Environmental > Terrestrial > Soil > Temperate...
GGCGACAAAAACACCAAGCTGCACTGCTATGAAACCACTGCGGATGACTTCGAGCGGGCGATTTCCCGGAGTCATTAAGTTGTCCGCGACACTCATCTCAGCCCCTTCGTAACCAGCCGGCTCAAGTCTCCGTCTTCCCATTGACTCCCACCAGCACCCGGGGTAGGCTTAGCCTAATGGTTGTTGCTTGCACCTCAGGGCGAGCAATTCGGCTGGTTTCTACCTCCACGCAGGACAATCGTTTGTTTCAGAGGGGGATGCGTGCCGGACGGTCCGGTTCCCGGATAGGTGTATTTGTATCAAAGACTTTGTCAGCATTTGAGCGAGGGTGGTAAGGCCGATGTTCAGCATCGGCCGCGCGGCGATCCGTCCGATTTCGTAGGGGCCCCAGAGAGGACAAACAGCGGCTTTCTGAATGAAGAAGAGCATTGAAGTCAGCTCGAACATCGAGACCCTATTTGGCACGCGCGATGAAAACCTGCACGTGCTGGAAGACGGCCTGAACATCACCATTGACCTGCGCTCCAACGGGATTGAAGTGGAAGGGGCGCCCCGCGACGTGGCCCGAGCCGAGCAGGTCTTTGCCGATTACGATCACCTGCAGCGCTCCGGTTTCAGCTTCAACAATGGTGATCTGAACAGCATGCTGCGCGTGGTAACGACCGATCCCAAAGTGACGTTGCGGGGGCTCGCCGAAGCCGGCAAGCAGCGCTCGTTCGGCCGCCGTACTGTCCAACCGAAAAGTTCCAACCAGCGCCGCTACCTCGAAGCCATCGAAAAACATGACATGGTGTTCGGTGTGGGGCCCGCGGGCACGGGGAAGACGTACCTGGCTGTCGCCATGGCGATCTCGGCGTTGCTGGCCAAGCGCGTGAACCGCATCATCCTGGCGCGACCCGCGGTCGAAGCCGGCGAGCGGCTGGGTTTCTTGCCGGGCACGTTGCAAGACAAGATTGATCCCTATTTGCGTCCGCTTTATGACGCGCTGTACGACATGCTTGATCCCGAGAAGGTGGATCGTTATCTGGAGAAGAACGTCATCGAGATCGCGCCCATCGCGTTCATGCGCGGGCGCACGCTCAATGATTCGTTCGTGATCATGGACGAGGCGCAGAACACCACGTCGGAACAGATGAAGATGTTCGTCACCCGGCTGGGTTTCAATTCGAAAGCTGTGATCACCGGCGACATCACGCAGATCGATCTGCCGAACGCGCGCCGCAGTGGACTGGTTGAAGCGATCGACATCCTCAAGCCGGTCGAAGGACTCGCCTTCGTATATTTCGACGAATCAGATGTGGTGCGCCATCATCTGGTGCAACGCATCATTCGCGCCTACGACGATCACAAGACGCGGGTCGCGGAGCAGCAGATGTCGCTCACGCTCGAAGGCAAGGCGGCGGAACTGAAGGCCGGTGAGACGAGGTCAGCCGATCTGCGCCCCATTTCGGAAGGGAAGGGTGGGGGCTTTTCTGAGGAGAAAGCCATGACGTCGTTGCGCGCGGAAGAATAATTTGGCCGACAGAAGCGGGAGGGCGTGACTGCCCTCCTGTTTTTCTTTCTGTTTTCGGAATCGAGAGTGAGATTGCACGCAATCATCGGGTGTCGCATGGTCATTCTGCAAAAGCGGGTGCCGGGACTGACCGAAGACACCCTCGACCGCTTTGTGACGCGCGCCAAGCGCAGCGTGGGCCTGCGGGGCAGCGTGACCGTGCTGGTTACCGGCAGCCGGGAATTGCAGCGTTTGAATCAGCGTTTCCGGGGCAAGGACACGCCCACCGACGTGCTGTCGTTTCCCCCGCCGCCCACCGCGGCGAAAGGATTTGCAGGAGACGTGGCCATCTCCGCCGATATTGCCTCGCAAAATGCGCGCCGCCTCGGTCATGCCCCGGCGGAAGAAATCAAGATTCTGGCGCTGCATGGAGTGTTGCATCTGTCCGGCTACGATCATGAAACTGACAACGGGTCGATGGCTCGCCGGGAAGAGCGGTTGCGCAGGCAATTGGGATTGCCGGTTGGGCTCATTGAGAGAAACAGCGCTCCGAAAATCTTAAAACGCAGAGTTCGCAGCGAACGGCCGCAGAGTTCGCGGAGAGATGCTTCGAGGCCCGCTTCGCGGGGACGCGCGCAATGAACTACGCTGTCGGAGCCGCGCTGCTGCTGCTGGTTGGACTTCTTACTCTGGTCTCCTACGTCGACCGTGTCTATACCGAGATCGGGAGATTTCTATCGCGCGAGTTCCAGGACAATATCGATTCATTCGAGCAGAAAGTGGAACCCAGGCTGGTTGGCGGCCGGGCACGGGCGTCAATCTCAATGGCGATCCTGGTGCAGATCACCATGGCTGCAATCGCTATGGCCGTGGGCTTTACCGTTTTTAGCGATAAGGCGTGGACTCTGCAGGAGATCGCACAAGCAACGCTCAGCCTGATTCTGATCATCATCGTGTTCAACCGTTTTTTGCCTTTTGTCCTCTTCTCCCGGACGACCGGGGAATGGCTGGCGCGCTGGATCCCCTTGCTGCGGGTGCTGATCTACTTCGTTCTGCCGGTCACGCTGGTGCTGGGCTTCCTGCAATCCGTGGCTTCGTTGACGAAGCGGCCGAGTGAGGAGCAGCCCGAAACTCCTGCACAGGCCGTCGACGCGCTGATCGAGGCCGGGCAGGAAGAAGGCATTCTGCAGGCCAGCGATCGGGACCTGATCCAGTCGGTGGTCGAATTCAGCGGCAAGACGGTGCGCGAAGCGATGAAACCGCGGCCGGAAATGTTGGCAGTGCCGACCGACATGACAGTAGAGAGATTTATCGAACTGCTGCGCACCAAGCCTTTCTCGCGAGTGCCGGTTTATCGCGACACCATCCACAACATCGTGGGCGTGGTGTATGCGCAGGACGTGTTGCAAGTGGCCGATACCGAGGCCCGCACGCGCACGGTCGAGTCGCTGATGCGCAAGGATGTATATTTCGTTCCGGAAAGTAAGCTGGGCAGCGATCTGCTGCGCGAGATGCGCCGAAACAATATCCGCATGGCGATCGCGGTCGACGAGTATGGCGGTGTAGCCGGGCTGGTGACGATTGAGGATCTGGTCGAAGAAATCGTAGGCGAAATTGGAGACGAGCACGAGAAATCGCAGGTCGTGAAGGAGAATGACCATTCCTACGTCGTTCCCGGCAACATGGATGTCGATCATCTGGACGAACTCTTTGGCGTCCGCCCAAACGGAAAAGAAGCGACTACGGTGGCCGGCCTGGTTACGGAGCTGGCCGGACGCATCCCGCAGAAGGGCGAAATCATTGAGGAAGATGGTTTGCGGTTCGAAGTGTTGGAATCGACCGACCGGCGCGTGGAACGGGTCCGGATCGTCGCGGTCGAACCCCGCCAGATGAAGCTGATATAGTCAGTCTCGCAACCGCTTCTTATTTCAGACGGAAGCTTTCCCTCCTATGGCCTTCCACTCCGGGTTCGTGTGCATTCTGGGACGCCCGAACGCGGGCAAGTCGACACTGCTGAACGCGCTGGTCGGCGAGCGCCTCGCGATCATCAGCCCGAAACCGCAGACGACCCGGAATCGTATTTTGGGAGTCGTTCACATTCCCAAGCAGGGGAAACGCGACGGCGCGCAGGTCATCCTCATCGATACTCCGGGCGTCCACAAGCCCGACAGTTCCCTGGGCCGGAGGATGATGGTCGAGGTACGCGAGGCGCTGGAAGGCTGCGATCTGATCCTGTGGATCGTGGATGTGGCCAAGCGGCCCCGTCCGGAAGACGAATTTGCCTTGAAAATGGCGAAGGGAACCTCGACGCCGGTTTTCCTGTTGCTCAATAAAGTGGATTTGTTGCGCGACAAACAGGCTTTGCTGCCGATTATCGAGGATTACCGCAAGCGCCACGACTTCACGGAAGTGATCCCGCTCTCAGCGCTGAAAAAAGACGGGCTCGATCTGCTGGTCGAAAAACTGGTGAAGGCGTTGCCGGCGGGACCAAGGTACTTTCCCGAGGACCAAATCACCGATCAGCCCATGCGCTTCATGGCGGCGGAGATCATTCGTGAGCAGGTTCTGCTTGCCACCCAGGAGGAAGTGCCGCACGCCACGACGGTGGTGGTGGAGCAGTTCGAGGAAGAGCCCAGGCTCACCCGCGTGGCCGCGATCATTTACTGTGAGCGTGAGGGACAAAAGGCGATCCTGGTGGGGAAGGGAGGGCAGATGCTGAAAAAAATCGGTACGGTGGCCCGACACAACATCGAACGAATGTCAGGAACCAAGGTGTTTCTGGAACTCTTCGTCAAAGTTCAGCCAGGATGGCGGGATTCTCGATCCTTTGTCGATGAACTCGATTGGCGGCGGCAACTGGAAAATTTGACTGGGCCTTTGCCTCGAGACGGGCGCGGGTAGGGCAGTAACGATTGTTAGGAAATTGTTCTCTCGATAGAATCGTAGGCCACATGGGGGTAGCTAGCTTGGGCAAGGAATCAATATGACAGGGGACCCTTCGAACGGTTATAGCTTCGATCCCGGGAACTTAGTTTTGAAATTAAAAGTCAGCCTGGCGGCTGACAAGAATGCGATTGATCCGGTCGTGCGGGGAATCATGGAAGTTGTCCGGAAGACCCAATGCGTGAGCGGGAAGGAAGACGCGATCGAGCTGGCGCTCAGCGAAGCTCTCGCCAATGCCGTGGTCCACGGTGCGCAGGGCGATCCGAAGAAGGTGGTTGAATGCGATGTGGCTTACGAAGAAAATCGCGGGATGCTGATCGTGGTGCGGGATCCCGGAGCGGGATTTAATCCCTCCGCCATCCCCAATCCGGTGGTTGGCGAGAATATCTATTCCAACCATGGCCGAGGCATTTTCCTGATCAACCAGTTGATGGACGAAGTTCAATTCAAGAACCACGGCACAGAAATTCACATGCGGAAAAAGTAGCCGCGAGCTGCGAGCCGCGAGCTACGAACGTGGTTGCTAGAGCCTGGTTGCTAGAGCCCAGAGCCCAGAGCCCAGAGCCCAGAGCCCAGAGCCCAGAGCCCAGAGCCCAGAGCCCAGAGCCTCCCCCTCACTCCTTCGCCGCAATCCCCAGCGTTTTCATCTTCCGATAGAGGTGGCTTCGCTCCAGACCCAGCATCTCGGCGGTACGGCTGACATTGCCGTGGTTCTCATCGAGCTTTTTCAGGATGTAGTCGCGCTCGTAGGCGTCGCGGGCCTGGTGCAGGGTGGAGAACTCGGATCCGGCTGCGCGCCGGCTGCCGTCCCGATAAATAAGTGGAGGCAGATGCTTGCGTTCGAAGCGCGTGGTGGTGGGATTCATGATCACGATGCGTTCCATTACGTTGCGCAGTTCGCGCACGTTACCCGGCCAGGAATAGCGCATCAGGCTCTGAATGGCGTCGTCGGTAATCTCGCGCGAGCGCCGGCCATAGGCCGCCGCGAACTCTTTCAGGAAATGCCGCGCCAGCAGCGGCACGTCTTCGTTGCGTTCGCGCAAGGGAGGCACGAAGAATGGGATCACGTTCAGCCGGTAAAACAGGTCCTCGCGAAAATTGCCTTTCGAGATTTCCTCTTCCAGATCTTTATTGGTCGAAGCGATGACCCGGACATCGACGGTGATCGCGTCGGAACTGCCTACGGGTGTGAAGCGCTGCTCGTCGAGCGTACGCAGCACCTTCGATTGGGTCTTGAGGCTCATGTCTCCGACTTCGTCGAGAAACAGCGTTCCGCCGGTGGCCTTCTGGAATTTGCCTTCTTTGTCGGTGGTCGCGCCGGGAAACGAGCCCTGCCTGTGCCCGAAGAGTTCGCTCTCAATCAGGTCTTCGGGAATGGCAGCGCAGTTGACCTCCACGAACATTTCATCTTTGCGTAAACTCTGCGCGTGAATGGCATGCGCGACCAGCTCTTTCCCAGTGCCGGATTCTCCGTAAATCAGCACCCTGCCGTTGGTGGGCGCCATGATCGCAGACTGCTGGCGGAGCGCCTTCATGGGAATACTGTCGCCCACGATCACGCTCCTGGATTGAAGCTGCTTCTTCAAGTCGCGATTTTCCTTGCGGAGTTTCTTGGCGTCGATGGCGTGCCGGATGAGGATGAGGGTGCGGTCGATGGAGAGCGGCTTCTCCAGGAAGTCGTAAGCGCCTAGCTTGGTGGCGCGCACGGCAGTCTCGATGGTGCCGTGCCCGGAAATCATGATCACTTCGGGGGGATTATCGAGGTCGCGGATTTTCTGCAGCGTGTCCAGCCCATCCATACCGGGCAGCCACACATCCAGCAGCACGACGTCGAAACTGTTCTTCTCCAGCAGGCGAAGGCAGGCTTCTCCGCTCTCGGCTTCGTCGGTGCGGAAGCCTTCGTCATCCAGCACTCCCCGCAGGGAATCGCGGATGCCGGATTCGTCGTCCACAATCAGGATGCTAGACATGCTGTACAGGGGCGGGCGCCATCGAGGGTTCCGGAGCAAGCGGCAATTCAACGATGAACCGCGTCCCCACGGGCTTGTTCTCCTCCACCCGGATGGACCCGCGATGATCTTCGACGATGCGGCTTACGATCGCCAGGCCCAGCCCGGTGCCACGCTTCTTGGTCGAGAAGTAGGGCAGGAACAGCTTCTCCTTCAGTTCCTGAGTGACGCCGTGACCAGTATCGGCAACCAGGATTTCAACGGCGTCCCGGCTGGTCACCAGACTGGTGCTCACGTGAATTTCGCGCAGCAGGGATCCTTCCATGGCTTCCGCGGCGTTATCCACCAGGTTTGCCAGGGCGCGCTTGATGGCCTCGGAATCGGCCATCACTTTGGGCAGGCCCGGCGCGAGGTTCTTCTGCAAGTGGATGCCGTCGAGACGGCCTTCAAACAGATTGAGAGCACTTTCGACGATGGAATTGATGCTCGCCGGGCTGGGATGGGAAGCGGGAAAGCGGGCCAGCGTGGAGAACTCGTCGACCAGCGCGCGCACCGTGTCCACCGACTCTGCGATTGTCTCCGAGCAATGCCGGATGACTTCCAGCGAGGCCGCATCCGGACGTGTGCCGCGATCGAGATGCCGCAGGATGCGATCCGCGGACAACGCGATCGGCGTGAGCGGATTTTTGATCTCGTGCGCAACCCGGCGCGCCACTTCGCGCCATGCCGCCTGCTTCTGCGCCTTCAGTAAATCGGACAGATCTTCGAAGATCAGCACGGAGCCGAGACGCTCGCCTTCGTGCTTCAGCGTGGCGACGGTAAGAGCGGCGTTCAACTTCGTGCGGTGCAGGGCGATCTCGGTCTGGCTGGTGGTGATTCCCATACGATCCGCGCGCCGCAGCAGCACGAGCAGGTCCTCGACCACATCGGCAGGAAACACCTCCTGCAATTCGGCTCCAATCATGGGAGCGCTTTGGCCGTCGGCCGGTCCATTGGGATGAAACATGCGCAGCAACGCCTGGTTCGCGTGCGTGATACGCCGTTGCGCATCGAGGGAGAGGACTCCGGTCGGAATACTTTCCAGGATGGTCTCGATGTGGCGGCGCCGTTGCTCGAGCGCCGTATTGGCTGCGCTCAGATCCCGGCTGGATGCATCGATCTGGTGCCGGCTGGCCTCCAGTTCTTCCGCCATGCGATTGAACGAGCGGACCAGGTCGCCGATTTCGTCGGCTGCGTGCACCTCGACGCGGTAATCGAGACGTCCGCGCGAAATCTCCTGGGTGGCTTCGGCCAGAGCAGCGACGGGACGGGTAACCAGCTTGGAAAGAAAAAGCGCCAGCCACGTGGTGGTGAACAAGACCAGCACGGTCAGCAGTAATAACAGGCTCATGTAGGTGCGGCGAACCAGGCGCTTCTGCCGATACAGTTCGAAATAGCGCTTCTGACTGGCTTCAAGTTGCCTGGCGGTGGCCTGGAACTTCTGCGGCAATGGCATGCCCACCAGGATCAGTCCATCGTTTCCCACCGGAGCGGTGCCCAGGATGTACTCCGTCTGTTCCCAGGTGAGCGGAGTCGGAGTAGGCCCGGAAAGTTGGTCCGGCGCAGCTTTCGAGCGGATGGTGTCCCACGATGCCGGGGGATGGAAGCTCGCCTGAGCGTTGCCGTCGACAAGCGCAAACGCGAAGCCGCCTTGCAAGGTAGTTTCATGACGCTGGAATTCGTCATCCATGGCCGAAAAATTGCGAGTCGAAAAAGCTCGCGCCGTCTCCGGCGAACCCGCGATGGCCGTCGCTTGCGCGGTGGCATTCTGCTGCGCGTAGGTTGCCAACAGGGATGCCATGGCGCGCGTGTCTTCGCGCACTTCCTCCACCGGCCTCGAGAACCAGCGATCGATGGTGCGATTCATGAGTCCGTAGGCGAACCAGAACATCATGATCACGGGCAGGAAGGAAAGAAGAAGACCCGTGACCACCAGGCGCGTCCGGAATTTGGAGCCCAGCACGCCCAGCCGCCGCTCGGCAAACAGCTTCAGAAGATTGCGCGCCAGCACGAAAGTGAGTGCAACAAAGAGAAGGAAAATCAGCGCGGAGAGTGCGGCAAAGAAAAGGAGTTGCTGGTTGTTATCGGGATTCAGAAAGGCAGGCTGATCAAACGACGATTGAGACAGCAGGATCCCAAACAGCAGCGCGATTCCTGCGGCGAGCGGAACGATGACCCGCTTGCGATGTCGTTCCGGATCCGATGCTGGCGTGGGTTTCGACAATGCGCCCTGCGCCGGCCAACCATCCTCTTCGAGGCCGGCAAAGGCCATTATAGCGGCTGACGAAAAGGAGCTTCACGTGTCGAACCAGGGGACTGCTTTCGTGCTTTACCGTGCCCTCGGCTTGCCGGGGGCGAGGACTTGCTTGATCGCTTCGTAGGCCGGCTTGGGCATGTAGTTGCGGTCGAACAAGAGAGCCGCGCCTTTGGTCTTATGGGTTGCTGAACCCACCCATGAATACTTATCCGTAAAACCCCACGTTTGAATGGCATTACAACCGGGGTGAGCCAGGCAGATGGATACGATCTGACCATAAATCTCGGCCTGCCTCGCGAGGTCTTCGGCGGTTGCGTTTCCGTTTGCGTCTATCGGCAGGGCGACATCCATTTCCGTGAGGTGCACCTCGACGCCAAGGGCGGTGAATCGGGCAATGTTGGCATCGATGCCGGCGATGTCCGGAGGCAGATCGAAGATGTGCATCTGCAACCCGATTCCGTCGATGGGCACGCCGCGATGTTTGAAGTCTTTCATCATGGCGTAGAGGGCATCGGACTTCGCATTTACGGTCTCGGCTCCGCCATCGTTGTAGAAGAGCAGCGCGCCGGGATCGGCTTCATGGGCCCAGCGAAAAACCTGCTCGATGTAGGCGGTGGATTTTCCCGCGAGACCGATTCCAGGCTGGTCATACCAGATGGAAGGTTTCACTTTTCCCTTCTCGTCAAAACCCTCATTGAGCACGTCCCAGGCGAACACCTTGCCGCGAAAGTGGCCGGCTACTCGCGTGATGTGCTCGCGCAACAAGTGCGCGAGTTGCTCGGTCGTAAAGGCGTGGTTCGTCAGCCAGGGCGGGTTGGTCCATCCCCAGACGAGTGTGTGCCCGCGCACCTTCATGCGGTGAGTTTCTGCGAACCCGACAATCCGGTCGGCTCGGGTGAAGTCGAAGGTTGACTCGTCCGGGCGGAGGACCCACCACTTCATCGCATCCTCGGCCTCGATCATGTTGAACTCGCGGCCGAGAGTGGCGGAGTACTGCTGGTCCGACAGAGCATACGGCCGCACGGCCGTTCCCACCAGGAAACCCAGTGCATCGGCGCGCTCGCGGAGCGACTGTGCGAGGCACGACGCAGTCAGGCCGGCGCACAACAGCAAAATTCGGACCGGCGGCAGAGTGCGCATGAATTTCGAATCCTTCTGCTAGGGTGGGGCGGGATGGGAATCAAGAGAAGGGAAGTCATCACCAAGCGATGTGATGTGTCCGCGAAATTGTTTTGGACGCGTCCGCGGCTGTTCCCATTGTACGAAGGTGCATGTACGTCGGTGGAAGTTCGCGGGAGAATGCCCGAAATTTCGCACAGAATCGACGAGTTTGCGGGTCTCGCCTCGTGGGTGTAACCGACTCCATCAAGGACAAGTACCAAAGTTACTGGTGCCATTACCCATCTGCGTTGACAATTTATGTCAACGCGAAATACGCTGCGATTCTCCCCTAGAAAACAAGCGGTTTCGCGGAAGTAACAAGCGGTCGGACGCTATTTCTGTGTCGATCGATAGGAGATCGAACGTATGTCTCAACGGCTGGGCGATCTTCTCGTCAAAGAGAAGGTAATCACCCCAGAGCAGTTGGTACAGGCAACCAAAGTTCAGAAAGAGACCAACTGCCGCCTGGGCTCGGCATTGGTAAAGCTGGGCTTTCTGACCGACGAAGACGTCACCAATTTTTTGTCGCGCCAGTACGGCGTGCCCGCCATTAATCTTTCCTATTTCGAGATTGACCCTGCCGTCGTCAAGCTGATTCCGTTTGAAACTGCGAAGCGCTACCAGATCCTGCCGCTCAGCCGGGTAGGCGCCTCACTCACCATCGCCATGGTCGATCCGACCAATGTCTTCGCCATGGACGACATCAAGTTCATGACTGGCTTCAACATCGAGCCGGTGGTTGCCTCGGAAAGTTCCATCGCCGAGGGCATCGAAAAGGCCTACGGCACGGCGAAAGAGGAAGACCTCGAGCAGGTCATGCAGTCGATGACCGAACTGGGTGAAGCCGACGTCGAACTGCAGGCTGAAGAAGAGCAGATGGATCTCGGCGAGCTCGAGAAGGCGGCCGATGAAGCGCCGATCGTGAAGCTGGTGAACCTGGTGCTGACGGATGCGGTCAAGCGCGGGGCCAGCGACATCCACATGGAGCCTTACGAAAAGGAGTTCCGTGTCCGCTTCCGGATTGACGGCATTCTGCAGAGCATCATGACCCCGCCGCTGAAGCTCAAGGACGCCATCACGTCGCGCCTCAAGATTATGGCGAAGCTTGACATCAGCGAGAAGCGCCTGCCGCAGGACGGCCGCATCATGCTGAAGATGGCCGTGGGGGGCAAGAAGAAACAGCTCGACTTCCGCGTGAGCACGCTGCCCACCCTGTGGGGCGAAAAGATCGTGATGCGGCTGCTCGACAAGGAGAACCTGCGCCTCGACATGACCAAGCTCGGCTTCGAGCCAGAGTCGCTGGTCAAGTTCGAGAAAGCGATTTTGAAGCCCTACGGCATGGTGCTGGTGACGGGGCCGACGGGTTCAGGAAAGACCAACACGCTGTATTCCTCCATTGCGCGGCTGAACCAGCCCGATACCAACATCATGACCGCGGAAGACCCGGTCGAATTCCAGCTGCAGGGCGTCAACCAGGTCCAGATGAAGGAACAGATCGGGTTGAACTTCGCGGCGGCGCTGCGTTCCTTCCTGCGGCAGGACCCGAACATCATTCTGGTCGGCGAAATTCGAGACTTCGAGACCGCGGAAATCGCGATCAAGGCGGCGCTCACCGGTCACCTGGTGCTGTCCACGTTG
>Ga0307478_10003571_pt1 | contig 11479 bp, 14 predicted proteins | sample atmos_gasesECM4C_2_FD_203713 | JGI IMG/M metagenome (GOLD analysis project Ga0307478, IMG submission 203713) | Hardwood forest soil microbial communities from Morgan-Monroe State Forest, Indiana, United States - atmos_gasesECM4C_05 | ecosystem: Environmental > Terrestrial > Soil > Temperate...
GCGAGCGAGATAAACTGGGAAGATTTCGCAGTCCCCGCGAACCGATCGGAAGCGAAGGAGTTCTTCGAGCCCAATCTCTACCTCTACGACGCGTATGCCGGCGGGATCGGAATCAGCGAACCGCTGTATCGCGTTTGCGACGGGCTCTTAAGTCGCACTCTGGAACTGATCAGCGCGTGCCCATGCGAAAACGGATGCCCTTCCTGCGTCGGGCCGACTGCGGACCGTAGCGAGAGGACAAAAGACGTCGCGCTTGAGATTCTTGGGCGGCTGTGTCGAGACGCCCAGTTCGAGTCCACAAGAACGGCAGAAACGGCATGAGCGAGCGATACGTCAGCCTTGAGCGACTTCACGGGCTAAAGGCCCTTAGGCGCTCCTCCGCAGCGGACACTTCGGCGCCAGGCTTGCACGGTTCTTGGCTGAACGATGCTGGCGATTTACTCTTCCGCCCGACAACGATCCCTTATGATCCGGCCCGGTTGTCCGAGGCTCTGGGAGCCAATCCGAAGACGAACCAGTACGGAGAATATCTTTCTGTGCGCTGCTGGTGTGCTCAGCCGCCCGAATACTCGCCTGATCTTCGCGCCCTGAGATTGCTGCTGCCGGAAGCGCCGGATGGGATTGCCGATCGGGAGCAGTGGCTTTTTCTCGATACCGAGACGACGGGCCTTGCCGGCGGCAGCGGCACCTATGCATTTCTCGTTGGCATCGCGTGGTGGGAAGATGGGGGGCTGGAGATCGAGCAGTTCTTCCTACGCGAGTACACCGAGGAACGCGCATTACTGTTCGCCTTGCGAGAGCGGATCGCGGAACGGTCAATACTGGTCACCTTTAACGGCAAGTCATTTGATTGGCCGCTGCTTGAAACCCGCTATCGCATGAGCCGCAAGATTTCGGTGCCGACCCCGCGAGCCCATCTCGATTTCCTTCACCCCGCGCGAAATCTATGGCGGCTCCGTCTCGGGTCAGTGCGCCTATCAGAACTTGAACGCCACGTGTTGGGCTGGGATCGCGGAGCGGATTTGCTCTCCGGGATGATCCCGCAGATCTACTTCGACTATTTGCGCGGTGGGCCGCCGGAACGCCTGGTTCCGGTACTCAACCACAACCAAATGGACCTGCGTGGGCTGGCGGCGCTGTCCAGCCGGATTCTTTCGCTGCTGAGCGACGCCGAAAACCTGGGGCAAGATGGCTTGGAACTATTCGGTGTGTCCCGCATCTGCGAAAAGCGGGGGGAAGACGCCCGCGCCCGGAACCTTTACGAGAAGTCAATTTCTGCCATTCTGCCGACTGAAACAGATCGAGCGGCGCGACGGTCCCTTGCGCGACTCGCCAAGCGCGAAGGAGATTACGATCTGGCATGCGAGCTTTGGAAAAATGCACTCGGAAATACACGGCATGGCTATGAGGCCTATGAGCAACTCGCCATCTATTACGAACACAAGGCCCGTAATCCAGAGCAAGCTCGACAGGTCGTCCGGCAGGCGCTCAATGAACTTCGCGGTGCAATTCAGGTAGGCGACATTACGCCGGGCGCACATCGCGAATTCAAAGCGAGATTCGATCGCCGAATGGAGCGGCTGGAACGGAAGAGTCGAAGCCCGTTATTGGATGGCCTGGCCATCGAAGCGCAAGCTTAACGGTGAATGAGATGGAAGAAGGACGAAAACGGGTCTTGGGAATCATGGCCAGCATTCTGGTCTCGCGTCATCTGAAGACAACAGAAGACCTACATGACAGCCGCCCGAGTCCGCGGACTGAAGCACTGGTTGGGTCAGCCGTGCAGTGGGCCGAACGAATCATGAGAAGGATTGATGGAGCGTTTGGAGATTCCAATCATGACAGACGCCGCTCTTAGACATACGGTGACAGGGTTGATGCACAAACGATGAGATTCAGCGGCAAACAGCTAAAAGCACTTTAGGGTTCTGTCAGGTTCTGTGATGAATGGTTCTGGTGTCGTGGGTTCTCGGGAACGAAATCGGATTCTGAATGCTGTTCCACTGCAAAATGCTGTCCTCTGCGCGGAATGTGATGTCGTGAGTGACAGTCCACACGATGTCTGCATGGTGTGCGGCAGCCACTCGCTGTTCAACATACTCGCGTGTTCGGCGGCAAACTTCCAATGGAACGGGCGACCTTGGCTGCCCAAGCGGTGTCAGATAGGGCCTCGCGTGAAGTTGTTTTGGCCTTCCCAAAACCGCACCGTCCAAGAAGAAGGGCAACGGCGGGGCCTCAACAGCTGAGAGTCGTCGCGTTCGATGATAAAGAAATTGACAGAGTGGACAGCGGGAATTTGGTTGACCCGTGGTAAAAAAGCTTGCAGCGCTATTTCTCGGCATCCGATCTTCCGATCCAATCCAAGAAATCAAACAGACTGGTGATACTGTGTTTGCGACCGGACTTCTTCAACCACGAGAGATAGTCCGATTCTCTGAACCCCACTATTTCCCCAAGCTCGCCTGAATCGATATGAGCCTTGAGATCATAGAACCAATCTTCGCTGTAGCTATATGTCTCGAACCGTTGCGTTGCGCGAAGCAATTCCCATGACTTGCGCTTTCGCTTTACTGGACCAACTGTGTGGTCCAATGCTTTCCAGGCTTCGAAAGCGAGTAAATCGGCGATCTGGACACGGGGCGATTCCCGCCATGGCACGAACGAAATCTTTGAATGAAGCCACTTCCGAAATCGTTCATCTCCGTTTCTTGCCCATGAGTACAACAGTCCAGCATTGTGCTCGTTTTCAGCGCTGATATCGAAGGTTAGCTCCGCGGTCTCTCCGAGATTTTGAGCGACATTTGCCACTCTTTCGACGCACTCTAGAAGTGTGCGGTAATAAGCGAGCGGTAATGCTCCCGGCAGAATCTTCTTTTGAGCTCTCAAATCGATCGCGATGCCAATGCCTCCCAACTTGCTGGCTGCGAGGATCCCTGTGAGGTCGCGGTACATCGCTTTGTTTTCGGTGTGAGGGGTATCTTTGTAGTCTCCACGATCGCTCTCGCAATCTGTCGCGTGAAACGGAATGCCACCACATCGCACTACCCATTGATCCTCGACGTCTTGCCACCACTCTTCATAGCCGGCAATAACCGCGACGGCAATCACACGTTCTCGCTTTTCATCCGCGCCATCGTCACCGTAGGCGTAGATCAAGAGGTGCCACCTGCCAGCGTGAAACTCCGGTTTCCTCGCCCTCCAAAAGTTCCAGAGGCAGCGGCCTGCAGGATGCGGCGGAAGGTCGGACATTCCATGTGGCTCGGCGCGCGGCAAGCTGCGGCGTGCCGCAGGCCGTCGCGCATCTCGGTTAGTTTACGAATGGTCCTGTCCAACTCCTCCGCTTTGGCCGCCAGCATCCGCCGGTTGATGCTAGGCCGGCCGTCGGGCGCGAACATAAGCGCGATCTCGTCGAGCGAGAAGCCTGCGGAACGCCCGAGGGCGATCAGAGCCAGCCGTTCCAGCACACCGGGATCGAACACGCGGTGCAGACCCCGCCTGCCAATCGAGGCGATCAGGCCCTTCTCTTCATAGAAGCGCAGCGTCGAGGCGGGAACGCCCGAGCGCCGCGCTACCTCTGTAATGTCCACGTTTCCCTCTTGACCTAAAGTCGACTTGAAGTTGCAGAATAAGCTTTCGAGCTCGCGACGCGCTAGGAAAAGGAGATGATTCATGGATCCCGCACGCCAAATCAACAGCAAACCAACGAATAGCGGACCAAACCCGGGATTGCTCCGCCCCCCGATTATCTTCTTGTGCGCGATTCTGCTTGGGATCGCCCTGGGTCGAGGCTGGCCGCTCCATTTCGTGTCACCCAGTGTTCGGTTGTCTGGTCCTATTATTACGGCTTGCGCCGTAGTTCTCTTCCTGCTTTCCTACCGGGAATTTCGCCGAGCTGGCACGTCTGTGCGGGGTTCGGAGCGCAGCACTACGATTGTGCGAACCGGTCCCTACGCGTTCAGCCGCAATCCAATCTATGTGGCTTTCATCCTGCTCGTACTCGGATTGTCTCTTTGGCTGAACAATCTTTGGCTGCTCGTAACGCTTGTTCCAGCTGTCGGCATCCTTGCGTTGGTTGTGATTCCGCGAGAGGAACGATTCCTCGAGCGCACCTTTAACGGCCAGTATTCAAGCTACAAGACTCAGGTCCGCCGTTGGTTGTGAGCAGGATTCCCCAAGCTCGCCTGCCATAGATCGCCAGGTTGAAGGCGCAAACGAGCACCCCGGTCACGGTCAACGCCGTTGCGGAAATATCGGGATAGACCAGTTTGTCCAGATAGTGGAGGAGGAAGCCTCCCTGGTAGGGCGAGACGCCGGCCTTCTGTTCCAGCCAGTTCTCAAGGAGCGTTAATGGACAGGGCCAGGGCATCAGCTCGGTGAGAATACCCCACAGTAGGGAAATGATATGCAACCGGCGAAGGATGGGACGCGATCTCGTGAACACTGACCCGAAGACCACCCAGACGATAAATACTGCGTGCAGAAAGAGCACCGCAGTCGCAAGAGCCGAATAGAGGTTTGGGGCCGTATGCATGATTGTGCAATCGCAGTAAAAGCCGAACTACCGCATGATCAGATTCTCCTCCATCCTCGGTAGTATGGTTTGGGACGGATCATGCGCAAGGTCGTGCATGTAGACATGGACGCGTTCTACGCTTCGGTAGAGCAACGGGACAATCCTGACCTGCGCGGCAAGCCCGTGATTGTCGCCTGGAAAGGCAACCGCTCGGTTGTGTGCGCCGCTTCCTATGAGGCGAGGGCTTTCGGCGTTCGCTCCGCCATGCCGGCGAAGCGGGCAGAACGGCTGTGTCCGGATGCGATCTTCATTGCTCCGGATTTCAGCAGGTATCGGGCCGTATCCGGGAATGTGTGGGCGATCTTCAAACGCCATACGGATCTGATTGAGCCATTGTCGCTCGACGAGGCCTACCTCGATGTCACCACCAATAAAATGGGGCTGCCGACGGCAACACTGGTAGCGCGGACGATTCGGGGGCAGATCCGGCAAGAGTTGAACCTCACGGCGTCAGCGGGCGTGGCACCCAACAAATTCCTGGCAAAACTCGCATCGGATTGGAAGAAACCAGATGGACTCTTTGTGATCCAGCCAGATGAAGTGGATGCGTTCTTGCTGCCACTGCCGGTTGGAAGGCTGCCAGGGGTCGGGAAAGTCAACGAAGAGAAATTAGTGAAACTCGGAGTCAAGACTGTCGGCGACCTGCGAAGTTTGGAGCTACCAAGACTTGAGCAGGAATTTGGCCGCTACGGTGTGCGCCTCTACGAACTTGCACGAGGGATTGATGAGAATCCAGTCGTACCGGACAGGCCGACGAAGTCCATATCCGTCGAGGACACGTTTCACGAAGATGTCCTGCTGGCAGACACAGAACCTATGATCCGGCGTCTGGCAGAGAAGCTGTGGTCCGCCTCGCGCAAGGAGTCGCGAACACCACGAACGATCGTGCTCAAGCTGAAGACGAGGGAGTTCAAGATCCTCACGCGCAGCCACACTTCTGACAATCCACCCATGTCATGCGATGAATTGACCGACATCGCGCTGAAATTGCGAGAACGAGTGGACCTTGGCCCACAGCAACGCTTTCGGTTAGTAGGCGTGGGTTTCAGTAATTTTCAAGACGCAGGAGAAACAAAGTCACAGCCGACTCTCTTCGAATGAAAGCACGTCAGTCTGCCGCCGCCGCACCCGTCGGCTGCTGCTTCATCATCTCTTCCATCCCCTTCTTCATTTCTTTGGCCGTCGGTTCCGCCTTGTGTGTACCGACCATCCACGTATAACCATCGGAATCGATGACGTTGCCGCAGCGGTCACCCCAAAACATATCCATCACGGGACCTTGTGGAGTTGCGCCAAGTTTAGCCGCTTTTTCGACCACCTTATCCACGTTATCCACGTAAATGTAGAGGGTAGCCGGAGAGGCCCCGATGCTCTTAGCGGTGCGCCTGCCCATAGCTGCACTCTCGGGGCCGAGCATAAGCACTGTGCCGCGCAAGGTGAGTTCAGCGTGCATCGGCTTGCCGTCGGGGCCGTTCATGATAGCGCGCTTCACGAAGCCAAAGGCCTTCTGGTAAAAGCTGACTGCCGCAGGAATGTCTGCAACGGTAAGCGCGGCCGACACCGCGCCGTACGCCTTCTTATTCAGTGGATCAATCTTCTTCTTTGCCATTTTGCGCTCCTTTCGTGCGGATGACATTCTAGCGAAAAGAAATGAATACTGCACCCGGACCAACGACAGGGCCGACGAAAGGTGTGGTCACGCTTTGGCAGGCGGCACGAGTCTTAAAACAAGCGTGCGGATAGTCGCGGGCTCGTGCTCACCTGCCGCTGCGGAGAGCGTATACGACCGTTCAAATCCATTGGGTCCCTCCACTTTCAATTCCCAGTTCTCGGCCGCTCGCGAACCTGCAATCGCTACGCGCCATTCGCCTAGTCGCTCGCTGAATGCGTGCTCCAAGTGCGCGGTGATATCGCGGCACAACTGAGCGTCACCGAGATTCTGCAGTTCGATCGTGACTCCCATCCCATCGCAATTCTATCGAAGACAAACTGCCCAACTTCCGCCCTTTGTGCGGTTCCTGCAGGCTTGACGGCCGCTCAACGCTGAAATCCTTCCCACATTGCCACCAAGGACCTAGAGGAGACCTACATGAGACTCCGTACCAACGAACTCTGCCCAATTCACAGATCGCTTTCTTGCTGCGGCCGGGAGACCCTTCCCAAGCCCCGGCTCGTAAGACTAGGGGTTCAGAGAGTCGAAGATCCGCATCACCCGCGAGGATATCGGGAACTGCGATCACCCGCCGAAATGCGGAAGTTGCTGAATCGCAAAATCCGACAACAGGGCGGCGTATGCGCCATCTGTCATCAAGAATTCACGGATTACAACGATATCGTTCCAGACCACAAGAATCCGAAAGGCATGGGCGGAGCCTGGAGAGACGATCACCCGGACAATATCCAGGCAACACACTGGTGGTGCAACGAAGAAAAAGGATCAACAAGAATGGGTGACTGACAACCGATCAGCCGGATGTTCCGTAAGACCCGCATGAAATCCAGTCTTTTTAGATTTACTCCATGCCAGTTGTGTGCGGGATACCAATGACGACGTGCCGCGAAGTGTGCCGTGCATTTTGCTCAATCATAGGCTAATTGCGCCTGTTTAGTGCCACTATTGAGAAATGTAGCCCAGATTGTGAACGGGTTCAGATGTGGTGATGTTTGAAATGATCCGATTCAGAGTCATCATAAGCTCCGCGCACCCAACGGATCAAAACACTTCAGAAAAACCTTCGAATGCAACAACTGCATTGCCGCACGGAAGCACTTTGCAAAGTGCTGGAAAAACTTACATCGACGCACATGGGCTCGAAGCGTACGGCACAGCTAATCGCGTTGCCGATTTTTGAGCCATTCGAGAATGATGTCCACAGTTCCGGAGGCATCGCCATCCCCACGCACGCGCAGAGACGCATTCTCGCGGAGCGCTCCCCATACTTGTACTTCCGTCGAGTGAGAATCGGCCACCTTAATTTCATTCTCCGTCATGCCGCGCTCGGTAAGTCTTTGAATTCTCGCTTGCTCATCTGTCTCTACATAGATCAAATAAACGAGAAAAGGGGCAACAACGTTTTGCAACGCGTGAAGAACCTCCATGTGTCGGACTCCATCTACGACTGCGCCCGACTTGAAATTGACCTTCGAGAGTACGGCTCCCGCGAAACCAGCAGCGTCCTGCTTGACCAAAGACTCCCCTACTTCCTGGAGTGTGGTTCGCGATTCTTGCACCCCTTGGTTACAAGCAGCCTTCCTTACGTACTCGCCAAACGAAACACGTGGCCAACCTAGACGCTCAGAAACTGCGCGCGCGATTGTGGACTTTCCTGCGCCAATCCTACTCGACAATGCGATGACACATGGGTTCATAAGCAAAATCAGCGGTTAGTCGATCATGACCCAGCCTCTGCGATCGCGCTTATTAACAGCAAACTCCGGCAATCTCTTCACATCTGCCAAACTAATGAGCGTCGCGAAGGATTTTTCCTCGCGCGCTGACCAGAAATCCGAGTCTGCGGGACAAATCTGGGCCGCAAATTCTCGACGAATCTCCCTGAGACTCGGTCGATCTACCTCGTAGAACCAAGCCGAATCCACGCGACAGATTCCACTCACTGGTCCACCTGCCTTCTTCAGCAAAATTACATCACCAGCACTAACTTTGTCGTAAGGAGCACAGCGAACAGAAGAGAAGCGAGATTCTACCGTTTTCTTGCCTTCCAGGATAAATGTCAGGTAGGGTTCGACGAAAATTGCTAGGTGGAGCTGTGCTCGGTTATCGTCAGTTTCGAGTACACCATTCAAACGATCCGCAAGGGTAGCATCATCTAAGGTGAGCTTCTGTAGTGTCCGTTTACACTCTGCTTGCCACGTACCCAACCTAGCCCTCCCATTCGAGAAAGAAATCCTCCAGTTCCTGAGCAACCAAACACAGCCTGTTACGCTCTGCACCAAGTTGCCGCGCCGCTGGGGTGAATTTTGCACCAAGGTGTTTCTCTATGCAAGTATCGGCTCGAATACCTTTTGCAATCCAAAATGTGTGTAAGCGGACGAAGAATCTTGGGTCAGAACAAGCTCGGTTGCTCCGAATTGGAAGAGGCAAGAAGGACGACCCAGCTTCTTGGATCGATTTTATCAATGAAAATGTCTGGAATTTTGATAGCGTCTTCAATTCGCATTAACGTAGCGAACGAGGCGCCCTTTTTTTTCTCCCAAAATGGTGATTTATCCATACAGAGGGCAGCCGCGAAGCCTTCGATTTCTCGCCAAGTACTAGGATTTAAACGGTAGAACCACACGTTTGAAACGAGGCATATACCACAAACTGGACCACCCGAGCGCTTCAATACCAGCACGTCACCTGGGGACACCTGTTCAAAGGGCGCTTGCTTTATGATGTTAAACCGTGACTCGATTGTTTTCTTTCCCTCAAAGATAAAGCTGAGATAAGGCTCAATAAACACGGCGAGGTGCAGACCGCTAGTACTTTCACCAGCGAGAATCTGGGTTAATTGCCGCCCTGTTGGCCCATCCGCTCGCAGAGTTGAGAGTCGGTCTCTTATGGGCCGTATCCAAAACTCAGTTGATTGATCCATGTCCGTTTTATTTCGAATCTTCCACGATAGCCTCGATGATTTGTCTGAGCTGCTGAGATTGTGACTTGTCTAATTGGTGCTTCGTGGAAGTCTCCGCGACTGCCTCTGGCACGTTCGACCCTGCTTGAAGCAACTGCAGTGCACTCCCAAGCGGCCTTGTGTCAGAAACTCTTAATGCGAGGTTACGCGAGGTCCAGACGTTTATTGTCGTGCGCGCTGGGGACCGTCTTGAGACAGAACGAAGCCGCCAACTCTGAGGATCTGAGCACAATTTGAATCCCGCGTCAGATCGCGTTGGTAACAGTCGCACCTGAACCCTCCCTAGCAGAAAGTTCTGCCAGGCATCAGGTTCTCGCAATTGGCGTGTCGAGGTATGAACTTCCACCTTCTTTTCAAGCTCAAAAAGGTCTGCCGTCCGCCAGTGCCCGAGCACGAGGCCCTCGCTCTTCAGTGCTGCCTGCTCAAATGGGGGACTGATATAGGTGAGGGCAGTCGGAATAATATTAGTGATTTCGAATCCGCGCGCAGCAGCGTACGCAAGAATCGTTTGCCGCGCCTCTTCCGCTCCGGGGCGGGTAAGCCTTGGTAAAACGCTTAGGAATAACCGCCCGCCGACTTTCAACAAGGTTCGACTTGCATCAATGAAGGCTTCGTAGTGCTCTGGGTACCATGGAGGATCCGCAACTACACACTCGAATCGACCAGAGGGCAATGGACCAGGGCAGAGGAGATCTGTTTCCGTAAACGTGTGGTATGCGCGCTGTTTGAGGTAGTCCAAAACAGCAGTATTCTTATCAAACAGGTGCGCGGGAACACCCTGGTCAACCAACGAGCGGAAAACCGTGGGGGCGCCGAGCACGGCAATATTTCCAACACATCTCGCGCGCAATTGCTGGACAATTAGGTCAATTGCATCATCTGCAAACCTCCAATCGAAGTCCAAAGGATGTGGTTCCGGGAAATCATTAGACAGAGCAGCACCAGGAACTGTTTGCGGCCTCTCCGGTTTAAGAGCAGCCGGATGAGGCGCATCTTGGAACGTTGTCCATTCACCGTTGCATGTTAGGCGCAGTTGTCCTTCGCTTTCGAGATCTTGGAGCACCTGTTGGACATCGGTGGGGTATGCACCTTCTGCTTCTTGGAGAAGATGTTCAAATCGGGCAGGGCTTCGGCTCAGAACAAGCAGTAGCCTCCTGCGCAAGCTTTCGAGGTAGTTGAAGTCCTTCCCCGGATGATGGTTGTGAATGGACTGAGTCATTGGCTCAATCGATGTACGGTAATGTTCGCTGCTCGCTGCTCTGGGCTGAAGCGTTTTTCCAGTTCGGAGTTCCACGCATAAATAGCTGTTTCTTGGACCGCCATTGCCTTAACATGTTCTTCCCGCATGCGCCCTTTGGTCGGAGTGAATGCGCCAATCCGCAGTGGGGTCGTGCGTAGAGGAAACAGCGGATGTACCCGTTCCTGAAGAGAATCGACAAACCGACTCATCAGAACGTCCATTTGATTATCGCTAGTCCCGGTGAAAGTTGCGTAACCATAGACATCAAACCCAGCGGTAACTAACCTGTTCATTAGTCCGAATTGTTCATAGAAAAGGGCTGGCGATGCTTTCGTGTTGAAGGAAAATGAGTTCTCATCAAATCCCTTGAAGCAGCCAACTCGACCATAGTTTGCGGTCCTTCGCAGACGCTCGATCTCCTCGATTTTCAGAAAGCGCCAGAGGTAATCGTTGCTCAGATTGTCATCCGTCCATAAGTACACAGACTTGCTGAGGCCTCGACGGGCGATCGCATCCGACATCCAGAGGCTCCACTCGGGAACCAGGTCGGGCTGGCCACCAGATAGATCGATTACAACGGGTTGTGTTCCCTCCGCCAGATACAGATCGAGCAGATCGTCGGCACTCATGAATTGAGCATGGGCTGGATTGGCAGAAAGCAGATCGAAGTCAACAAAGCAATACCAGCAGCGCCAACTGCAAATAGCGTTCTGGAAAACCTGCGCTTGTATTTCATCAAGCTGCCGCAGTCCAAGAGCTCGGGCCGCGGGGTCAATGGGCAGCGGATTCGAAGGCCAGGGATACGGTTGCGGACGACGGAAGTGGTGGATGCGGCCGTATCCAGCACAGTTGATTGGCGTGGAAAGGTCTTGCTCTTGCTGGGACCCTTTGAAATTCGTAATAAGTATTTGTTGCTGCTCGGTACGTATTCCGCGGGCACGAAGGTGCTCCGAAAATTTTGCAGTATCGATGATTGGCAGCGCGTCATTCATATCGGGACTCAGAGGTGCAGCCAGTATTTAAGCCAATGGC
>Ga0307478_10003572_pt1 | contig 11477 bp, 8 predicted proteins | sample atmos_gasesECM4C_2_FD_203713 | JGI IMG/M metagenome (GOLD analysis project Ga0307478, IMG submission 203713) | Hardwood forest soil microbial communities from Morgan-Monroe State Forest, Indiana, United States - atmos_gasesECM4C_05 | ecosystem: Environmental > Terrestrial > Soil > Temperate...
CCGTGAAGTAGGGCAGCATGGCGTCCACGACGCGAGGATCGACCGGGGTGGTCGCGTGATTGTCCATGTAAATCGGCAGCTTGACAGCCATTTCGTGTCTCCTGGTTCGCAACTCTAAGTTCGCAACTCGACGAGTACGGGCTCCTGGGGCTCTTCGCTCATCTGAGAAATCGTAACGGTACTGAGTACCTGCATGATGCTCTCGTTGACCCGGCGCAAGGGCTCACGCACCGAACAGCGATCCGTGGCATCGCAATTCCCATGGCTGGTCACGCACGAGGTGATCAAGACCGGGCCGTCTATGGCCGAGATTACGTCCAACGCGGTAATCTGTCCGGGATCCCGGGCCAACTGATAACCTCCGCCAGAGCCATGCTTGGCGGCTACAACGCCGCTGCGAGCCAACTTTTGCAGCACCTTAGCCATCAATGTCGATGAAATCCCATACTCGTCGGAGATTTCATTGGCGCTGCACGCGTGGGCGTGACGATGCGTGGCCAAGTGCTTAACCGCAATCAAACCATAGTCGGCTTTTTTAGACAGCTTGAACATCGTTTGGCTTCCCGCCCCGAAAGCCAGGTCCAAATCCATATAGGACTGATTTAGTCGCAAATGAAGGATACGCCAAGCCAAGGCGAATGTCAAACCGTGTGTTGCCTGTCAATCGGCCAAATCCCGTATTTGCTATAGCTTAGATTAAGACCTAGTTAGTCGGATTTTGATAGCGATTTTCATTGAATGATGCGAAAACGACATTGGACTGCGATTACGGCAGTTGAACGGTCGTGGTCGAGCTTGGAGCATGTTAGTCTCTTCACTTTGCGGAGGCGATTTTGCGGCGATGGCAAAGGAGCATGCTGGTGGTCAGTTCATCGTCTGTCGCCTTGCTACTCGGCGCTTTTGTTGGTGGGGCACATCTGCCAAGATCGCAATCCAACCGAAGTCCCCAGTCGGACCCTGTCGATGCGACGACAATCCTGGTGGGGGCGGGAGACATCGTCGGCTGCCAGAATCCGCAGGGAGCTTTGGCCACCGCCAGACTCATCGAGAAGATTCCCGGAACAGTCTTTACTCTGGGAGACTTGGTCTACGACGCCGCCACTTTGCACCAATTTCAAGACTGCTACGGGCGCTCCTGGGGCAGGTTCAAGGAACGCACGCGGCCGGCAGTGGGCAACCATGAATATAGAGGGCGTAGCGCCACCCCGTATTTCCAGTACTGGGCAGGGCAGGGCGGCCCGCCTGGAAAAGGCTATTACAGCTATGAATTGGGCGCTTGGCACGTGGTGGTGCTGAACACGAATTGCGACGCCTTGGGCCAGGATGGCTGCGCCGCGGGTTCGCCGGAGGAGGTATGGTTACGCCAAGACCTCAGCGAGCATGCGACGTCGTGCATTGTTGCGTACGGACATCACGCCCTGTTTAGCAGCGGCATTTTCCGTAGCCACGCGGTGCATCCGGAATTGAAGCGGCTTTGGGAAGACTTGTACGCTGCGCATGCGGATCTGGTTCTTGCCGGACATGAGCATTCCTACGAGCGCTTTGCTCCGCAAGACCCGGAGGGGCGCGCCGATCCGCAGCGGGGCATTCGGGAGATTGTGGCGGGAACGGGCGGACGAAGCCATTATCCACTGGGACGGCCGAGTCCGAACAGCGAGATGCGAAATGACGACACGTTCGGAGTTTTGAAGCTGACCCTTTCGCCGCAGGGTTATGCGTGGGAGTTCGTACCTGAAGAGGGCAAGAGTTTTCGCGATGCCGGCTCAGGCGCTTGCCACAATCGCGCTCCTCAGGAAGCGCGGTCAAGCCGGCGGCTGAATTAGACCCCTAACTCGCGGATGTTGAGCGCTTATTTCGGCGCGACGCAGCTTCCATCGGCGGCTGCGGCTTCCACGAGTTTCTGTACAGCCGGGGCGGGTATGAGTAGGAGTTGGGACTTGGGCATCTTGACCTGCTCGAGTGTAGCGAGTTGTTGAGCCTTCCAGTCGTCGGGTGGGGCCGCGCCCTTGGAGAGATAGTCCAGGGCCGCCAAGCCTACAACAGCTAGCGAAGACAAATCCTGCGAAGTCGCCGCGACCTCCTTCACCAGGAAGGAGTTCTGCATAAGGGGCCGTAGACGCGCGTCATTGTCGCGCCACGCGGATAATTGGTCGCGCAATTGAGCGGCGGCATTTGCGTCGTGGCAAGAGGAAGCGACGAATTGATTTACTTTCTCGGTAAAACGCCGGGCTACATCGCTTTCCAGCGGAACGGCGTCTACCAAGCGGTTCAGGGGTGTGGCGCTGGTCGGCTGAGCCGGGGCCGACGCTTCGCGCGCGTAATCTTTCACCGGCTCGACTACATCAGCCAGGGTGCGCAAAGCGGCCAGTTGCTCGGGAGTCGCGCCACGACCTGCGATGCGGCGTAGCATCTGCGGATAATAGGTTCGATGTGTCAGGCCGAGCCATTCCAGTTGGGCGCTGACGGCGTGGAGGCGGGCGTACATCGAAGCGACATCGGCGACGCTTTGCGGCGACCACAGGCGCTCGGCAATGGCAGCATTGCGGGGCCAGATGCGGGAATCGATGTTTTCCGGATTCACATATTCGGCCCACATGCAGGATTCGCCGCCGAGAATCAAGCGTTGTTGCTCGGGAGTGAGATTTGCCGCAGGACCGCCCATAGGATCGACCGCATAGTGCCGGGCGGTGGACCAGCCGAGGTCGAGATAATAGCCGTTGGAAAGAATGCCACGATAACCCTGCGCGGCAGCTTTAGCCAGCGATTCCTGGCCTCGCCAAGACTGGATGACGATGTCCTTCGGAACGCCTGGAATAAAGACTTCGTCCCAGCCGACGACGGCTTTGCCACGTTTGGTGACAATCTTCTGGATTCGCTGGCTGAAGTAGGCCTGCAGGGCTTCGTTATCTTTCAATCCGTGCGATTTCTTGAACTCCACGATCTTCGGGTTGGTGTCCCACTGCTTGCCGTTCACTTCGTCGCCGCCGATATGAAAATAATGATCGGGGAAGAGCTTGGCCATCTCGGCGACGAATTCGTCGAGGAATTTGTAGGTTTTCTCGTTGGTGGGGTCCATGGCGGGATCGAAAACGCCCCACTTGCGCTCGATGTCGTATGGCCCCGGGCCGCTGGCTAGTTCCGGATGGCCCACGAACCACGCAGTGCTGTGGCCAGGCATGTCGAATTCGGGCACGACTCGAATGCCGCGGTCTCGCGCGTAGGCGATCAAATCTCGAATTTCGTCTTGCGTGTAGTACAGGCCGTCGGACCCCAGTGTGTGGAGCTTGGGGAGTTTTTTGCTTTGGGCGCGGAAGCCCTCATTGTCCGAAAGGTGCCAGTGGAAGACGTTCATCTTGACGGCTTCGAGGCCGTCGAGATTGCGCTTGAGGACATCGAGCGGGCTGAAGTGGCGAGCTACGTCGATCATCAGGCCGCGCCAGGGAAAGCGGGGGCTATCTTGGATGGTGACCGCCGGAGCGATGAAGGCGTCGGGCGAAACTTCGACTAGTTGCAAGAAGGTCTGCAAGCCGTGCATCGCACCCAAGGGAGTTGGCGCATCGATCTTCGCGCCATCGGGGGCGATCGAGAGCGCATAGGATTCGTCTTCACCGAGTTCCTGCACTTCCTTGCTGGCGTGATCGGTGTGCACAGTTAGGGTCGGTTTTGCGGAGGGCTTGCCCGAAAGCGGGATGGCGGTCTGGCGGGAGAGCTGCCGTAGGAAACGCTGCACGGCGCGATCCAGACGCGCTTCGGTATGGCCGGTGAGGGCGACGGAAAAGGAGGAGTCAACGCGCAGGCTGCCGCTGCCGGTTTGCAGGTTTGCAGGTAAGGGCATCAGGTTGAGCGGAGGTTGATCCTGCGCCGTCGCGCGTGAAGCGCAAAGCAAGAGCGCAAACCCGATCACGCATATTCCGTGCATCCAGTTACCGAACGTCATAGTTGGAACACCCCTCAGGTATGGCCGCGGCGTTAGAGGCAACGTATCGTTCGACGCCTCAGGCACTTACAGCCGGTTTTTCAAAATATCGGGCTGGAGTATACCTGCCCTCGGTGGTTTTGGAAACGGACAAGCGCCCGGCAAATCCGCGGAGTTCCTTATTCAGGACTTCGGAGTTCTGCTAGAGTGCAAGCGCATAGCAATGTGTAATTTTTGCGGGGTTTCCTGCGTACTAGTCTATGGATGCGCCGAGACCAGAGCGGATGAGCGCGCCAGGTAAGCCAGAACCCACGGAGGCGATTGCTCGGGCACGGACAGGGGATGCCGATGCCTGGGGAGAGCTTTATCGGGAGTACGCGCCCGCGATTTTTCGCTTTTGCCGTAGGGCGCTGCCCACTCGCGAAGACGCGGAAGACGCCACGATGGATATTTTTGCGAAATTGATGCGAGATAATAAGCTGCAGCAATATGACCAGAGCCGTTCGTTCACCGCTTGGCTCTACAAAGTGGCGGCCAATCATTGCTGGGATATCTTGCGCCGCCGAAAAACCCGCCAGGATAAAGAGACCGAAGACTTAGAAAACGTGCCTCTGGAGCACCCGGATCCGAATCAATTAGACAGGCTCATCGAGCAGAGAACCAGCGAAGAGGTGCGGCGCGCGCTGGACAAATTAGGATCGCGGGCACGCATGGCGCTAGTGATGCGCTATTACTCGGATATGAGCTATGACGAAATTGCTGACGCGCTGGGAGTGCGCCGCGCCTTTGTTGGCGTGGTACTGCTGCGCGCGCGGCATGAACTGCGGCAGGCGCTGGGGCAAAGCGGCGCGCTGGCCGCGGGAGGGACCACGTGAGGGCAGACGATAACTTACCGGACGACGGCGGGTTGCAGCATCTCGACGAAATGACCTGTTTGTTGTATATCGAGCGGCAATTGGACCGCGCTCGCGCGCAGGAAGTTTCCGCGCACACGCAGGAATGCGCCGCGTGCCGCACATTGCTGCGGGCGCTGGAGCGCGAATCGCGGCTGTTGACGCGGGCGATGCTGGAGGAAGAGGAGGCGCTGCCGGCCAGGCTGGCCCAGTTTCAGGAGCGGGCGCGCAGATCGATGCAATGGATTTGGACGGTAGCGTTTGGGCTGGCCGCAACGGGAGTGTACGCGCTGTACTCCACTTACGTTGCGCCCTTGCAAACCGAGTTAGAAAAAGACGGGTTTGGCGGATCGAATCTTTTGAGCTTGCTGATTTTTCAAGGCGCCTTCTGGAAAGGATGGCAATCGATGAGCACTTTGTTGGAGGTGCTGGCGCTGATCACGCTGGCGGGGTTCGCGGTGGCATTCTTCCGCAAGCGCGTGCGTCGGGGCTCGGTACTGGCATTGGTATTGACGGGATTCTGCGCGTCGCTGCTGCTGCAGCCGGCGCCGGCCATGGCATCGGAGACGCGGCGCGGCGAATCCGTCGGGGTGGCGCAGGACGAAATCATCAAGGGCGACATCTTTTTGTTCGGCGAGCGCGTGCGCATCGATGGCACGGTGGAAGGCGACGTCTTTCTGTTCGGGCACAACGCCAATGTAGCGGGACACGTGAAGGGCGACGTCATCGCGTTCGCGCAGACCCTGGAGGTAAATGGCCAGGTGGATGGAAATGTGCGCGCGTTTACGAATACGCTGACGATTCGGGGAACGGTGGCGAAAAACGTTTTGACGTTCGATGAGGTGGTGAATCTCGAGTCCGCTGGGAAGGTTGGGGGGAGCCTGACGTTATTCGTGGAGACATTGAACCTGGAAGGAGTCCTGGGAAGAGATTTGTTCATGTTCGGGAAGCACCTTGCCTTGTCGGGAAAGATCGACGGGGCTGTCAAACTAAAGGGAGACTTGCTGACCATCAATTCTTCCGCTCAGGTAGCAGGCCCGATTCATTTCGAGGGAAACAAGGAGCCAGAAGTCTCTCCGCAAGCCAAGCTCGCTTCTCCGGTGGATTATCACAAGATGGAGCACAAACCCCAATACCTGGAAGGGCACTACTACGTATGGCAGGTCATCTGGCTAGCCGCGTTCGTGATATTTGGACTCGTATTGTTCCAGTTGATGCCACGATTTGCGTCGGAAGCAGTCTCCAGCGCGGAACGCTACGGCGCATCCTTTGGGTTGGGCGTGCTTGTTTTCTTTGGCGTGCCGATTGCCGCGGTAATCGCGTGCGTCACGGTAGTGGGTCTGTTTGTCGGAATTTCCTCATTTTTCATCTGGTACGCCGCGCTCTATTTTGCGCAGCTGATCGTGGGAGCCATGGTTGGGCAATGGTTGATGGGGCCTACGCGCGAGACTTGGCCACTAATTGGCCGAATGGCCGTGGGCATAGTGATTGTGCGTATAGCTACGGTTGTACCGGCGGTGGGAGGATGGATCAAGTTTGGGATAATCCTGTGGGGTCTGGGCGCAATCTCGTTGGCGCTTTACAATCGCTTTCAGCCGACGCTGGCCCCCAACGCGACTTCAGGACCTTACATGCCGCCGCCGCTGCCGCCGAACACGACCGTGGGCGGAATGCAGCCAGCGTAAAAAACTGAGCGGGCCGAGGGGCCAATCGTGCCTCGCAAGTCAGGACAGCAACGGGCCAGCCCGATGTGACTCGGGCCGGCCCGTTCGCCTTTTGCGGAGGCGGTAAAATCCCTAAGGAACGCGAACTTTCGCGGCGCTAAAGGGCGTGAGCGTCGAGGTCAATCCGACCGGCGGCCCGAAATAGAGCGCCCTAATGGAAACTGTCTGGCCGACCGTTAGATTGCTGGAAGCGCTGACTCCATCGAAATTCGTACTTGGCGAACCGGTGGACAATTGCACGGTGATCGGCGTGGTCAAAGCGAAAAATGGCGGGAACGACTGCATGGTGAAGGTGTTTGGGGGAGCTACAGACGCGACGGTTCCACTCACGCGGGTGAATCGGAGATAAAGAAGATCGGCACTGGCCGTCGCGAGGGTGGAGCCCGACGCCGCGGTGAATGAGGTGACTCGCGCAGCGACGGTTTGTCCCGGTGCGAGAGCCGAAGTGTCTGTGCGGCCGCTGAAGGCGTTGGTGGGAACGATCAAACCCTTAGTGTCGACCACGAATGGCTGAGGAGCGGCCACGAGCGTAAGGTTGATGGGCGAGGCGATGGGCAGACTGCTGCCGATTAGGCTGTTGGATGTTTGGAGCACAAGATCATTAGTGACAATCTGAAATTGCGTGGTGGAAGACGGTATGGAGGTAATCATGCCTTCGACCCAGTCTTTCGTGGTGGTGTCCAGCGGGTCATACTCCAACAACGTGAACGTGCCGTCGGAATTGAGAGCCAGGTCGAGGCTGGCCACCTGCCCCTGCACGACGCAGGAAGAAAACGAGAGGCTCAGGTTAAAAGCTGTACAGTTGGGGGAAAACACGGTCGATGAATTTGCGAGGGCGATGAGCGAGCCGCGAGTGGCGGTATGCACAGTAACGGACTGAGATGTGGCATTGATGGCCGTAATCACTCCGGTGACATCTTCAATGAAGTCGAGCGGTCCTGAAGGCAGGCTGTTCGCGGCGGACGGCAGAGAATTGGCGCTAAACACGTTGGCGGCAGCGAGGTTGACCGCGGTGACCACTTGAGGTTGAGTGGCGCTTACGGTCAGTGCATTGCCCAAATTTAGATTGATCGCCAGTCCGGTCTTTTGGTTCGCAGAGAATGTCAGTGGGAAAGGTGTTGAGGTGATAATTGGCGTCGCGGCGGCTCCGGTGACAGTGGCTACGCTATTCGCTGCGCAGCCGACATTGCCCAGCGTTTGCGTGCAGAAGGTAACCACCGGATTCGAGATACTCACGGTGATGCTGGTGTAGGAACCGGCGGGAACCGTAGCCGAAGTGCCGAGAAATACGGAATCGCTTTGTAACTTGGTGAGATCGACGCCAACGGCTGTGGCGTTCAGAGGTATGTTTACAGCTGTTCCGGTTGTGGGAGTCAGCGTAATCGTGTTGATATCGACAAGAAACGAAAGAAGGTTTGTGTTGGGCGGTGGCGCGAGAGGGGCAGCGGTAAGCACCACGCTGAGCGTTGCGTTGCCTCCCCCGCCGCAATTTACCTTGCAGGGTTGCGATGACTTGCCGCTGCACGCGACCATCCCCAAAGCGTACAAAGACAGCGATGAGGCAAAGACCTTCCGGAGATTCATGAGTCCCCCACGGCAGAGTAAGCGTCAAGCCTAAGTCGGGCCACGGCACAACGCTCACAAGTATGACTTTATCGCTGCCTTCGGAGAATTAGGATGCAAACGGCGAGGCGATTGTTCAATTCCTAAAGGTGACAGAGGCCGCCGGTCATGGTTCGACGTCTGAGCCAAAAAAGGCGTCGAGGGCCAAAGCCCGATGTATGTCACTGTGTGTGCTATCTTTAGCGGGGAACGACTGTTCCTTCAAGACAGTAGAACAGACCGAGAGCAATTTCGTGAAACGCGACACAGTTCCCGTAGGAACGGACGGTTCCGCAGTACGGCGGCAGAAGCGCCCGAGCGAGCCACAAATCGCTCAGGCTAACGCTAAAGATCCAATGCAAGGGCGAGACGATTCCGCACCGGGCGGAGTAGCAACCGATAAGAAGGCTGCGCCGAACATGCACGATGTGTTCGGTCCCGGAGGCCTGTTGGAGCGCTGCATGATCGGCGGATATGAGCACCGGCGCGCGCAGCTCTTGATGGCCGAACTGGTGCAGGACGCCTTTGAAAGCCGGCACCATGTGGTGGTGGAGGCCGGGACCGGAACCGGGAAAACTTTGGCGTATTTGCTGCCCGCGATCTGCAGCGGACGGCGAGTGGTGATTTCCACAGCGACTAAATCCTTGCAAGAGCAGCTTTATCAGAAGGACATTCCATTCTTGCAGAAACACTTCGCCCCGGAATTGAAAGTCGCCGTTATGAAGGGGCGCGCGAATTTTTTGTGCCGCGCGAAGCTGCATCAGATCGCCGAGCAGCCCATCCTCAAGGGAATGGAAGAGATGGATGAGTTCCGGCAGATTCAGGAGTGGGCCAAGCTCACGGAAACGGGAGATCGCACGGAGCTTACGTTTCTGGCGGACGATTCAGAATTATGGACGCGCATAGATGCGCGGCGCGATAGCTGCACCGGGCAGAAGTGCGCCGACTTCAAGCAATGCTTCATTACCGCCATGCAGCAGCGGGCGAAGGAAGCGGACTTGATTATTGTGAATCATCACCTTTTCTTTGCCGACCTGGCGCTGAAGCAGGACGATTTCGGCAGTATTTTACCGGAATATTCGGCGGTGGTTTTTGATGAAGCCCACGAGATGGAAGACGTGGCCAGCGATTATTTCGGCCGGCAGGTTTCGAACTACCGTTTCGAGGAGCTGGCGCGCGATGCCGATATCGCCATGCGGCTGCTGCACCTGGGAACACCTGTGCTTTTGCGGCGGACGCAGCGGATTCGCGAACGCAGCCGGGCGTTTTTTGATGTTTTCCCGGCGCGCGACGGGCGTTTTCCGTTCGAAAGGAATGAGCGGGAAGCGTTCCTGGAGCAGCATCGCGAAAGTTACGATGGCTTGGCCAATGCATTGAAGGGGCTGGAGACGGAATTCGCGGCGTTGGCGCAGAAGCCGGAAGAATTGCTGCGCATTTCGCGGCGGAGTTTTGAAATACGGCAGGAGTTGGCATTTCTTTTCGAATCGCATGAACGCAATTTCGTTTACTGGTACGAGCGGCGGAATAAAGGGGTTTTTCTGGCCGCTACGCCGATCGATGTCAGCCAGGTGCTCCGCGCGCGGCTATTTGAGCAGTTCGATTCCATTGTGCTTACATCCGCGACCCTCACGGTAGCGGGCCGCTTCGAATACATTCGGCAACGGTTGGGACTAGACCACGCCAAAGAAGGCGCGCTGCCGCCGGAGTTCGATTGGGGAAATCAAGCGCTGCTATATCTGCCTCGAGGCATCCCGGACGTGCGCAATCCGGCCTTTCCGCAGGCGGCGGCTGACGAAATCGTCAAACTGCTGGAGATCAGCCAGGGCCGTGCATTTTGTTTGTTCACCAGCTATTCGCAGATGAATGATTTGTTTGAGCGCGTGAGCGGCCGCGTGTCGTTTCCGTTGCTGTTGCATGGAACTGCGCCACGTTCGGTGCTGTTGGAGCGGTTTAAGAACACGGAGGGAGCAGTGTTGTTTGCGACCTCCAGTTTCTGGCAGGGCGTCGACGTCCCCGGGGAGCAACTCTCTTGCGTGATTGTGGATCGATTGCCGTTCGCTGTACCGAGTGATCCGGTCGTGGCCGCGCGGGTAAAGGCTTTACAAGAGGACGGGCGCAATGCGTTTGCGGAATTTCAGGTTCCGCAAGCGGTGCTTTCACTGAAGCAAGGATTTGGGCGCCTGATCCGGACCAAGACAGATCGCGGGGTGTTGGCGCTGCTGGATAGCCGGATTCAACGGATGGCGTATGGTAAAATTTTCTTGGAGTCCCTTCCGGCGTATGCGATCACACAGGAACTCAGCGACGTGGCTAGATTCCTGGAAGAAAGGCTTTAACGCAGAGAGCACAGAAAAGCGGAGCGCCGTTCGAGGCTCAGGGTAAACAGAGGCCGCACAAAAGAAAGAGATTATGTTTCAGGTCAGCGTGGAAGAGACGTTTTCGGCTGGGCACGCGCTCCGCGGTTATCGCGGAAAGTGCGAAAACATGCACGGACACAATTATCGTGTGCGCGTCACGGTGGAAGGCCCGCAACTAGATTCAATCGGATTGCTGTGTGACTTTACGGAATTGAAGCGGGTGATTCGCGAGATTATTGGCGGGCTTGACCACCAATTCATCAACGATTTGGAGCCATTTCGAACGGTGAACCCTTCGGCGGAAAATCTGGCGAAATATTTTTATGATCAGGTCACCGGAAGCGTGAAAGAAATGCCCCCTGGCGCGCGAGTTAGCGACATTGTTGTGTGGGAGACGGACACCGCCAGCGCGCAATATCGTCCCGGGAAGTAAGGGAATGACGCGGTTCATAATGTTCGACCATCGCCGAGCCCGCTAAAATTGTCATGTTCATAACGGAAATTTTCAAATCGATTCAGGGTGAAGGAACACGTGCAGGACTCCCCTGTATTTTCGTGCGACTGACCGGCTGTAATTTGCGCTGCACTTGGTGCGATACCGCCTATGCTTTCCACGGTGGGAAAAAGATGGGTGTCGATGAAGTGCTCGCGCGCGTGGATGAGCTCGCGGAGCGATGTGCGGACGCTTCTCAACCAATTGTGCCGCTCGTAGAGTTGACCGGCGGGGAGCCGCTTCTGCAAGAGGAAGTCTACGACTTGGCGCAAAAACTGTTGGCTACAGGGTATACGGTGCTGATCGAAACGAGCGGCGAGCGGTTTGTTGGACGTTTACCGCAGAAGGTCATCAAGATCGTGGACGTGAAGTGCCCGGACTCCGGAGAAGGCGATACGTTCGAGATGAAGAATCTGGATGTCATTGGTGCCCAGGATGAAGTGAAATTTGTTCTTTCCACCCGCCGCGATTATGAGTTTGCCCGCGAATTCA
>Ga0307478_10003574_pt1 | contig 11474 bp, 8 predicted proteins | sample atmos_gasesECM4C_2_FD_203713 | JGI IMG/M metagenome (GOLD analysis project Ga0307478, IMG submission 203713) | Hardwood forest soil microbial communities from Morgan-Monroe State Forest, Indiana, United States - atmos_gasesECM4C_05 | ecosystem: Environmental > Terrestrial > Soil > Temperate...
GGGTCCGCGGCGCCGTGAGCTGCGGACGCGCGGTCATCATGATCTCGACCGCCGACCGGTCGTCGAGCGGGAACGCCCCGTTCGCGCCTGCCTCGGCGAACCAGATGCTCACAAGCTCACGCAGCTTGTCCGGGTGCTGCGCGGCGAGGTCGTGCACCTCGGCCCGGTCGGCGTCGGTGTGGTAAAGCTCCCACTGGTCGTCGTAGAAGTGACCCCAGCCGGCGATGCACGGATGGGTCGTGACGGCCTTCCAGCCCTCGTGCCAGATTCCGCGCGAGCCGAGCATCGAGTAGAACTGCGTGTGCCTGGTGGTCGCGGCCTTGCCGTCGTCGAAGCTGTAGCGCATGCTCACGCCGTCCATGCGGCTCTGCGGGTGGCCCTTGATCGTCTCTGGCACTTCGATGTCAAGCACGTCGAGGATCGTCGGCACCAGGTCGATGGCGTGATGGTACTGGTGCCTGATTGCGCCCCGTGCCCGCATGCCCTTGGGCCAGGAGATGACGCACGGGTCGGCGGTGCCGCCGTTGAACTCGTACCGTTTCCACATCTTGAACGGCGTGTTGAACGCCATCGCCCAGCCGTTCGGGTAGTGGTTGTAGGTCTTGGGGCTGCCGAGGTCGTCGAGCTTGGCGAGGTTCTCCGCGATATCGTCCGCGACGCCGTTGGCGAACTTCATCTCGTTGACGGATCCGTTGGGTCCGCCCTCGCCTGACGCGCCGTTGTCGGAGACGAGGATCACCAGGGTGTTGTCCCGCTGGCCGGTCTCCTCCAGGTAGTCGAGCAGCATGCCGATGTGGTGATCGGTGTGGGCGAGGAAGCCCGCGTACACCTCGGCCATCCGCGCGAACAGGCGCTTCTCGTCCTCGTTGAGCGAGTCCCATGGCCTGGTGAAGTCGAGCTCGGGGAACGGCTGGCCGTCGGGGCCCGACCTGGTCTGCGGCGTGCCGATCGGGTTGACGGGCGGCAGTTCGGTGTCGGGCGGGACGATGCCCATCTCCTTCTGCCGTGCGAGGGTCTGCTCGCGCATCGCCTCGTACCCCATGTCGAACCGGCCGCGGAACCGGTCGATCCAGTCCTTCGGCACGTGGTGCGGTGCGTGGCAGGCACCCGGCGCGTAGTACAGGAAGAACGGCTTGTCCGGCGCGATCGCCTTGGCGTCCTTGATGAACTCAAGCGCCTTGTCGGTGATGTCGTCGGTGAGGTGGTAGCCCTCCTCAGGGGTCCGCGGCTGGCTGACCGGATGGTTGTCGTGGACCAGGTCCGGGTACCACTGGTTGGTCTCCGCGCCGAGGAACCCGTAGAACCGCTCGAACCCGCGGCCGCTCGGCCAGTTGCGGCGGGTCGCCGCGAGGTTCATTTCGTCGGTCGGGCACAGGTGCCACTTGCCGACCAGGTAGGTGTTCCAGCCGCGTTCCGCGAGGATCTCGGAGATCATGCCGTTCTCTGGCGGGATCGTGCCGCTGCCGTTGGGGAAACCGATGGCGCCCTCGGTGATGCAGGCCATGCTGTTGCGGGTGTGGTTACGGCCGGTCAGCAGGCAGGAGCGGGTGGGGGAGCACAGGGCGGTGGTGTGCCACTGCGTGTAGCGGACCCCCTGGCTGGCGATGCGGTCGATGTTCGGCGTTTCGACGGGGCCGCCGTAGCAGCCCATCGCGGAGAAGCCGACGTCGTCGAGGACGATGTAGACCACGTTGGGCGCCGCAAAGGGTGCGACTGGCGGTTCGAACGGCACCCAGTCAGGTTCTGAATCCCGGATGTCGACGTTGATGGTTCCCCTGAACGGCTTGGCCATCACAACTCCTCGCAACTCACGTACGACTCCGGATTCGAGAGCCGGCGTGACGGATCGTCGCCCGGCCGTCCGCCGCCCGCGTCACCCACGGCGGGTGAACTAAGGGGTCAGTCCGCTGGTGGCGTCGCCGATGGGCTTGACGCAGAATCGACTCGGCGCCGCCCCGGTCTTAGTAGTGCCTGGGGGTAAGCAGCGCCCAGATCACGAAGGCGTTCAGCGCGATCAGCACGATCGCCCAGACCGGGTAATAGGGCAGGTACACGAAGTTCGCCACGAGCATGAACGCGGCGAGGACGGCACCGGTCACCCGCGCCCACGTCTGGTCGGCGAACAGCGCGGCGCCCGCGATGAACAACAGCGCGCCGAGGACAATGTGCACCACGCCCCAGCCGGTGGCGGAAAGGCTGAAAGCATAGTTCGGCAGGGTGACGAAGAACGATCCCCTGATGAGGGCGGCGAGGCCCTCGAAGAAGCCGAGGACGCCGGTGACCATCATGAAGGCGGCGGCCAGGAAGGTCAGCCCGATGACCGCGCCGCTTGGCTCCTTGTACGCGGCATTCACGTCGTCGTACCCGGGGGCCGGGCGCGGAACGTAACCGCGCGGGGCGTCCCCCGCGGCGGCGGTGTCTTGACGCGCGGCGGCGTCCTGTGCCGCGGCGGTCGTGCCTCCGGCCGTGGCACCGCTGCGAGGCTGCTGGGCCGGCTGGTCGTTCATGTCGCTCATGGCAAAGTCTCCATCCGCTTACTGTGGCCTTCCGCTAAGGGAAGGACTCTGCGCGATCGTGCCCCCATCCGGGCCCGCTGGCGTCATCCGTGGCGGGTGAAGCGGCCGGGGACGGCGGGCGGCCGCGCGGCCGCCCGCGCCAGCACTCCGCGTGGCGCGATCCGGCGAACCGCGAAGGCCGGGCGGGGGAGCGTGGTCACCCGTTGCGGGCGATGCCTTACCAGTTCTTTGTCATTTGACATTACTGAGCGTGTCTGGATGACTACCAGACGGATAGGCGGGGTAGAAAAGCGCCTGGTGGGGGGAAGCAGCAGGTGAGACGCATGACACAACTGGCATCCGTTTCTAGTGATGATGCCGTGACCATGGAGCCATCGCTCCTTGATGGCAAGTTCCGCGCGCCGATGGCCGGACCCGACGTGATTCACCGGGAACGCCTGACCGCGCTGATCGAGGAGGCCACCGAACGCCCGGTGACGGTGATCACGGCGCCGCCAGGCGCCGGCAAGACCGTCGCGTGCGCCGGGTGGGGTGCCGCCCGTGCAAGGTCCAGGCGCATCGCCTGGCTGAGCCTGGACGAGGGGGACAGGGACCCCGCGCGCTTCTGGGCCTGCGTGACGGCCGCCCTGGCGGCCGGCGGCTCGGCGCTTGGCACGCCGCTGGTCCCGCGCAGTCGCGACGCCCGCGATGACCTGCCGTCCGACCTGGTCAACACGGTGCGAAAGCTGTCTGGGTCGGTGGTGCTCGTCCTTGACGACGTGCACATGCTCGCGGACAGCGAGGTCATCCCTGGGCTAGCCCTTCTTATCCACCACGCGCCCGCCGCGCTGCGACTCATCCTGTGCGGGCGCTCGGTGCCCGGGCTGCACCTGGCGAAGATGCGGCTCAGCGGTTACCTGTCCGAGGTGGGGGCCTCCGATCTGGCCTGCACCGCGCAGGAGGCGGAGGCCTACCTCGGCGCCCTGGGGCTGGCGGCGGGGCCGGCGAGACGCGACTCGCTGATGCGCGCGACCGAAGGCTGGATGGCGGGACCCCGGCTGGCCGCGCTCATCGCGGCCAGGGACGGTGACCTGAACGTCGACGCCATGGCCGCCGACCCGATCGTCGCCGACTACATGCGAGACGAGGTACTTGACCGGCAGTCGCCGGGTGTGCGGCAGTTCCTGCGGCGCACGAGCATCGCCGAACGCCTGACGCCGGGCTTCGCCGACCTGCTGACGGGCGAGTCGGGCGGCGCGCGGATCCTCGACACGCTTAACCGCGAGAACAGCTTCGTCTGCCGTGACCGCCAGGGCAAGTACCGCTATCACCCGTTCCTTCGGCAGGTGCTGCTCGGCGAGTTGCGCCGCGAGATGCCTGCGGAGGTTCCCGTCCTGTTCACCAGGGCGTCGCGGCTGGCCGCGGGCCAGGGCGACGTCATCGAGGCGGTGCGCTGCGTGGCCGAGGCCTGCGAGTGGGACGCGGTGCCGCACGTGCTGACCGAGGCCGGCCTGGCCGGGGCACTGCCTGACCGGGCGGGGGAGTTCGAGGCGGCACTCGGGCAGCTTCCCGCGGAACGGCGCGCGGAGCCGGCCGTCGCGGCCGCGCTCGCCATGGTGCGGCTGTGCCGCGGCGATCCGGATTCGGCCGTGGCCTACCTTGACCTGGCCGCCCTGGCGCTTGACGAGAGCGCGCCGGACCGGCTCGTGATCGAGCTGTGGCTAGCCATGCTGCGCCTGATCAGGCAGCCCGATGACGATTCCATCGCGTTCTGCCGGTCGCTCGCGGAGCAGGCCAGGGCATCGGCGGGCAGGCAGTCGGAGCACCAGGCCCTCGGGCTGTTGTGGCTTGCGCTAGGCACGGTCCTGCTGTGCCGCTGGGAGATCGCGGACTCCGCGGGCGCGCTGACGGCCGCCGACCACCAGCTGACGGCCGCGGGAACCCCTTCGCTGGCAACGCGTGCCCGCGGCTGGCTGGCAGTCACCGAGGCGCTCAGCGGTGACCTCGCCGCGGCGACCGTGCTGTCCGGCCGGCTGCGTAACGCGGTCCCGGCCGAGCCCGCGGCGGAGTGCCTGGCGACGATCGCCGCGGCGCAGGTGGCCATCGAGCGGGACGACCTGCACCTCGCGCAGCGACTGCTCGACGAGGCCGATCCCGCGATGATCTGCCAGCTGCCCGGTGAGCCCGACATCGCGGTGCTGCTCGCGATGGCCAGGGCACGCGCGGCGCTCGCCGAGGGTGACATGGAACGGGCCGCTGACCTGGCGAGGCTGGCGCGAGAGAAGTACGAGAAGGCCGGCCACGTGCTCTCCGTGCTCGATGCCGACATCGCGCTGCGGGCCGGCGACCTCGGGCTCGCCGCCGCGGCGCTCGGGCCTGCGGCTGGGGCAGGCGTCGCTGGCCGGCGGCCGCAGCGGCCGGACCGGCTGGCGGCGCGCGCGCGGCTGCTGCTCGCGGACGGCGAGCCCGCGGCGGCACTCACGATGGCGCTCGCCGTGGCGCACGAGGACACCGGCGGCGCCGACGTCGTCCTGCCCCCGACGCTCAGGAACCGCGTCACGGCGCTGCTCACGGCGGCCGTCGCCGCCAGGCGGACGGGGACGGACGACAAGGCGGCGAAGCTGCTTGAGGAAGCGCTGACCAGCGCGGAGCCGCATGACCTGTACCGGCCGTTCCTTGACGGCGGCGGAGCCGTGCACTCGGCGATCGCCCTGCTCATCTCGCCGTCAAGCCCCGCGGCGGGGTTCGCCGCCCGCGTCCACGAGCGTTTTGTCTGCCAGCCGTCCTCGCGGGCAGCGGGGACCGGTTCCGGTGGCCATGAGACGCCCGCCCTCACCACCAGCGAGCTGGCGGTGCTCCGCCTGCTGCGCTCTTACATGAGCAACCAGGACATCGCGGACACGCTGTTCCTGTCCGTCAACACGGTCAAGACGCACCTGCGGTCCGTGTACTACAAGCTGGGCGTGTCCTCGCGCCGCGAGGCGGTCGAGCGCGGCGTCCGGCTGCAGATCCTGTAGCAGGCCGGGCGCCGCGCCCGCACTCAACTGCGCTCGGTTACGCTCACCCGAGCAGCCGCGCCTTCGCCGCGCTGAACTCCTCGTCGTTCAGCGCGCCGCGCTCGTGCATCTCGACGAGCTTGGTCAGCTGGCCGAGGACATCCGTGTCCCCGGACGCCTGCCCGGTGCGCGGCTCGGGTACCTGGGCTGCCTGCTGCTGCGAAGCCTCCAGGTTGCTGATCCGCGCCTCCTGGTCGGCGCGCTCAGCCGATCGGTTGGCCGCGGACTTGCCCGCCAGGTAAGCGCCGCCGCCAAGCATCGCGGTCCTGAGCAGTGGCCGTCGCCTGATCATCGCCGCCGCCCCTCAGTCGACCTCGTCGTCGGGCAGTTCCAGGTCGAGCGCCAGCATGATCTCCGGCGCGGCGGCCACTACCCGCGGTATCCCTACCTGCGGCGCGATGGCGGTCAGGACGCCAAGGATCTCCCGCGGCTTGGCGCCCTCGTCGAGTGCCGCGCCGACCTGCCACATGAAGGAGGCAGGCGGCGCGTCGATGGCTACCAGCGCCGCGATCTTGACCAGGGCGAAGCTGCGGCGGTCGAGTCCGCTGCCCTGGCGCAGCTGGTCCCGTAGGTCTTCCGCCTGTTCGAGCATGGCGGTCTGGCCAAGCGCGAGGGCGGCGAGGGCGTCCGCCGTCGCATCGTCGACGGCGGGCCTTGTCGGAACGCTCATCAGTGTGTGCCTCCTTGCCGGTTGTCGTGCCGTTCGCCGCGGCCTATCGCGGTCGAGGCACCTGGCAGCTCAACGGTGCCACCGGGCCGCGGCCCCGTGTTCACCCTTCACGGGTGATGGAGGGGGTTGGTCATCGGGCAGATGCTGCAGCGAGCGGGCGACGCCGGTCGGGCTTTCCCGCGTGCGTGCGTATTCGCGACAACGGAGGACGAGATGTCATCGATGACCGTCTGGAAGTTCCCCACGCCTTACGGCGCCGACGCGGCCCTTGCGAAGCTGCAAGGCCTTGAGGCGCAGCACCTCATCACGGTGCAAGACGCGGCCGTGGTCAGCTGGGAACCAGGGAAGAAGAAGCCGAAGACCCGGCAGATGAACGACACCACGTCGCGCGGCGCGCTCGGCGGCGGCTTCTGGGGGCTGCTGTTCGGCCTGATCTTCTTCGTGCCGCTGCTCGGCCTCGCGATCGGCGCCGCCTCCGGCGCGCTGTTCGGCTCGCTCGCCGATGTCGGCATCAACGACTCGTTCATCAAGTCCGTGCGCGACCAGGTCACGCCGGGCACTTCAGCGCTGTTCCTGCTCAGCTCCGACGCGGTGATCGACCGGGTCAAGGAAGAGTTCCCGCAGAGCGACGCCGAGCTGATCAGCACCAACCTGTCCAACGAGCAGGAAGCGAAGCTCCGCGAGGCCTTCGCACAGGAAGACTAGGCGCAGAGACACCGCGGGGACTGAGCGTTGTCCGAGGAGAGCCGCGAGCCCGGCAGCGTCGCCGGGACTGAGGCAAAGCAGGAAGGCCCGGCGCCGGCGACCGGCGAGCCCGCCGTCGCGGAGCCCGCGCCGCTGGTGCCTGGCGCCAGGCAGCCGGGGCTAGCCGGCGACGTGCCCGCGATGGCGGACGACGCGCACACGATGGCGGGCGACGTGCCCGCGGTCGCCGACGAACCCGCGGTCGCCGACGAACCCGCGGTCGCCGACGACGAGCGCGCCGAGCTTGTGCGGCTCCGCGCCGAGGTCAGCGAGCTGCGCGAGCGGGGCGGTGGGCAGGGAGAGGGCGAGGCCGCGCCGGGGAAGGCGCGGCCCGCAGGCGGCCGGTGGCGGGCGCCGGTGGCCGCGGTGGCGATCACCCTCGCCTGCGTGCTCGCCATGGTGTCCGTGGTCGCGGTGTGGGGCGCCACCCAGGTGTCCAACACCGACCGGTTCGTGGCGAACATGGAGCCGCTGATTCACGAGCCGCCGATCCAGAACGCGCTCAGCGCCCAGATCACGTCCCAGATCACCAGCAGGGTCGACGTGGGGGCGCTCACCGCCACCGCGGCCACCGAGCTCGCGCACGCTCACTTGCCGGCGCTTTCGCAGCTTGTCACCAACTTCGAGGGGCCGCTCGCCAGCGGCGTCAACAGCCTCGTCGGCACGGTGGTCGGGCGGTTCGTCGCGAGCCCCGCGATGGCGACGCTATGGGTGGCCGCCCTGCGGAACGTCCACGCGGGGCTCGTCAAAGTGCTCTCAGGCCAGGGCAACGGCACGCTGGACGTGGTCAACGGGAAGGTGGTGCTCTCGCTCGGGCCGATCATCGCCCAGGCGAAGCAGTACCTGGTCACCCACGGGGTGGGCTTCGCGAGCAGCATCCCCGCCGTGAATCCCACGTTCCCGCTGTTCGAAGCCCCGAACCTGGCCAAGGCGCAGTCGGGCTACCGGCTGCTGCTGACGCTGCGCTGGCTGCTGCCGCTGCTGTCGGTCGCGCTGTTCGTGGCGGGCATCTGGATCGCCCGCCGCCACCGCCGCGCGCTGTTCGGCGCCGGCCTCGGCCTGGCAGGCGCCATGCTGGTGCTCGCCATCGCGCTCGCCATCGCGCGTGCCATCTACCTGAACAGCGTGCCGCAGAACGTGCTGCCCGCCGACGCTGCGTCCGCGGCGTACGACATCCTGGTCCGGTTCGTTAAGGACGGGCTGCGCGTGCTGCTCGTGGTCGGCCTCGTCGTCGCGGCCGGCGCCTTCCTCACCGGCCCGTCGACCGCCGCCGTGCGCACCAGGCACGCGGTGGCGTCAGGCATCGGCTGGCTGCGCGACCGCGGTGAGCGGGCCGGGCTGCGCACCGGTCCGGCGGGCAACTGGACCGCCGCGCACAAGACGCTGCTGCGCGTCGCGGCCGTCGGCATCGCGGCCCTGATCTTCGTCTTCTGGGGCCAGCCGACCGTGGCGGTCGTCATCTGGCTCGTCGTCCTGCTGCTCGTGCTGCTCGGCGTCATCGAACTGCTCGGCGGCGGGACGCGCACCGCGGCGGCGCCTCAGACAGCAGGGCCGGAGCCGGCCGTGCCGGAGAAGTGAGCCCGAAGGAGGGGCCGAGTGCTCGGTCAGGCCGCCGGATTCGCGCTGCTGGCTGCTGTCTCGCCGACGGCGCTGCTGGTCATGGCGGTCTTCCTCGGGTCAGACAACCCGAGGAGAACCGCGCTGATGTACGTGGCGGGCGCCATGATCATGACGGTGGCCATGGCGGTCGTGGTCCTGTTCGTGCTGCGGGCCACCGGGCTCAACCAGCCGCGCCAGCACGCGCCGCGGTACGGGCTGCGGCTCGGCCTCGGCGTCATCGCGCTGGCCTTCTCCCTCTACCTGATCAGGCGCGGTAAGCGGCCGAAGCCGGCCTCGCACGACGGCAAGCCCAAGCGGCCAGGCCTGATCGCCAGGCTCACGGCCAGCCCGAGCCCGCGCACCGCGTTCGTGCTCGGCCTGCTGCTGTTCGCACCGTCGACGACGTTCATCGCCGCCGTCCAGGTGATCGCCACCGCCAACGAGCCCGTTCCCATCACCGCCGCCGCGGTTATCGTCGTGGTCATCCTCACCGCGGCGACCGTGTGGCTACCGCTGCTTGGCTACCTCGTCTTCCCCGAGGCGACGACGCGCGTCCTGCGGCAGGCCAACGAGTGGCTCAGGGTGCGCGGCCGGTTGCTGGTCACCGGCGCGCTGTGGATCGCCGGACTCATCCTGGTCGTCGACGGCGCGCTCGGCCTCGCCTCCCGGTGACCGGCCGTCAGCGATCGGCCGGCCGTGATTTACGTCACGCCGGCATGTCGTAAAACTTGCGGTGGACGCCTCATTTACGGCACACTGGCGTTGTGAAAAGTTCGGGCATCCCGCACGCGACGGCCGACACGGCCGCGCGGCGGCAGGGCGTGCCCGGACAAGGAGGCGCGCCTGGACAGGGAGGCGCGCCCGCCGAACAGCGCGGCTACTCCGCCGAACACGGCTTCCACGGCATCAGCGGGGAGCGGAGCACCAGGGGGCAGGTCGCAAGGCTCATCCTTGAGCTCGGCCCGTCCACCGCGGCCACGCTCGGCGGGCGGCTAGGGCTCACCCCGGCCGCCATCCGCCGCCACCTGGACAACCTTATCGCCGACGGCATGATCGAGACGCGGACCGCCCGCACCTACGGGAACAGAGGTCGGGGACGGCCGGCGAAGGTCTTCGTCGTCACCGACGCGGGCCGCAGCGCCTTCGAGCACGCCTACGACGACCTGGCGACCAGCGCGCTGCGGTTCCTCGAGCGGACCTACGGCCCGCAGGCGGTCGCCGAGTTCGCCAGGCAGCAGGTCGCCGAGACCGAGCGCCGCTACCTCCCGGTGGTGGCGCAGGCGAGCGACCTGACCGCGCGCGTGCACGCCCTGGCGGGCGCGCTGTCCGGCGACGGCTACGCCGCCGCGGCCGGACCAGCACCGGCAATCGGCCAGGGGAAGATCGGCCAGGGGAAGACCGGCACCGCGATAGCAGGGAACAAGGGCACCGCGGCCAGCGCTGAACCTATAGAGAACGGTGCGCAGATCTGCCAGCACCACTGCCCCGTCGCTCACGTCGCGGCCGAGTTCCCCCAGCTATGCGAGGCGGAGACGGAGGCGTTCGGGCGGCTGCTCGGCACCCCGGTCCGTCGCCTCGCGACGATCGCGCACGGCGACGGAATCTGCACCACCCACGTGACCTGCACGTCACGGGCAACAACACCAACGGGTCCGGAGGGCTCTGACATATGACGACCACCACCGCTAATGACCAGCTTGAAGGTCTTGGCACGTACAAGTTCGGCTGGGCCGACTCTGACGTGGCCGGCGCGTCCGCCAAGCGCGGGCTCTCCGAAGAGGTGGTCCGCGACATCTCCGCCCGCAAGAGCGAGCCGGAGTGGATGCTGGAGAACCGGCTCAAGGGGCTGAAGTACTTCGGCCGTAAGCCCATGCCTAACTGGGGCTCCGACCTGTCCGGCATCGACTTCGACAACATCAAGTACTTCGTCCGGTCGACGGAGAAGCAGGCGGAGTCGTGGGATGACCTCCCGGCCGACATCAAGAACACCTACGACAAGCTCGGCATCCCCGAGGCGGAGAAGCAGCGGCTGATCGCTGGTGTCGCGGCGCAGTACGAGTCCGAGGTCGTCTACCACAAGATCCGCGAGGACCTTGAGGAGAAGGGCGTCATCTTCCTCGACACCGACACCGCGCTCAAGGAGCACCCGGACCTGTTCAAGGAGTACTACGGCACGGTGATCCCGGCGGGCGACAACAAGTTCGCCGCGCTGAACACCTCCGTGTGGTCAGGCGGGTCGTTCATCTACGTGCCGAAGGGCGTGCACGTCGAGATCCCGCTCCAGGCCTACTTCCGTATCAACACCGAGAACATGGGCCAGTTCGAGCGCACGCTGATCATCGTCGACGAGGGCGCCTACGTGCACTACGTCGAGGGCTGCACCGCGCCGATCTACAAGTCGGACTCCCTGCACTCCGCGGTCGTCGAGATCATCGTCAAGAAGGACGCCCGCTGCCGGTACACGACGATCCAGAACTGGTCGAACAACGTCTACAACCTCGTCACCAAGCGCGCCATCGCCTACGAGGGCGCGACGATGGAGTGGATCGACGGCAACATCGGCTCCAAGGTCACGATGAAGTACCCGGCCGTCTACCTGATGGGCGAGCACGCCAAGGGCGAGACGCTGTCCGTCGCGTTCGCCGGCGCGGGCCAGCACCAGGACGCAGGCGCGAAGATGGTGCACTGCGCGCCCAACACCAGCTCCACGATCGTGTCGAAGTCGGTCGCCAGGGGCGGCGGCCGCACCAGCTACCGCGGCCTGATCAACGTGCAGGAAGGCGCCGCGCACAGCAAGTCCACGGTCAAGTGCGACGCGCTGCTGATCGACTCGATCAGCCGGTCTGACACCTACCCGTACAACGACGTCCGCGAGGACGACGTCGAGATGGGTCACGAGGCCACGGTCTC
>Ga0307478_10003575_pt1 | contig 11474 bp, 8 predicted proteins | sample atmos_gasesECM4C_2_FD_203713 | JGI IMG/M metagenome (GOLD analysis project Ga0307478, IMG submission 203713) | Hardwood forest soil microbial communities from Morgan-Monroe State Forest, Indiana, United States - atmos_gasesECM4C_05 | ecosystem: Environmental > Terrestrial > Soil > Temperate...
GCTGGGTTCACCTTCACCAGCCACTATAAGATCGCTACGCTATTGACGGTGTTCCTTCTCGGTGCAGCCGCGTTCGGAATCGTTCCCGGACTGCAGCTGCGTGTCGTGGATAAGAGCAAAGGTGCTACTAACCTTGCCTCTGCCTTTAATATTGCTGCGTTCAATGTAGGCAGCGCTGCGGGCGCTTATCTCGGAGGAGTTGTCGTCGACAGCGGGTTTGGACTGAACGCTGTTCCCTTGGTAGGCGCGCTTGTCACTACCGTAGCCATCTCTGTGACCGCTTTCAGCTGGTCTTTGGACCTCCGCACTAGATCGCCGGTTCGCACTGCGCCGGCCTAACCCTCCGCCTTTACAGGGTGCTCCAATCAGAACGTTGCCTTTAACGTGAAGGGCAAACCGGTTTCAGGCTACGTACGTATGACACAGGTGCAGGCTGCCTACGTCGGCAGCGGTAATGCCGGCAAAGGCGTCCTAGATTACCATGGCGATACGTACCCATTTAGAGTTGGTGGACTCGGCCTTGGCGGAATCGGCGTCTCGAAAATCGAAGCTTATGGCGAAATCTACGGTCTGGAGTACCTTCGCGATTTCCCGGGTGCTTATGCCTAGGCCCGTTACGGCTTCGCCTTGGGAACCGCCAGCACCGGGGAGCTATGGCTGCAGAACAACAATGGCGTCATTATACATCTGAAAGCTAAGCGAGAAGGTCTTATGCTAAGCCTGGGCGGCGATGCAGTGGTGATTGAAATGAACCAGTAGTTACACCGCGCGTCATATCTACAGAAATCGGTAAAAGTGCTGCAAGCTGGCTTAACCGATGGTTCCATTGCACCAAAGGACAATAGCGGGCACAGCAAAAGCTTAATAGTTTTCTCGTACTTGACGGAGTGTCACGCCCCCTAGCTCAAGGTCGATTCGCTGGAGGGGTAAAGGATAGATTGCACTTAGTGCGGACAAAAGAAGGCATGAAAAAAATTTCTTCCATCTGCCGGGTAGGATTCTTGTTCTTGACTGTTTTCGCTTCGTGCGAGAAACCAGCCTCAACAACGTCAGCCGGTCCTCCCGAGGTTTTAGTTACCGAGGTCACCCAAAAGGATGTCCCCGTTATCCTTGAGTTTGTAGGTACTCTCAACGGGGTTGAGAATGCGCAAGTGAGGGCCCGGGAGGTTGGATATCTCCAAACCATTGCCTACCAGCAGGGCGGCTATGTGAAGAAAGGTGATCTGCTGTTTGAGATCGACCCCAGACCCTTCATAGCAGCTTTAGATCAGGCAAAGGGGCAGCTCCAGGAAGCCCAGGCAACCCTACTCGGAGTTGAGTTCGATGCGAAGAGCGCGAAGGAGTTGTTCGATAAGAAAGTGATTTCCGAGCAGCAATACGTTAACGAAACCCAGGGCTACCAAACCAAATTTGCCGCGGTGGCTGCAGCTCAAGCGGCGGTGGACAACGCTCAGCTAAATCTTAGTTATACGAAGATTACTTCGCCGTTGGATGGGATCGCCGGACAGCAGCAGGCCCAGATTGGGGATCTGGTTGGAACCGGGGAAAATCAGGTGTTGACAACCGTTTCCCAGATCGCTCCGATGTGGTTCCTTTTGCCGATCAGCGAACAAACCTATTGGCAGTTTGCTGATGCTTTAAAAGAGGCAATGGCGCGACCGGAGGCCGAACGCCCGGAAAAAGTAGAACTCATCCTGGCTGATGGCAGCGTTTATCCGCACAAAGGCAAGTTCGCCTTCGTAGGCCGTTACGTCGATGAAAAGACCGGGACTATTCAGATCGCCATCAGCTTCCCGAATCCTGAGCTTACATTGCGCCCTGGACAATATGGGAGAGCTCGGGCCGAAATTAAGACGATTCCCAACGCACTGTTAATTCCGCAGCAGGCAGTATCACAGCTGCAAGGCTACGACCAGGTAGTAGTTGTGAGCCCGGACGGCAAGGCGGAGATCCGGACTGTGAAAGTCGGGCAACCCTATGGTCGGAACATGATCGTTGTAACGCAAGGCCTGAAGCTGGGCGAAAAGGTGATCGTGGAGGGATTCCAGAAAGTCCGGCAAGGCATGGAGGTTTCGGCCAAAACCTATACGGATGCGTCGACGACGCAGGGAGCTCAGAACGATTCCAAAAGGAATTCGACCAGCCAGACGAAGTCTGCAACGGCTGGTCAAAAGTCTGGCGAATCTGGAGTTGGGCGGTCGGGCTAGCGCCTGCGGAGGTATCTCATGTCCAGATTCTTTATCAATCGTCCGATCGTCGCCATGGTCATCTCCATCATCCTGGTGATCGTCGGGATTGCATCGTTTCTCAGTTTGCCAGTGGCGCAATATCCTAATCTGGTCGACCCGCAAGTCGCAGTAAACGCGACCTATGTAGGCGGGGATGCATTGGCCGTGGAGAACTCGGTCGCGACGCCCATCGGCGAGCAAATGATGGGTGTGGATGACATGAACTACATGTACGCCCTGAATGCGAGCAGCGGCGGTACGATGAAGTTAACGGTCGATTTCAATATAAAAACCGATCCGAATATCGACCTGGTGCTGACCCAGATGCGCCAATCACAGGCCGAGTCACAATTGCCTTTTAGTGTCCGCAATTACGGAGTGACGGTGGCAAAATCGACAGCCGCTCCATTGATGGTTATCTCTTTATATTCGCCGACGGGCCAGTTCGATTCCACCTTCCTGGCGAACTACGCTTATATCAACTTGAACGATCCGATCGTCCAGGTGCCGGGAATCGCCAGCACGACCGTCTTCGGCGCGGGCCAATATGCGCTCCGAATCTGGGTTGACCCAAACAAGTTGGCTGCACTGGACATCACCACCACCGATATCGAAAAAGCAATTAATAAGCAGAATACCGTGAACCCAGCGGGCCAGGTCGGAGGCGAGCCGATGCCGGCTGGACAGGTGTTTACTTATACTGTTCTGGCCCAGGGACGTTTAGAAACAGAGGAGCAGTTCGCTAACATCGTAATCAGGGCGAGTCCGGACGGTTCGATGGTTCGCGTCAAAGATATCGGACGGGTTGAATTGGGGGCTCAGACTTATACCCAGACCTGCACCTTCAACGGCGGATCGGCCGCGGCTATCGCCATTTATCAATTGCCAGGATCCAATGCGGTGGATGCCGCCAAGGGTGTCAGGCAATTGATGGAACGGCTTAAGGAACGGTTTCCTTCCGGGCTCGCTTATTCGATCGCTTTGGACACTACCGACGCGGTGACCGCAGGGATGAAGGAAATTTACAAGACCTTGGCAGAAGCGATGATTCTAGTCATTATTGTGGTCTTCCTTTTCCTGCAAGGCTGGCGGGCAACATTAATTCCACTGTGCGCCGTCCCGGTTTCACTGATTAGCACATTCGCGCTGTTTCCTTTGCTCGGCTTCTCCGTCAATACGCTTTCACTGTTGGGCTTGGTTTTGGCAATCGGGTTGGTAGTCGATGATGCCATCGTTGTGGTTGAAGCGGTCGAAAACCATATTGAAAAAGGTCTGTCGCCGAAAGACGCGTCGCTCAAGGCGATGGAAGAGGTTTCTTCACCCGTCGCGGCCGTCGCCATCATTCTCGCGGCCGTTTTCCTCCCGACTGCTTTTATACCTGGCCTCACCGGCCGCCTCTACCAACAGTTCGCAGTAACCATCGCGGTTTCGGTGCTCTTCTCGGCGTTCAATGCGCTGACGTTGAGCCCGGCGCTTGCCGCGCTTCTGCTTAAGCCCAAAAAGGAATCTGGCCGAGGACCACTGGGTTTCTTCTTCAAAGCGTTCAACAAAGTCTTCGGGTCCGCGACCAATGGTTATGTTGGCATTTGCCGCCTTTTGATGCGGCGCGGCCTTTTGTGCCTGTTGATTCTGATTCCGGTCTTGTTTGCAACCGGTTGGATTGGGGGGAAGCTCCCGGCAGGATTTGTTCCAACGGAGGACCAGGGTTACCTATATGCCAATCTGCAGTTGCCAGAAGCCGCCTCACTGCAACGAACCACTGCCGCCTGCAATAAAGTCTCGGACGTAATCCGGAATGTACCGGGGGTACAATCCGTCACGACGATTGCCGGTTTCAGCCTGCTCAGCGGTGTCAACACCACCTATAGCGGCTTCTTCTTTGTGACCCTTAAGCCGTGGGAGGAGCGCACTTCTGCGCAGGAGCATCTGAGACAGATCGTAGCCAATGCGGATGAAGGCCTCAAAAAGATTCCCGACGGAATTGCGTTTGTTTTCCCACCGCCTTCGATTCCGGGAATTGGAACATCGGGGGGAGTGGTTGCCGTCTTAGAAGACCTCGCCGGGATGCCGGTGGATTTCCTTGCTCAACAAACGCAGAAATTCATTGAGGCAGCTCGTGAGCGCCCGGAAATCGCTCGCGTCTCAACCACTTGGTTGCCAAGCGTTCCTCAGCTTTATCTCAATGTCGATCAAGACAAGGTTATGAAGCAGGGGATTGACCTATCCGATGTGTATAAAACCTCGCAAGTCTTCCTCGGAGGTACGTTTGTCAATTATTTCAATCTGTTCGGACGGACCTGGCAGGTTTACGTGCAGGCCGATGGCCCATTTCGAACGAACCCCGAAGATGTCGGCCAATTTTACGTGCGTAACAATCTCGGGAATCCAGTTCCTCTTTCCTCGGTCTTGCGAATAGAGCGGCGTACCGGACCAGAGTTCACCATGAGCTTCAATCTTCATCGGTGCGCCCAGTTGAACGTGACTGGAAAGGAGGGTGTTAGCTCCTACCGGCTCATGGCAGTGCTGCAGGAGGTGTTTGCCAAAACGATGCCAAAAGAAATGGGATTTGCCTACAAGGACATGTCGTACCAGGAACAGCAAGCTCAGAAAGGAATACCGCCCGCGGTCATCTTCGCGGTGTCACTACTCTTCGTCTTCCTGATCCTGGCAGCGCTATACGAGAGCTGGTCTCTGCCGTTCAGCGTCCTACTCTCCACCCCAATCGCCGTGTTCGGAGCGTTTGTGGCACTGTTTTCCAGGCTGTTAACAAACGATGTTTACGGCCAGAGCTCGATACTGTACGAAAACGACGTCTATTTTCAGATCGGCTTAGTGATGCTAATCGGCTTGGCGGCAAAGAACGCGATCCTGATTGTCGAGTTCGCTAGAGCCGAATACGAAAAAGGGCAGCCAATCGTCGAGGCAGCGTTGGCTGGCGCGCGCTTGCGGCTTCGTCCAATCCTGATGACCGCATTTGCCTTCATCCTTGGATGTGTGCCGCTGTGGATGGCTGCCGGATCAGGCGCCGCGTCGCGACAAATTCTCGGCACGACAGTCATCGGCGGAATGCTGGCAGCGACGTTCGTCTCGATCTTTCTTATCCCGGTATTGTTTTATTTGGTTGAGAGGATTTCCAGGAAGAAAGAACCGAAGCTCACCTCGACTCCAATTGAAGAAAGTGCCAAAGAGCCCACTGCTACCAAATAAAAATCCACCTGATAGCTTCGGACTTGAGATCTCCCGCCTCTCTCTCGGATGGTCAACTAACCGACACCTGCCATTTGCCATCACCGGTCGCGGCTGGAAACATCCACCGCGTTCCGATTCCAGCCGCCCAGCGGTCCTAATCGCCTGCACTAAAGTACAATAGCGAGATCCGCCGATCTTGATAGTTTCTCTAGGAATTGATGGGGTGTGATACCTATATGAAAGCATTATCCGGAATAGCCGGCCTTGTTCTCGGCCTGGCTCCTTGCTCGCTAGTAAGCCTCAGTGCATTCAGTATTCCCGAGATTCTTGTTAAAGCAAAGCCGGCGGTTGTTCAGATTATCGCGGTAGACGCGAATCGAAATCCTTTCAAAACAGGGACAGGATTCTTCATCACCGGCGACGGAGATCTAGTGACAAACGATCATGTCATTGCAGGCGCTGCCGACTTATTCGCCCAAACTAACACGGGAGCTATCTATATCTTTCGATCCGTGATTTTTCGATCTGTTAGTCTAGACCTGGCATTGCTAAAGTTCGCAGCGACCGGCGTACCTTACCTCAAACTGGCTAGTTATGTTCATGTTGCTGAAGGCCAGCGGGTAATAGTGATCAGTAGACCGGAAAAACTAGAAGAGACGGTTTCGGATGGAATCATCTCCGCCTTTCAGGACAATCGGTCTACGATTCAAATCACGGCAGCGGTTTCACCCGGTTCCAGTGGTTCGCCTGTCCTCGATGAATCCGGGCAAGTAATCGGCATCGCTACCTCGACTACCAAAGCGGGCCAAAACCTGAACTTCGCCATTTCAGTTGAGACGTTAAAGACGGCATTCCTAGCCAACTTCGACCAGCAGCGAACAACCGATCGCTACGACCCGGTGCAACCGTAATACACTTTTAGGCGGTTGAACCCCAGCCCACAATTTCTCTCCACTGTGATGAACTGTTTTTGGGACTCACCTTTTGCCGCGGCCGGTAGTTCCTATTGATCAATGTAATCTGGCGGCAGTCCTTCGGCTCTCACTCTCCGGTTCAGAACTTCCTTTTCTACGGAAAGTGAAACCCATTCTTCCGGCGGATTGGGATCGGACCGCAGAGCGCGAAGATTCTCGATTACCTCCTGCTCGTCCTTTGTCATCCGGTCGCGTTGCAGCAGGTGTTCCTTCCAAGCGGATACAACGATCTCCATTCGGAGTTTGTTTGATTGATTTAGATCCTCGTACAAATGCCGGGAAGGATCCGGGCCATGATCATAATCACTATGCGGACTGCAGCTACCCCTAGGAAAGTCGGTACGACACCGGCGTGATGAGCGGCTAATCCCCAGATGACTCCGCCAAGAGCCGTAGCCGCCTGTGCCACCATCACCATGGTCGCGTTCATCCGTCCCCTCGCCCAGTCAGGCATCGCACGTTGACTCGCTACCCAGAGTTCGGAGGCTGAAATGGTCCATCCCATGCCACCGAGTGCCGCTACCAAGAGAAATACAAACGGTCCCAGAACTCAATTCTTCGGCAGAAGCAATCTCACAGATCACCGACGAGTGAGCCGGCGAGCCAAAGGCGAAGCCGGCACTAAAAAGGAATGCTCTCGCGCGCTCCTCCTGCTGCAAATTTCTTAAAACGGATAATTGCTGATCGAACGTAGAATGAATCTCTTTTGTCTCACTGTGAGCAGTCCCTCGATCGATGAAGGCTTTTAGATGAGCCGATACGAGTTGGTTTACCGTTTTCAGCGCGGCACGCCCTGCTTCGAGGAACTCTTACCGTGCGTAGCGGGGCCAGAGGATGCCCGTCACTAGAAGGGAGCACATAAGTCCTACCAGAATCTCCTCCGTTCGGTCTAGGCCGACATGCCAGCCTTGTGCTGGATCCGTGACCCTATCGGTAACGACGACTTCGTCGTGTTGGTCACTAGCCAGGCACAAGCCCAGCATCGCCGGCCAAATAGCTACTTCGCCGCGGCAGGCTTGTACTCCTTGAAGCAAGCACATGCCGTGGCTTGCCGATCTTCTTGAAAGCTAACCACTAACTGGTGAGCCGGATGCGGGAAATCCGTCAGTCCGGTTCGGAGGTAGGGGCGACCACAGTCGTCCCTACCCCTATAAGATAAATTGGCGCGCGTAAATATTGTTGATAGTTTTGCGGAGGAGCAGTCGCTCTCCCCGTGCAACGAAAAAACGAAGCTAGCGTTGATTTAATTGCGTTCATTAGAATGGGTCGGTTCAAATCCGGCACAGCCAACGGGCGTAAGAACAAACTAATTTCAGCAAAAGGAGAATGATGTGAGTAGTGCGGACACCAGAATCGAGAAAGATTCCCTTGGCGAGGTCAGGGTTCCAGCTGACCGGTTATGGGGAGCTCAGACCCAGCGTTCGCTGGAACACTTCAGTATCGGCAAGGATTTGATTCCGCGCGAGATGATCACCGCGTATGCCATTTTAAAGAAGGCGGCAGCGAATGCGAATCAGGCCGGCAAACGGCTAGATGAGAGGCGTCACCAGCTGATCGTTCAGGTGTGCGACGAGATACTGGCCGGCCAGCATCACGACATGTTTCCCTTACATGTTTGGATGACCGGCAGTGGCACGCAGTTCAACATGAACGTTAATGAGGTCGTCTCTAACCGGTGCTGCCAGCTCGCCAGTACTTCGCTGGGGAGCAAAGATCCAGTCCATCCCAACGATCACGTCAACATGGCGCAGTCATCCAACGACTCGTTTCCCTCGGCCATGTACATCGCGGCAGCGCTAAATACGAAGCAAAGGTTGATTCCGGCACTGAAGGCTTTGCACGATGCGATTGCGGTGAAGGTCGAGGACTGGAAAGACATTATCAAGATTGGCCGAACGCATATGCAAGACGCGACCCCACTGACGCTTGGTCAGGAGTGGTCCGGTTATGAAGGCATGCTCGCAGATAACCTCGAGCGGATCGAAGATGCGCTAAAGGGGGTGTATAAATTGGCCCTGGGTGGCACCGCCGTTGGTACTGGCATCAACTCCGCGCCCGGTTTTGCGGAAGCCGTCGCGGCTGAAATCGCGCAACTCACTGGATTGCCGTTCGTCACCGCGCCCAATAAGTTCACCGTACAGGGATCGCATGACGCCTTAGTTCAGCTCTCGGGCTCGTTGCGCACTCTGGCAGTTTCTCTCTACAAAATGGGAAATGACATCCGGCTGATGTCTTGCGGCCCACGGGCCGGTTTTGCCGAACTGCTGATTCCAGAGAACGAACCGGGCTCATCGATTATGCCGGGTAAAGTCAATCCCACCCAAGCCGAGGCTCTGACCATGATTGCCGTCCAGGTGATGGCGAACGATGTGGCCGTGGGCTTTGGGGGAGCAGGCGGGTATCTTGAGATGAACGTTTATAAACCGCTGCTCATCTTCAATATCACCCACTCGATTACGGTCATGACAGATGGTTGTACCAACTTCAACAAGTTCCTGGTTCAGGGCACGAAGCCGAATCTGAAGAAGATTAAGGAATATGTCGATCGCTCGCTGATGTTGGTGACCGCGCTTGCTCCTGTCATCGGCTATGATAAAGCCTCTCAAATCGCGCACTATGCGATGGATCATGATCTCACGCTGAAAGAGGCTGCCCTGAAGCTCGGCTTTGTCACCGAGGAGGAGTTCGATCGAGTCGTTGATCCGGCCAAAATGGTGAAGCCGTACGTGGCGGCCGCAGGCTGATAGCGCAGTTCTTACAGATCTGAAACGTGTCGGAGCCGCTTTTTTATTCATCTGCAACCCTGCAAATAACGAGTTTTTCATCCTGTGCATGTGCTTGGCACTTGGCATTCAGAAGGACGCCCTGCGAAAGACCAGCCAAGTGGGCATCCATTCCACTTACTTGACCGGGATGGTAACGACCCTCATGCAGAAAGGCTATAGCCATTTGTTTCCCGATCACAGGATCGCAAGTAAGCCTTCAACCGTTTCGACGAGCACCACCATTCAGGTGATAGGGCCGATGTGGCTCAGCTTCATTTTGGGGCGCGCTTGGAGGGGCTGTCGCCGTTGCGCGCTTTCACACCATCGGTCTCTTAGGAATCGCGTTGTTGCTTAGCTTACTAATTTGCGCGGAGACCAAAACGACGTGGACTCGAAAGTAAACGACGACCATTCGCAAGCAGCGGTTCAAAGGCCGGGGCAATCCCTCCCCGCGGCAGCGACACTCGACCTAATTTTACAAGCGGGTCAGCTTCTTTTTGCGAACGGACAGACGACCGAGAAAATGGGGTTTGCACTCAGCGGATTGGCTGCTGCGGGCGGTTTTCAGGTGACCATTTTTGCCCACTGGGGAGAACTGACTGTACAACTGAAAAGCGGGGCTAACTCCTATTCCAAAACGATCGCCGTAGAGCCGGCCGGGGTCGACATGAGCAAGGTCAGTGCGACGATGACCGTGGTCCATCGGTTAGGCCAGGGAAGGATCGATCTCGAGGAAGCGCGATCCGCACTACAGGAAATTTCTAACTGGGGGCCGGTTTCATTGGCGCGTTTCGCCTTATTAGCAGCGGCTGGAGCTGCGGCTCTTGGAATGATTTTCGGTGTAGATCATCCAGCCAGCCTGCCTCTGATTGGACTCATTGCCGGCGCGGGTGCTTGCCTGCGAAGGTGGCTGTCCAGGTTAAGTCGCAATCTCTTCGTACAGCCTTTCTGCGCCGCTCTTTTCGCCGGTATCGCTGGAGCGATTGCGGTCCGTGTGAACCTAAGCTCCGACCAAAGACTGATCGCGATTTGCCCCTGTATGATCCTGGTTCCAGGACCCCACCTTTTGAACGGTGCGCTGGATTTGGCCCGGGCTCGCATTCCACTCGGAATCGCTCGAATCGTCTATGCCACGGTCGTTACTCTCACTATCTCTACTGGACTAGTGCTAGGCCTGGCTTGTGGCGGTGTCGGCCTACCACTTGCAGGCGCCTCTGCGCTAGTACCACTTGGATACGATGTTTTAGCAGCCGGCGTTGCCGTTGCGGCATACGGGACTTTTTTCAATATGTCTTGGTCGGCATTGCCGATCCCCATCGCGATCGGGATGCTCGCACACGGCTGCCGCTGGGGCGTGATCACTCTGGCCGGCGTGAACCCGGCAACCGGAGCCCTGATAGCGTGCCTGATCGTCGGGACCATCATGACGCCGGTTGCCGATCGATTGCGTTTTCCTTTTGCGGGCCTAGCTTTCGCGTCCGTGGTTTCCTTGATCCCGGGTTCCTATCTTTTTCGAATGGCTGGCGGAATGGCCAGTCTGCTCGCTGGCGGGGCAAAGGCTGGTCCGCAAGTTTTCGAGCAAGTGATCGCTGACGCAACCGGTGCGATTCTAATCGTCGTGGCGATGACCTTTGGCTTGGTCATTCCGAGAATCTGCCTTCCGCAACTGAGTCAGTCTCTCTTAACTCGGCGCCCGAAGGCGGAAAGCTAACCGTCAATCTTTAGCCGTCCTAAACTGGCCCAACCTGCTTCTATTTTATTCCAGCTAGCGCAACTCTCCAGCCAGGCTAGTCCGGCCCTACGTCCCGGCTGACCCGAGCCCCGCTTTGAGATTCCGCAACTCGGGAAAGTCGAACTCCTGCCAACCGGGGACGTCTGCGACCTTGAAAAACTCGTGGCCGTGCTCGGCTACTGCTGCCCCACATGCCTGGCCAGCAGGGACGTCGCTGGCTTTCTGTTCGTCCGCTCCGAAGGGGAACGTTGCATCAATGCCCATCACGGATCCCACTCGCTTGGTTAGCGGGACTGATCCGTCGAGGGATGGATCAAGGGTGCCTCCTGGCAAACCGTCAACGATGATAACGTCGCGGGCTGGTTGGGTCCGGAAAGCGATGGCCCATTCAACCTGGTCGGGGTTGCGAACGTCGATATCGGGATCAACTACGACGATCACCTTGGGACGCTGAGAGCTGGCAATCGCAGTCAGGATAGCGTGGCGTGCCTCTCCCGCATAACGCTGCTTCATCGATATCACCAGATAAAATCCAACCCCGCCGGATGCCGGAAACGCGACACTAGTGAGGGTGGGATGTTGGGCC
>Ga0307478_10003576_pt1 | contig 11468 bp, 11 predicted proteins | sample atmos_gasesECM4C_2_FD_203713 | JGI IMG/M metagenome (GOLD analysis project Ga0307478, IMG submission 203713) | Hardwood forest soil microbial communities from Morgan-Monroe State Forest, Indiana, United States - atmos_gasesECM4C_05 | ecosystem: Environmental > Terrestrial > Soil > Temperate...
GGATGTAGCCCGGATCGGTGCTCGGCGCGTGCATGATCGTCTTCCCGCCGAGATTCGGGAACGGCTGCCGGAAGATTTGCGGCTCAAGATCACCGGATCTTAACGCCGATGTATCAGCCCTGAAATTGACCGGGACGTTGCGACTTCTGAAGCAATTCGCGCATCCCATTCAGAACGGATGAAGGTGCCATTCAAAGCTTTTGTGCTAATTCTGGCCGCGCAGGTGGTCGCGGCCAGCTCGATGCTTCATGCTCAGCTTCCGGCGCTCTCGTCTACGCAGAGTCCGGCGGGTTGTCACCAGCACGGCGACAAAACTCCTTCGCCGCACCCGCAGAGTTTCGTCTGCTGCTTGAGCGGTCACGACTCTGCGATTGTGCAGGCGTCTTCGATGACCGCCCCGGCGTGCAGCGATCGGTTTCATGTCGCGGACTTCGCGACCGACACCGTCGTTGTCCTTCGTGCAGACGGAAACGCTCGGCGATTCATCTCTTCCGGCGATCCTCCAGCAGCTTCTCCGCTGCGTATCTAATCTCCGCTTCGCATCGTGATGAACACCTTCGAGGTGTGAATGTGGTTTTGGAAGCGGAGGAAGTTTTGCGAATTTTCGTAGTGTGTTTTTTGATTGCGGGCCTGGTCGCGACGCGTGGGCGGGCGCAGGAGACCGATACGGACAATGCCGATCACACCCATATGGGCCATGACAAGGGCGCCATGCAAGACATGCCTGGCATGACGATGTCCATGACTGGGCCGGATTGGATGCCGTCATCCCATGCGGGTTCCGGCACGGGCTGGGAGCCTGCGTCGGCTCCTGCGCACATGTGGATGACGCAACGTGGCGGATGGGATCTGATGGCCCACGGCGTCGTCTTCCTCGATTACAACCAGCAGGGCGGGCCGCGAGGCGCCGGCAAGGCCGAGTCGGTGAACGTGTTTATGCTGATGGAGCAGCATAAAGTGGGGAAGGGGACGCTGCTATTCCGAGAGATGTTCTCGGCGGAGTCGCTCACATCGCCGCACCCGGGCTTCCCGGAATTGTTCCAGACCGGAGAGACCTATCACGGCGAGCCGCTCGTCGATCATCAGCATCCCCACAACGTGTTGGCGGAGCTGTCTGCGTACTACACCTTGCCCGTTACCAAGAATGTTTCGTGGCTTCTTTATGGAGGTCCTTCCGCCGAACCCGCTCTTGGACCGGTCACATATATCCATCGCAGCTCAGCGGCAGAGTTGCCGATGGCCCCTCTCAGCCACCATTTACAAGACTCGACGCATACGAGCTTTGGAGTCGTGACCACGGGAGTGGTGATCGATCGCTTCAAGATCGAAGGATCGGTGTTCAACGGGCGCGAACCGAACGAGGAACGCTGGAGCATTCAGTTGGCGCCTCTCGACTCATGGTCGGCGCGTGCCAGTGTGGCGGCCTCGCGCAACTGGACTGCGCAATACAGCTACGGGAAACTGATCCATCCGGAGGCGCTCGAGCCCGGGAACGAGATTCGCCAGACAGCGTCTGTCGAATACATTCGATCATGGAAAGGCGGCAGCTGGGCGTCGTCGATTATCTGGGGCCGCAAACATAAGGAGGAGACCGGGACGAATCTGAACAGTTACCTGGAGGAGTCGACTGTGAATTTCAAGCGAAGCAATTACGCATTCACACGGCTGGAACTGGTGGACAAAGACGAACTCTTCCCGCAAGCACCGGTTCACCCTGCGTACAGGATCGGCGCCTACACGTTTGGCGGAGTTCGGGACCTGGTGCAGACCCGCGCTTGGCAACTCGGCCTGGGCGCCGACGTGACGTTCTATTCGAAGCCCAGTGTGCTCAACGCGTCCTATGGCAGCAATCCGGTCTCGTTCCAGGTCTTTCTTCGTGTAAGACCGAGTTTGAGCGAACATCACCATGATTAGGGCGGATTTTCGAGCTAGGGTCAGCGAGTAACGACGTGGACTAGAGACATTCGTCTCCATTTGCAAGGGCGGCACCTGTCAAGAATTTTGACAGCCGCGTTTCAAATTGAGGCAGAATATTCTGAAATATGGAATCCGCGATCAGAATCATCCGCGCCATACAGATCGCTCTCCTTGTAAGCGTTGTCTTGTGTGTGATCGTCGGAGAGCGGGTGGGAACGATTCCGAAACTGAACGATCCGGTCGTGTTTTATGTGCTGTCTCTGGCAACAGTCACAATTGTTGGCGTCATTCTGGTGGTGCGCCGCACTCTTGTTTTGCAGTCAGCGGCGGCACTGGCTGCCCGTCCCAATGATGTAGCTACCCTGAACCGGTGGCGGGCGGGACACATCATGACCTACGCTCTGTCTGAGGCGATTGCGATCTTCGGGTTTGTCCTTCGCATCATGGGCTTTTCCCTGTCCCAAGTGGCGTACTTCTACATCTCGGGGTTCATCCTCCTCTTGTTCTTCGGCCCGCGGCGGCCCGCGCGCGAGATGGCCTAGCCAGCAGTCGCCCTTTCTCGTAGGATTTCCGTGGAGCCTGTATGTCTATTAATGGTCCAGAAGAACTGGAGTCCTTGCGAGCAGCCGGCGCGGTTGTCCGTGCTGTGCTCGAAGCGATGAAAAAGGAAGTGCGCGCGGGAATCACGACGGGCGAACTAGATGAGATCGGTGCCAAGGTGATCGACGAGAACGGCGCACGCTCGGCACCGGCCATGGTGTATGGCTTCCCCGGCTCGAACTGCATCAGCCTGAATGATGAGGCAGTGCATGGGATTCCCGGAGATCGCGCTTTACGCGACGGGGATCTTCTGAAACTTGACGTCACCATCGAAAAAGACGGTTTCATGGCCGACGCCGCCGAGACGGTCGCGGTGGGAGCCATTTCGAAAGAGGCCGATCGGCTGATGAACTGCGCCAAGCGGGCATTCGAGAAGGCGATGCTGGTAGCGCGCTCCGGTTTCCGAGTATCGGAAATCGGGCGGGCGGTTGAGAAAGAGGTTCGCCGCGAGGGCTTTTCTGTGATCCGTGAACTCGGCGGCCACGGGATTGGGCGGACGATCCACGAGGAACCGCGAGTGCCGAATTTCGCCGATCCCGAGGCCCGCCAGATCCTTACCGAGGGCCTGGTTATTACGGTTGAACCGATCATCGCCGCAGGTTCCGGCCGAGTGCTTCTGGCCAAGGACGGGTGGACGATGAAGACCGCCGATCGAAGAGCGGCCGCGCACTACGAACACACTCTTGTCATTACGAAGGGTGCGCCGCTGTTGTTGACAACGGCATGACAAAGCCCCTTCGATGTCTCCTGAAGGTAAATTTTTCTTCGTCCCGGTATGAGTCGTAGCCCAAGAGTGCCATACCGATTTCTTACAATTCGTTGACGCAACTTATTCTTCCAGATAGAGTTCGAAGCTAGCAGTGCCGCCCAGGGAGTGAGGTTGTCCCACCGTTTTCATCGCCTGTGGTTCTCCGCAGTCGCCTTGCTTTTGGGCGCTCTGTGTCTGCCTGCCTTCGCTGCGGGATTCTCTCCGCAGACTCGAGTCGGCCTACGCACCGGGGATCAATGGGAGCCAGCCATCGCCGCCGATGGATACCGCCACGTCTATGTGCTGTATCCGCAATACATTCAGGTGCCGGGGTGCGAAGTGTGTCCGGTGCCGACCATGATCCTGGTAGAGAGCGCTGATAACGGCGCGACCTGGAAGTCGGAGCGCCGGATCGCTGTCCGAGGCTCGGCACAGTTCGACGCGCAAGTCGTGGTGGATCCCGTCGACCGGCGAACCGTCTACGCGGCTTGGCTGGAGAACGAGAAACGCGACATTACGGTAGCGCGTTCGATCGACTTCGGACTGACGTGGACCGTCGTGGTGGCAACGCGCACCGAGACTGAGGCCGACAAGCCGGTTCTCGCTGTACGCGGGCTCGACGTGTACGTGACCTACAACCGGGCGACCAAAGTCTGGGTCGCAACCTCGCACGACGGCGGAAATACGTTCGATACGGTCAATGTAAATCCGACAGATGGCATCGGATGGGCGCAGGCGGGCGGCGCGACGATCGATCCTGCGGGAAATGTCTTTCTTTCGTGGGCGGCTTACATGCGAAATGGTGAGGGGCCAGGCCCTGTGAATCTGTATGTGAGCCGCTCGCTCGATGGCGGAAAGAACTGGATGACGTCGCTGCTCGACGTATCCGGCGCACCTCCCGAGTGCGCAACGGACGAGTGCGGCTGGGCGTACCTTGGAGCGCAGATTGCGCTGACATCCGATGCATCGGGCACGTTATATGCCTTGTGGAATGCAGGCCCGGCCAGCAAAGGTGCGGAGCGGGTCTTTTTTGCTTCCTCAACCACGGCGGGGGCTTCGTGGTCGGCGAAATCCGAGGTGTCGTTGGCTCCTAGCGGCGTCACGCATGCGTTTCCCACGATCGTTGCCGGAACCGCCGGCGACATACGAATCGCGTGGATGGACACTCGGCACAGTCCGTTGTGGAATACCTACTACCGCAGTTCGACCAACGGCGGTGCGACCTGGTCCCCTGAGGTGCAGCTTTCGAACTACACTCCGGGGTACTCCTACATCGATCCTCAGGGTTTCAAATTTCCTTTCGGCGATTACTTCGAGATGGACATCGACAACCGCGGGGACACGCAGGTGGTGTGGGGCGAAGGCCTGACCTACGAGTCACCAGGTAGTATCTGGTACACCAGCGGACGTTAGGGCATCCTTCTTTCAACCGTTATTATCGGGTAAGAATCGAGGGCGTATCCCTATGCTCTTCATGTATGTGAACGTGTGGTCGGTGCTGGCAGCCGCAGTAGCCAGTATGGTGATTGGTTTCCTGTGGTACTCACCCCTGTTGTTCGCGAAGCCGTGGATGATCGCGATGGGCTACGATCCTGAAGACAAAGCCCGCATCGCCGCCATGCAGAAAAGCGCAGGACCGAAGTATTTCGTGTCTTTTGTGGCAAGCTTGCTGGGTGCCTTTGCACTCGCCAAGATCGTCTTTCATCTCTCGATCACGACTTCCTACTACGGAATGAAGGTAGCCTTCGCGATCTGGGTTGGTTTCGTGATGACCGTGCAACTCACCGACAAGCTGTTCGGGGACCGGCCTTGGAACCTATTTCTGATCAATACTGGCTACCAACTGGCCAGTTGCCTTGCTATGGGAGCGATTCTGGGCCGGTGGGCAGGCGCGTAGAACCGCGCACTCTACTCGAGAATCAAGCCGCCGGTAAGCTCGGACAATTCCTGGATGTTGTGCTCGACGCAATACGTCTGCAGCTCTTCCACGATTTTTTCCGTTGCACAAGGATCCCAATAGCTGGCGGTTCCGATCTGAATGGCGGTGGCTCCAGCGAGCATGAACTCGAGGATGTCGGTCGCCGTGGAGATTCCCCCCATCCCAATGACAGGGATCTTGACCGACTGTGCCGCGTCGTAAACCATCCGGACCGCGATGGGCTTGATCGCTGGGCCTGAAAGGCCGGCAGTCAGATTTGCAATGCGCGGCTTCCGCGTCTCGGGATCGATCGCCATCGCGACGAATGTGTTCACGAGCGAGAGAGCGTCCGCGCCGGCTTCCTGCGCGATGTGCGCCATCTGGGCGATGCTGGTGACGTTGGGCGAAAGCTTGACGATCAGTGGCCGCTCCGAGACGCGCTTCGCGGTTCTGACAACTTCGTCGAGAGAGCGCGGATCACTACCAAACTGAATGCCGCCATGCTGTGTGTTCGGGCAGGAGACGTTGAGTTCGTAGGCGGCAATGCCCTCGCCTTCGTTCAGAATCTGGACGCTGCGCTCGTAGTCTTCGCGTGTGTATCCGAAGATGTTGGCGAAGACGACGGTGTTCTTGATTTCCCGCAGCTTGGGCAGCTTTTCGTCGAGGAAGGCCCGTGCGCCGATGTTCTGCAGGCCGATCGCGTTGAGCATCCCAGCGGTAGTTTCGTAAAGGCGTGGCGGCGGATTGCCGGTCATGGGCTCACGCGAGAGTCCCTTGACCACAAAGCCGCCCAACTTGTCGAGGTGAACGATGTCCTCGAATTCAAGGCCGTACCCAAAAGTCCCGCTGGCAGCGATTACGGGGTTTTTGAGGCGGATGCCCGCCACATTCACGCTCAGATCGGGACTGCCCTTGGCTGCAGGAGACTTGCTCATGGTTGGCTCTCCTCTGACGCAACCAACGCGGCTGGCTTGAATTCCCCGGAGGGCTTCGGTCGCTTCGGGGATCGCACCGGGGGCGGAACGATATTCTCGGCGTGATGTGCGGGAGCGATGGCTTCGGTGAGCACTCGGCCTACAGCGTGCGTCGGCGCATTGATGCCCAAAAGGGATGCCAGAGTGACGGCCAGATCGACGGGTTCTGCATGTGTGCGGAATGCCCCGAGCTGGAACGGTAGTCCGTAAAACGCAAGGGGAACGTGCGTGTCGTAGGTGTAGGGCGTGGCGTGATCGGTGCCCTTCGTCGAGCCGACCGTGTATGGTGCCGGCACTCCCATAACGTACCATCCGCCTTCCGAAGAATAGCTATTCAGGTAGCGATGGCCGAGTTCCGTATTTGGCGCCTGGCCTTCCGCAAGTTGCGTCCGCGTGAAATAACCGCGCATTCCGGCTTGTTTCATCGCTTCGCCGGTCGCGTGCTCCGCGTCTTCTTCCTTGATTTTGTGTGCTGTGAAGGCCTCGTCATTCAGCCAAATCATCGGATAGTCAAGGGCACTCACAAAGTCGGAAGACTTGGCTGGGCTGAATTTGGCAGACAACGTCTTGTTCAATTGCTTCTTCAGATCGTCGCTGCTCAATCCCTCAGCCGGAACATGAAGCTTGCTGGCGACGCTCGGTAGCGGAGCGATGCCGTGATCGGCGCTCAAGGCAATCCAGAGATTCGCAAATCCAATCTGGCGCCCGAGGAAGGTGAAGAAGTCGGCCAGGCCCTTGTCCAGTGCGAGGGCCATGGCGCGCATCTCGGGAGAGTCAGGACCGACCTGGTGCCCCAGGATGTCGTTCGCCGAAAGGCTGACCGTCAGGAGATCCGTCCCTGCGCCAACACCCAATTGCTCGTTCGAAATGAGTTCCTTGGCGAACTCGAACTCGTAGTCGTTGGCAAAGGGCGTTGAGCCGATGACCTCATAGAAGCCCGCATCGGAGCCGTCTTTTCCGGCGCGGTGAGCGGTCGTCCGAAGGACATTGCCGTCGGCGTCTCGCCACTCGCGGTCCCAGTACTTGCTGGCGCGATTGCCGGCGTTGAAATCTTCGGCCCACTTGGGAAGATCGTTGCGGTAATACGTCGAGGTCACCCACGTGCCCGATTTCTGGTCGATCCAATACGCGGCATCGCCCGACCATCCGGCGGGCAGGATTGCTGCTCGATCCTTAAGAGCGACGCCGAATACCCGAGCCTTCCCGCCCGTGGCCAACTTCAGTTCGTCGCCGAGCGTACTTGCCATCAGGTTGCGCGGCGAGGCGCCCTTGGCGTCTCCGGCGATTCCAAGCAATTTCGTGGTTTCGTCCTCGACCGATGTGACCATGTGTTTTTTGCGCGGATCCCACCACTCATTGGCGATGATGCCGTGGCCGTTGCTGTAGGCGCCGGTCAGAAGGGTGGCGTGTCCGGGGGCAGTTCGAGTGTTGGCGTAATCATAGTTGCAATCGGTGAAGTAGGCGCCCCGATCCAGAAAAAGCCGGAAGCCTCCTTCGATAAATTGGTCACGGTAGCGCTCCAGGTAGTCGCCGCGGAATTGATCAATCACGATGATGACGACGAGCTTCGGGTGCCCGTTGTAAGCAGACGCAAAGCCGTGCGCTGCAAACGATGCGCATGTCAGCACGAACAGCAGAAGTCTGGCGATGGCTCGTGGGAAGAAGGCGTTCATCGCGTCGGTAGTGTACAGCCTGTCCCCCGGCCCGCCCAAGCCGGAAGGTCCGCAGCATGCCAACCAGGTCGGCACGGTCTCTCTTTGCGTTCCAACTGAGGCCCCAATGAGCGGCCAACGTGCGCTCTTCGACCCACTTCCGCTAAACTATACGACTCCATGCTCGATCTGAACTTCGTCCGTAACAACCTCGCTTTGGTCGAGGACAAGCTCCGCCTGCGCGGCATGGATCCGGCTGAAGTGCTGGGCCAATTTCGTACCCTTGATGCCGAGCGGCGCGCGAACATTACCACCCTCGAAACCGCTCAGAAGCGGCGGAACGAGCTATCCCCGAAGATCGGCGCGCTTAAGCAAGCAGAGAAAAAGGGAGGGCTGTCGCCCGAGCAGCAAAAGGAACTGGCCGCCCTCAGTGAAGAGGTCGCTCGCGAGAAGTCCGTCATCGAGGAGTACGAGAAAAAAGTAAGTGAGGCGGACGACAAGTTCCGGGCCATCCTCCAGGGCGTGCCGAATCTGCCCCACGAATCTGTGCCGGTTGGGAAAAGTTCAGATGACAACGTCGAGGTCCGGCGCTGGGGAACGGCTCCGACTTTTGACTTCGCTCCCAAATCGCACTGGGAACTCGGAGAGCAGTTAGGTGTTCTCGATCTGGAGCGTGGGGCCAAGTTGTCGGGAGCGCGCTTTGCCGTCTACTGGGACCTCGGGGCCAAACTCGAGCGTGGACTGGCCAACTTCATGCTCGACTTGCACACACGCGAGCATGGATATACCGAAGTATTGCCGCCGTATCTGGTGAATTCCGAATCGATGTACAGCACCGGGCAGCTTCCAAAGTTTGCGGCTGACTCGTTCCGCGTTCCGCACGGTGACAAGGATCTGTGGCTCGTCCCGACCGCAGAAGTCCCGGTCACGAATCTTTATCGCGACGAGACCCTAGACGCCTCGCGCCTGCCGGTTTCGCTGACGGCGTACACACCGTGCTTTCGGAGCGAAGCAGGATCGTATGGGAAAGACGTGCGCGGCATTATCCGGCAGCATCAGTTTCAGAAAGTAGAGTTGGTGAAGTTCGCGCATCCCGACCATTCCTATGATGCACTCGAGAAGTTGACCCACAACGCCGAGACAATTCTTCAGAAACTAGGATTGCACTATCGCGTGATGGCTCTGTGCACGGCCGACATAGGATTTTCCTCCGCGAAGACGTACGATATTGAGGTCTGGTTGCCGGGACAGGGATTGTTCCGCGAGATCTCGTCGTGTTCGAATTGCGAGGCATTCCAGGCTCGTCGCGCCAACATTCGATTTCGCCCTGAAGGCAAGGGGAAATCGGAGTTCCTGCATACGTTAAATGGCAGCGGCTTGGCAGTGGGTCGTACCTGGGTGGCGCTGGTCGAGAACTACCAACTGGCCGACGGCAGTGTGATGATTCCTGAAGCGCTGCGCCCTTACATTGGTACGGACCGCATCGTGAGGAAGTCTTAACCGATTCGTTGCAATGGATTCGCTCGCAACCCGGTCGTTGCCAAGAGCAGGAGCAGTCAATAGACTTGGAAAGCGCGAAAGTAACTCCGGCGGTCCCGAGCGCGCCCACGCTGCCGATGAATTCAGTCTGGCGGACAATCCGCGGATATATCCTATGGTCCTATGAGCGTGGCAGCCTCCATTACGATGTGATGGTCACGCTCATCCTGCTGTTCGTCTTTCTCTCGCCGTATTGGATCAACTTCAAAGACAAACCGATTGAGCGGGTCTCGCATCAGACCGGCGTGGTGATTCAGCCAGATGGCAATGGCGGATTCATCTACCAGATTGAGGCGTCCGCTTTGACGGCGAAGAACGAAGGCGACCTGAAGGAGCAGATGCTGGCCATCATTGAACCGATTACGGGCGCGGCGGCGATTTCGAGGTACGAACCAGTGAAGGACAGCGCCGGCCATGTTCACAGTTACCGGGTTTGGGTAGAGAAGGAATAGGCGGTCCTCATCGAGACCAAATCCCAAAATTCGCAAATGATGCGCGTTGGTCCCGGACGCAGTCCACTGGCTGCTCTTCTCGGATTCGCTATCATTCTTGCGGCGACGCCGGTCTTTGCTCAGGACGCTGAGCTGCAGAAAGTTCTCGGCGAGATGGATTCTGCCGCCGCTGCCTTCCGCACCACGCAGGCGAATTTCGAGTGGGAGCAGTATTGGAAAGTGGTGAATGACAAGGAGTCTCAAAAGGGGACCGTCTACTACCGTCGCGCCGGAAAAGAAATCCAGATGATGGCCGATATTACGGATCCTCCCAAGAGCGTGCTGTTCAGCGAGGGCAAGGTCCAGGTGTATGAGCCAAAGCTGAAGCGCGTGACTTTGTATGATGCGGGCAAGAATCGCGAAGCTGTGGAGAGCTTCCTCGTTCTGGGTTTCGGCGGGGGTGGGCACGACCTGCTGAAATCGTTCGACGTGAAGTACCTCGGCTCCGAGAAGGTGGAGGGCGTGAATGCCGCCAAGCTCGAACTGATCCCGAAGTCCGATCGCGTCCGCAACATCTTTGCGAAGATCTGGCTGTGGATCGATCCCGCGCGCGGCATTTCGGTACAGCAGCAATTCTTCGAGCCCTCGGGAGATTACCGGCTGGCGAAATACTCCGCAATCCAACTCAATCAGAAGATCCCCGACTCCGCTTTCAAACTCAAGACCGCCAACGGAACGCAGTTTGTTTCCGGACCCAAGGGCTAAGCCGCTGAATTAAAAAGCTGAAGATAAAGGCTGAAAATTGGGACAGGGGCAGATATACTGCTCATCAGAGCAGTGGGTGATTCGTTCATGGCCAAAGTTTTTACGATTCCAGTCGTTCCCAATCTCGGCCGCCGAAAGAGGGAACGGACCAGCGATCCACGTTACGTTGATGGGCAGAAAACGCTAGTAGAGGCCATGAAGTATTTGGCGAAGTCCGATCCCGTCGGCAACCGCTCCGCCATTGAGTTACTTTCCGAACACGTGCGCACGCGCTTCCGGATGAGTGATTCGCCGCTGCGCTGAACAGCGGTCATCTTTTTCGACTTCCAAATTTCATTTCCTTCTACGCGAGATGGGAACCTGCTACGCGAGAACGTAGATTTTTGTTCCTCACAGTGATGTGTGATCTGTTTTTGTAATGATGTCCATCACGGTTGCGTTGTGATTGACTACAGGTCACGTAAATTGTTGAAGGATGTGTACATTCGTCTTGACTTCAGGGTGAACGTGGCTACACTTGTGCGCTAATTACGCCTCCATGTGACTCACGTCTCGCGCATGGAGAGGGGGAAACAATGCGAGGATCGGTGTCTTCGCGGTTGGCTTTCTTTCTTTCCTGTCTTGCCTGCCTTGGTTTGCTCCTGACGGTTCCCGCTTTCGCACAAAAAATCACGGGTGATATTTCAGGGACGGTCACCGACCAGAGTGGCGCGGCTGTGCCGCATGCGGCAGTTAACGTACAGAATCTGGGTACGGATGAAAAAGCGAGCGCAACTACGAATGAAGTCGGCTTTTATCGGATCGTGAACCTCCCGCCTGGCCAGTACCGCATGACCATTGAAGTAGCTGGATTCAAGACGATGGAGCGTCAAGCCACCGTCAGCATCGCGTTGGTCACCGAAGCGAATTTCATGCTGCAGGTTG
>Ga0307478_10003577_pt1 | contig 11467 bp, 8 predicted proteins | sample atmos_gasesECM4C_2_FD_203713 | JGI IMG/M metagenome (GOLD analysis project Ga0307478, IMG submission 203713) | Hardwood forest soil microbial communities from Morgan-Monroe State Forest, Indiana, United States - atmos_gasesECM4C_05 | ecosystem: Environmental > Terrestrial > Soil > Temperate...
AAGCTGCAGCCTGGGCATGTCCTGGTGATGGATGAGACAGGGGTTCGAACCAGGAAGTACTGGGACATTAAATATTCGGCCCAGGGACCGCCCTCATCACAGCATGTCATCGAGAGGTTCGGTGAGCTGCTCGAAGAGAGCGTTCGCATGCGGTTGATTGCCGAAGTACCCCTGGGAGTGTTTCTAAGTGGGGGGCTCGACTCGAGCGCAATCCTGGCCCTAATGAGTAAGCTCGCTGGCGGCGACAGAGTGAAGACCTTCAGCGTCGGCTATGAGGCGTCGGGCGCGAAAGAGGAACAGGCTAATGAGTTCGAGTACGCCCGTCTCGCGACCAATGCGTTTGCCTCCGAGCACCATGAGTACCGGCTGAGCCCAAAAGAGTTTGAAGACTTTGTGCCCGATCTCGTATGGCACCTCGATGAGCCACTGGCTGATCCGAGCTCGATCCCCTTGTATTTCATTTCCAAGTTGGCCCGAGAACATATCACCGTGGTCCTATCGGGCGAAGGCGCGGATGAGATTTTCGCCGGCTACGGAATCTACCGGCGTATGCTGGCTCTCGAACGGATCAACCAGGGTTTGCCGGCAGCAGGCTTGCTTGCACCGTGGCTCTCCCGATTCCTGCCTTCGGAGGCGCTGCGTCATTATGCGCGGATGTCCAGCCAGCCTCTCGAAGTCCGGTATCGGGGCGTGAGCCGTGGCTTCGGCGCTGAAAGCAAGCAGCAGCTTGTCGGCGAGGGTCGCACGAAACGCTCCGAACAGCAATTGCTGGAACTGTTCGGTGGTTATTTCAAAGCCGTGGATAGGGCCTCGCCGCTAAATCGGATGCTCTATGTGGATGCCAAAGTATGGTTACCCGACGACCTTCTGATGAAGGCCGATAAAATGACGATGGCCAATGGGCTGGAGCTTCGGGTTCCGTTCCTCGACCACGAGCTGGTAGAGTTTGCTGCCACGCTGCACGACGATTGGAAGCTCGGCGGAAAGGGTGGAAAAACGCTTTTACGCCGGGCCATGCGCGGAGTCCTCCCCAACGCCATCATCGATCGCCCGAAGAAAGGCTTTCCGATCCCCATTGCATCGTGGCTCCGCGGGCCTTTGCGGCAGTTCGCACGAGAAAATCTGCTCAATCGGAATACGGCTTGCGGCCGCTATCTGGATTCCAGCGCAATAACCCGAATCGTCGATGAGCACGAACAGGGGCGGGTGGACCGATCCCAGGAGGTTTGGGCACTCCTGGTGTTCGAGTTCTGGCACCGGCATTTCATAGATGCTATGCCGGGCCGGCCGGCGCTTTTGACCGAGCGGCGATTTGACCGGAGCCTGACAGAGACGAACGCAGGATTGACATGCTAGAAGGACACGACATCATCTGTTTTAGCAATGACTGGGATGGCGATCCCTTGAGCAAGAAACACATTGCCTTGAGGCTTGCCAAGAAAAACCGCGTGTTGTGGGTGAACTCAACCGGGAATCGAAGCCCCACAGCTTCGGTTCGAGACTTTCAGCGGGTCATAAAGAAACTTCGGCAGTATTGCAGCGGTTGCCGGCGTGTCGACGAGAATATTTACGTGTTCTCGCCCCTTGTCCTTCCGTTTTTCGGCAGCCGGGTGGCGCGGTGGATGAACCGCCGGATGTTGGCGTGGAGCCTACGCCGAACCTGCAGGAACCTAAAGTTTCACAAGCCGATCACCTGGAGCTTTGTGCCGAGTTCGGGCGATGTTGCTGGGTCCCTCGGTGAGAGGTTCGTCATATATTACTGCGTGGACGAGTACTCGCAGTTTACGGGCACGGACAAAACCGCGATTCTCGACATGGAGCGCCGGCTTATCGAGAAATCGAACTTGGTTATCGTTTCTTCGAGCCGCCTATACGAGACCAAAAGCCGCTATAACCCGAACACATTTCTGGTGACACACGGCGTGGATGTCGCACACTTTCGAAACGCTTGTCTGCCGGCAACGGCAGCACCGGACGATTGCACTGAGCTGCGGCATCCGGTGATCGGCTTCTTTGGTCTGATCGCTGACTGGGTGGATATCGAGATCATTCGATACCTTGCTGCATCGCGACCGGAATGGTCGTTCCTGCTGATTGGAGAGGTTCAAACGGACGTATCATCCTTGCGGGAATTACCCAATGTACATCTGCTTGGAAGACGCACTTATCAATCTCTTCCGGCGTATTGCAAGATGTTTGATGTTGCCGTACTGCCGTTCATCGTCAACGAGCTTACGTTGGCGGCCAATCCCCTGAAAGTGCGCGAGTACCTGGCGGCAGGTTTGCCGGTTGTGGCCACGCCGCTCCCGGAAGTCGTCAGACTCAACGGTTTGCTGCGCACAGCGAGCACTCAGGAGGAGTTCCTCGGCCAGATCGAAGCCCTCCTGAACGAAGGCCGGCGAGGGCCGAGCCTCGCGGTCTCTCGGCTGATGGAACCGGAGTCGTGGGATGAGAAAGTGGAACAGTTGAGCCGGATCATCGCCGATGTGCGCGCCGCCGGCGGGAGCTGCGGCTCGACCTTGAATGCTGGATGGGCGGCCTAGCGAGACTTCGATGGGCTTCAGATTGTTCATTCTGTTTACCACCGCCGCATTCGTGGGAAGCGCGGGAGAGGTAGTGCAGCCATTCACATGGTGGACTACGCACCCGTTGGAGAAAATCAAACCGCTGGATCCCGCACCCAGCGCGCCGGCGAAGAGCGTCGATCTCTATGCCGGACGTAACGAGTTCGAATCTTTCCAGATCGTGTTAAGGGCTGGCTCGACCGAACTATCGGGTGTCGATATCGATTTTTCGGATTTCCGGACAAGTCAAGGCGCCGAGATCTCCAAGGAAAACGTGACCGTCTATCTTGAACGGTTCTTGAACCTGCATCGACCCTCCACTTCTGACGGCGGCACCGGATTGTGGCCGGATCCTCTGGTCCCCCGCATCGATCGATATGCGCACGAGAAGCGCAACGCGTTCCCTTTCGCTGTGCAGGCCGGCCGCAACCAGCCCATGTGGGTCGAAATCTTCGTTCCACCAGCCGCCAACCCTGGAAACTACACGGGATCAGCCCGCATTTCCATCGTCGGCGCCGGGAACGTTTTGGTGCCGATCCACCTTGTAGTGTGGAGCTTCACGCTCCCTTCGACCTCCACGCTAAAGTCGTCGTTTGGCCTCAGCGGATTAGCCGCCCTGAAACAGCATCGCGGCCAGTACACCAACGACGAAGACCTCTATGCCATCACCCGCCTGTACGCGAAAGCCGCGCTCCAGCATCGCATCAGCATCCACGGAGGAAGCATGGTTCCGCCGAAATACTCGTATGACTCCGGCCGAATGCGGCTCCGTTGGAGCACATACGATGCTGAAGTCGGGCCGTTCTTGGATGGCGTTGCTATTTCTGACGGAGAGCCACTGCACGGCGCGAGAGCAACTTCAGTTGAGATTCGCACACCGTCAGCCCTCGATACCGAGGAGCAGCAGACATTGTATTGGACGCAGTACACCAAGCACTTTCAACAGAAAGGTTGGCTGGATCGCCTGTTCCTCTATCTGTGGGACGAACCGGCGACGGCTGTTTTTCCCGCAGTGCTCAAGCGCGGGCGGGTAGCCCTCCGGGTCGAGCCAAGAATTCGGAGCCTCGTGACCGTGCCCTTCACGGAAAAATTGGCGGAAGTGGTACAGATCTGGGTTCCGCTGGTCAATTGCATAGAACCGAAGCCGGGCTATGACGATTTCTGCGAGCACACTCCTCCGTTCGAGACATATACTCGTGAAACCCGGCAAACGAGCCTATGGTTTTATCAATCCTGCGCGAGCCATGGGTGCAACGTTGTGGGCGGACCATACTTCTCTGGCTGGCCGAGCTACATGATCGACGCCTCAGGGGTCTCCAACCGGGTCATGCAGTGGATCGCCTGGAAATACCGAATCGAGGGTGAGTTGTACTACAGCGTGGATGAGGCCTATGGGCGCGGCAAGGATCCCTGGGATAGCGTTTTTCTCGTTGGAGGCAACGGCGACGGTACCTTGTTCTATCCAGGACGTCCGGATCACATAGGCGGGCACTCCGATATCCCCATCGAAAGCATCCGGCTGAAACTGATCCGGGAGGGAATGGAAGATTACGAGTACTTGTCTTTGCTCGCCAAGTTGGGCGGAGCGAAACTGGCAGACGAATATGCAGATCGAATCGTGAAGAAGCCTTATCTTTGGGAATCACAACCGGAGATCTTTCTCAAGGTACGGCACGAATTGGGTGAGGCGCTCGATCGGTTGGCGGCAAGATCTGGCAAGGAAATTTGATGCGCAATGACGCCACAGGCCGAATAGTCTTGGAAGTCACACAACCACTGCGCGAAGTGTTGAACCACTTGTCCTCCCATGCCTCCAAGATCCATGCCACGTGGCGCAAACTCCTGAAGCGTGACGCACCCTGCGGCAAATACGTGGCTCTGCTTTCGAGGATGCACGTCACTCCGGAGCTTCGGGATTTGCTCTCCGCCGACCAAAGAGTTTATAGGGGCAAGTCAGAGCGCCAGGGTCAGGATCTGGCAAGCAGAGGAGTGCCTGCGGAGTGCGCTGCCGTCGCAATGGCGCTCTATGTCGAAAGTTGCCTGCCATACCTGATGTCTGAGGATTCGGGGAAAGCGAATTGGACGAAGGCTTTTACCCGGTGGGCTTCGGTCTATCAGTTCTATCTTCTCTCGGGCTATTCCCAACAGGGAGAAGTCGACCGGCATGCGCTCGAGGACAAGATCGGCCGGGCGGAGCGGCGGTCGCAAGAGTTTTCCATCCAGCTGAGCGACGCTTACGAGAAAGACAGGCGCCGCCTCGCGCGGGACCTCCACGACGAAATTGGAGGTGACCTCATTGTGTTGAAGCTCTACACCGAAGTCATCGCACTCGACTTGAGAAAGGGCGATATCGGCCAGCTTCGCGGGAAACTGAAAGAGTCGGTCAAGCTGATAAAACACGCCCTGAAGAGCGTCCGGCACCTTACTTTTGATCTGGGGCCAGCGATCTGGAACCAGCAAGGTTTCCTACCAGCGGTGAAACTCTACGTCCGCCAGTTCGCCAGGAGAACCGGAATCAAGGTCCGGTTTGACGCCGTTCAGCTGCGCGCGAAGTTGCCCACGGGTTACGAAACAGCTCTATATAAGGTGCTTCAGGGGGCGCTGTCCAATGTCGTCGCCCACGCCGATGCCCATTGCGTAAGGATCACTCTGACCAGTGGACGGGGCTCCGTGACGATGAAGGTCGAGGATGACGGCAGGGGCTTCAATGTTGGGCGCAAACTGCGCACGACGCCCCAATCCTTTGGCCTGCGGGCCATGCGGGAGCGCGTTGAGCTTTTGGGTGGCGCCATTCATTTTGAGTCTCGGCCCGCGCGACTGCGCGCGGCTTGCCGCGGCACCACCATTGAGCTTCGTTTGCCTTTGTGCGACATCGAGGCAGCATGAAGGGAAAGGTCCGAGTTCTGCTCTGCGACGATCAGACCTTGTTCCGCGAGGGAATCAAGGCGATCCTCAAGGACGAACTTTCGATCGAGATCGTAGGCGAAGCCGCTAACGGACGGCAGGCGGTTGTCCAAGCCCAGCGACTACATCCGGATATTGTACTGATGGATATCGCCATGCCGGATCTAAGCGGCTTTGAGGCGACGCATCGCATTTTGCAAGCCAAGACGAATACCAAGGTCCTCATCCTCACCATGTACGAAGAAGAAGAGGTGATCACTCGATGTCTCGATGCCGGAGCGTCCGGTTACGTTCTCAAAGATGCTCCGCGAGCGCATCTGATTCATGCCATTGATGTTGTCAACAGGGGCGGCCAGTACTTGAGTTCGCGAGCGCTCAAGAAAGTTGTCAAGCGGCCTGTCAAAGGCGGCAAGAGCACGGGGGCGACCAGTTATGAGCGGCTGAGCGACCGGGAGAGGGAAGTCCTCAAGTTGCTTGCCGACGGCATGACGTTGAAAGAGATTGCGGTGCGCCTGGTCCTCAGCGTCAAGACGGTGGACGCCCACAAGACCAACCTGATGCGTAAGCTCGACCTGCACGATCGTTCGGAAGTAATCAAGTACGCCATTCAGCGGAAGCTGATCCGGCTGCCTTCCTTGAAAACAGAGGGTGCGCCGACGCCTCCCTCAGAAGTCGGCGACGAAACGCCGAAGCCCGGATTACACAGCGCGGCAGAACCGCAACCAGATTGACGACTCCTTGAGTTGCGTGATTGACGCTTGGAAAAATGACAGGCAGTGGTTTGCAACTTAGCGGCGTCACTTGCGCGTGTCGAAATGGGCGGTGCTCTGCTCGTGTGTCTTGCTCTTCAAAACGTCTCTTACTCTTCCCACCAAGGCTCGCGGCATAAACGGTTTTTGAACGAAGTGCCAACCGTAGTTGAGAACGAGGAATCCGCCGTCAGGGAAACCGGACATCAGGATGATGCGCATTTTCGGCCTCTGCGCCTTCAGTTTTTTGGCGAGTTCGGGTCCGGATATACTCGGCATCATCACATCACTAAGCAGCAGGTCTATAGTACCCGGGAACTCTGCTTCAATCCGCAGCGCCTTTCTTGCGCTGCTAGCGGGGAGCACCTTGAAATGGGCCTCTTCTAGTATTCCTTTGACGACCTTCAGAAGGGCCGGATGGTCTTCTACGACGAGAATGGTCTGGGGGGGGGCCTTGCCGTTACCGTTGCCGTTTACGCTCACGAACTCACCGTGCACAGGTAAAATTCGTAATCTCGGACGCAGAGGAGAGGTTGCCTGTCAAAATTGAGGGGCAGCATTCTGGGCGGTTACGAGTTCTAAATGTCTACTTCAAGTGTAGACCGAAAGGCTGCTACTAGCTGAGCACTATTGCTCACTATTTGCCGCTTCCTTTTGTGGTCCGGCCCGGCATATGCCTTGCCAAGCCATGGGAGTAAAGGTCCTCAAAATGGAAAAGCCCAGCCGCTAAGGGCTGGGCCGTTATCCCGTCTGCGCGCTACGTTCTACGCGCCGCGTCCACAAAATCCGCGGGCTGGCCATGTATCCGGCATGGCCCGCGGTTTGATCTGGCTAGGGCGTAACAACGAAGGCGTCCACCCAGACCCAACTCCCGCCGGACACCGCGTTGTGTGTTCCGGTAATTTCAATCGCCAGCGTGTGGCTTCGGTCAGTCAAGCCGCTGGCCGTGTAGATGGACGCTTGCGTTTGCGCTGAAGCGGCGTACGTGTCGATGGTGCCTTTTAACACGCCGTCCACGTATACCTGCGCAATACCCGACCACTGGTCCCGATACCCGATCCAGCTCACGGCCGTACCGGTAAAAGTAAGAGTGGCGCGGGCGTTCGTATCCATGGACATTATGATCGACCCACCGCTGGCCCACGCATAGGTCTTGGGGAACCACGTTCCGGTGTATACGACCGCCGTGCTGTTTTGCTCGATCCGAGTGGGCTTCGCCGATGGCGCCGGTGCCGCGGGCGTTGAAGAACCGGCCGTTGAAGAAACGGTTGTCACATCAAAGGCGTTGACCCAAACCCAATCTCCGCCTGAGTTACTGTCGTGCTGCCCAGTCACCTCAATCGTCAGGCTGTGAGGGGCATTGCTGAGGCCGCTTGCCGCGTACACCGTGGCCTGCGTCTGCGCGCTAGCCGCATACGTGTCGATCGTCGCCTTCAGGACGCCGTCCAAATAGACCTGCGCGATGCCGGACCACTGATCGCGATAGCCGATCCACTTGACGCCCGTTCCGGTAAAGGTAAATTTCGCTTGGCCGCCTGCATCCATTGCCATAACGATGGATCCGCCGCTCGCCCAGCTATAGGACTTGGGATACCACGTGCCGGTGTATTGAACCGCCGAATTGTTCCACTCGTAGCGCACCACCTTTGACGAAGACGGCGCAGGAGTGGTGGCGCCGCGCACGTTGGAATTCGACGAGGCGCTCGGGTTCGAAGCGCGAATCAGGTAGGTGTAGGTGGTGGACGCCTCTGCCGAGGTGTCGTGGTAGCCGGCCGCCGTGGCTGCAAGGGAGGCAACTACCGTAGAAGGCGTGCACGCCGAACCCGTGCAGCGCAGGACGCTGTCGCCGGTAGCAGAGCTGCCCGCCGGGTTGGTCCACGCCAGATCGATCTCAGTCGGCGAAACCGCTGTTGCGGAATTCAGCGCAGGCGCTGGCGGCGCGGACGAAGACGGCGCAGGAGTGGTGGCGCCGCGCACGTTGGAATTCGACGAGCCGCGGGCGTTCGAAGCCCGAATCAGGTAGGTGTAGGTGGTGGACGCCGCTGCCGAGATGTCGTGGTAGCCGGCCGCCGTGGCTGCAAGGGAGGCCACTACCGTAGAAGGTGTGCACGCCGAACCCGTGCAGCGCAGGACGCTGTTGGCGGTAGTGGAGCTGCCCGCCGGGTTGGTCCACGCCAGATCGATCTCAGTCGACGAAACGGCTGTTGCGGCATTCAGTGCAGGCGCTGGCGGCGGAGGCGGAGGACCATTCGCCAGTTGAACGATGAAAGTATCGATGCGCGTCGTGCAGCCGAAAGAGGTATCCGGCCCTAGCGTTCCGTCCCATGGACTCGAAAACAGCGCCCAGTTGCCATCATTCGAGATTTGCGCGAAGCCTTCACCGTAATAGCAGTTCACGCCAGTGTGGTTGTGGGCAAAACGCCAAACCGTATTGGAACCGTCGACGGCCACGGCGTCGATTTCTCCAGCCCACGCGAACTGGCACGAACCGACTATCGTATAGCGGGATGAAAGGATGGGCGCATTGGGGTTCGTGAGGGAATTGAGCCACGAGTTATGGTCGTCGTCGCACCATTGATTCAGCGTATTCGGAGGTTGGTCGACGAAAAGATAGTCTGCGGAGTTCATCAGGTTATCGGGATTCCGCACGACCAAACCTCGGGAATCGCTTCCGTTGATCGATCCGGCAGAATTGGCGTACTTGCCATTCCCCATCGAGACATGACCGCTCCAGTAAATATCGGCGGCCGTGACAAGAGACCATGTGTTGGTCGCAAGGTCAAAAACGGCCCCGCCGTTGGCCCCCCAGCTCTGCTGATGAAACGTGACCTCCAGCCACGAAGCTCCTGTTCCACCGGAAATATCATGAATACCGATGGTTTGCCCTGGTGCCGAGGTCGGCCAGTTCGGGTCCGTTTGGGGAACACCATTGATTGTCTTCTTGTAAACGTCGATCAACTTGTAGATCGACGGGCTGGCCGGGTTCACGCAAAAAATCTCGGTGTAAGTGTCCTGACCTCCTGAACCGGCGGCTGCACAAACCCAGTCGTCCTGGCCGAGCACGACGGCCATATAGGCGACCGGATCGCCGTTGGAAGGTCCGCCAATGTTCGTCGTTACACGTGTCGACGTGTTGTACTCTCCGATTTGATTACCATTAAGGAAATAGATGCGATCTGGATCGACTGTCGACCATTCCCAAGTGGCTCCAAAGGACACCGGGTGAATCACAGGGTCGGAGGATCCGGTGCCGACGCTGAATGTGCTGGGGCTGAACTCCAGCCAATATCCGTCGCCGTGTGGTCCGGTGAGTTTGATGGCTGTCGAATTCGCGTTCCAGGTACGATGAAATCCCGCGTCCGTGGAGATGAACGATTCTCCGCCGTTGGTGTTCGGATCGGTGACCCGCAAAATGCGCGATCCAAAAGTCGGATCCGTAATCACCGAGTTCGCTGAGCCCAGAGCCGGCGCCGGCGGGATGGTCTTTGTATCGGTTCCTGTATAGGCGGAGTAGGTCGACGGAGCCGTTTGGGCACGCAGCAAAGAACTGAAGCCACTCAGAAAAAGGACCGTTAGAAACAACCTAACATCGCGACGGCCTAAACCCTTCCTCATCAACTGCGCTAATGCAGTTGCCGTTGAACCGATTAGTAACACGGATCCCGAAAACAAAATTGCCTGAAAGAGCTTTGTCACTGATTTCTCCTTTTTGGTTTCGTTGTTTCTTTGGGCCTGGTAGCCCTGGGGTTCTTCAATTCCTGGAAGCCGGCGACTGTGCGCTCCGACAACGCCCAGGCGGTTCTTGAAAGACGCCGAACCAAATCTTCCTGCTCCAGGCAGGCGTCAGCTCCGCACCTACGGGCGCTGGCCATGAAATCTCTGGCCGGACAGATGAGGATCAGCTTCGACAAAGGGCTGGATCGCTTGATGGAAGAGACGACCTGGCAGAGCGCGGTCCTCACTGGTTTGACATTCGCGACAATCAGTTCGGGACAGAGCCGTCCTGCTTGCTGCCCCATGCTTCTCAACCCGCTCAAACTGCCCACAACCTCGAACTCAGGCCGGTCGCGAAAGAGATATTCAATAAGCTGAGCTAACGATGGATGGCTGACGACTAGGATTCTGACCCTACGCACGCAACCTCTCGTTTGCCTGCGAGGGGTTTCTCGTCGCCCGAGCAGTCGTCGAGGGTCCGGTGGGCTCTTTTTTCTCTATCACGTATCAACTGTGGGGTCAGAAGGGTTGCGGCTCAATTAGGCGGGCACCTTAGGGTCGTGGCCTTCGCACCCTAAGGTGTGGGGAATGAAGGATAATCGGGTCAGGACAGCGAGTTGGATCAAGTACAAGTAAACGCGAGACTTGACTGTTGGCGTCAGGACGACGTGCGTCGGTCGGTGCGTGTTTCCTTAAGGCAGGTATCAGACCATGGGCCGCTTCGGAAACGGTCCCAGGAGATTACCGGGGATCGCTTATTCCGCCGGAATCAGGATTGAAGAAAATCTTCCACAGAGCCGAAGGCGCAGCAGTCGAATCTGTGGCGTTAGAAACGAATTTCGGCCACCGCAACTACGACTGTCTCCCGCTCCCATCTGGCCTCTCATACTCCAGTCGGAATCCGTACGGCTGGCACCCCGCATCGGAATAGAGGAAGTAATGATTGAAGAGCCTGGCCGCATAGATGTTGCCGAAATCCTTATAGCCCATCCGATAACACGATTTCAGCGAGGCGAAATTATTCCACTCCACGAAGGACACTAAGCCCTTGTAGCCTCGTGTCAAGTATGCTTCGAGAGCCCTGGTCATCCCGATCGCGTGGAGCCGTTGGCCCCGATAGCTCAGATGGGTGAAACCCTTGTACATGTAAATGAACTGATCGTTAAAATGCAGAACCAGGTCTGGCGGATCGATCTCGGTCGGTTTATTGGAATACCACCCGTAGGCGGCTAGCACGTCGCCGTTGAAGAAGCCGTAGCATTCGTCTCCTTTCCCGAGAGCCTGTCCTAGAAAGCTCTTCGAGATTTCATACTCGGGCCGCCTGGCAAACTCGGTCAGCATACCCTCAGTCAGGAACAGGCCGCGGAACTTTTCGCCGCACTTAAGAAAATCTGGATGGACCGCATCGATTTTGACGCCCTTGAGAATCTTCAAAAAAACGCCGCGATTCAACGTCCGCAAGGCGACATCCTCGAGCGCCTTAAAGGCGCCGAACTGCTTGATGTTACGCTTAAATTCGATTAGGTCCATCGCTCA
>Ga0307478_10003578_pt1 | contig 11464 bp, 6 predicted proteins | sample atmos_gasesECM4C_2_FD_203713 | JGI IMG/M metagenome (GOLD analysis project Ga0307478, IMG submission 203713) | Hardwood forest soil microbial communities from Morgan-Monroe State Forest, Indiana, United States - atmos_gasesECM4C_05 | ecosystem: Environmental > Terrestrial > Soil > Temperate...
CGCTCGTGTGGTGATGATGTGAATCGGCATTCGCTCCATTAGATCTTTGAATCGGCCCTTGCTGGTGAAGGTCTGCACGAACTGCGGCTTTTGCAGCAGTTTCACCAGGTGAAGGGCAATGCCGCCAGCCAGGTATACCCCACCGGTTGCCAGAACCTTCAGTGCAAGATTTCCGGCCTCGCTTGCCAGTATTGAGGCCAGCAAATCAACCGCCGCCAGGCACAATTCGCTTGGATGCTGAGGATCGAAAGCTGCTTCCACGATTGCCTTGGTGTGATCTTTGGCAGATGCAATCAAGTGAGCAACCTCCGGCCGTTCCGGAATGTTTTCCTCGTCGCGTAGAAATTCGTAAATATTGGGGACACCGATTCCGGAGCAGACACGCTCCACTCCCACATGTCCGAATCGAGGAAGAAGATAATGCAGCAGTCGGATTTGACGCTCGTCCGTTGGAGCAAAATCTGAGTGGCCGCCTTCGGAGCTGTGAGCTAAATACTGTGATCCATCCCACGTCACAAAGGATTCACCTAAACCTGTGCCCGGAGCGATGATGGCGATTGGGCCATTCGTGACCGGCTCTCCTTTATTTATCGTGATCACATCCTCGGGGCGTAGGGCCGGCACCGCACGCGCGATCGCTTCCAGATCGTTCATCAGGTACGCGGCTTTCAGCTTCAATTCGTTTGCTAGCGTGCTTTCATCTAAGACCCAGGGCAAGTTTGTGGTCTTGACGTGGCCATTGATTACGGGGCCTGCAACGTCAAACGAGGCGACATCGACCGACATCTTCACTTGAGAAAGAAACTCCGTGACCATCGCCTGCAAGCTGGGATAGTCAGCGCTATGGACCTCGGTTTGAGCCAAGGGTGTGTGCGGCCCCGACTCGCGCGAGTAGATCGCCAAGTCTGTTTTCGTACCGCCAATGTCGCCTGCAATGAGCATTCTCAACTCCCAGTCACTTATCAAGCTGTCGCGTATCGTTCACTGTTCGGTTTTGACCCACTCAGGGCGTAGTACAAGATATAGAGGTAGCAGATTACGGGAATGAAGAATGCATGATGAAGTCCGATGTGGTCAGCAATCGCACCTTGGATCAGAGGGAGGATTGCGCCGCCTACGATGGCCATGTTCAGAATGCCGGATCCATTGCCCGTTAAAGGACCGAGTTCAGCCACGCCCAAACTGAAAATGGTCGGAAACATGATGGAATTGAAAAAGCCAACCGCCAGGATGCTCCACATGGCGAAGTGCCCCTGCGTGAGCATCGATAGACTAACCAGCAATGAAGTACAAACTGCAAACGCGCCGAGCAGGTGCCCGGCTCTAAATTTCCGTAATAGTCCGGCGCCGAGGAAGCGCCCGATCATCGCCCCGCCCCAGTAGAACGACACATACCCCGCGGCCGTCTTTGCGGACAGCCCCGCAATCTCCGGCTGACCAAAATAATTCACCAGGAAACTTCCAATGGAGACTTCTGCTCCTACATAGGCAAAAATCGCAAGCGCGCCAAAGATCAGGTTGGGATGTTTCCAGATCGAATCGCCCCCCTTCGCCTCAGGACGGTATTCCGCATGTTGGATCGTCGGAAGCTTCGATGTCGCGATAAGCACCGCCAGAAGGATCAAGGCAATGCCAATCACTGTATACGGCATCTTTACCGACGCGGCTTCCTGTACGCGGTATAAATGCAACGCACTTGACGAAAGTGTTTTCGTTTCGTCGACGGCCAATGGGGCGGCAGCAAGGATCAGTAATCCTCCAAGCTTAGGGGCGATCGTGGTGCCGAGAGAATTAAAGGCCTGCGTCAGATCCAGGCGGCTCGAAGCGGTTTCTGGCTTTCCAAGAACCACCACGTAAGGGTTGGCTGCTACCTGCAAGCCGGTGATTCCAGCTGCGAGTACGATCAACGCTGCCAAAAAAAGCGGGAACGAAGCGAAAGAAGCAGCCGGCACAAACAGAAATGCGCCCACGGCCATGCAGAGCAATCCCGCCACCATGGCTCGCTGATAACCGATCGCGTTCACGATCTTCGACCACGGTATGGAAAATAAAAAGTAGGCAGAAAAAAATGCGAACTGAACCAGCATGACCCGCGCATAGCTAAGATCGAAGATTGACTTCAGATGCGGAACCAGAATGTCGTTCAAACAAGTGAGGAATCCCCACATGAAAAACAAGGTGGTCACGATCGCAAGAGGGCGCGCGTAGCTTTGGAGAGGAGCACTCGTTGTCGTACTTACCACCGGAGCTGCTATTTCTGGAGTCGCCATTTCGCTAATCTCCTACCACCATGTCTCAGCCTGCACACCGTACGTAAACCCATCGGTTCGATTCTGGAATGGAATTCCGCCTACAAATCCGCGAAATCCATCCGACCAGTTTCCATATGTCAAATAAGCTCGAAGCACCGGCCGGCTAAAGAACTTCCGCCCCGCCCCGATTTGCGGCGCGATCGTAAACTTGCGCAGCCATCCGTCATAAAGCGGAGCAAATTGGCTGTGAGTGTGATCAAAGCCGCCTTCAAAAGCAAGCGATAGATACTTGTTGAAGAAAACTTCCGGGCGGGCGCCGAATGAAACCCATTGCTGCCAGGGATGCAAAGGGTTGCCATCTTTCGTTCGCTGGTATACGAAGATTGGCATGATTGCGAACTTATCGTTTGGCTGTAGCAAAACTTGTTCGGTGATCAAGAATTGAGCCTGGCTGTTAATAAATGGGGTAGGATCCTCAACGACCGTACCGCTTCCGTTCGAACTGAAATTGCTGGCAACGCCGGTTCCGTACTGGATACTGAACGCGTTGTAACCACCGTGCCACTCGAGATGTTGGAACTTGAATCCAAAGGCTTCTCCGCTGCTGGTTGGAATTATGGTACCGGTTGGGGTCGTACCGCCTTTGCTCGTTGCGAAGTCAAACCAGGCGCCGTAAAGGCCCAATGGACCTTTCACGTCGTAGAAACGGACATCAACGTTGCTCTTTGCATAGGTGCCGTTCTGAGTGGTGATATCAGGCCGCGCGCCGGCGAGAAATGCTACCGCCAATTTCGTGATGCCCAGCCTGACATCCTCGATGCCAGCACCATAACCACTTAGGTCCAGCGGATAGAAATCGTCGATTTCAACGTGCTGGCGCCGGTAATACCTTTCGCCCGCCCAGAAGATCGCATCCGGTTGGGTGTCATCTAAGAAGTGTCCTCCGCGAACAAAAGCCTCGCGCAATCGAAACTGGTCGTTTCCGCCGGACGTAACCTGGCCGTTGACCACAGTCTGAGGGAAGGAGGCAGAGTTAGTGGAGTTGGTGGTATTGGCCTCGATCATGACTTCGGTCTTGACCCAGGTTTGGTCCGGATGCTGCCCCGGGTTCAGCCAATTGTTAACGAAGATGAACTCGCCGTATGTTTCCGCTTCATTGCCCAATCGGTATTTCGCTTCTGTGCCGGGGGCTTGAAATGCCACCTGCTGTCCACCTTCGCTATTCAATCCGTATCCCGAGCGGAGATATCCGTGAAATTCGAAAGCACCCACCTCGCGCTGCAAACCCTTAATCTTGTTGTCCGCCTCCTGCAATTCGTCGTACGTCGGCTGTAACGGCACCTGGCCCTGATATTTCGCTCCAACTTGATTGGAGCTTCCGGTAACTGCATTTCGAGCGGCTTCCTGCGCCGCCAGTTCCGCGGCGGAAATGGTGCTTTCTTTTGTCTTGTTCTGCGTTTGCTCCTGGTTTTCGATTTGCTGCTCGAGAGCTGCGATTCGCAGCTGCAAATCTCTTGTGGTCTGTTCGTATTGTTGTTTCAGTTCCTGGAGCTGCTGCTGAAGATCACCGTCTTGTTGGGCGGATGCGAGTGTGTGCAGAAGCACCACCACCGCGACTATCGTAACTCCATTCGAACTGAAAGCGCCGCGCATGCGTTGACTTTTCGGTCTCCTTAAGCCGCTCGATACCCTCGCGCGGTACTGATGATGGAGTGCAATCACTGGGCCGTTTCTCCGATCGCATTGGTCAGTTCGTCCTGCGCTTGAGCGTATTCGAGTTGAGACTGCAGCAGCAGCGTCTGCGCCTCGAACTCTTGCGCGGCGGCGGCGTCGGCCTGCGAGCGCAGATATGTGCCCTGTTGTAGCTGCTGTGCGGCAACTCGCCGGGCCTCTTGTCGGGTGGCGAACAGTTCCCGGGAAACTGCGACCATTTCCTGCGTGCGCTCCACCTTGTTATAGGCAGTCTGCACTCGTACTTCGACGTCGTCGCTGATTCGAGCCAAGTTTTCTTTGGCTTGTGCCAACTGTGCATCACGTTCCCGTAGCGTGGCCCGCTTCTTGCCGCCATCGAACAAGTCATAGCCAAAGTGGACGCCGAAGGTCCCGAAGTTGCGGGCGAGGAAGGGCACGTTTTCCTGGTAGCTATAGCGGGCAAACGCTTCGATGTCCGGGATGTATTCGCGTTTGGCCGCGCGCACTCCGGCCGAAGCTTTCTCGACCTCAGCCCGCGCTTCGGTGATTTCCGGGTGGGAGTCCAAAGCGAGTTTTATGCACTGCTCGCGCTCGCAACTATCAGAGGACGCCGGAACAGAAGGATCGAGAGCGATATCAGTCTTGAGCGGCAACCCCACAATATCGTTGAACTTCAATCGCAAATCCGAGAGTTGCAGTTCCGTCGTCAGCAGCTCCTGCTTCGCCTGTAGTACTTGTGCTTTACTGTCGATTAGATCCACTTCGAGTGTGCTGCCGTATTTGACCTGCTGGACGCGCTCATTCTGCAAATCGTCGACGGCGCGAATCTTTGCTTCGATGGCCTGGTGCTGGGACTGCACTACCAGGATGCTGTAATAAAGCTGACGCACCTTCAAAGCCACATCGTTCTCGACTCCGCGGGCCTTTTCACGGCTCGCGTTCAGCTCCGCACGTGCTACGTCATTTCCTGCTTTGATTTTGAACAGTTCGGTGAGCGGTTGGGTCAGCCCCGTTCCACTCACGATGAAGTTCTTCTCGCCCTGGCTAATGGTGAACTGCCGGGCCGGTATGGCGCTGTTTCCTACGACGCCCAGGCTGCCTGCGGGAAAGCCGATGAACTCTGTGTCGGTGGCATGCGCAAACGTACTGTCATTCCTGATTTTTGGCAAGTACGCGCTTCTGGCAACTTCTTTGGCGTGTTGCTCTTCTTCGACATGAAGAGATGCGATACGCACAGAGTGATTGTGCCTCAGCGCCAGCTCGACGGCTTGGTGAAGATCGAGACGGCGTGGGACGTTCGATCCCGGCTGCTGCGCCAAGGCATACGTCAACAGGCTGAGAAGAGAGACGAAGCCCGTCGCCCACTGACGAAACAAGCGAGATCGCGGATTTTGACGAGCGGTCATGATTTCGCCTCCTGAGACGGGTGCAGTTGTTCCTGAATTGCGGTGAGGTCGCCATAATTCAGTGGAGACTTGCGCAGCAGGACTACCAACATCAGCATGACCACGCACGCCCAAGCCACGAGATAAAACCCATCGTTAATGCTCAGCGTGTAAGCCTGAAGACGAAGCCGGCCGTTGATGACGCCGACCGCCCGTCCCGTGGCTGCCGCAACTCCGGATGATTTCGAGAACAGTCCCGCGGCCAGCTGGTGGATGCTGGTATCCGTAATCCAGGTCCCGCTCTGTACGTGCAGGCCGAGAAGATTCGAGTGAAGCTTTTCCCGCTGCGCAATGAAGTGCCCCATGTAAACGGCACCCAGTTCTCCTCCAAATAGCCGGACAACGTGAAAGAAGGCGGAGAAGGTCAAAATCCACTGCGGCTTCGATAACCCTCCTGAAAAAATTCCCTGCAAAATGATGGTTCCGACCAGGCCAATAAACGCGAATGCCTGCCCGACTCCCATCAGTAGTTCGGTACGGTAATAGTTTGAGGCCGACCAGACGCTGGTAAGATCCGCGTTCAGATAACATGCAAATGCCATGCACACAAAACCTGAGGCCATGAGGAAACGGGAATCCACTTCATTCGCCAGCAGAAGCCCGGCAATTAACGCGATGAAGATTAGCGGAAGAGCGCTCCAGATAATCGCGGGGCCAATCTCATCGGCAACGAATCCCTGAACTGCCAACGACTGCGGAATCAGGATGATGGTCGACACCAGGCAGAATCGAAAGAAAAACAGTGCGATACCCAGCAGGATCGTGTTCCACTGCCGAATGTAGGGCACCGCGACCAGAGGATTGGGCATTCGCAGACGGCTCGCGATGGCGCAGACAACCAGGAACGCCCCTCCGAAGAAGAATGCATTGAAGAGGCCGGAACGCCACCAGTCAAGCCGCTCGCCCTGATCGATGGCCGCGTAGAGCATCGCCAGTCCCGCGCTCCAGTACAGAAAACCGGCAAAGCTGGGGGCCGGGCCTGATTTCTTTGCCGCGGCTGCCTTGGGAATTCCGAGGTAGATGCACAGCATCATGAACGCCGTAATTATCGCGGAGTTCCAAAACATCCAGTGCCATGAGAGGTGCTCCCGATACCAACCGTATAGAGATGGTGCAATGTTGACGGCTCCGTCCACGGAGGTTGCATACAGCGCGATGGTGTAGGGAAGAAATCGAAGTGGAATGTTGCGCAGCGCGAAGGTCAGCGTCAGGGGATAGAACGTGCCTGAGGTCAGTCCCGCCAAAACCATGGCAACGATCATCAGGCTGTAGCTGTGGATTAACGGAGCTAGAAGACAGATCAACGTGAAAGAAGTCGCGGCAAAGAACAGGACCCGCCGCGGTCCCAATAAAGCTCCGACATATACGGTAAACGGTCCGATGAACATCAGGGCAATGTTGTAGGAGCTGCTGATCCATGAGCCGTCATCGAAACCAAATCCCAGAGCTCCCTTGAGATCGGCGAGACCGAGCGAAATCATGCGTCCGGTGAGTGTGACCACGCCGGCGCCGATGATCACACCCAAAATGCCGAGCAGCGGACTCTTCGAGAGCTCAGCCGGCATCGCCGCAGCTGCGGATTGCGCGACTCGGATTGGGGCATTGCCCGGTACCGCAATGGTAGAGGAGGCCATCATTCATTCCATCAGTGCCGTGTGCGGACAGTTACCACCGCCGAAAGTCCGGGCCGCAACTGCGACGTGAGTGACGAGTCATCGAGCGCTATCTTGACTGGCACACGCTGCACGACTTTGGTGAAATTTCCTGTGGCGTTGTCCGGGGGCAGCAAAGCGAATTGTGAGCCGCTTGCGGGGGCGATTTCCAGCACCCGCCCTTTAATGACCTGGCCCGGGTAAACATCGACGCGAATTTCCGCCGGGTCGCCGATTTTAATGTTGGTCAACTGCGTCTCGCGAAAATTTGCTGCGACCCACCTGACGTTCTCTACAAAGGTCATTACCTGGGTTCCGGGAGCGACCAGTTGTCCAGTCCGGACCTGCCGCTCGCCTACGGTGCCGTCGGCAGGAGCCACGATTCGCGTATACCCGAGATTTACCTGCGCGACTTGGAGCGCGGCTTGCTTGGCGTGAAGGTCAGCAATAAGCTGAGTGTCCTGTGATTCGAGTACAACCTTCCCTCGCCGCTCAGCTTCTGCCGCCGACTCATTGCTGCGCAGCAGGGTGTGAGCTTGAGCCAGATCGGCGTCGCGGCTGGCATACTGCGCGGAGAAGCGTTCTTCATCGGCAACCGCTTTTTCGACTGTCTGCTGCGTGGTCGAATTCGTTTTTAAGAGCGATTCCTGGCGATTCCGCTCGGCGCGTGTGCGTGTGACGTCCGCCTGCACGGCCTCTTTTCCAGCCTGTGCTGCTGTGATCTCAGCTTGGGCCTGGTCGATTCCTGCAAGAGCCCGTTCAATCTTTGCATCCTGAAGTTGGCGCTGCCGACCGTTGTTTTCAATCGCGGCTTTTGCAGCTTCGACGCCGGCCGCAGCTTGCGCCACCTGGGCTTTGTAGTCGTCGTCATCGAGCTGGACCAGCAGATCGCCCTTGCGGACCTGTTGGTAATCGTTGACTTTCACGTCGCGGACGAGGCCCGGAACTTTTGTGCTGAGCGGCGTAAGATCGCCGCGAACATATGCGTCATTGGTGATCTGATCGACCCTGCCGCCTTCCCACGCATTCCAATTCCGGGTAATCGTCACAACCACGGCCACTGCTAAAAGCCCTACGATCAGGGGCGTTCCATACTTCGACCAGGCGCCTTTGAGAGGTGAAGGAAAGTGTTCAACCTCCTTGGGCGCGGTTGCCGGTGAAGGCGCGGGGGCGGTTTCCGGTACTGGAGAAGTTGCCATCGGTATTTAGGCGCTCCTCGGCGCCGTTTCTATTACGCTTACTTTGCAGATCGCACAGGAAAACGCATCACGCTTCCGGCGCATAGATTGAGCACCTTCATGGCCGTTTGTGCGCAGAGCCAAAGCTTTGAATCTACAGGACTAGAATTTGTGGTAATTAGTGAATCCCTGGGAGAAGATTGGCATGTGACGAATGTCTGTCATCTCTCACGGACCACAGTGCGCAGCCACCGCTGCTGGGCGAGAATAAATTCTGCAGAACTCTTGTCGATGGATACCGAATGCTAATTGGAATGCAAAGTGCAGAAGATCGTAATCGGATCTTTCTGCCGAGGCGCAGCGGGCTTTTGCTGTGATGGCACCTTGATCGCAACGAGAAGGGCAAGGAAGATAAAAGAAGCCAAGTGAACTCTTCGATTCAAGTACAACCCGGCCCTACTGCGACAGCCATGAAACCGGTGGGACGCCTGACTTGGGAGCAGGTCGAAGGCAGTCCATTGCCGCTAGGCGCGACATGGATTGAAGCCGAACAAACGTTCAACTTCGCCGTGCATGCCGAGCATGCGGAGAGTGTCACGCTTTTGCTTTACGCCGCGACTGACTTGATCACTCCACTGCTGGCGTACCGTTTCGATTTTCTCCGCAATAAGTCAGGCAGGATCTGGCATTGCCGCATCCCGCTCAGCGAAATCGGCGAGGCTCGTTATTACGGATACTCGGTATCAGGCGAAGCGGTTTCTTCCCTTCATAGCTTCGATCCGCAGAAGGTGCTGCTTGATCCCTATGCGGGATGCGTATTTTTCCCACCTGATTTTGATCGCAAGCTGGCCATGAGAGAAGGATCAAATGCAGGAAAAGCCCCGCTGGGCGTGCTGCCGAGCCCACACCCGATGTTTGAATGGGAGGGAGTCTCCTCTCCGCGTCACGAGTCGGAGGCGATTATCTATGAGCTTCACGTTAAGGGCTTCACGAAAAATCCCAACTCAGGGGTGGACCCATCCCGCGCCGGGACCTATGCCGGGCTAATCGAAAAAATTCCGTATCTAAAAGAGCTCGGGATTACGGTTGTCGAGCTGATGCCGGTCTTTCAGCGGGATCCTCAGGAAGGCGACTACTGGGGCTACATGCCGTTGAACTTTTTTGCGCCACATGCGCAGTATGCGAGCACCCGCTCGGACGGCCAGCACCTTGAATTCAAGAACATGGTGAAGGCCTTTCATCAGGCAGGCATCGGCATCGTATTGGATGTAGTGTACAACCACACCTGCGAGGGAGATCACCGCGGTCCAATTTACAGCTATAAGGGCTTCGACAGCGCCAGCTACTACATGATGTCGTCGGACCCAACCCATCCCTACGCAAATTATTCCGGCACCGGGAACACGTTGAACTTCGGCAGGGGGCATGTGCGCAAGATGGTGATGGACAGCTTACGCTATTGGAAACGCGAGATGCACATCGATGGGTTCCGTTTCGACCTCGCCTCAGTTTTCAGCCGCAATGAGGATGGATCTCTCAATTGGGGACATGCTCCCATCTTCGCTGAAATTGCGGCTGATCCAGAATTGGGTAAGCTACGGCTGATCGCAGAGCCATGGGACACAGGCGCTTACCAACTGGGCCGCGGATTCCCGGGCTTAACCTGGCTGCAATGGAATGGACGGTTTCGCGATGATGTTCGCCGTTTCGTCAAAGGCGATTTGGGAATGGTTCCCGACCTCATGCGCCGCGTCTATGGCAGTGACGATCTTTTTCCCGATGATCGCCTCGATGCCTATCATGCCTACCAGAGCGTGAACTTTGTCACGTCTCATGACGGCTTCACGCTGTACGATCTCGTCGCCTACAACGAAAAGCATAACTGGGTGAATGGCAACAACAATCAGGACGGCACCGACGCCAACCTCAGCTGGAACTGTGGTTACGAAGGCGACAAAGGCGCGCCGGGTGGGGTGCTGGCCCTGCGACGCAAGCAGGTAAAGAATTTTTTCTGCTTGCTCATGCTGTCGAACGGAATCCCTATGTTCCGGGCCGGCGACGAATTCTTGAACACGCAATTTGGCAATAACAATCCTTATAACCAGGACAACGAAACCGGATGGCTGGACTGGGGCCAGCTGCAGACGAATCGAGACGTTTTTCGTTTCTTCAAGAACATGATTGCGTTTCGTAAACGTCATCCTTCGCTAAGCCGCAGCCGTTTTTGGCGGGAGGACGTTACCTGGTACGGAACCGGCGAGAAAGCTGATCTTTCGCACGACTCACATACTTTGGCGTTCTGCTTGCACGGAACATCTCAAGACGATGATGACATCTACGTGATGATAAATGCGTACTGGGAAAAGCTGGAATTTCAGGTTCAAGAAGGAACAGCGCCGGAGTGGATGCGAATTGTGGATACTGCCCTGGCAAGTCCTGACGATTTCTCAGAGCGCGGCGAACCTCTGCAAGGGCTTAGTTATTGGGCGGCGCCGAGATCGGTTGTGGTTCTACTTCGCACGAGGAATAGTCGATCGGACGTCAGAAGAAACGGAGTGCAAAAGCATTATGAGTGAACGATCGAAGGTCATTATCATAGGCGGCGGTTTCGGGGGTTTATCGGCGGCGGAGGCTCTGAAATCCGCGCCGGTTGACGTAACCCTGATTGACCGCAGGAACTACCACTTGTTTCAACCGCTTTTGTATCAGGTTGCTACCGGTTCGCTCGCGCCTGGTGAAATCGCAGCACCGATACGCGGCATCTTGAGCCACCAGAAAAATACGCGCGTGTTGTTGGGCGACGTAGAGGACATTGACCCGGTAGCGAAGCGCGTGCTGCTGGCCGACGGTGCGAGTTACCAGTATGACTCTTTAATCGTGGCCGGCGGTTCGCAAACTTCTTACTACGGACACGACGAATGGCAGAAATGGGCTCCGGGCTTAAAGAGCGTGGAAGAAGCAACCACCCTTCGGCATAAGATTCTGTACGCCTTTGAGGTCGCAGAGCGGCTACCCGACCCCGCTGAGCGGCGGGCGTGGCTTACGTTCGCGATCGTTGGAGCAGGTCCTACGGGCGTGGAACTGGCCGGAGCCATTGCTGAGATTGCGCGGCAGACACTTAAACACGACTTTCGCTCGATCGATCCCGAGGATGCACAGATTATTTTGTTGGACGCATCGCCGCGTGTATTGATGACATTTCCCGAAGACCTGGCTGATAAAGCCGTGCTATCACTCGCGAAACT
>Ga0307478_10003579_pt1 | contig 11464 bp, 12 predicted proteins | sample atmos_gasesECM4C_2_FD_203713 | JGI IMG/M metagenome (GOLD analysis project Ga0307478, IMG submission 203713) | Hardwood forest soil microbial communities from Morgan-Monroe State Forest, Indiana, United States - atmos_gasesECM4C_05 | ecosystem: Environmental > Terrestrial > Soil > Temperate...
ATTTTGCAATGTAATGATGCCGACCAGGCGCTGATCTTCGACGACTGGAATGATGCTGAGATTTCGGGAGTTCAGCTTACGGAATGCAGACGCCAGCGATTCCTGGCGTGACGATACTTCGAAGATCCGGTTCATGACCGACTGCACGTAGCCGTTTCCTTCCATGCGCAAGGCGTCGAGAATATTTGCTTTCGAAATCACGCCGACCATATCGCCTCCGCGCACGACCGGAAAATCATCCTGAAGGGTATGGACGGCCTTGTCCAGCGCATCCTCGAGAGTGTCGGCGGGCGAGAGGGTAGCGAAGTCCGTGAGCATCACATCTTCGAGGTGCACGGTCTCCAGCACCTTCTGAAAAACCGCCGAGCGTTCCTCGACTTGCGCTCCGATGAGAAGAAAAAAGCCCAGGGTCACGAGCAAGTAGCTATCGGGATATCCGCCTTCCAACAAGAGAAGCATACCCACTACGATCACGACGGCTGCAAGGGCGTGAGCAATGGATACGGCGCGACGAGTCGCTTGCACCGCGTCCATGTGGCGCGAGAACACAGCCCGTAGAATGTGGCCGCCATCCATGGGATATGCCGGAATCAGGTTGAAGGCGCCCAAATAGAAGTTCATCCAGACCAGGCTACGGAGCAAGTGGTTGGAGTGAATAAACGGCTTGGTCCAGAGATGGGCTTCCGGGAACTTCGCCAGCACAATCATGCCCGCAACCAGCGCCACTGCAATGTTTACTAACGGTCCGGCAATCGCGATGCGAATGTCCCGTTTCCAGGGAACCCGACCGAGTCCTGTAGGAGCGACTTGGCGGGAATCATCGATCAGAGTGATGCCGCCAATGGGAAGCAGGATTACGGCTTTGGCGTGCAGTCCTTCACGCCGGGCGACCAAGGCATGGCCCATTTCGTGAACGATTACTGCGCCGAAGATGATTCCGACCAGGGCCAACACACGATTGGGACTGCTGTAGCTCTTCATGGCCGACTCGGCCATCCACACAAATCCCAGCAAAAAGATGAAGGTAAGATGGACGCGGATTTCGACTCCAAAGAGCCGTCCGATCGGGATGGACCAATTTCTCATGAGTGCACTCGTCAGGCTTCGGTCGTCAGCCAGGAAAACTGGGTTTTGGCTGGCCGCGGGCTGCCCAGAACGCTAATGACTATTCTATATAGTTAGATTCAATTGGGAATCGTATCGCTGCGTTTTTGTCATAACGGAAGGACAGCGCCTCTGAGAGTGATAGCAGGTCAATACCGTAGCCGTCCATTGCGCTCGTTGCCGGGGCAGAAGACACGTCCGACCGCGGATCGCCTGCGGGAGACACTCTTCAACGTGCTTACGGCCGGGAAACCGGAAGCGCTCGAAAGCTCGATCTGGGCGGATCTCTATGCCGGCACCGGTGCGGTTGGGATCGAAGCCTTGAGCCGCGGGGCGGGCAAAGTCTACTTCGTCGAGTCGTCCGCCGCCGCCGCGCGCTTAATCCAGACAAATCTGTCTTCATTGCAAGTCCATGGCGGCTTCGATGTGATGCAGGTAGAAACAAGCAAGGGGCTTCGCCGGCTCGAGATGCACGGCACCGTGCTCGATTATGTGTTCCTGGACCCTCCCTACAACCAGGAAGAAGAATATGCGGCGACGCTGGGTTTTCTGAGTAAGTCGTCGGTACTGCGCGTCACGGCTGTGGTGATCGCCGAGCACGGGAAGAAATTCGATCCAGGGGAAAACTTCGAGGGAATGAAGCGGTTCCGGACGCTGATGCAGGGGGACGCAGGGTTGAGCTTTTACAGGCGGGCGTAGCTGAGACCGGATTCGTCAGAACGCCGAAAATCACAGTCGGAGCTGCTGGCGGTTTCGCCCTACATCAGGAACTCCTGCGCGCGACGGACGATCGGATGCTGGAGTTCCTCCAACTCGTTCTTTACGCGATTCAGCCCGTACACGCACTGCTCGAAATTGCGCGACAAGTTCGCGAACAAGGGTGCGACCTTGGCGTATTCGAAGTGTTCAAACTTGGAGACAATGTAATAGCTCTCTTTGCCGGCCTTCATCCAATCGACAAAGCTCTCCATTCGCTGGCGGCGCAGGCGATAGTGGTTCAAACTCTCCGGGAACATGCCGGTAAAGAACAAGGTGAAGTCGCCGATGTGCTTGCGGACTTGGCGTTCGCGATCGAAGGAGGGAGCGGGACCGTAGACCGGGTCGGATTCGAGCAGCAGTTCGCCCACATCATCGATTGGGCGATTGCCAGCGTCATGAATCTTGAAGAGTTGCTCGGCGTCGCAGAACTCTGTCAACAAATGCGCGACGTAGGCGATCAATTGCGGATCGCGAATACCAATCTCCTCCGCATAGTGACGTCCGACCATGTCAGTGAAAAACTGCCGCAACGGATGCGACTCCGGAATCACGCTCATCGGGCCCCCACGATCCGCGCTCCCCGCGGATCTTCTTTCTTAGCTGACTAATTAACTCAGGTCATGTTCAAACGCAAGTGACTTTTGTAAGCCACTCAAAAAACCGATTACTGTTATTTAGAACACGCATGAACAACGTGAGTTGTACGCGCCCGCGATTGGCACTCGCCGACCGATAGTGCTAATGGCGAGGTTACTTTCGTGTCGCGCCCTCCTACTACCGCGCCCTCCTACTACAATGATCGGCCAAGGAGGGAACTCTGTTGAGTGCGGAGCGCAAAAATATCGCGAGCAGTACTCCGTGGGAGCCTGTAGTGGGTTACTCGCGCGCCGTTAGAGTTGGGCCGTACGTGCCTGTAGCCGGAACGACGGCCACGGGCGCGGACGGCAAAATCGTCGGGGAGTAGACAGGTTGTGCCACCAAGGTCACGAAGGGGCACAAAGAGAGGCTCCTGACCGTCCTCCTGAATTGCTTTCATACTTTCTGAGCGCCTTGCGGTTGACTCCGTCGCGCTCGCAAGTTCAGCCCAGCCGTCGTACAATCCCCCTCCCAGGAGACTCGATACATGAGAATGATTCGCGGAGTTGTTTGCGTGATGGTTGCGACCGTTTTGTGCGTTGCGGCCCAGGAAAGAGAGACGACGCCGCAGGAGACAACGCCCCAGCTGAAGACGTTCACGGTGATTCGCGCAGGCACGTTGATCGACGGCAAGTCGGACAGCCCGAAGCGCGACCAGGTGATCGTGATCCGGAGGAATCGCATTGACAGCGTCGGCGATGCCGCGAACGTGAAGATTCCTTCCGGCTCCACTGTGATTGATCTTTCGAGAGCCACGGTTCTGCCTGGCCTGATCGACTCACACACGCACATTTTCCTGCAAGGCGAGGATCCGAACGAAGGCGGATACGACGTGAATATCCTGAAGTATCCTGCGTCGTTGCGGGCGGCGCGTGCGACAGTCTCGGTACGCCGGGCTTTGGAGCAGGGCTTTACGACGCTGCGGGACGTCGAGACCGAAGGCGCCGGCTACGGCGACGTGGGAATCAAGGAGGCGATTGAGGGCGGCTACATTCCGGGGCCGCGTCTGTTCGTCTCGACGCGGGCGATTTCGACGACCGGCGGGTATCCACTGGAAGGGTATGCACCCGAGTTGACGATGCCGAAGGGAGCCCAGCTGATCGATGGTCCCATTGAGGCGCGCAAGGCGGCTCGCGAGCAACTCGATAACGGCGCTGACTGGATCAAGGTCTACATGACGCATCGCTCGTGGGTAGGCAAGAACGGCGAGCTGGTTTCTCAGCCGACCCTGACTCTGGAAGAATTCAAGGCGATCGTCGACGAGACTCACGGCTGGGGAAAGAAGGTCGCTTGTCACGCGTACAGCGGCATTGGTTTACAGCGGGCGCTCGATGGGGGATGCGATTCCATCGAACATGGCCTTGCGCTCAGCGATGCGCAAGTTGCCCAGATGGTCAAGCAGGGAACGTGGTATTGCCCGACGATCGCCGTCTATTACACCGATTGGGCTCCGCCCGACACACCCGCGGGCCAGCGCGATCGCCTGCGTGTCTCCGTGCATGAAGAGAGCTTCAGGAAAGCGATGAAGGCGGGCGTCAAGATCGTGTTCGGGACCGACATTGGGGGAATTCCCTGGACTCAGCCGATTGCCCAGGAGTTTCCGCGCATGGTCGATTTGGGTATGAGCCCGATGGAAGCGATTCGGAGCGCCACCTCGAGGGCGGCTGAGATGCTCGACAGCAGCGGCCAGATTGGCGTGATCGCGCCCGGCGCCTACGCGGACGTCATTGCCGTGCCGGGAGACCCGCTGCGGGACATAAAGGAGCTCGGCAACGTACAGTTTGTGATGAAGGACGGGAAGGTGTTCAAGGACGAGGTGCACAGGAAATAGTCGCCAGTCCTCAGTCGTCAGCCGAAAGCGGATGGAGTGAGGGCGTCCCGGCCCTTCGACAACGGCGCACCCAAATCATAGTCCGCCGAAAAGCAATACCCTTCGTTTGCCCTTTCAACCCCGCAGCCTTTTGTTGATGACCGACGGCTGACGGCTTGCTTCAGGGCCACAATATTTTCCTGCCGATGTCACGGATTCTCTTGACACATGGCCCGTGTGGTTCATAATGCCGAAATCCTTTCACGCCGCCTCGGTTAGTCGGAGGTTCGTATGAATGTACTACAACTATGCGATCCCGAAGTTGCGGCCGTCCCGGTTGAAGCGACGGTTGCGGCGGCCATTCACAAAATGCTCGACTACCATGTGGGCGCAGTCGGCGTGGTGGACGGGGAAGGCCGGATTGCCGGCATCTTTACAGAGCGTGATGTGCTGCGGAAATTGTCCCTGACGAAGCTCGATCCGGAAACCACTCCGGTACGGAACCTGATGACCACGCCCGTCGAAATGGCGACGCAGGAAACGAGACCAGGTGAAGCCATGGCGACCATGGTGGAGCGCCACTTCCGGCACCTGCCGGTTGTTGACAACAATGGCAAGCTGTTGGGGATTCTTTCGATCCGCAACCTGCTGGAGTGGCGAATCGATGGGCTTACACAGGAACTGGATTCGCTGGAGCAGTACGTCAGCAATGACGGGCCGGGCGGCTAGACACTCACGGCCCCAAAGCTGTTCTTCTTCAACATGCAGGTGGGGAGCGGCTGAGAGACGCTGTTGGCCGTATACTCAGTCCCGTGCTTTCCGACCAAGATCCACGTCTTGCCAGGACGATTGCCGGAGTGCGCATCGCAACCGGCTTTCTTTTTCTGCTTTTCGGAGAATACAAGCTCGCCAGCCCCGTTTTCGCACACGCCGGTTTCCCGCAGTACTTGCAGGGATACATCCACAACGAGGCGGTTTCGTTTTACCGTCCTTTCCTCGCCCGTATCATCCAACCTCACACGGTCTTCTTTGGTTATGCGGTCGGTGTGCTGGAATTATGGATCGCGGTATCCATGATCGCGGGATTGTGGGTGCAAATGACTTCGATCGTGGGCACACTGTTCATGTTGAACCTTACGCTGTCGACCTGGTGGGCGCCGGGCCATGGGGCCGCCCTGTGGCGTTATTTCGGCGCGGAGCTCGACACCATTCCACTGATATTCCTTTTTCTGGTCTTCCTCTCCTCGGATGCCGGGCAGACGTGGGGGATTGATGGCGTTCTTCGGAAAAGGACGTAGACCAGTCGTCAGTCTTCAGTCGTCGGTCGCCAGCTAAGGGTCGCGTATGGCTCACGATTGGCAGACGTCCAGAGCGGTGTCCGTTCCCAGGCCGTTCGCTTCACTCAGCGTTGCTTAGATCTACTTCGCACTTTTTCAGCCGAACTGGCTTTGTTCCTCGCCCTCCGCCTCTGATTTTGGCTATCCTGCTGTTCACCTTTTTCCTGAGGAAGCAAATGATCTGCAAGCAAATATGTCGTTTGTTGTTCTTTCTGCTGTTCACGACGGGCTGGCTACTCGGCCAGTCGCCAACGACCGCCGCGCCGCATCGCGTTGTGGTGCGAGCTGGGCACCTGCTCGATGTCAAAACCGGCAACATGCTCACCGGGCAGTCCGTCGTCATTGAAGGCGACAAGATCGTGAGTGTAGGCCCGGCGGCAGACACGAAAATTCCTGCGGGCACCACCACGATCGATCTTCCCAATGCCACCGTGCTCCCGGGATTGATCGATGCTCATACTCACCTCACCGCCGATCCGACGAACCTGGGCTATGAGGGACTGGGGATTTCCTATCCTCGGGAAGCGCTGATCGGCGCACGCAACGCACGGGTCACGTTGCAGGCCGGGTTTACCACGGTTCGCAACGTGGGGGCGGGGAGATACAGTGATGTCGCCCTGCGCGATGCCATCAACGCCGGCGACGTGCCCGGCCCACGCATGCTGGTGAGCGGACCGGCCATGGGCATTACCGGCGGCCACTGCGATGACAACCTCTTGGCTCCGCAATTTCACGCCACCGAACTCGGCGTGGCCGATGGCGTGGATGCCGTGCGGCATAAGGTTCGCGAAAACATCAAGTACGGCGCCGATCTGATCAAGATCTGCGCGACCGGCGGCGTTCTGTCCAAGGGCGACGATCCTAACGCCTCCCAGTACACGCGCGAAGAGATGAAGGCCATCGTGGAAGAGGCGCATCGGCTCGGCCGCAAAGTGGCGGCGCACGCGCACGGCGCTGAAGGCGTGAGTTGGGCTTCGGAGGCGGGCGTGGACTCGGTTGAGCACGGGCATCTCATGGATGACAGCTCGATCGCCACGCTGAAGAAAAATGGCACTTACATTGTTCCGACGCTGTATTTGATGGACTGGAATCGCGAGAACTTGAGCAAGCGCAAAGTTCCCGACTACGTGATTCAAAAGATGCAGGCGGTCTCTGCAGTTGGGCAGGACATCCTCAAGAAGGCGTTCGCGGCGGGAGTAAAGGTTGCGTTCGGGACCGATGCGGCCGTGTATCCCCATGGACGGAACGCGCGTGAATTTGCTGTGTACGTGCGGCTTGGAATGAGCCCGCTGCAGGCGATCCAGACGGCGACCCTCAACGGCGCGGATCTGCTGGGCTGGTCGAATAAGGTCGGCACGCTCGAACCGGGCAAGTGGGCGGACTTGATCGCGGTCGATGGCGATCCGCTGAACGACGTCACCACTCTCCAGCAAGTGAAGTTCGTCATGAAGGGCGGGGAAGTGGTGAAGAACGAGTACGGCAAATAATCGAGCGAGAATCGCAAATCCGTCTTGAAAACGAAAAGGCCGGCGTCACAGCCGGCCTTTTTCGCTGCCGAAAATCAAATTTACTTCTTGGGGGCGATCGCGTCCTTGGCAGCTTTGGCGACACGGAACTTCACGACGGTTTTGGCCTTGATCTGAATCGGCTCACCGGTCTGGGGATTGCGTCCCACGCGGGCCTTGCGATGCGCCTTTACCAGGCGGCCGAGGCCGGGGACGACGAACACGCCATTCTTCTTGGTCTCTTTAATGGCGGTGTCAGCGAGGTTCTCCAGAAACGTGGAAACTGTCTTGTTGTTGGTCTCGAGCTTTTCGGCGAGGTGCCGCACCAGTTGGGTCTTGGTCATACCTGAAGCCATGAATCCTCCTCGATCGAACTTTTTTGATTTGCTGCGATGTGCGCCATCTTATACCAGCCTTCCTGTGGAAAAACAGCGTCTGAGCCGCATTTTATGCGGTTTTCGGCACTGGGGGGTCCGAAAAGGGCAAGAAATACGCGGATTTGGGGGCGTCTTGGATTGGAAAAGGCTTGCCCACCCGCCTTGGGCACCTCGTCTATTCGTCGCGGGTGCCATAATGGAGTCAGGAGAGTTCATTCGTGAGCTGCGCCATCTGTGAAATTCGCAAGGAAAAGCGTTTTTGCCCGGCTGTTCATGGGCGCATTTGCCCACAATGTTGCGGAGAGCAGCGCGAAGTCACGCTGGATTGTCCCAGTGACTGCCCCTATCTGCAGCAGGCTCGCGAGCACGAAAAGCCGGGCTCCACGGCTGAGCTGGATCCCGGGGCTCTGTTCCTCCAGGTGGAACTCGGAGACCAGTTTCTCTACGAACACGAGCACCTAATCCTGGGGCTAACCTATTCCCTAGCCAAAAGTGCGCACAAAGATCGTGCTCTCCATGACCGCGATCTGATTGCCGCTCTCGGCGCGCTCGCTCGCGGGTATGAACGGCTGGTGAATTCAGGCCTTCACTACGACGAGCCGGCACAGAATCTTGCCCAGCAGGCGGTGATTTTTGAACTGCAAACGATGGTGAAGGAGTATCGCGAGGCCGAACAGAAGCACACCGGCTACTCACGCCTGCGCGATTCGGAGGTATTGAAGGCACTGGTGTTTCTGGTGCGCATGGCCTATGGACGTACGTCCGGGCGTCCGAAGTCGCGCGCTTTCGTCGATTTTCTGTTCGCACAGTTCCCCGAAAAAGATCCCAATCTCGCAACTCCCGGCCAGCCCGCCAGCCGGATCATCACACCCTAGCTATCGATAACCCCGATTACTTCCCCGGAAGCCGGCGGACCGATTGACCCGCCGGCAGAGAATCGCGCAACTCCCGAACCGTCTTGTTCAATACTGGATGCCGGGCCTCGGGAGCAATCTCGGCCAGTGGTTCGAGCACGAAACGGCGCTTGTGCATTGCGGGATGGGGAATGGTCAAGGTGGCCGTGTCCACACAGGTCTCGTCGAAGAGCAGGATGTCGATATCGATTTTGCGGGGTCCTTTGGGCTGGATCCGATGCCGGCCCATGGCCTGCTCGATCGCCAGGAGGGCGCTCAGGAGATGGTCAAGCCTCTCTTCGGTATCGAGGGCGACCGCGCAGTTCAGGAACCAGGGTTGATTGGTGAATTCGACGGGTTCGGTTTCGTAGAGCGAAGATACGGCAGCGACTTTTCCGAGTTGGCCGAGCCGTTCAATCGCGGACTGAAGGTTGGCGGCGCGATCTCCCATGTTTGAGCCTAGCGACAAGTAGGCGCGTTTGCGCATGGTTACGGGTTGAGGGCTCCGGGCGTTGGAGTGGCAGAAGAATGAGCTTACCGCAGAGGTCGCACAGAAGGGCCGCAGAATGCGATGTATCTCATGCGGAATTGCGCGAGCGGGACTACCAGGATCAAGCACCAGGGTACCGAAGGGCGCCAAGGGACGACTTGGGCTCCAGCCAAAGGGACATACTTCAAGCGGAGTCCGGTCACAGTGGGCTATTACCTTCGTGCCTTTAAGGGGTTGGGATGCGCTTCTAAAATAAAAGAGCTATGAACCTGGAGTCGCTGCTCGTATGTCGCGATACGGATGTAGTTCGGGTGCTTCGTCCGACGCTTGAGAAACTCGCAATCGAGGTCGAGGTATCAGCGGCAGCCCGCTCGGGTGCCGAGATTCTCTCGTCCGCCAAGTTCGATGCTGTGATCGTAGACTGCGACGATCTTCAGGGCGGTGTCGACGTTCTGCGCAGCCTGCGCCAGAATGCCAGCAACAAGACATCGGTTTCGTTTGCCATTCTGAACGGCAAAACCACCACACAGCAGGCCTTCGAAATGGGCGCGAACTTTGTGCTCCAAAAGCCCATCACGACCGCCGGTACGCTGCGCTGCTTCAATACGGCGATGAGCTTCATGGTGCGAGAAAAGCGCCGCTATTTCCGGTGCCCGGTCGAGATGCCGGTGAAGCTGCAGTTTCACCAGGGTGAGGAGATGAAGGCTATAACCACAAATCTCAGCGAAGGTGGCATGGCCATTCACTTTGAAGGTGCGCTGACGAAAAACACCATCACCAAGGTGCAATTCACGCTTCCCGGCTGTAAGGTTGCCATGGAACCGAAGGGTGAAATCGCCTGGGCGGATGGTCTGGGACGCGCCGGAATTCGCTTCCAAGATGTGCCCGAGAGCTCCCGCGCACAGTTAGAGCAATGGATCCTGCAGCGGCTTGAAAAAATCTCGTCCTCGATTCGCTGACCTCGGTTGCCCTGACCTCCGATTCGAGTTTTTCTCCCGGCTGCCAAATCCTCGTCCACGCCTCCACACAATTATTTTGCCCGATCCGCGTGGAGTGCTTGACCCGCCTGCGCGGGAATCGGAGTGTGGCATCAAGTTGGCGACTTGTCTGAAACGGCAGTCATCGGCAAGCTCTTAGGAGTGCCGCTCAGCGGATCACTCTGCTCAGCGCGTATCGGGGCGAACCGCTCTAACTCAAAAGGTCAGGAGTATGGTCTTGGCTACCTTTGCTTACGATGTGAAGATTGCGCGTGTGCAACGTACGCTGCGCTGGCTCGAAGAAGATGCCACTCTGGTCGGGTTGCGGGTGAAGGATCTGTCCCCGGAGCGGCAAATACAAGCCAAGCAGTTTGCGGCGGATATGATCGATCAGGCGCGGGCCGAACTCGACCGGCTCATGCAGGAACGGACGACCGACAGCGAGGAAAGCGCTTTTCCCTGCGAGCCGGCGGATTGAGCCTCGCCAAGTTGCGGAGCCGGCGCTCCGCCTGGCATACGAGGGCGTCTGCCCCCACGCATCACGGGTCGGGTGAACTCTAGCCGGACTGGCGACTGGCTGCCAACACCAGAGCGTCGGCCTGTACGCGATATTCCTCCAGGGTAGTTTCTTCCCAGAGGGTCTTGTCGCGGAGCAATCGCGACACCAAGGCGGTGTGCATAGCGTGGCCGGCGCGATCGGCCACGATGTTGCCGAGAATCTGTTTCCCCACCAAGGCAAGGTCCCCAATCAGATCAAGCACCTTGTGTCGGACGAACTCGTCGGCGTAGCGCAAAGGGGGATTCATCAAACCTTCCGGGGTCAACACGATCGCATTTTCGGTGGAGGCGCCTCGAATCAGGCCCTGTTGGCGCATCGCGTCGGCTTCGTGAAGGAAGCCAAAAGTCCGGGCGGGAGCAATCTCACGGAGGAAGTTGCCGTCGGTCAGGTCGACCCGGAAGGTCTCGCGTCCAATAAGACGGTGGGGAAAGTCGATGGTGTAGGAAACCGAGTAGGTGTCCGCCGGATAGACGGCGATGAATTTATTGCCCTCACGTAACTCGATCTCGCGGCGGATCCGCATGTAAGAGCGCAGACGCCGCTGCTTGCGAATGCCGGCCCTCTGGATCATGTCGACGAAAGGCCGGGCGCTGCCGTCGAGAATCGGTAATTCCAGGTTGTCGAGTTCAACGATGGCGTTGTCGATGCCCGTGCCGATGAAAGCTGACAGGAGGTGCTCGGTGGTCGAGATGAGCACGCCTTTCTTCATCAAGCTGGTGGCATAGCTGACGCGCGCGATGTTCCGGCCAGTGGCTTCGATTTCAAAGTTGTCCAGATCGATCCGGCGAAAGACGATTCCTGAGCCAGAGGGAGCAGGCAGGATCCTCAATTGGACGGGTGCGCCGCTGTGCAAGCCGACGCCCTTGCATTCCACCGAGGTGCGGATTGTCTGTTCCTGCTTCAAGAGGAGGGCTAATGGGTATGATCCGCATTAGCTTACAGGCGGCGACAAATTTTTGCCTGTGGCAAAAAAGCCACACTGCGTGTCTCCAAAACGGCCATAGCCTGAGAGTCCCA
>Ga0307478_10003581_pt1 | contig 11462 bp, 5 predicted proteins | sample atmos_gasesECM4C_2_FD_203713 | JGI IMG/M metagenome (GOLD analysis project Ga0307478, IMG submission 203713) | Hardwood forest soil microbial communities from Morgan-Monroe State Forest, Indiana, United States - atmos_gasesECM4C_05 | ecosystem: Environmental > Terrestrial > Soil > Temperate...
TCTCGCGCCCTTAACAACATGGCGGGAATGCTGGGCGAGATGGGGCGCTTCGAGGAGTCTCTCAATTACCTCCATCAATCCATGGATGTGGCGCGCGAGCTCGGTGATGAGCCCATGCAATACACGGCGCTCAGTAATATTGGGCAACTGTACCTGCGGTTAGGAGACCCGGACAAGGCGGAAGCTCCGCTTATGGAGTCGCTGCGGATTGGTCGCGGATTGAAGCACAGCGATTTGGTGAGCAATCCTTCCAAGGTAGCCACCGAGGGTGCCCTGCAGGGTCTTGGCGAGATGGAAGCGGCACGCGAACATTATCAGCTGGCGCTGAATTATTTGCAGCAAGTCCGAGACAGTCATCCGGACAGCACGCAAGCAGTAATCGGGACACTTGACAGCATGGCTGTGATTCACCAGAGGCTTGGCGAGCCGCAGAAGGCCCTGGATCTTCTCGAGGAGGCCAAGGGCATGGCCGAGAAGACGGCCAGCGTGTCTTATTGGGCGGTGGTTGCCGACTTGGGAGAAAGCCAGGAATCGCTGGGACACCTGAACGAAGCCTTGGCTACGGAAAACCTCGCGATGGCCGCCGTCCGTAAGGGCGGGGGAAATCCTGATTATGAGTGGCAAATCGAGAGGCGCATCGGGCACATCGATCATTCGCTTGGCCATGACGAAGAGGGATTGGCACATTATCAGACTTCCATCCACGGGATTGAGCGCCTTCGCGCGACCGCGCTGAACACGGAACCAGGACTAGCCAGCTTCGTGGGCCGCAGCCGGTCGGTTTACGCCGAAACCGCCGATCTGCTTTATGACTTGCACCGCGAGAGCGAAGCGCTGGAAATCGCCGAGCGCGGCCGCGCTCGGGCATTTTTGGATATGCTGGCCCAATCCAGAAGCGGCTTGCCAAACGAATTGAGTCCGGAGCAGCACAATCGCGAAGACGCTATCCTGGGGCGAATTACGGCTGCGCAAAGGGATTTGTGGAAAGAAGGCATCACCCCAGAGGAAGAGAAAAACCATCACCGGGAACTAGGCGTGGCCGAGGATGACCTCGAGGTTTTTCATCTCGAGGTGCGACGGAGCAATCCGCGTTATGCCAGCATTCAGTATCCAGAACCAGTTAGCGTCAGCCAGATCCAGGAGAGGCTTCTCGACGAGCACACGGCGCTCATTGAATTTCTTGTGGGTGAAAAGCGTTCACTCGTGTGGGTGGTTACAAAGAGCAAGATCACGACGGCGGTTCTGCCCGCCCGCAAAGATATCGAAGAACAGGTGGCTGCTTATCGTAAAGTGCTGACAGAACGCGCTTCGGCCCTTACGCTACATCGGTCGCTCAGTCAGGTCAGTCGTCTGGGCGCGAACTTATATGGATCGCTGTTTCAACCCATCGAAGCGGCTGCCGGTACGAGCCAGACTCTGATTATCGTGCCGGATGGCGCCCTCGACTACCTGCCCTTCGAAGCTCTGGTTGCCGGCTCTGCGCACGGAATGGCTGGCGTGGGCGGGGGCACCTATTTGGTCGAGACGTTTGCTTTTGTCTATGGTCCGTCGGCGTCTGCTCTTCTGATGGTTCAAACGATGAATCATGAAGGTCCCGGCCCAGCTAAAATGTTGTTGGCATTTGGCGATCCCGTGATGTCTTCCTCTTCCGGTCCGGCTCCGAGCAAATCTCGGAGCGAGGCGAGCCGATCCGCCCCCGAACCGCCAGAATCTTCAGTGAAGGAAGACTATGCCGAGCGCGGGTTTTCCCTTGTGCGGCTTCCTTACACCCGCGATGAAGTTCTGGCTATCAGCAAGCTATTTCCTGTATCACAGCGCCGAGTATATTTGGGTGACCAGGCAAGCGAAGAAGCCGTCAAGACGGAGAAGCTCGCTGAATTCCGCTACATTCATTTCGCCAGTCACGGCTTCATCGATGAGGCGAAGCCGGGCCGTTCCGGCATTCTGCTCTCTCGTTCCTCGCAATCTGCGGAAGATGGCGTCTTACAGATGGGCGAGATCATGCGGCTGAAGATGAACGCGGATTTGATTACTCTCTCCGCATGCAGCACGGGATTGGGGAAATTGGTGAGCGGTGAAGGCATTCTCGGGCTGACCCGCGCTTTCTTTTACTCGGGAGCGCGAAACGTCACAGTGAGTCTCTGGGACGTAAACGATTCCGCCACAGCAGCTCTGATGAAGGTTTATTACCAAAACCTGAATCGAAACGCTCCCGAGAGCGGTGCACTGCGCCAGGCGAAGCTGAGACTACTGGGTGGCAAGAATCCAGCGTGGCGTCACCCGTATTACTGGGCCGCATTTGTTCTGGTCGGCGAAGGGAAATGAACGGATGGTTTCGACGGGCGCAACCTACGATCCAAATCCTCCAGCGCGATTTGGACGATGCCGACGCCACCCTTCCCTCGGTCGGCGTGCCGAAACTATACGGCGTTGCGGAAACCGACTATCTGCCTGACCTCACGCAACGCCTGCAATACGCCCAAGCATATCCTACGCAAGCAGCACTCAATTCACGACTACAATGGGTTTGCTTTTGGACGGCGCCGCCCGCCTACCCCTTTACCATCGAGGACTATTTGCCGCCGCCGTGAGAACATCTCTGTTCCTTATGTGTTCGCTGCTGTTTGGGTTTCCCTGGAATTGGGCGCAGACACTCCGCAGGGCCTCCTCGGTCCGATGTGCTGTTTACAACCATGACCGATGCTTCCGACTTTAGCCCTTGCGCCAAGATGCGGAAGCAGTTCTACCGCCTACATCGTTGTTGGAGGGTGGTTCGTTCGTGCCATTTTTGGCGTCCGTGACGCGTTCCACCAGGATTTTCGGTACGAGGAAGCTGCGGTCCGTCATCGAGTTCGTGTTGCAGTTTCCTCTCGAGTCCCACCAGATCTTGCCGCCACTGCCCTACCAGTATCCTTGTCTTGACAGGGTGGTAACCGAGCATCCGCGCTAGTTCGCAGATCGTTGCGCACAATTCATCATTCCCTGGGGATTGAATGATCGCGCCGGTCTGCTCCTCGAGAAGGTTCTTGTTCTTCGGATAGAACTCATCGGCAATCTCTGGGGCACGTTCCACTTCGCTTTCCCGCACGACAAATGGCCGTCGTTGTTCGTTGGCGCGAGCGGACTGCTCCTCGACTAGGTGCCTTGCCGGCTCGTTCATCTTGTCGCCCAGACTATCCAGAGTTGTTCCTCCGATCTCAAGGCTCAGAATGGGTACAACGGAACTTTCCCACTCTCCGAATTGCCCGGGATGCCAGCGAAGCTCTGGGGTGACTTTCAGAATGGCTTTGACCCACTTCAATCGGCCCCCATTCCAACTGTGGAGTTGAGCCACAGCGTTCGAGAGATTGGGGACAGACGTCTTGCTCCCCGTGTGCAATCGGCAGATAGCACCAAGACTAGGAAATTTCTCCAAGATGAAGTAGAGGTCGGCCGAAGGGCCACATTTGCCACTCTCCAATTCGGGACAGCCTTCACCACAACCTTCGATTGGTTGGCCTTTTTCGGGTCCATCCGCATACTTGTGATTACCGGGCCAGGGCTCTCCCTCTGGGTGCTCGGTTGTCCTCCGGATTGCCTGCATTTCGTAGCGTGGTGCGTTGCCGTTGGCGATTTGCACAAGCTCTCCGTGACATAGGCGGCCCTTCCGGGTCCACAAGGCATATTCCGACGGGCATACCTCTCTCGGATCATCATGAAGAAAGATCACCGCCAATTCTGTTGGCTTGTCCCCGAAAACTTCTGCGATGTCTGGTGCGGGATCCCAGTGCACCATTTGTCCCCGCATGGTTCTCCGCTTGAAAACGAAATGAAATAGCGCTCGCGGACTGCCATTCTCGTCATCGGGTGCCGGCCCTTCCCCGATGGCAACTTTAATCGTTACAGGGAGTTTCTCGAGAGCAGAACCATTTTCATCGTGCGTTAGTCCGAGGATACCCATGGGCGCCCTCCTTTCCTTGTCTGGTTGAATTGTCTCTGGGTCGGAATGAATCGCGGCTTTTGCAAGCCCCTCAGAACAACGTCAGTTGTTCGCCTGGCATCGCCGAGGTCGATGGTGGGGAATTTCTCCGGCCAGGTGATTCCAGCGGCGACTTCAGTCCAGACCACTGGTCGACTTGAGTCGAACCCGGCTCGATCTCGGCGACGACCTCCGAATCTTCCTTCGCTCGCGTGCCAAGTATGTCTTCCTGCTGCTTCTGAAGCGTGGCCCAGACAGCATCGGCTCGCTCCCCAATTCCCTTCTCATTCACGAGTTCCCTGGCCATGGCCATCAGGATGTCATCTTCGTCGTTGATCGCTTGCAATCCTTCCGAAGAGAACTTCCCTTCCATTGCCAAAGAGACCAGGAGCTTCTTCCCCATTAGCCGCAAGCAGCTCTCCTGCATCGTTTCGGCATAGTGCAGAAATTTCACCTTGACCGGAAGACGCTGCCCGATTCTCCAACTTCTCCGGCTCGCTTGCCGAAGGACATAAATGGAGTATCCCGTCTCGTAAAACAAGATCGTTGGAAACTCGATCAGGTCGAGCCCCGTCTGGACAAGTTTCGGGTGACAGATGACTGCCTGTACCCCAACCCGGAGTTGCCGTTCATACCACCCCTCTCGTGTCTCAGGAGGCACATCCGTGGTCAGCACGGCGACTCGGATTCCTTCATTCAAAAGGATCTGTTCCAGCCTTCGAGTCACGTCTCGCTTTTGTGTGTATACCGCATAGATCTGGCACCGGCGCCCACGCGCCAGCTCTGCTTTCACCTCTTCCACCAAGCGGCGCTCCTTCGCATAGACTTGGTCCTCGCTCAAATCTGGCGTTGCGGATATAAGGAACTTTTCGCGCCGTTGAGTTTCAGCGTCAAATTCCCATCCATACAGATTGCCGAGGTGAAATGGCCGGTCGGGATAAAGCAGCAAGGCGTTCAGGGCTACACTCATCACCGACTGATTCCCGCGATGCTCCTTCAGTGCGGTCTTCACGTCCTCTTCGAGTTTCTTGTAGGCTCCCTTCAAAGGAGGGTCCATCTCAATGCTGACGACCTCTTCCCGGTAGGGCGGCAACGCCTCCGATATGTCTTCGAGCGAAATGAACGCTCCCAGGCTCATCAGAAAGCGGCCGAACAGCAGTGGCGACGCCCCCGGGCGCCGACGAACGCGTTTTGTTACACGTGCTTCGGAGCAAGAATTGTCCTCCGGCTCAATTACGGTGATCTTTTCGAGCAGCCCGTAGGTCTCCGTGAACATCCGCACGCCGGCTTCCCCAAACTCAAACCCTTCTTGCACCATCCTTCCGGGATGTATGCGGAAGAGAATGTTGAACACCTCATCGGCGTAGCCTCCGAGGAGCGTCCCGGTAAGGACTACTGTTCGTTGGGCGCATGCAGCCAGCGTGCCGAGCGCATTTCCCTGGGCAGTATCTCCTTTCAACTCGTGCACCTCATCCGCGATTGCGTAGTCGAAGAAATCGGGCATGTAGCGGCCGATGAAGTCCACCGGAGCGAAACGTCGGATTCTCTTTCCGTCTGCCTGCCACAGCGCGCTGTACAACTCGCGCCGAGATTTGGCCGTCTCGTTGCCATTCTGTCTGCCTAGAATTTCGCTAAGCTTTGCCTTCTTGAAGTCCACCGACAGAAGCCGCTCCCCATCCTCTCCCAAGTAGATCGGGCAGCCCGTGTCCGCGTTCACAACGGAACCTTGGTAACGCCCGGACGCAGCCAGAGCGTACGCGTGTCGCCAGAAGTAACTGAGCTTTCCGCGGTCACGCCCCACGATGAAGAGAGCCGGGAATCCGCAGATCGAATCCCAACGTTGGCGTGCCGCGCGAGCCGCCTTCCGCTGGCGTAGCTCCGTGAGTGTGGTGCGCACTCCTTCCCGGATGATCCGGCCATTGCGCAGCTTGATTTCATTGACTCCTACATTGCCCACGGAACTTGTCGGAGTTCGAAGACCGTCGATGAAGAAAACGCGCACGCGAGGCAAGGTTAGAAATGCTTCTCGCGCCCACTTCTCAACTAACTGGGGTGGAACCATGGCTAGTGCCGTGAACGGCTTGCGGTCGCTGTGCACATGGACGGCGCCAAGCGAGATTAGCGTCTTGCCCGTCCCGCACTCTGCGATTACCGCTGCTCCCCGTGCTTCATTCCAGCGCTTTACGACTCCCATCATCGCGAGTGTCTGTGCGGGGAACGGCTTGCGAAGGAGTTGCCCTACGAGCGGTGACGCTACATCATCGAAGCCGTGCAGCGGCGGATAAGTCTGCAGAATCCTCGCACTAAGCTCGGGGGCATACGCACGCAAATACTCGTTGATGTCTTTCGGTAGTTGCATAGACCTTTCCTCACGATTTCTTCAGTCGAAGCAAGGAGCTGCAGTCTTAGATAAAGGGAGACGAACAGATTCAAGCGGGAACGACTATAAAAACGGTTTGGTTGCAGGCTAAGCTCCGCCTAGCCGGGCGAGTGGATAGCTTCAGAGTTGCCCGTAAGCGTTCCAGAATTGGAGCCAGGCGCGCTGATAGCTTCCTACAAACCGACTTCCCATTACTAATCGTGGTAAGCGAGCGTAAGGTCACTTCCGAGTGACCGACGATCTGTTCGGAACCTGGGTCATCATTTCCCAGAAGCCCGTTTATGGCCAACTTCCGGTTGGCCGACGACAGAAGTTCATCATCCTAAGCCCACCCAACTTGCTAGTTGAGGGAATTGGCGAAGAACTTGAATTCTGTTGTATATGCGCTGCCGGCCAGACACAACCGGGAAATGATGTCTATTCAGTGCTCCGGTCACCGTCGAAATGCTTCTGCCTGCCGCCGAGCGGCGGCATACACCGATCCAAACAGTTGATTGTCTGCTATTTCGTGTAAACTCGAAGTGCGATTTCTTTCCGAATTGAATCGTTTTAATATGGGGCGATAACATCATGATTATCGGTTCTGACTCACGGGTCTCGTCTCGCATTTGGTTGTGTGTCGCGATTGCGGCGCTTGGACTGATCGCCGTGTCCAATCACTTTCCTTTGCATGTTTATGCACAAACGGCTCAACCACAAACGGCTCAACCACGACATGGCCGACAGGAACTCCCAGCGGATTCGGTTGCCCCGGTGGGCACGCTTGATCCGGTTGCCAGGGTCCACGTTGATGTGACGCCGGCTCACATACTGAATACGATCTATCCCGATACCGCGACTGGAGCGTGGATGGATGATCTCAGCAAGGCGCAGGTGGACAATTTGAGCAAGCCCGAGACGATTCAGGGGGTCAAGAACTTGGGTTGGGGCTCGATCACCATGCGCAACAACAGCGAGTTGCGTCTTTCGGCATGGCACTGGAACGAGAACGGTATATGGAGCGATCCAGCGACAAAGAGCGGCTACTACGTCGGAAGCGCCGATTTAGGCGAACCCATCCACTACGGCTATTCGTATTCGCTGCCTCATCGCGACTTTATGACCAGCGGCGATTCACCGTTGGTGGCTGGTTTTCAAAGCTACTGGAAGAGCAATCCTTACCTGACAAGCCATTTCACGGGCGAGAGCGATACGCTGCACCCGCAATGGGTGGTGATCGATATGGGCACGGCCCGCGCGGTCAATGCAATCCATATTCAGTGGGTAAATCCGTATGCCATCGTTTATGTGGTGCAGTACTGGGTCGGCGACAAGAACGCGATGGATTGGGACATGGGCCCGAACGGCATGTGGAAGGCTTTCACATCGGGCGCGGTGCTGAACGGTCGCGGCGGAGATGTCCATCTGAAACTTTCAGATGCGCCCGTCACGACGCGCTTCGTCCGCGTTTTGATGTCGAAGTCGTCCGGAACCTGCGACACTCACGGGTCGCAGGATATTCGCAATTACGTCGGCTACGCACTACAGACTCTGTCTGCCGGTACGATCGATGCCGCCGGGAGCTACGCGGTAGTTTATCCGCCGAACGGCAAAGAGCCCGCACCTGGCCCGCCGCCAAAGTTGGAAGGCGCTGGAGAGCAGGAAGTGATCGCCGGTTCGGAGGCGGACTTGGCCGGATCGTTTTTCGCCTCTTCCATCGATCCCTGGCACCAGGCCGACAACCTGATCACCGGAGGCGGCGATCAATACAACGGCATGGACAACTTTTTTACGAGTGGATTGACAATGGGCCATCCGGCGCTGGTTGCCTGTGCGGCGATTTATAACACTCCCGAAGATTGCGCAAATGAGGTTTCCTACATTTACAAGCGCGGCTATCCGGTGGCGGGAATTGAAGTCGGGGAAGAATGCGACGGCAAGCACATGACGCCGGAAGATTATGGGGCCATCTATATTCAAGTAGCGGATGCAGTTCACAAGCTAACGCCCGGCGCCAAGTTGGGCGGTCCAATTTTCGAAGGCGTCGATAAAGACATCACCCTTTGGGCAGACGAGCAGGGACGCACTTCCTGGCTGGAAAGATTCGTCGATTACCTGAAAGCCAGGGGTCATTTAAAGGATCTCTCATTCATGTCGTTCGAACATTACCCATTCATGATCAATGGATTTACTCCGCCGAACGACTGGGCGACGCTTTACATGGAACCCGGAATTATGAAGCACGTGCTGCACATGTGGCGTCAGGACGGCATCCCCGCGGATGTGCCGCTCATTATTTCCGAGAGTGGAATCGTCGCTGGACCAAGCGGACCAGGCTACCTGGGCGTGACTGGGCGGTCCATCTGGGAGTGCGATGCGTTTGGCACGTTCTTTGAACAAGGCGGCACAGCGTTTTATCGCCCGGCAATCAATGACGGCGCGGCTGATCACGGAAGCCTCAGCCCCGAGGGTGGCGCGGACGGCGGCGGTGCGTACGGCACGCCGGCGTATACTCCCTATTCTTCCGCACACATCATTAATTTCGAATGGCTGCAGCACGAGGCGGGAGCGAACAAGATTTTCCCGGCATCGACGGACCTTAAGGACGCCGCCGGCCGGACCGTAGTTACCTCATACGCCGTCAAACGTCCGGACGGGAACTGGTCGTTAATGTTGCTTAACCACGATTTGAACGCCGCCCATCCGGTGCTTCTCGTCATCGACGATGCCAAGCACGTCAGCCATCCTTTCGTCGGCCCTGTAGCCCTTGTCCAGTATTCCAACAATCCTAGCGAGAATAAGAACATCAGGATGGCTGCCACACCGGATGGCATGTACACACTGCCAGCCGGCTCAATCACCGTGCTTCGCGGGAAGCTGCGGTAGTTCAGCCGACCCGTCGTTCCCCACCTAGCTTACACCGCTTAGAACAAATACTGTGGAAGACACCGGAGCACGTATAACGGGCAACCCGGAAGTTGAACCACCAAATGCCGGCGCTCCAGAAGTCCGGTTCGGGGAGATCGCCCGAAATCTCCCCGAACCCGTTTCCGGCCGACTTCCGCATAGCGGACCATTCATCTGCGACGTGGTTTTAGCTAGCGCACGAACATGAGACCAGTGAGCGTTGACCGACGCACCTGCGAGAGCTATCCTCCTCACCTCCGCAACGTTTCAGAGAAATGGTGTCGCCCCATGAAGATTTTCCGTGCCAATACTCGGCTCACTCCTTTTTCGGCTGTCGTACTGACGATCGCTTTGCTGAAGAACTCTCCCAGCCTTCGCGCGGGCAACGACGAACCGGATGCTGCCCCCACCGCCATTCGCCCACAGGCAATCCGTGCAGACATGCAGTTCCTGGCAGATGATCTGCTTGAGGGGCGCGGAACCGGAACGCGAGGACATGAAATTGCCGCGAAGTTCATGGCAACTGAGTTTGAGGCGATGGGGCTCGAACCAGCAGGCGATAAGGGAACCTTCTTTCAGAACGTGCCCCTGCGTTCCATACAGCCAGATGAAGAACGCACAATTGTGAATATTGTGCGAGGAGGAAAAGAAGAAGCACTGAAGATTCGTCAGGATTTTGTCACGCTCGGGGACCCCGGCCGAAAGGAAGTTTCCGTGCAGGGCCCGGTGGTTTACGTGGGGTTTGGCGTTACCGCACCGGAGCAAGGATACGACGACTATGCCGGCCTTGAAGCAAAGGGCAAGATCGTAGCGTTCTTATACGGAGCTCCTCCTGGGTTTGAACCAGCGATCAGAGCACATTACAGCTCAAGCGTTACAAAGGCAGCAAATGCAGCCGCGCACGGAGCTGTGGGCATCATCTTGCTCGATAGCCCTGAACTCGAGCGCCTCTACCCTTTCCACGATAGAGTAAGGGACCTCGCGTTCCCCTACATGCGCTGGATGAGCCCGCAGCAAGAGCCGAATGACTATTTCCCGGGGCTGAGCGGGTCTGTCATCCTGAACATGCAGACAACTGCGCGATTGTTTGAGGACAGCGGAACGAGCTGCGAAGAGATCTACGCGGCAGCGAGCACAGGCAAGCGACTATCAGTTTCTCTGCCTCTTACCATGAAAACGAGGATTGTATCCAAACACGAAGCTATCCAAAGCCCGAATGTGGTGGCTCGCCTGCCCGGGAGTGATCCCAGACTGAGAGATGAATACGTGGTCTACAGCGCACATCTGGACCATCTTGGAATCGGCGAACCCGTAAACGGAGACAGAATCTACAACGGAGCAATGGATAATGCTTCGGGTTCCGCTTCCTTGCTGGAAATCGCTCGCGCCTACACTCAAGTGATACGGCGTCCGCGTCGTTCGATTCTCTTTGTGTCAGTGACCGGCGAGGAGGAAGGGCTGTTGGGGTCAGATTTTTTTGCGCATTATCCCACCATCGCCAAAGGCAAGCTGATCGCCGACATCAATATGGACGGCGCTGCATTGCTCTGGCCAATGGAGGACGTTGTTGCACGGGGAGCGGAGCATTCCACGTTGGCTGCAGACGTCCGCGAAGCTGCCTCCCGCATGAATATCGACGTGAGCTCCGACCCCCACCCGGAGTCAGTGCTCTTTATTCGGAGTGATCAATACTCCTTCGTGAGGCAGGGCGTGCCGTCCTTGTTCCTGGGTTCGGGCTACAAATCGAGCAACCCGGACATCAAGCCGGAGGAAATCCGTAAAGCATTTTTGGCCAACAGATATCACAAGCCCCAGGACGACATGAACCAGGCGTTTGACTTCGAGTCGGGAGCTAGGTTTGCGAGACTTGGTTTTCTTCTCGGATACATTGTTGCCCAGAAAACGGAAAGACCTGCTTGGAATCCTGGCGACTTTTTTGGTGAAAAATACGCCAAGGCGAAAAATTGAGGCGCTTTTCAAACTGGCTGCTGGCACTGAGTTACGGGCAATCGGGAAATTGAGCTAGGCGAGCCAGGCGAGCCATAAGTCCGCATGTGGGAAGTCTCACCAGATAGGTAACGAGAAACGCCCTTGTGGCGACCGATATCCCGGATTGTCAGCTGCACGGAAACTACGCCCACGTCTTGAGGTCGCTCATTTGAAGTCGGCTGCAAACTCGCCTTCTAAGAAAGTGCTAGGCAACTTCCAGGAGATTGATCCGTTCTCTGCCGGTATTCG
>Ga0307478_10003583_pt1 | contig 11461 bp, 10 predicted proteins | sample atmos_gasesECM4C_2_FD_203713 | JGI IMG/M metagenome (GOLD analysis project Ga0307478, IMG submission 203713) | Hardwood forest soil microbial communities from Morgan-Monroe State Forest, Indiana, United States - atmos_gasesECM4C_05 | ecosystem: Environmental > Terrestrial > Soil > Temperate...
TCCCCACCTGGATCCCAAGCTTCTTCGTGAGCGCCGCCGCACGCTCTTCATGCTGGACGGTCGCCGTCGTCAACTTCGGGGAAAGCAGCTTCTTCTCCAGCAGCGCCTTCACCAGGATGCCCCCCATCTTCCCCGCGCCCAGCACCGCCACACGCTTCTCCGCCAAATTCCGATCCATTCCCCCTCCATTTGCTAAATTTATTTGTCATCCTGAGCGAAGCGAAGGACCCGCTTTTCGCCGGGTGCCCGGGTGCCCCATCCTAACGTCGCGTCGTTTGCGACGTTAGGGTGGGACTCCATGAAACGCGTAACCCAACGCGCTTTCCCAGGAACCAACGGCGAACAGCCAGCCACCACCACCAACTAGCTGACGACCAGCGACTGACGACTAGCGGCTAGCAACTCCCCCATCCCCAACCCTTCGCCGCCATCCCCACCACCGCGCGCCCGACCGCGATCGAAGCGGTCGCTGCCGGCGATGGCACATTGTACAAATGCAGCATGCGCTCGCTCTGCGAAAATTGAAAATCATCCACCAGCGCGCCCGAGCGATGAATCGCCTGCGCCCGAACGCCCGACCCGCCCGGCACCAGATCCTCCGCCCGCACCTCCGGCACCAGCCGTTGCAGTCCCGCGACGAACGAACCCTTGCTTACCGAGCGCCGCGCTTCATCTTTCCCCATCCGCCAATGCTTCGCCGCCACCCGCCAGAATCCTGGAAACGCCAGCGACTCCAACGTGTCGCGCAAGCTGAAATCTCCGCTGCGGTATCCTTCGCGCTTGAAGGCAAAAATCGCATTCGGACCCGCGTCCACATTCCCATGAACCCGCCGCGTGAAGTGCACCCCCAGGAAAGGGAAGCGCGGATCCGGCACAGGATAAATCAGTGCGCGCACCAGGCTCGCCCGGGCTGGTACCAGGTCATAATATTCGCCACGAAACGGAACAATCCGCACTTCCGGTCTCTCGCCTGCCATACGGCTGATCCGGTCGCTGAACAGCCCGGCGCAGTTAATCACCCAGCGTACAGAAAAATCTCCGCCGGATGTTTCCACGACCGTCTCCTGCCCATTTTGCCCAATCCCAATCACTTCCGCAGAAGTCCGCACCGTGCCACCCTGCGCGGCCGCCAGTTCGGCGTACTTCTCACATACCTTTGCGAAATCCGTTACCCCGGTCCCCGGGACATGCAACGCCGCAACACCGCTCGCGTGCGGCTCAATCTCGCGCAGTTCCTCCAGCCCAAGCATTCGCAGGCCCGCAACACCGTTTGCCTGCCCGCGCGCCAGCAAATCTCGTAATCGTGGCGTTTCCTCCTCCGACGTCGCGACAATCACTTTTCCGCAGATCTTGAATGGCACTCCGTGCTCGCGGCAGAATTCCACCATCGCCGCCGCTCCCTCCACGCACATCCGTGCCTTCATCGAGCCCGGTTTGTAATACACCCCGGAATGAATGACGCCACTGTTGTGGCCCGTCTGATGCGTCCCCACCCGGGCCTCTTTTTCAACCAGCGCCAGCCGCAGCCGCGGAAACTGTCGGGTGACTTCGCGCGCCACCGACAATCCCACGATTCCACCGCCAATCACAATGATGTCGTAAGCCTCGGTCACGTGCGTCGAAAGCCTCCGTTACTCTCAAAAAGCTTCTCACACTGAGATAAACGCATTCGAGGTCCTCTTTGCAAGGATATCGCCCCCGCCACGCCACAAAAACCACCCACGGTCATTCCTTATGATCGCGTCACTCGCATGCGTGATCCGCATCACATTCCAAACCTCACCTGTCCTTATATAAGAGCCTCACTCGGTTGGGGAGGGACGGCACGTGGGAATCCTGTGGGCGTCCGACGAACTTCGCACGCATCTGATCGCTGCTGGCGATCCCCTGCATCTGTCCCGCGGCAATTATCTCTTCCGCCGTGGCGATCCGGTCACGGGCGTTTTCCTTATCACAAACGGCGTCGTGCGCCTTGGCCTTGAGGGAGACCTACCGGCCTTTCCCTGGCGAAACCTGGGACCGGGTTCTCTCCTCGGCCTTCCGGCCACCCTGTCCGAAGCCACCTACAGCCTCACTGCCGAAGTCATCGACGACGCCGACCTGATATTCCTTTCACGCCAACGCCTGCTCGACCTGCTCCGCCAGCAACATCATCTCTGTTTCCAGATCATGAACATCCTCTCGGAAGAACTCACCGAAACTCGCGCCGCACTGGCGCGCGTACGCAAACACGGAGAATAGCCCCCCGCTCGACGCCGTGCCACACATCTCTTGCCTCACGGGCTCTCTTCTAACCTTCCTCTCACCTCCGCCATCCGGCGCTCCAGAAATCGTCGTTCCGCGTCGTTGCCAACGAGCGCCAAAGCGCGTCCGTATGCTTCCTCCGCCTCTCGCCAGCAACCACTGCGGCGCAACAAGTCCGCTTGCGCCGCCGGTAGCAGGTAGTATCCCGGCAAGGCTCGCCGCTCCTCGAGCCCACCTAACAGGCGAAGTCCCTCTTCGATGCCATCTGACATTGCGACCGCCACGGCGCGATTCAACTCCACCACCGGTGAGGGCTGCACCTGCAGCAGCAATTCATACAAGGCCGCAATCTGATACCAGTCCGTCTCAGCCGCACTCTTCGCTTCCGCGTGCAGCGCCGCGATCGCGGCCTGCAAAGCATACGGACCGCGCGCTCCTTTTGCCAGCGCACCCTCCACCAATTCCAGGCCTTCCCCAATCTGTTCGTGGTGCCACCGGCTGCGGTCCTGCTCTTCAAGCAGAACCAGTTCGCCAGACGCATTCATGCGAGCATCCCGCCGCGAATCGTGCAGCAGCATCAGGGCCAGTAATGCCTGGGCTTCCATCGCTCCCGGCATCAGCCCATGCAGCAGCCGTCCCAGCCGGATCGCCTCTCCGCACAACTCCCGCCGCACCAGCGCATCTCCTGCACTCGCGCTGTATCCCTCGTTAAATACCAGGTACACGACCAGCAGCACCGTTTCCAGCCGCTCCGCGAGTTCCTCGTCCGCTGGTACGCGATAGGGAATGCCCGCATCGCGGATTTTTTGCTTCGCCCGCACCAGCCGTTGTGCCATGGTTGGCAGCGGCACCAGGAACGCACGCGCGATCTCCTCGGTGCTCAACCCGCATAGCGTGCGAAGGGTCAACGGCACCTGCGCCTCTCTGGCCAGCGCCGGATGGCAGCAGGTGAAAATCAGTCGCAGCCGGTCATCTCGCAGCATGGTTTCTTCCGGCACGTCGGCGACCTGCTCCGCCAGCGCGTTCAGCCGAGCCAACTCGTCGCGCTTCTTCTCGAGCAGCGCGCGCCGTCGCAGCCGATCGATGGCCTTGTTCCGTCCCGCTGAAACCAGCCACGCTCGCGGGTTTAACGGGACGCCCTGCCGCGGCCATTGCTCGAGCGCGACCGCAAACGCGTCCTGCAGGGCCTCCTCGGCCAAATCGAAGTCCCCGAGCAGCCGAATCAACGTCGCTAGAATTCGCCCCGATTCTTCCCGGTAAATCTCCTCGATCGTCATGCACGGACCAAACCTCACTGCAGGATTCTCACAAGAAGTCAGCGATCAGCCATTCAGCTCACACCCTCCCACCTCCCCGCCGCCAGATGTTGCTAAACCTGACCACCGAGAACTGGTAGCTGACAGCTGAGAGCGGACAGCTAAGAGCTAAGAGCTGAAGCACCGATCGCTGACTCCTCGCGCATTCTTCCCCTTAGCCAAAGCGGTCCGCCGGTAGTTGACAGCTGACAGCTGAGAGCTGAGAGCGGACTAAGGCCGATCCCGCTCGACCAGCGGCCGTACCTCGATCGACCCAAATCGTGCCGACGGAATCCGTGCTGCCAGCGCGACCGCGTCATCGAGGTCTTTAGCTTCCACCAGGTAATACCCACCCAACTGCTCTTTCGTCTCAGCGAATGGCCCATCCGTGATCATCTTCTTGCCATCCCGCAGCCGTACCGTTGTTGCCTTCGACACCGGATGGAGTTGGCCTCCCGCCCGATAGTGCCCGCTCTGGTGAATGCTCTTGCTGAATTCTTGATACTCCTTCAACATGGCATTCTGCTCCGCCTCGCTCAACTTCCCAAATTCGCTCTCTTTGTCATAGATCAGCAGCAGATATTGCATTTCGATCGGGCCTCCTTGCCCTTCACCGGTTAGTCGGACGCCCCCACCCATTATCGACAAACGGTCCTCAAAAAAAGAAGACTGTCATCCTGAGCGCAGTGAGGCGCTAGCCGAACGAAGTCGAAAGCCTGCCCTGAGCGAAGCCGAAGGGGACCCCGTGCCGGCCAGGCGACGCACACGGCTAGGCGGGTATTTAGGCCACAGTCCCCTGCGGAACATCTCTGCCGGGTGCCCCGCTCAAGCTCCGATTGGGCGGGGATTTTCGCAGGTGCTCGGCTCCAACAAATGCTCGTTAGTCCCAGCCACTCTAACCCCTGAGAGATTGTCATCCTGAGCGCAGTGAGGCGCCAGCCGAACGGAGTCGAAGGACCTCATGCCCGCAAGCGGCACTCCTGACCCAACGGGACCTTTAGGCCACAGCCCTCGATGAAACGCTGGATTTTTGTTTCCAAGGAACAGACCATCTCCCTCTGCACCCGCCCCACCCACGCCCACATCCAATCCTCTCATGAAGAACACGCGCGTCCTGATCACCGCTCACGGCGGCCCCGAAGTCCTCAAAGTGGTCGAAGAAGATCTCCCCGAACCGGGCCCCACTGAAGTCCGTCTGAAGCTCCTCGTCACGGGCGTGGCCTTTGCCGACGTGCTCATGCGTTACGGCATGTACCCCAACATGCCACCGCTACCGTTTTCGCCGGGCTATGACGTGGTTGGCATCGTCGACAAGCTGGGAAGGAAAGCCTCCAATGTCGCAATCGGCGATACCGTTGCCGCCCTCACCATGTTTGGTGGATATTCTCAATATCTCTGCGTACCCGGTGCCGAACTGACACGCGTGCCGGAAGGACTCGATCCCGCCGAAGCGGTCAGCCTCGTTCTGAACTATGGCACTGCGCAGCAACTCATTCATCGCATCGCCGAGCTCCAGCCCGGTCAAAGTGTCCTTATTCATGGAGCTGCTGGCGGCGTGGGCACCGCCCTGCTCGAACTCGGCCAATTGGCCGGATTGAAGATGTTCGGCACTGCCTCACGCGGCAAGCACGACCTGGTCACCGCCCTGGGCGGCATTCCCATCGATTACAAGTCCGACGACTTCGTGACTCGCGTATTACAGATGACCAACGGCGCCGGTGTTGATGCTGTCTTTGACCCAGTTGGCGGGAGCAACTGGTGGCGTTCGTACAAAACGCTGCGTCCCGGCGGAAAAGCTGCCGGAGGAAAATTGATCGGCTACGGCATGTCGTCCGTGATCGACAAGGGCAGGCCCAGCAAACTCCGCGGCGCCGCCAGCTTTGCGCTTCTCGGACTGCTCGGTATCCTTCCCGATGGAAAAACCGCGCGCTGGTACTCCATTACCACGGAGAAGAAACATCACCCCGAATGGTTCCGCGAAGATCTCCCCCGCTTACTCGAATTACTTCGCGACAAGAAGATTCGCCCCATCATCTCCGAACGCCTCCCCCTCCGCGAGGCCTCGCGCGCCCACGACCTCATCGAGCACGCCCGCGTCACCGGCAAAATCGTCCTGCTCTGTCAGGAGTAACTCTGTTCCACATGGAGGACGCGTCTTCGCCGAGTTTATTCAGCAGTTTCCACCAGCGTCGAATAACGTAGAAGACCTGCCATCCTGAGCGAAGTGAGGCGCCAGCCGAACGAAGTCGAAAGCCCGCCCTGAGCGAAGTCGAAGGAGAACCCGTGCCAGCCAGGCGATGCCCGTGGCCCGAAGGGGCTCTTAGGCCAGAGTTTGATGCGCGCCTCTAAAAGTGCCTCGCTCGCACTCGTAACTTCTTCGTGGAACATTTCCCTCTCCAACGCCAAAGGCGAAAGGTTGTGATAAGGCAAAAATGACGACAAAACATCGCCGTTGCGCAAGTCGTTATCGTGGAATAGCTTGCAGCGGAGGCTATAGCTATAAGAGAATATGAAAGAATAGAAAAAAGCGAAAACGTTCCACGTGAAACATTTCGCCGATTTCCATTTCTCGCGAATCAGCCCGGTTCCTGATACAGTCCGACCACATTCCCGGCGGGGTCGCGGAACCTGGCGGTGATCTCGGGTGCGTCCGCGCCGATCGGTTGCACGATCTCGCCTCCGTTCGCTTCCACTTTCTTGATCGTGTCCTCGACGCTGTCCACCATGACATAAATCAGCAGGCCTGGTGTCGACGCCGGCGGCCGCCCGAGCCTCCACGTGCCGCTCACTTGCCCGACGCCATCGTCAAATGCCGTCGCGCCATCGCCTCGCTTGCGCAGTTGCCAGCCAAACACCTTCTGGTAAAACGCGGCGGAGTGTTCAATATCAGTGGCGGGAATTTCGATATAACAGATCTTTCCATTCGCGAAGGTAGGAGGCATGACGTTCCTTCCGGGATTTTAGATTCGAGCCAGCGTCAATGCAGCGTATTTTTTTTGTGGGATGCGATCGCCGAGCCGCAGTCCCATCTCGATTTCGGCGGACTAGCTTTCCTACGCGACTACTCGCATCACCACCAGTGTCATGTCGTCGTGCTGCTTGGCGCCGGCGACAAAAGCGTCAGCAGCCACGAACACGCGCTGCATGATTTGCTGTGCTGGCAATCCATCACAGCTTTCAATGGTCTGCATCAACTGATCTTCGCCCCACTCTTCATCTGCGGTGTTCATCGCCTCGCTGACCCCATCGGTGTAAGCGATTAGGATGTCGCCGGCTGCCAGCTCGACCGAAGCCTGTTCGTAAGGGTAGCTCGCAAGCAACCCCACCACCGTGCCGCCCACATCGAGGCGGCTCACCGTCCACTTTCCATTCGCACAGTGAAACAGCATCGGAGGGTTGTGCCCCGCGTTGACGTAATCGAACCTGCGGGTCACGGGATCGTATTGCCCATAGAAGAACGTCGCATAGCGATTCGCCGCCGACGCTTCATAAACCAGTCGATTGATATTGGAGATGACCGCAGCAAGATTTTCCGGGGCACGCGTGGCTTCGCCGCGCAATGACGCCTGCAAGCTCGCCATCATCAGCGCGGCCGCGATGCCTTTGCCGGAAACGTCGCCGATCGCCACGCCTAGACGTCCTTCCGGCAACGCCAGGAAGTCATAGTAATCGCCGCCGACGCCGAGCGCCGGCCGGCAGCAGCCCGCATAGTCAAGGCCAGTGATCGCGGGCAGCGTCTGGGGGAACAGCCGCTCCTGGACTTCGCGGGCAATCTCAACCTCGCGGTTCAGGCGCTCGCGCTGAGCGACTTCGTTGGCGATCTCGCGCATGAGGTTCGCGTTCTCCAGAGCAAGCCCGGTCTGAGCGGCGACGGACTTCAGCAGCCGGACATCCGAACCGGTGTACGGCTCCTCGGATTTCTTGGGTCCGAGCGAAATGAAGCCCAGCAACTTGTCGCGGACGGCGAGAGGCAGCAGCAACTCGGAACCAAGCCGCGCCAACTCGCCGCGCTCTTCGTCAGTTACCTCGCTGTCGCTGTAGAGCCACGAGTCGCGATCGTTCAGGTACACACGCGCGGGCTCTTTCTGTTTTTGCAGCAGCCTGGTCGTGCCGGCCGCTGGAGCGAACGCGACGTCGGGAAAGTCCCCGTATCCCATCGCGTACGCAGGCCGATAAGGTCCTCCGCCACCAAGCAGCACGGCGACCTGCGGCACGTGCAGCGTCTCGGAGATTCGTGCCGCCACCGTTTCGAGCAGGGATTTCGGCTCGACCATCGTGCGCACCTGCTCGCTCAGTTCAGCGAGAACGTTCTCGGCGTCGTAGGCCTCACGAAAGAATCGGCGGTCGACCCATGCCCGCAGATGATCAGCCAGGCCGCGCAGTCGCAACACAGCGGCAATGCCGATCAGGATGACGCCGACCTTCAACCAGCGTCCACGGGCCGGGTCGCTGGCAAACTCGACGGCGGCGAAGGCGACCGCGCTCATGGAAATAATCTGCACGGCGCGCACACCATTTTTCGCAAGCGCATACTGCAAGCCCTGGCGCAGCGCGACGCCGACACCCATTGCTTTCTGTACGACGATCACGTAAGCGAGTGTTAGAGGAAAGAGCACCAGCGGAAACAGCGCCGCGAGAATCACCCACTGCGGAAAAACATCCGCTACAGCCTGTCCCAATACGCGGGCGTAAATCGTCAGCAACAATCCTGGCGTCCAGGCTGCCGTTGCTCCGCAATACAGAAAGCGAAGACGTCGCCGCGCGTCCGGCGAGCGGCTGATGCGGTACTTGATGCCCATGGCCGCGAAGAAGCTGCCGATCAGCAAGTACGCGAACACTTGCATGACGCCATTGAGCGGGTGCGTGGCCCTATCGATCGCATTTGCTTCGCGGAAACTGCTCAGCTCGATAACCGCTTCCACCGAGCCAATCAGGGCAAAGATGGTGAAAGGAACTGCCATCGACCATTGCAGTACCTTCCACTGCTTGTCCCAGCGCGAGCCGGCGGGAAATGGTTCAGGGAAGTAGCGGCCGAACAGAAACATCACCGGCGGCAACATCGCGCCCAGCATCGCGTGATAGAGAACGGCTGCCTCGCGCCAGCCTGGAGGCCACGCCTCTGCTTTGTAGCTTTCAAAGATGTGCGGGAAGGTCAGCATCAGTGTGAGCAGCAACCACGCCATCGGGTCGCGGGGCCGCTGCAGCGCTACCCAGAAGCCGAGCAGGACGCAGATTGCCGGGAGCAGAAAGTAAAGCGTGAAATCGGCCGCGAACTTCCACGGATCGGCGCGATCCGCGCGAACGGGCAGAACGACGGTGCGTTCGCCGGGGATCGTGGGATCCAACGATCGCAGCACAATGGTGATCTGTTCTCCGCCGGGGGTATGGGTGAAAGCACGAGCCAAGTCACCGGCGCCGCGATAGGGTTGCCCGTCGATCGAGAGCACTTCGTCGCCCTTGCGGATGCCGGCTTTCGCTGCATTGGCGGTCACGATTCCCACCCGATCCGTCGCTTCCTGCAGGTTGAAGAAAGGGACCCTGCGGGTCTCATCGCGCAGGATGTCGTGAAAGTACGGTCCCTCGTAGGCGACCGTGATCGCGAACAGAAATGCGAGCACGCAGTAACGGAAGATGGGTCGCTTGATGGGCACGTTCGCTTCCGGCCTTGCCGGCCGGGGAAGTTGATTTTACATTCCGCGCTTCATTTGCGCGGGTGCGATTATTGCTGCTCGTTCGCGGAGAAGAGTCCGAGCTGTTCCTCTTCCGGCGAAGGGACCGGATGGGAGCGGCGCTGGTAGCGTTCATACTCGTTGCGAATGCCATGCCGGGCGCGCAAGCGGGACATTAACTCCGACAAACGCTTGCCATAGGCGGGCGGAAGGAAGGCGCGCTCCGCGTAGCGCTCGCGATAACTCTGCACCAGTTGTGGAAACTCTTTTTCGAGGAAGGGAAGGAAGACCGCCGCCGAGCAGGGCTTGAGAAACAGGGGCATGGCGAAGATGGACTTCGCGCCCGCCGCGGCAGCGGCGCCGACCAGGGCATCGAGATCCTTGGGACCATCGGTGATGCCGGGGAGCACCGGCGCGCAATTGATGCCGGCCGCAACGCCCGCCAGGTTCAGCTGGCGCACCGCTTCAAGGCGCAGGTCCGGCCGCGGCGCACGCGGCTCGAGGATGCGAGCCAGTTCGACGTTAACAGTAGTGATCGTGACGCTTACGAAGAGGCGGTTGTGGCATCCGATCTCGCGCAGCAACTCGGTGTCACGCACGACCAGATTCGACTTGGTCACGATGCCGATTTCGAATCCGCGATGGCGCGCGAACTCTTCAAGAATGGCGCGGGTAACTTCGTAGCGGCGCTCGGCGGGCTGGTAAGGATCGGTCGCGGTGCCGATCGCGATCGGCTCGGCGCGCTTGACCTTCTTCAGTTCATGGCGCAGCAGGTCAGCCGCGTGCTGCTTGACGAAGATCTTGTGCTCGAAATCCTCGTCGGTCATTTCCATGAACTCGTGGGTGTAGCGCGCATAGCAATACTTGCAGGCAAACTCGCAACCGCGATAAGGATTGATGGCCCAGGTAAACGGCAGATTGCGATTGCTCACCACGCGATTGAGCAGAGAGCGCGTGGGCAAAGTGAAGTACTCGACTTTGTGCCCCTCGCGAATGGACTCGCCCTGCGCAGCCAGCCGCGCAATGCCGATAAGCTTCGGCTTGCCATCGGAATCTGGGAGGAGCGGAAGCGTAGCCATACTTCGCCGTTTGTTCGCCTAGGATAAAGGCGGGAGGAGGAGGGTGTCAAGGGGGTGGGGGGATAGGAGGTAGAGCGATCTGAAACTGCCCTCGTTACCATATGGTTAACAAATTTGGGCGGGCGTGGGGGCGGGCCGAAGGCTTGATGCGGACTTGTCGCGCAGTCTGGTGTTTAAAACTGAAGTTTGAGTGCCAGCTGGATCGAGCGCGGACCGCCGATTTGGTACAGCGGATTGAGGCCTCCGTCGGCTCCACCGGAGCCTAGACTGCTAGCCAGCGTTGCCTTCGAATAACCGAAAAGGGCGTCCGTTATGTTGTTATCGGGAGGGCCGAAGTTGGGGTGGTTGAAGATGTTGAAGAACTCGCCTCGGAAGCGAAGCTGCATTCTCTCTGTCCAATAAAATTGGCGCTGGAAGGCGATATCCGCCTGTGAGGCTCCGAATCCGCGTAGCACGTTGCGTCCGAAATCGCCTTGCTGTCCGGTAGGCGGCGCGGTAAAGGCGGCGCCATTCAAAATCTTGCCGCCGGGATATTGCGAGCCGAAAAGTTCGAGAGGCTGACCTGGAACCACGTCCGGGCGCGGAAAGAGCGCCGTGCCCGCGCCAACAAAAAGAGTGCCGGTGATGTTCACAGGCGGAGCCGATCGCGCGAAGACAAAGGCGTCGACCGACCACCCGCCCAACGTCGCCTTGGCGAACTTGTTCCCTTGAGGAGCGGGCAAATTGTACGTCACGCCCGCCGTAACGGAGTGCCGAATGTCGAAATCCGAATTGCCGCGGTCAATGTTCGGGTTGGCGATAGAAGTTGGCGTATTGAGAAAGGTGAAAGCATCGGTTGATGCGTTGTCGATCGAATGTGAAAACGTGTACGAGGCAAGAGCTTGCAGTCCTTGCGACAAACGCCTCTGAAGCTTCACCTGGAGTGCCTGGTAGTTCGAGATGCCTGTGTTGTCCGTGGCTTGGACAATCGTAAAATTGGGATTCGGAGCTATCAGAGTCGTCGTTCGAAGCAGATCCCGCCCACTCGCGCCAATGTAAGTCAAAGTCAGGCTTTGACTCAATCCGAGTGACTGCTCGACTGCCACATTCCATTCATAAGTTCTTGGGAGCTCTAGATGGAAATCTGGAACAACAATGGTGACTACGGGCGGACTTGTGCTGAACGGAGGAGGCG
>Ga0307478_10003584_pt1 | contig 11459 bp, 10 predicted proteins | sample atmos_gasesECM4C_2_FD_203713 | JGI IMG/M metagenome (GOLD analysis project Ga0307478, IMG submission 203713) | Hardwood forest soil microbial communities from Morgan-Monroe State Forest, Indiana, United States - atmos_gasesECM4C_05 | ecosystem: Environmental > Terrestrial > Soil > Temperate...
CCCATAACCGAATAGAAAGCCGGCGCGAGTTCGCCAATGCGGCCGGCCGCGACCAGTTCGCGGAGACGGTCTATCGGGAAAACGACGTTGATATCTTCGAGCGCAGCCGTCCGGTCGAACCCGATGCTCGTGTGGCTTTGAACCAGATCGGACGCCGGCGTCGACGACGGAATCAGCCGATAGGACGGATCGCCGGCTGTGAACGGTTTGTCGGCTCGCAAATGCAGGCCCGCCGAGGTCACGATAGCGAGTCGCGACTGCGAGAGCGGCTTCTTCGGCAGCGCGAACGGTGTCGATTGGTTGATATCGACCGGAAGCGTGAGGAGCTTATTCCGCACGTTCTCCGGGAGCGTGTTTAGGGCCGGCACCTTCAGCTCCCCGGAACGAAGACTACGTCGAAGGTCATCGTGAGGTCATTCGCGAGGCCTTTCTTTAGAAGCCTGCGGGATGACTATGAAGACTGCCGCTAAATCAGAGCATCCCTGACCCGAAATTCTCCACTCGCAAACACGCGGGGGATACTCATCGCTTGATCGACTACGTCGAGGCCGCGCGGTTCTGCAACGCCTACGGTGCGCACGCAACGACGATCGACGCCTGCCGGATCGGCCTCACGCTCGATCCCGCGAACCCCATGCTCTACGTCTACCGCGCCGCCGCCTACGACGAGTTCGGCCGCTCCGCAGAAGCCATCGCCGATTGCGCGGCCGCGATCCGGCTCGACCCGCGTGGAAAACCGGCCATCCTCGCACTGATCACGCTGGCGCTCATACACGAACGGCTCCACGATCACGCCGCCGCCGTCGCGGCCGCGCAGAACGCGATCGCGATCGACCCGGCCGACCGCGAAGCGCATGCCGTGCTCGGTACCGTGCGCGCATGGCACGGCGAGTACCCGGCGGCGTGGCCGGAACTCGAATGCCATTGGTTCCCGGAGCGGATGCAATTCCGTGCGCGCTTTCCTGATCTCGCCGAGTGGAATGGGGAAGATCTCGCCGGCCGGCGCCTGCTGCTCGTGCATAACCAAGGGCTCGGCGATCTCATTCAGATGCTGCGTTACGTTTCACCGTTGCGCGCGCGCGGTGCGGGCGAGGTGCTGCTCGAGTGCCATTCCTCGATGATCGAGCTGCTGCGCGGATTCCCGGACATCGCGGAACGCTTCAGCTCCGGGAGCACACCCCGCGAACGCTTCGACGTCTACGCACGCGCGATGACCCTTGCCCGCCTCTGCGATGAAGACGGCACGCCCGGCCGCTCGCGCGTTCCCTACATCACGGCCCCGGATGCGCGCAAGCACGAATGGGCGCCGCGTTTCGCACCGCGCAATGGTGACCGGCGCGTCGGCCTCGTGTGGGCCGGCAACCCCCTGCACGACAACGATCGCCGCCGCTCGCTCCCGCTCGACGCGTTCGCACCGCTCGCGCACGTCGCAAACGTCCAATGGTTCGCGCTGCAGTACGGACCGCGCGCGGCCGAACCGGCGCCGGACGGCCTTTCGCTCACGCGTTTCGGCAACGGCATTCGCGATATGGCCGATACCGCGGCGATCGTCGGCAACCTCGATCTGGTCATTTCCGCCGATACGGGCGTCGCGCATCTAGCCGGCGCGATGGGCGTGCCGGTATGGCTCATCTTGCCGTGGCGTCCGGACTGGCGCTGGTCGCCCACCGCGGCCGATACGCCCTGGTATCCGACGATGCGGCTCTTTCATGCCGCCGAGCCCACGTGGACGGCGGTGATGACCGAGGTTGCGCGAGCACTGGAGTAGCCGGCCCGCCTCAGGGCGAATTTTCCGTCCGTGCGCATCGAGAAGGCTGGGAAGACGAGTGCCCCCGCTGCGCCGGCGCCGATCAAAGCGCCGGGTCCTGCCGCGCCATCTTCGGGGGCCGGGTCGTTCAGCAACGCCGCCGACGACGCCGCCCTCGCCTTGCAAATCGAGGAAGCCGTGATCAACGGCCACGCCGGCCCGAAAAACGATGGCACGAAAGCGGCGCTGGAATCCATCGACGACATCGCTGCACGGGCTTCGCTCAATATCGTCGAGCGGAAGAAAAACTAGGACCTCATTCAACCACCGACAGAACAAGCCGCAACTGACGCCACTGCACAACTGAAAGCAGAACGCGCGCAGCGCCGCAAGACCGCCGACGCTCTGGGCTGGAAAATCATCGGGCACACCACGGCCGAAGTCCGCTGTGAGCGCACGCTCACGTTTGGCCCGCGCACGGTGATCATCCGCGGCCGCGTCCCCGTGCCGCTCCCCGATGAGATGACCGCGGCTGCCGGTGACGCGGGCGTTGCGGAAATCGTTGGTCCGTCGGTCGAGCAGTTTCGTCTCGCGATGGAACGGGCGGCGGTGAAGATCTTGGCCGAACCCGACGACGTCGTGCACACGCACGTATTCGAACGCTCGTCGTTCTTCACGGCCCTCGAAGATGCACGACGCGGTCTCGTGGCTTCGTACCAATTGCTCGAGAACCAGCGCGTCGATCGCCGTGTCGATGCCGCCCTCGGTTTGCGGTTCTACCTCGAAGGCTTCACGACCGAACTGCGCACGTTCGAATATTTCGTCGGGCCCACGAATTCGGGGAAGACGCACGCGGCGATCGAGATCTTGCGCGCGGCGGAGAGCGGCATCTATCTCGCACCGCTGCGCCTGCTGGCACTCGAAGTCTACGAGCGGCTCAACGAACTCGGCGCTCCGGCCTCGCTCGTCACCGGTGAAGAGCGCGTCATCAATCCGCTCGCGCGGTTTGTCAGCTCCACGGTCGAGATGGTCGAGCTGCGGCGCGAACTCGACGTGGCCGTGATCGACGAGGCGCAGATGCTCGAGGATCCGCAGCGCGGCTGGGCCTGGACGCTGGCGATTGCCGGCGTGCGCGCCAAACGGGTCGTGATGTGCGGTTCCGTCGAAGGCCTCGCCGCCGCGCGCCGTCTCGCCGACCGGCTCGGCGTGCCGATGACCGTGCGCGCCTTCGAGCGGAAGAACCCGCTGCGCGTGGTCGGCGCCATCGCGCTGCCGCAATTGCGGCGCGGCGACGCGGTCGTCGGTTTCTCACGCAAAGCAGTCGTCGAACTGCAAGGCGCGGTCGCCAAACTCGGCTTCACGTCAGCCGCGATCTACGGCTCGCTCTCACCCGCGGTGCGCCGGCGCGAAGCGGAACGTTTCCGCGACGGCAGCGCCGACGTTCTGGTGGCAACCGATGCGATCGGTCTCGGCCTCAACTTGCCGATCCGGCGCCTCATCTTCTCCGCCATCGAGAAGTTCGACGGCATTGCCGACCGTTTGCTCACGCCATATGAAATCCGGCAGATCGCCGGCCGCGCCGGCCGCTTCGGCATCCACGAAGACGGCGAGGTCAGCGCGCTGAACGCGCGTCACATCCCGCTCTTGCGCCGCAGCCTCGAAGGCCACGCGCCAGCCGCACCCAACGGCCCGATCTGGATCTCGCCAACCGACGACCATCTCGAACGGCTCGCGGCGATCATCGGCACGACGCGCATCAGCCGGCTACTGCAATTCTTCCAGACGCGCGTGCTGCGCGACGGCGAGGAGGATCTGCGCATCGCCGACCTGTCCGACTCGATCGAGGTCTCCGTCGCGCTCGAACTCGCCGACGGTTTTCTCTCACTGCCGTTCAAGACACGGTGCACCTATAGCCGCGCGCCCGTCACGACGCGCGGCAACAGCCTGGCTGTGCTGGCCGATTGGGGCGCCCAGCACGCGGCCCACGGCAGCGTTTCGGGGAGCGAGCTGATGAACGGCGGACGCGCGCGCGACCGGCTGCTGGTCTACGAAGATCGCTCGCGCCTCGCGATGCTCTACCTGTGGCTTTCGCAGCGCTTTCCCAACGTGTACGCGAATCGCGCCGAGGTCGCGCTGATCCGCGAGAGCCTCGACGACGACATCCATTCGGCCCTGCTCGAACGCGGCACCGGCCCCACCAAACGGCGTCACGTTCCGAACCCGGTGCGCCGCGCTCCACGGCCGCGCGACTTCGCCCCCCGACGCCGGCGCCGCTAATCCGAACGGGGAAAACCCCCTCGTCATCCCGAGCAAAGCGCCGTCAGGCGCGTCGTCGAGGGACAGCGACCAAGCTCGATGATTGTACCTGTCCCTCGACGACGCGCCTGGCGGCGCTTTGCTCGGGATGACGAGAGAGGCGGGCTCGGGGTGATGAGACGATGTGGTTGCTGGTCGCGAAATTTCCGATCAGCCCGGGCAACGAGCTGTTGATATCGCCGCTGGACCGACGCGGTCGCACATCGAGCACGCGTTGGGGAACTTACTTCAGCGACGTTAGGACGTATTGCGCCACGTCATGAAGATCGGTCTTGGATAGCTGCCAGTGCGGCATCACCCGGTTCAAGGGCTGCCCCGTATTGTCAATCCCGGTCGAGATCGCGCGTTCGAGCAGCGTGAGAGTGTACGGCCGCTGCTGGGCATTCACGAGTGCCCCACGCCGCAAGTCGGCGCTCACGGCACCGCCTGGGAGGTGGAGCCCGCCGCGCCCGTCCGCATAATGGCAGGCAGAACATTTCGGCATCAGGGCCGGCGGGCGCGCCGTGATGTGCGCCCCTTGAAGATCGATCCCCGTTTGGAAGATCGCCTTGCCATTTGCCAACGCGGAATTTTGAGAGGCCGTTGCGGACGGGGCCGTATCAGCGAACCCCACCGCGAGGAGCACGGTGAGAATGGTCGCGGTCCAGTGCCATTTCGTCATTCGTCGTCATTAGACGGGCGCTCGTCGCTTACCGTGTGGATCTGCTGGCGCCGTGCCGGGCAACGCGAAACGCGTGGTAATCGTCGCCCGTTTCGGCGAGGGGATGGGATTTCCGGCGGCTCGAACCTCTTTATGCGTGAGCGACCTAGTCTGGCCCGAACTCGACGCGGCGGCATGGGCGGCAACGCGGAAGAGCTTGCACCTGTACACGCAGATGCTCGGCAAGCTGCGCGTCGCGCTCTCGCCGTCACAGCCGAACTGGATGTTCACCGCGTTGCTGTTGTCGGCGCGCGGCGTTACGACCGGCCCGCTGCCCTGGCACGGGCGTTCGCTGGAAGGCTCGCTCGACGTCTTCTCCTCCGAGTTGCGCCTCGCGTTGAGCGACGGACGCAGCCGCTGCATCGCGCTCGTTCCGGCACGCACGATCGCCGAGGTCTATGCCGATCTGCTCGCCGCACTGAAGGCCCTCGGCGTCGACGTGACGCTCTCACCGGTTCCGCAAGAAGTCGCCGACGTCACGCCGTTCCACACCGATCGGCGCCCGGCGGCGTACGATCCGGCGGCCGTCGAACGCTGGTTTCGCATCGTCACCGCGACGGCCGGCATCTTCGATAACTGGCGCGCGCACTTCTTCGGTCGCAACGGCATCCAGCTCTGGTGGGGCGCGCTCGACTTCGCGCTGCTGCTCTTCAGCGGGAAACACGTGCCGCCACCCACCGACCGCGGCTATTTGCTGCGCTACGATCTGGATGCCGAGATGCTCAACGTCGGGTTCTATCCCGGTGACGATGCAACCGCACCGTTCTTCTACGGCTACATCGTTCCGCAACCGCCGAACGCATCGCAACTTCCGATCGCGCCCGCAAGCGCTGCATGGTCGGACACAATGCACGAGTGGGTACTGCCGTACGACGCGGTTCGTACCGCCGCCAACCCCGCCGGTGAACTGAACGCGTTTCTCGATGCGCTCTATGCCTTGTGCGTGTCCGCCGCGGGATGGGATCGCAGCGCGCTCTCCTACATCGCTCCGAAACGGCCCGCACACACGTAACATGCCGCCGAAGCCCCGTCTCCACTACGCCTATGTCGTTGCTGGGCTCGCCTTCGTATTGCTGATCGCCGCCGCCGGCGTGCGCTCGTCGCCGACGATGCTGATCCAGCCGCTGCAGCGCGAATTCCATTGGACGACCGCGACGATCTCGGCCGCGATCGCGGTCAACCTGTTGTTGTTCGGGTTGATCGGGCCGTTTGCGGCCGGCGTGTTCGAACGCTTCGGCTTGCGCCGCACGATCGCCGGCGCGCTCGCGCTGATGGCGGTCGCCGCGGCGGCGTCGATCTTCATGACGCAATCGTGGGAGTTCTTGCTGCTGTGGGGCGGGATGGTTGGCGCCGGTGCGGGGAGTATCAGCCTCGTCGCCGGCGCAACGATCGTCAACCGCTGGTTCGAAACGAATCGCGGTACCGTGATGGGCATGCTCACGGCGAGCAACGCCACGGGGCAGCTCATCTTTCTGCCGCTCTTCGGCCTCTTGATCACCCGGGCCGGCTGGCGCGCCGAAGTGCTCTTCATCGCGGCGGTGTGTGCGATCTTGGCGCCGCTCGCGCTCGTGATCCTGCGCGAATACCCCGCGGACATGAACTTGGCCATGCTCGGCGCAAACGCGGTCGTGCAGCCGCCGCGTTCGACCGGGAACCCGTTCGTCAACACGGTCGTCGCGCTGCGCGACGGGCTGCGCACGCGCGATTTCTGGCTTCTCGGCGGCAGCTTTTTCATCTGCGGCGCGAGCACGAACGGGTTGATCGGCACGCATTTGGTGCCGGCCTGCGGCGACCACGGCATTCCCGAAGTGCAAGCCGCGGGCTTGCTCGCGGCCATGGGCGTGTTCGACCTGATCGGAACGACCGCATCGGGCTGGCTTTCGGATCGTACGAGCGCGCGCTGGCTCTTGTTCTGGTACTACGGCCTGCGCGGGCTCTCGCTGATCTCCTTGCCGCAAGCCTTCGGGATCGCCGGCATCGGGCTGCCGATTTTCGCCGTGTTCTACGGTTTGGACTGGATCGCCACCGTACCGCCGACGTTGAAGCTCACGACGAACTGCTTCGGCCGTTTGCGCTCGCCGATGATGTTCGGTTGGATTTTCACCGGCCACCAACTCGGCGCGAGCCTGATCGCCTTTGTTGCCGGGATCATCCGCACGAGCAGCGGCAGCTATGATAACGCCTTCATCTCATCGGGGATCCTCTGCATCATCGCCGCCGTCATGGTCCTGTTCATCGGCCGCACGCTACCCGCACCCGCCACCGCCGTCCCGGCGTAGTCGATGCCACGCCGGCGGGCTTCGCGAGGAATGCCCTCACCGCGCGGCGGTTCGCTCCCGACCGTCGTGGGTACGGGCTAGGCATGAACGTCGGCGCGGTGGGTGCAGTCGGAAGCGGAGCAGCGCCGGTCTACGCAGCGCTGAGCCCATACCTCAACGGCGTGCGGCGCACGTCGAGTGCCGCCGCGACAGCGCAGGCGGCAGTCGCCGCCAAGAACGCAGCTGCAACCGAAGCCGCCGTAGCGGCGCGCACGACGGCCGAAGCGACCGTCGCAGCGGCCCCGCCGTTCCTCAACCCGGCGATCCCGCAGATCGCGGCCGCAACGGCCGCGCCGACCGCAACAGGCGCGCCGACCGCAACGACCGCAACGGCCAGCGTCAACCCGAACACCATCGTGCCAGCGCCGACGTCTGCAAGCGATTCGGTGCTACACGGCGACAGCGGCGAACTCGTCCAGGCCTACGGCGCCGTGGCGCTCATCGGCGGTCCGGTGGCATTCACCGCTTCCTACGGGCTGCCCAGCGCTCCGGCAGTACCCGCCGTTGCCCCGGTAAGCACAGCGCCGCGCCTTGCGCGCATCGAGAACGCCACGTAGTGCTTTTCCGCCAGGGTGACAATGCTCTTCACTGAACCATTCGTTGTCATCCCGAGAGCCTTTCGTTGTCATCCCGAGCAAAGCGCCCGTAGGGCGCGTCGTCGAGGGACAGCCACTCAGCGATAATTGTGGCGGCCCTTCGACGACGCGCCCTGCGGGCGCTTTGCTCAGGGTGACATGGGGCGGACGGGCGTGGGCGTTAGGGCTTCGGCGAAGCTGTTGTCGACGGACTTCTTCAAGTCGGGCGCCATCGTGATCAGTCCATCGGCGACGTATTGCTGCATTTGCCAGCGCAGGGCATACTTGCTTTCGACGTCGACCTTGAGGTTTTCCGGACCAATCGCGAGTCCGATGCGCGCATAGAGCGTCGCGTCGTCGAGCGGGACGTACTTCTGGTAGATGGCCGCGATCGCGGCGCGTCCGGCCGGCGTTGTCGCATGCGAACGCAGGTCCACGTTCGCCTTCGAGAACGCGCGTAAGAAGCGCAGGCCGAGCGGCTTGTCGGTCTTACCCATGCGTTGACCGTACATCATCACCGCTTGAACGTAGCCAGGCATGAGCGCGGAGAGGCCGGCAACCTTTACCGCGGTGCCTTGCTGCACCAACAGCGTCGCATAGGGATCGATGGTCGAGGCGATATCGATGGCGTGATTGAGCAGCGCCGCATTCATGTCGGACAGCGGCATGTCGATCAGGTTGACGTTCGTCGGCTGCATATGCTGACTCCTCAGGTACTGCGCCGCAAGCAACTCGGTCATCTGCCCGTACGCGGTGACCGCAACCGTGAGGCCTTTCGCATCCTGCGGCTTGAACGTCCCAAACGGCGCAAGATCCTTACGCACCATGATGAACGCGGAATCGCCCGACGGCACGTCTTTCCCCGACGCCCAGTAGTCGGCGACGATCGTGGCGTTGATCCCCAGCGCCATCGCGTTGAACAGCTCCGCGTCGGGCGACGTGGTGGCAACGTCGATTTGAGCCGTCGCGAGCGCGGGCACGAGTTCGGTGCTGGAATTGAAGAACACCGGCTTGACGTCGATCCCCTCGGCGCTGAAATAGCCCTGATCGATGCCGATGAACAACGCCGTCGGCAAGCGCAGCATGCCGACCTTGACCTCATCCGCAGCCAGCACGGCCCGTGGCCCGAGCGCGGCTCCCGCGAGCGCAAACGCGCTCTGCGCGACGAACCGCCGGCGTTTCATTTGCCTGCTCGCACGACCAGGTTACTCAAACTCCATCCGTTTCTTGTAGTCGTCTTCGATGGCATCGCGGAACTGCTCCAGCAGTTGGACGATCGTTCCCTGGGCGATCCGTACACCGATCACGGCGTCGAAGAGCTGCCCTGCGGCTCCGCCCGGGGCATCGTATTCCCCCTCGATCGTCAGCGTGCAAGCGGCTTTCGCGGTTTCATCGGCGTGTAGTCTTCCCTTGAAGTTCGGGAAGATACTCGCGTCCGGCTCCCACGCGATGTCTAGCGTCGCCGGGTGGTCATCCCGTTGCAGGACGTACTCGACGCGAACGACGACGTCGCGCTCCAGAGTCAGTCCGGCGAGTTGGGTGACCGTGTAGCGCAGCGGCAGACAGGCATCGCCGTCGACGCCCGCGCGATCGCGCACGTACGTATTCAGAAACGCCAACGCAAAACCGCTTGGCGCCTTGACCGGGACGGATGCAGACAACTCGCGCACAGCTCTCATTTCGTTGGGCATGCAGCAGGCCGATCCTACCGCCCGCGCGGAACCCCCGTGCGCGTGGACACCCTCGCGATTCTCGTCGGCGGCGGTCCGGCCCCCGGCATCAACGGCGTGATCGCCTCAGCGACGATCGAAGCGATCAACAACGGCTTGCGTGTGATCGGTCTCTATGACGGCTACCGTCACATCGCACGAGGCGACATCTCAAAGATCCGCGAGCTGACGATCGAAGATGTCTCGCGCATCCACTTGACCGGCGGCTCGATCTTGCGCACCTCGCGCACGAACCCGGCGAAAGACCAGGCGACGCTCGACCGCTGCGTGCGCTCGCTGCGCCAGCTCGGCGTGCGCTATCTCGTGTGCATCGGCGGCGACGATACGACCTACGGCGCCACGCGCATCGCTGAACTCACCCACGGCTCGATCGGGGTCGCGACCGTCCCGAAGACGATCGACAACGATCTTCCGCTGCCCGACAACGCGCCGACGTTCGGTTTCGAGACCGCGCGCGCCGTGGGCACCGACATCATCGAGAGCCTGATGGAAGATGCGCGCACGACCGCGCGCTGGTACTTGTGCGTGAGCATGGGGCGCAAGTCCGGTTCGCTTGCGCTCGGGATGTGCAAAGCCGCCGGCGCAACGCTGGCCGTGATCCCCGAGGAGTTTTCCGATGAGGCGTTCGATCTGCGCTTGGTCGCCGATACGATCGTCGGTTCGATCCTCAAGCGGAGCGCGTCCGGACACGATCACGGCGTCGCCATCGTCGCCGAAGGAATCGCCGAACGCCTCACGGCCGAGGAGATCGAGCATTTCGACAACCTCACGCGCGACGCGTACGGCCACGTGCGTTTGGCCGACGTGCCGCTCGGTGCGGTGCTGCGCGACGCGGTCCGCCAACGGCTCGACGAGATCGGCGTCGAAATGACCGTGGTCAACAAAGACATCGGTTACGAGCTGCGCTGCGCGAAACCGATCCCATTCGACGTCGAGTACACCCGCACGCTGGGTTACGGTGCGGTGCGCTACCTGTTGCGCGGCGGGAGCGGCGCGCTCATCGCGCTGACGGGCGGACGCGTGACGCCGGTAACGCTGGCCGATCTGCAAGATCCGCAAACCAACCGCGTGCGCGTCCGGATGGTCGACGTGACGACCGAAGCGTACGAGGTGGCGCGCTCGTACATGATCCGCCTCGAAGCCGCAGATCTCAAAGAACCCCGGCTCTCGCAACTCGCCGCCCAAACCAACCTCTCAGCGGAAGCCTTCAACGAAATGTTCGCCGGCGTTGCCCGTCCTTCGGCGACGGCTAGCTAGAAATTCGCTAATTTAGCCGCAGGGCGCGTCGTCGTTTGTCATCCCGAGCAAAGCGCCCGTAAGGGCGCGTCGTCGTTTGTCATCCCGAGCAAAGCGCCCGTAAGGGCGCGTCGTCGAGGGACACGATTTGCTTGACCCGCTTTTGGGCGCACTACGCCCTCAGTGAACGCCTTCGACTCAAGTAGAGATTCGAAAGTGCGAAGTTCACGGCCAACCGATGCGCATTTTTCGCAAGTCCTCGATAGCGCACTTTTGCAAAACCAAAGATGCGCTTGAATGGCTATATCGTGGCGCTCCCTCGACGACGCGCCCTTACGGGCGCTTTGCTCGGGATGACGAACGACGACGTGCCCTGCGGGCGTTTTGCTTGGGTGACAAAGTATGGCGACTGCTGCTAAATCAGAGAATCTCTGCTAAGAGAATCCCTGCTAGTGGGTGTGGGCGCAGGCGTGGACTTGTTGGGCCCGCGTTGTTGCGTCGGCGACGCTGCCGCCGCCCTTGGTGAGCGGGATCGAGACGATCGGCGCGGCCTGAGCCTTCCCGTTGATCGGGTTGACGGCCAACTGCGACCGGCTCGCCATCGCCCCGCTCGTGCAGCCGGCGCCGTTCATCGTCCCCACTTTGTTCCGCTGATTGCCCGGATTCGTGAGGCTGGGAAGGCGGACTTTGCCGTAGTTCGCCGCCGACGTCGGCGTCGAGTGCGCCGTTTGGGCCACGGCGGGGACGGCGGCGGCGGCGAGCAGCACCGCGAGGAGCAAGGCGAAGCGCTTCATGCTTGTCTCTTTCCCCATCCTAGCGAAAGACCACTGTTCGCGG
>Ga0307478_10003586_pt1 | contig 11459 bp, 7 predicted proteins | sample atmos_gasesECM4C_2_FD_203713 | JGI IMG/M metagenome (GOLD analysis project Ga0307478, IMG submission 203713) | Hardwood forest soil microbial communities from Morgan-Monroe State Forest, Indiana, United States - atmos_gasesECM4C_05 | ecosystem: Environmental > Terrestrial > Soil > Temperate...
CAGGTGAAAATCGGGTTGATTGACCAGTTGCCAATTATGGCATTCAGAGCCGTCGGAAGGTTCTGTCCAAATTGTTGACCACGGCCAACCGGCAACTGATAGACGGCGTATGCGCTAAGAACGTGCTTCGCGTCCCAATAGCAGCGAGCGTAGTCGCCGTTGGGATTGTAAAGATTTTGCCAGTAATTTCCGGACGGTCCGGCCTGAGTGGTGCTGCCCCAGCTACCGTAGTAACCATCGTCGTTCGTCATGCACTTTTCGAAGGTGTACGAAACTTGACCCTCAAGCCCGTGTCCATACCTTTTTTGGAGCACTGCCTGGAGCGCGTTGTAATTCATGTTTCCTACCGAGGCAGTGTTCTTCACATTGCCGAACCCGTTAGGGCCATAGGTCACCGAAGTTGTGGTAACCCCGTCAATCACAGTCCCTGCGGGATTTTGTCCTCCGATAAATGGGTAAGTGATGGTGCCGTTGGGCTGCAAGTCGCCTTGCGAGAGCCACTCCGGAACCATTAAGTGCGTAGTGCGCTGGCCATCATAGCCGACCTGGAAGGTGGTGTCGTGCGTAAGCTGGCGCTGGACGGTTAGGTTCCACTGATCGGCCACTGCCGGCTCAACCGTGCCGGACCAGGTCTGCAAAGTTGCGCCCACGTAGGGATTCACGCCGGTGGCCGAACTGAAGGCCGAACCGGTGGTGTAGGTGGTGCTGCCGGTCGCTACATTGCTGGTCTCAACTTGGGGAGCGGCATAGGGCGGATTCTGGGGATCACGCAGATTGACTCCTGTGCCTTCGAGGTACGAAGAAATCGTGAAGGCGCCACGAATCACCGTTTTGCCATCGAACGCCCGGGGACTCCAGGCGAAGCCGAAGCGCGGCTGGAAGTCCAGCAATCCGTATGTGCTGTTGTAAAGTCCTCTGCTGAAACCGTTCGAACCCACCACTCCGTTAGGAACCGGATCATTTCCGGGAAGTTCCAGCGCGCCGGTCAGAATATTTACTGCCGACTGCCGGTTGTTAGATTCAACCCAGGGAGTTCGCGTTTCGTAACGCAGGCCCAGGTTAAAGGTCAGTGTATCCGTAACGCGCCAATCGTCCTGGACGAAGCCGGCAAAGAGCCAGTCCCGCTGATGCCAAGGAGGTGCTGAACTGGCGCCTCGACCTACATCCTCGGGAATCCCGAGAGCCCAGTCAGCCGAGCCATCGCCTCCGGAGGTGACGAGTTGCGTTTTTCCGGTGCTCGTAATCACTTCATTTACGCCCGTTCCTGAATAGTTACCGCCCGGCCCGTTGCCAAATAGTTCGGCACCGAGTGCGCCACCGTTGCCGGTGTAGAACACATTCAGGTTGTAGCGATTCATCTGAAAGCCAGTCTTGATTACATGCCGGCCGCGAGTATAGATAAGCACATCGTCAAACTGGGTCACCGTGGAGGAGAAATTTTCCAGAACACTTGCGGCACCCAGATTGGTCAAAGTTCCCGCATTAATGTTTGTCACCGAACCGCCGGCGTAGCCAAACTCGGGAAGGCCGTTGACTCCGCCCGGATTACCGTCTGCAATTCCTATGCTATTGGCCAAGGCACCCACAGAACTGTCAAACGCGGTCAGCCCATGGTTTAGTTTGACGTTATTCTTTCCGAAGCGCACTTCATTGAGCAGGTTGGGAGTGAAGGTATGGGTCCAATTAAGAGACCCATTCAGCAGATAGGCTTCGTTGATGGTGTTGCCAAGCAAGGCGACGGAGTTAGTGGTCGGATCGTATTGATCGCCTTTCGAAAAGCGGAAATTCACATGATCCTTACGGGACACGTTGTAATCAACCTTGATGTCGCCCTGGTCTGAATTGTATTGCTGGTCCACAACGTTAAAGGCTTGGCCAAAACCATTGGATAGAGTGCTCACCGCCGAAGGGTAGAGCTTATTTGTAGCCAGGGCACTGAATACCGGGTCCAGCATGGTCGTCGGAATGATGTTGCCCGCGAACGGCGTTCTGGCGGAAGGGGCCACAATCGAGCACGGCGTAGCGGAGGTTCCACCGGTTCCGGCGGCGCACGGATTATAGAGTTGATCGGTCACCAGAGTCTTGGCTCCATTTGGATCCGTCGCTCTGTCGTTACAAATACCGCCGGTGAATCCCGTCTGGCACAGTGCCGAGAAGTTGCCGCCGATTTCGTTGGCTGTGAGAACGGTGATGGCGCTGGTCGACGCCGGATGGTCCAAGCGTCCGCCTTGATAATCGGCAAAGAAGAAAAGCTTGTCCTTGATGATTGGGCCGCCGAGAGTGCCGCCGAACATATTCCAACGCACTTTCGGTGTGGGCAACGCACCTGTCAGGGGCAAGCCATTCTCCCATTTATTGGCGTTGAACACGTCGTTGCGGAAAAACTCAAACACATCACCGTGGAACCGGTTAGTGCCCGACTTTATCGTGGCATTCACGATTCCACCGTTGTAGTTGCCAAACTCCGCGGAGGCGTTCTGCGTAATAAGATTGAACTCTCCAATGGCGTCGGGAGACGGCGTGTAACCGAGAAGATTGTCTGACGCCTGGTTGTTATCCACTCCGTCCAGTAAGAAATTGTTGGATTGCTCGCGGTTCCCGTTGATATAGGGACGGCCGCTTTCCTCGGCGGTGTTTCCGCCGGTGTTCATGCCGGCAGGATCAACGGAGATTGCCCCGGGAGACAGCAAGGTCAATTGCACATAGTTGCGGGTGGTTAGCGCGAGATCGGTTACCGTTCTGGAGTCAATGACCGTGCTGACTTCCGTACTTTCGGTTTGCAGAATCGGGGCCGCGCCCGTAACCTCTACCGTCTCACTGATCTTGCCCACCTTCATCTGAACATCCACACGGGCGGTTTGGTTTAGAGCCAAAGTAAACGGGGGTTGCACAGAGGTCTGAAACCCAGGAGCCGTAACCTTCACGCCGTAACTACCGATCGGAAGACGCAGAACGTTATAAGCGCCGCTATCGTTGGTTTCTGCGGTCCAGACCGTCCCCCGGTCGGTGTCTGTAGCCTTAACGCTGGCGCCCTTGATGGGCGCACCGCTCGGGTCTGTCACTGTGCCAACGATTGCGGCGGTGACTTCCTGACTAAGGGCTGACCCGACCATTCCTATCCCGGTTACGATCAGCAGAGCTACAAATCCACACGCTAGCTTTTTCATTCACAACCTCCTGAGAGCGCTCCCACAGTTAAGCGTTTCAAAGCGACCCTTAATGTAATGGGATTATGCTATATAGCACATGATGGTAGGCGGTCAAGAACAAAATGCTTGAGCCTGTGGAAATCTTTACTAGCTGCTCCCAATAGCGCTCTATATCGCCTGATCCGCGGAGATCGAGTCTCAGCCTGCCGATTTTTCGATTCAGTGCATGAATTATTGATATCGAGACCTACCTACCGGGCGCGGCACTACCGGAAAGGCTTTGCACTCGGATTACTGCTCTATAGCAATAGCCAGGGTGATGGAAGGTCCTGAGCAAGCGATGCTAAGTTTCTTCTTTACAGAATATCGCTACATACGCTATATAGCACATGGCGCTGTTTCGGTGGAATCGCGGGAAGGGTTAATTCCGCTGCTAATAGGCAGGCATGCAGCGCTCATGTACTCTAGAAAATCGATTATGTCTGGAAATCACCGCAACGGAACGCCGGCATACAAGCGAATTCAGATTGCCATTCGCAAGAAAATTGAGGCTGCGCAACTTAATCCGGGGGATGCGGTGGCCTCCGAGCGCGACCTGGCCAAGTCCCATAAAGTTAGCCTGATGACTGCCAGACACGCTTTGGCTGGTCTGGAGCGCGAAGGTCTCGTCGAACGGCGCAGAGGCGCTGGAACTTTCGTAGCAGCGCCAAAAATTCACTTCAACAAGCTGATGAGCTACACCGAGCACATGTCCAGTCGTGGGCTAGCACCGCGCTCGCGCGTTCTGATGGCTAAGATCATCGACGACGAGCAAGAAGTTGCAGCGCGCCTGGGTCTGCCCGCCGCCAGCCGCCTGGTGAAGATTGTGCGACTGCGTCTGACCGGAGAGGAACCTTTTGCTCTCGAGACCTGCTACCTTCCCGGTTCTGATTTTTCCGGACTGGTCGATGCTCCCCTAGGGAGAAGTTCGTTGTTCGCCGCGCTGCAGCATGAGTATGGAGTGGAGTTGGCATACGCCGACGAAGAAATCGACGCTACAGCCGCTGACGGTCACCTCGCCGAAATGCTCACTCTGCCCAAAGGCTCCGCCATCCTGCGAATTCGCCAGGTCATCTACTCCACCAGCGGCAAGGCCACTATTTATGTAGTTGGCTACTACCGTTCCGAGCGCCACACCTTATTCATCCGGCGCTTCCGCTAGGTGCGGCTCATGGTAGACACGCAGGCGGATTACTCCTTATAGAGGCCAAGATCGCTCAGCCTCGCACAAGACGCTTACTTTTGCTCTTTGACCTTGGTGAGCCGGCGCAGAATGAACTCTTGCGCCAGGTTGGCGGCCGATCGCTGGCCAGTTCCGATCAGGAAATTTCCCAGGAATAGTCCGACACCTCGATTCGAGGGCGGATAGTACGCATTCGAGATCGCAGCCGAGGCCAGGTCGCCACCTACGGTCGAGTAGTTCGGCTGCCACTGTCCGTTATCTCCCTTGCATACGAACGGGCTGGTGAGGGCGTGCAGAGCGCGGGACTTATTTGTGCCTGTCCCCTGATAGAAGTAACGAGGGTCCTGGTGCAGGAGCGATGGCAGGATTGCGCCACCGATCATGATGTCGGTAAAGCCGTTCGTATAGGCAGCGCCATAGCGCTCCGCGTAACCGATCGCGCCCTGGCGGTAGTCGGGGTTGTCTCCAGCCTGCTCGCTAGCGGCAACCAGTCCTACCCCAAAAAAGGTGACAGGATCGAAAGCCACTCTAGCGGCGAGTTTGAACTTCAGCTTCGTCGTCAGCGGCGCGGCATTAGGATCATAGGATACGTAGAAATTTGGGATGATGCCGAAGACGCGCTGATGCTCCTCAATCCTAACCTGCTCGGTAGCAAGCTGCTCGGTGGAAAAGCCCACAGTCACCTTAGTCACTGCCTGGGCGACACGGAGTTTTCCGACCCTCAGGATTGCGTACTGACCTGGCTGGAGAGTGACTTCGGGCGAAGTCCAACTGGCAAATCCCGGGGCGCTGATGATGACCTGATAGGGGGTTGCGGGCTCAAGGTCATTGAATTCAAAGAATCCGTTGTTATTCGAAGCCACCGTGCGGGGGCTCTTCAGAGCAGGGCCTTGGATAATCACCGTCGCGCCTGGAACGGTGTCGTCGTTCACATCCACGACAGTTCCAACAATAACCCCTGGCTGCGCCCTGGGCGCCTCAGGCAATGGAAGCGGCTGCTCTTGAGCCTCAGAGGTCGTTCCGCAAAGGCAGAGCATGAGGACACTGAGGAAGACGAAGACAAAGGAACTCAACTTCATTTCCACGTTCTCCTGCGGATGAGAGAAATTCGCAACCTGGGTCTCTCAAGAACTCAAGGTGGGTATTGGCAACTGCTTGGCCAAAGCGGTGTGACCGTGCGACGTCACGTAAATCTGTGAAATTTCTAGGCAAAGTCTGAATAGAGATGGGATCAGACGTCCATCGTGTCGATAGTTGTCGGTGTCATTCGTTCGACACTTGTCAAAATTGTCACAATTGCCACTCGTCCTGCGCCTGGGCCCGTGAGCCGCCGCCCAAGGAAAGAAGCATGAACCTCGCACGACGAAGAATATTAGCGGAACTATCGCGACACCTCGTCCTCAGCGCCAGTAAAGGGACAATCTTTGACCGGTATCTGGATCTTCGAAACCGTGAAACCATACAGGATTTACCCGATATGACTTTGGTAATCCTTTTGCATCAATCTCGGCAGGCACGCAAGACTGGACCGTTTTCGTGCGAATTCTGTTCGAGGTGATTCGCAAATGGCCACAGCAGCAAAATTCCGCATCGACGTAGCAATCCACGATCTGTTAATGAATTCCACCCAGAACCCACCAGCCCCAGCGGAAGCAAGAGGTCTCATGCTTCCTGAACCTGTCTTCCCGCAATTCCCAGAGCGCCTGAACAATCCCGGCCCAGAGGCCCCGCCCGAGAAGCGACAGTGGGGCGCGAAAGATGTCTACCGATATTCCCGCGGATGGCTTGGACCCTACGTACGCTCGCGAGTTTTGCCGGGCGAATTTCATCCCATCACCGCGTATCTGTTTGTCGAATACAAGTGCAACCTGGATTGCTGGTACTGCTGGTCGTACAACAATAAAGTCAAAGGGATGACCGAAGATGTGGCGCGGCGTTCGATCGACTGGCTGCATGACAATGGCTGTCGTGTGTTGGCGTTGATGGGTGGCGAGCCTCTCTTGCGCCCGGAATTCATTCATAAGGTTGTCTACTACGCGGCGAAGAAAGGTTTCTGGGTCTATATCGCCACTAACGGGCGTTTGCTGCGTCCCGACGTAGCGGATCGCCTTGGCGATGCCGGAGTCGCGGTCTTCAATTTCGCTCTTGACTCCTGGGATCTTCAGCCCAGCCTGCCCAAAGCTTTCGTTCCATCGGAAAGAAATCTGGAGCACATCCTGCGCAAGCAGTACGTAGACGGATATCTCGTCTTTTTCAACATCAATATCTGCCGCAACAACATGGAAGATGTCAGAAAGCTCACCGAATACGCTCACGATCACCGCATTGCGACCGACTACCACATCAACGAAACTCCGATGCTCGAACAGGATGACCACTTCAAGCATCTTTATGACAACCCCACCTACATTCGCCCGGAAGACTGGCGCGAGATCGACTCTCTGGTCGATTGGCTGATCGAGAAAAACAAAGCGGGCTATCAGATGGTGAACTCAGTGCAGCGCCTGCAAGAGATCAAGGCCTTCGTGCGGATGTCCTCGGGACTCGATTTGAAGGAGTACGGCTGGAACGGTGACGGCACCAACGGCAACGGACACAAGGCAGAACTGCTCGCCTCGATGCCGGGGATAGTGCAAGAACCGGACGGCGAGTTGCATTTTGCGGAATGGAACTGTCGCGCCGGCCAGAACAACGTCATTATCCGCACCGACGGCACCGTCGCTCCCTGTTTCCCGATGTATGGGGCAACCTTCGACTGGGGAAATATTGACGAGCCAAAATTCGACCAGAGGCAACTGTCGGCAATGAAGTCCACCTGCCAGCGGCACTGCTTCTCAACTCTGAACCATAACCTGGCCTACTGCTACAACGACTCCCGGGTGATCAAGTGGCTTTGGGCCAACGCAAGAAACAAATTCCAGGGTGGCGTGCGCAGCTTCGAGGACTAACCGAAAAAAGGGAATTAGAAAGGAGTGACCATCGTGCGCGGAAGAAACACGACAACGCCGAACACGAAAATCAGACTGTTTTTTGTTGACGCCGCATTTCTTGCGATGACAACGTTCGCCGTCACGGCCCAGGCGCAACTGAATCCACAGGGGCAAACTGAGCTTACAACCCCGCTAGAACCGTTACGACACGACGTCACAGCGAGCCAGATCTTCGATGAACTGCTCGCTCACAACGCCCTTCGCGCCGCAACACTCGTGAACTATACCGCCTTCAGGACCTATCAGGTGGTGGACGTGAAGGGGAAGGTGCATGCTGAAGAGATAGGTGAGATGGAGTACCGGGCGCCGGACCATAAGAAGTTTGTTGTCACTTCCGAAAAAGGTTCGGCCCTGGTTCGTCGTTTGGCGCTTAATGCGTTAATCGCCAGCGAAATCGAAACCACGGCGGGTAAGCAACATCACGACAGCGCCATCTCGCCCACAAACTACACTCTGGACTTGCTCGGGGAGCAACAAGTGGGACCCTACCACTGTTTCGTCGGGCAGGCGATTCCCAAACGGAGCGACAAGTATCTGTTCGAAGGCAAGGTTTGGATTGACGCGGAAGATTACGCGGTTGTCCGGATTGAAGGCCATCCGGCGAAGAAGCTTTCTTTCTGGATTCAACGGGCAGACTTTGTGCGTCAATACCAGAAGATCAACGGTTTCTGGCTGCCGCAAAGAGATCTGACATTCGTCGACGTTCGGCTTTACGGCAAGAAGGTTCTGACCATCGATCACCACGACTACAGCGTGAATTCACCGGTCGCAATCACACAAAGTTTTTGAGACTTGTTCTTGTCTTGAGCAAAGCGGCCCAGTCATTTCTGCAAGCGGATGTACCGCTTATAGCCCTCGGTCGCAAAACACACAGCGCGATCAAGAAACTGGACGCGCACAGCAGAGTGAGGTCCAACGAGACGGAATTAAATTCGACGAAATATTGTCGACCTTGGCTTCCGCGATACTCCCTTCGTTGCGATACTCCGGTGACATAAGAGACCGACCGGTTGCAACGTTTAAAAGACAGAACGTGCACGGAAATGAATCTTCTTGGCTGCCGATTGAATCTGGTGCAGGAAGACCTGGAGGGGCAGCAGAAATGACCGCGGTCCTGACTTTAATTTGTTTTGTCGTACTCGTAACGTCGCTAACCGCAATCCTTTGGAGGAAACGCAGCAGAGATGAACTGCGGATGATGGAGCAACACGCCATCGCTCCCGAGGAACTCTTTTCCTTGTTAGGCTCACATCAGGATGTGGCCCTCTTTGATGTGCGCCAGCCGCTCGATTTGTTAGCGCACTCTGAAATTATTCCAGGCGCTCGAAGAATCCCCCCGGCGGACGTGTTGGCGTCACCGAGCCTGATCCCCGAGGACAAAGAGTCGATCGTTTACTGTACTTGTCCCGGAGATAAGACTAGCCGGGCCGTCTTGCGTCGAGCCTTGGATCTGAAGTTGTTTAGGATTAAATTCCTCAAAGGCGGCTTCGAAGCATGGAAAGCGAAGGGCTATCCGGTCGAGCCCTACCTGGAGGTTTTTCATCTGTATGCACCCAACCACGTTCAGCATTGAGCTGTGCGGCAGGTGGTTTTCACGTTGGGCGACAGGATAGAGCACGGAAGAAGGAGCTGAGTTCAAATGACATCTCACGATTTACCGGCAAAAGTGGCGGTCAATTCCTGGGGGCTCGTCGTGGAGAGAGCAGACAAGACATTTTCGCGGCTGACTGAAGACCAACTCCTCGCTGAAGTGGCACCGGGAAAAAATCGTGTCATTTATTTGTGGGGTCATCTCATTGCGGTTCATGACAGAATGTTTTCGATTCTCGGCCTGGGCCCCCGGCTGCATCAGGACCTGGATGCGATATTCATAGACAATCCCGACAGAGCGGTAGCGGAGATACCTTCGGCAGCGCAGTTGAAACAATATTGGAATGAAGTGAACGAGAAATTACTCTCGCAGTTTCGGAGTCTTTCCGCGGATGAGTGGTTGCTGCAGCACCGCGCCATGTCCGAGGAAGACTATGCCAAAGACCCAACCCGGAACCGGCTGGCTGTCTTGCTCAGTCGAACAAATCACCTGTCTTACCATCTCGGACAGGTAACGTTGGCGCTAAACACTGAGTCCGACAGTTGAGTTACGGCTTGGAGCGCTGACATCTCAGTTTCTCATCGGAGTTTGTTAGTATGAATCCCCCGACGGTGTGGCACCATCCTAAGAGACGGGTGCTATGAACTCCAGAGCTGGGAAATTGCTGGTGGTGGAATCCGATGCTGCTCTCAGGGAGCAAATCGTCGTCGTATTGCGCGATGCGGGATATACAGTATCGAGCGATTACCAGCAAGGAATGAAAGCGATCGACGCCTTCGATCCCGATGTAGTGGTCCTGGGTGCGGATCCGCCCCAGCTCGATTGCTGTGACCTTCTCTCTGAAATCAAGGGTTCCGAGCAGACTCACCACATTCGCGTTGTGATGCTGTCGCCGGGAGGATCCGCCGAGCGTACTCGGGGCCTTGATCTTGGTGCCGACGACGTACTATCACTGCCCTTCGACTCACACGAATTGTTATCGCGGTTGCGTTCCCAACTGCGGGATAAATCCGTTGCGGATGGATTTCGCGAGCGGTTGCGCCTTGCCGAGGAGAATCGAAACGCTACCCAGCAGGTGGTGACCGCGGTCAACGAGGAACGGCGGACACTCCGAGTTGGCGGGCTGACGGCAATCGCCGTGCTTGTGGCCGCTGCACTGGTCTTCTTCTTCTTGTATCGCCACAACCAACAACAGAATACCCGGGTCTACGCTGCGATCACTCGATTGCAAACCGGCATGCTAACCGAGCAACGGTTGATGGAGAGTTCGCGCCGGGCTCTTGAGGGTGGCGAACACAGTCCATCCCTGGCGAGCGATCCACAAAAAGTGCAACTTCAGAAAAGAAGCGAAGACCTGCGGTCGCAGATTGCAGCCAGCAAAGACGAGAACACGTCTGCTTTGCAAAATCAGCTAACTGCAGTACAAACCCGTCTTCAAAAGCTCGAGACCGAGGGCAAGGTAGCGCAGACGATCATCCGATCTTACGAGCCCAGCGTCTGCCTTATCCACATTGTGATTGCCTTCCAAGAGCACACCACCGGATTGAAATTGCACTACGCTGAGATGACCAGCAGTGGCGCCCCGAAGACCGACGAACATGACAACCCGCTCTTGAGCCTCACTGGCACCGGACCGGAAGTACACTTGGATGCTTTTGGTACGGGATTTCTCGCCTCCACCGCTGGACAGATCCTCACTAATCATCACGTGGCCGAACCGTGGTGGCAGAACGATGATTTGAAGGAAATGCTCGATCAAGGGCTTGAGCCAGTGACCGTGGAGATGACTGCGTATTTCCCGGACGTCCCCCACGGCATTGCCATCAATACCGAAAAGATTTCCCCTGCCGCTGACGTTGCAGTCCTAAAAGCAGATACTTCACTGCTCGGAATAAAACAGATTGCCCTGGCAGATGGCCGCAGTTCGGCAGTCAGCGGCGGTCCCGTCGTGCTCCTTGGATATCCCACGGCTCTCGGTGCAATTCTGGCTCGGGCGGGAGAAGAAACACTCCAGTCCATCGCCACCGCATCCAAAGGCGATTCAAAGCAGGTAATGGAGGAAATGGCCCGTCGTCACCTTATCAGACCCATCACCACTCAAGGGCACATCGGCGACGTACTGCCTGACAAGATCGTCTATGATGCTCAAACCACCTCGGGCGGCTCGGGTGGCCCGCTTTTCAATGACGAGGGCAAAGTCATCGGAATTAATTTTGCCATGGTACGTGAGTTCGGTGGCTCGAACTTCGCCATTCCTGTTGGTTACGGGAAGTCACTTCTAAAACCTTAAGCCCCGCAAGAACCGATCGGTAAAGCTACGGGGCATGAACCGGGTAGACTTTTACCCCAGGAGTTGATGAATGTTTGAGAGTATTCTGTGCCAGGTAACGGCTTATGATCCCGAGGTTCTTGAGTCCCTGATTGGGCTCGCAGTCGAAATTGCTCGCGAGGGTCGGGAAGGAAGACGCGTTGGCACGCTGTTTACACTCGGGGATGAGAGCGCCGTA
>Ga0307478_10003588_pt1 | contig 11452 bp, 11 predicted proteins | sample atmos_gasesECM4C_2_FD_203713 | JGI IMG/M metagenome (GOLD analysis project Ga0307478, IMG submission 203713) | Hardwood forest soil microbial communities from Morgan-Monroe State Forest, Indiana, United States - atmos_gasesECM4C_05 | ecosystem: Environmental > Terrestrial > Soil > Temperate...
TATGCCACTCGGTCTTTGCCCCGCAAAGCTTCGTTAGACCTGTACTACTTAGGCCTGGATCGGAAGGCGGCGACTTTCCAGCGAGGCCAGCGCAGGAGGTGCGCCAGTCACTGGGTGCCAGGATATCTCGTCCGATCGCTACTGAACATTCGGGATGGGACTTTGACGATGAGGGCCTCTGGCAGTTTGGTACATTCGGTTCGGTAAATATTCGGGCATGGACGATCGCGACCGAAACCGGCTACCGCTTTCCGACTGTGCCCTTGAAACCGCGTTTCAGCGTGAAGGCTGACATCTCGAGCGGAGATCATCCAAGCTCGAATACCCTCGGGACCTTCAATCCGTTATTTCCAAAGGGCAACTACTTTGGCGTCCTTGCCACAACGGGTCCCGGCCCCATCAACTTCATTGACGTTCATCCTCACATCGAACTGGCGCTTCCCCATGACGTGTCTCTATCCGCTGATTGGATCGTTCAGTGGAGACAGAGCCTTGAGGATGGAGTCTACGCTGTGCCGGGATTCCTGATCAGGGCTGCCGATGGTAGTCAGGCACGATTCGTCGGACATAGGCCCGGCACTGAGATCCGATGGCAGGCCAATCGCCATCTCTGGTTTCAGGCGGACTACGGGATCTTTTATGCGGGCAGTTTCCTGAAGGAGACCCAACCTGGGCGCAACCTCAACTACTGGGCTTTGTGGACCGGTTACAAGTTTTAGTCTGACGAGCAGAGGTGTTGATTTGTGTGGAAAGCGCTGACTGCGGACTCAATCCTCCCATATGCGCTGCCTGGGATGACCGCCGTTACCGGTCTTGTCGATGCAGTGCATCTGCGCGATCAGGATCGGCTCATAGAGGAGCAACACCAGAGGGCCTTGCGGTGGCGAAACGCTTCTATTTTGTCGTCCAGGCTCATAGGGCGGGAGGGTACTTGGGACATCATTGAGTTCTGTTCCAACGGGCCGATCGGTTGAAGCTGTCGTTAAGGTTTCCAAAGAGTCATGATCAGTCCGCCAACGACGATAAAGCCTCCGCCGAGGTAAATCGGCTTTGTCGGTGATTGATGAAATTGCAGCTTCGCCAGGATTTGAGCAACAAGAAAGAACAGCACAACATAGACGCCAAGGAGCCTTCCAAAATTAACTTTCGAGGAGTTCAGATATAAGCTGTAGCACACGAGCACTGCAGTGCCTGCAAGAAACCACCCGGCGCGTCTCATTCCTGAGGCATGGTAAAGGCCAGATTGAAAACGGGCATCGCCTTGAACCTCGAGATACGCTGCGAAGACAAGAACCGCGAAGGTCCCAGCCGGGGTGGAGGCAATATGGGTAAGTTGATTCATTCTGCTCCTTACAAACCGCACTTCGATGTCTCTCTATTGTTTTCCCGCTATCGGGATTGATGATCACTTGCGGGAAATTTCCGCGGGGGCGGGAACTAGTGGACTCCCTCCTGGTCAGCCATATGCAGCGTCAGTGACTCCAGCAATGCTCTAATACCGTTCCAGGCGATTTGCACACCGATACAAACGAGGAAAAAGGACGACAATTGTGTGATCACCGTCATCCCCGTTGCTCCCAGGATCGCATGCGCCAACTCGTAATCCAGTTCTATTTCTAATTGCCTCCCGCCTCTAACTGAGGTTGTCTTTTGACTGAGGGAGTGAGTTTGCGCAGGACGAACTCCTGTATTAAGCCGTTGGCCATACTGGCGCCAACGTCCACAAGGGCGGTCGAAAATACCAGCCCCGGGCCGCGATTCGACTGCGGATAATAGGCGTTGGAGATGGCACCCGAGGCCAGATATCCCCCGAGGCTCGAATAGTTCGGCTGCCAGCGTCCGTTATCTCCCTTGCAGACAAATGGCGTTCGCAGGGCATGGATCATGCGCGACTTCGTGTGCCCGTGCCCTGATAAAAGTAGCGCGGATCCTGATGCAGGATCGAAGGCAGGATAGCCCCGCCGATCATGATGTCGGTCAGTCCGTTGGCGTAGTTGGCTCCCCAACGCTGGCCGTAGCCCTTCGCACCTTGCCCGTAGTCGGGAGTGCTGCCCGCCTGATCGGCGCCAGCAATGAAGGCAGAGCCGAGGATCGTGATGGGGTCCGCCAATGTCTTGAGAGCGAGTCTGAACTTCAGCTTGGGCGTGAGTGGCACGGCGTTGCGGTCATACACAACGTAAAAGTTGGGAATGAAGCCCAGGACACGTTGCTTCTCCTCTACCCTTTCCTGCTCTCTGGCCATCTCCTCAGTCGAGAGAACTGCGTTCACCGTGGTTACCGCTGCTGCAATTCGTAGTTTGATGCCCGTTAGTTCCAAATATTCGCCAGGCCTCAGCGTGACTTCGGGCGAAGTCCAGTTTGCGAATCCGCTGGCGCTGATGGTGACATGATAGGGTATTCCGGGCTTGAGATGGTCGAGTTGAAAGAAACCATTATCGTTCGTCTCCACGCGTTGCGGATCGGGGAGCGAGGAGCTTTCAAGATCGACCATCGCGCCCGGAACGGTGCCATCATTCACATCGGTCACAGTTCCTATGATGGTTCCAGTCTGTGGTTCGGGTGCGGAGATCTGCTGGGCTGCCACTGCACTGTTGACAGACACAGCGAGAATAAGGAGACACAGGCAATCCTTGATACTCATCCTCTGTGTCCAGTCCTCTTGACATCATGTTCGCCAGCGCTTGGAGTCTTTCCACCAGTCGTTGTGCCAGTTGCGGTCTTCTTAGCCACTTTGACTGTTGCGTAACACCTACTCTTCGCGGATTTCCCTGCATCGGAGCCGGCATCCCGCGCACCTGCCCCGGCGCTCATCGTAAGAAGCACCACAAGGGCGATAGACGCAAGGATGATAGAGCAGTGTGGTTTCATTTTGTTGTTCTCCTCATTGCAAGGCGCACGCAGGCAATCTCGTGCGGCATTTAGCTTCTCCGGTGCCGATGAACCTGACGCTCTCTCCCGAGAGGCGTTTTCACTGTCGGCGCCGGAAAGCTCTAATCGACGTCGCGGGTAGCAGCTGGCAAACACATCGCCATTAAGGAGCAATCACAGCGCTGTCACATTCGCAGTTACTGCTGAAAACTATGGAGCGTCAACGTCCGCATCTGAAAATATGCTGCCTTTATCGCCACAGACGCAACGACCAGCACCTGCCCGTTAAGTGTCATGCTTTCCCTCGCATCCGCTGTGCCTGTCGTTTGCCAATATTGCAACGCGAATACCACATGCAAATAGTTGAAAATTAAAGCCGACGCCCGCATGGTGAGTGACTACTCGCTGGCAAGTGCCAATGGACCGTCACAACTCATTGGCAACGCTCTGAGAGCTCGAATGAAATCTAGAAGGCCTCTGTGAATGGCGCCAGGCTGCTGAACAGTCTGTTCGTCGCTTCACGACCCGAACGCATCATACTGGTTAGGAAAAGGTTCCTATAGTGCCGCGCTCACCTTCGGCACACAGAAGTACACAAGCATTCCTGTTCCCGCACTTGCTATATATGCCTGCCCGCACAACTGGGACCGCTTTCCTGCCAACGAGCCGGACCGCAAAGCCGCTTTGATTGCGGACGACACAGCACGCTGTACCGCCTGGGCCGATGCCTTCAGGCGCGGCGTGCCGAGCGCTCGTGTCGTCCTGATCCCGAATGCGGAGCACTATCTGTACCTCACCAGCGAAACTCAGGTCATTGCTGAGATGAACGAGTTTCTTGCCAGTCTTTATTGAGTGAAACCTAATCGCGAATCCATACATTAGGCGGAACACCGGCAAGTGTCCCAGTTGCCGACTTTTCGTCCAAGTGGAAAGTTACTCGCTGGAAATCAGTAAACATTAGCGCGTTTTTCGGGACCAATCTCACCGGTTTCGCGTAAATAGCTGTCTATGAGCGGTTTGGCCTCATATCGCCAGCTGAAAGTGGACCTTTATCAAGTCGAACTCCTGTGTGTCTGGTCAAAGCCCGTCTTAGAGCTGTGAACACCCCTACCTTTAAAGGTTGGAATTTGACAATCAGTTCGTGCCCGAGCGCCGGCACTTCATACTCCACTCTGATCGGTACCTGAGCGGTAATGCTGCGCACGAGAATATTGCGCTCAAGTCCACGGAGTGTAGAAGTGAGTGATCCACGCGTTCCAATAATCGGGAAAGCGCAGCGCACCTTCCGACGTCAGTTCACTCAATGCCCAGAGACTCCATACCGATGGCGCCGAAGATCGGCTTCGACGAGGATCTCTTCTGCCGTTGACATTTTGGGGTCTGGAGAATTAGAAGAGTCTGGACCGTTTATCGTGTCCGCCCTGGCGAGAGTTGACCAAATCCGGTCGACGATCAGAGCCTATTCATTCGCCAAATTGTCGAGATCGGTCGTGTATGCGATCGTTCGAATCGAGCGCGGCTTATGGCTGACATCACGAAAATTGGCGATTTTTTCGAAAACTCTCCGCACCCCGCATGGTTGGCAACAAGTCGGGGCGAATGTTTATATGTCAACCCGGCGCTCGTGTGTCTCACGGGTCTCAAATCCGATCAGATCAACCAAGTTGACTGGCGCAGTTTTGTTCTGGAGGAGGATCGAGCCGCCGCTTCGGCATCCTGGCAAAAAACTCTCGGATCAGGCACTCCCTATCGCACCCGGGTTCGCCTACGAGGATTCGACGGTGTTCCTGTAACCATCGACCTGACCGCCTTCGGACACACACACAATGGCGGAACGGAACTCTGGTTCTTTACCGGTTCACACGTGCATGGCAACACTGAACAGTACCCACGGCTCGAAGCACAACTACAAGCCACTCTTAATGTGATTCCAAGGAAGCGGGTCGAAGAGCAACTCGTAAAGAGCACCCAGGAGTTGAAGAGGAGCGAAGCCTACCTGGCTGAAGCCCAAAGACTCAGTCACACGGGCAGCTTCGGGTGGAATCCTGATACGGGGGAGATAGTCTGGTCAGACGAAACATATCGCATCTTCGAATACGATTGCGGCACGAAGCCGACCATGGACATGCTGGTGGCGCGTCTTCATCCTCAAGATCGGGCCTTCTTTCAACAGGTCATTGATCGCGCGTCCCAGACAGCCACTGGCTTCGAACACGAGTATCGCTTGCTACTGGCTGACGGGCGAGTCAAGCACGTCCACGCGATAGCTCACGTTTTAGAGGATGGATCTGGCAATCGCGAGTTTATCGGGGCGGTGACCGACATCACCGAGCGCAAGACGGCGGAAGAGAAGATCCTGTGCAGCGAGAGAGAGCTTCGGACCCTCATCGATGTAATGCCCGCTTACGTGGGGACCTGCTTGCCCGATGGAACAGCTGATTTTCTGAGCCAGAGCTGGTTGGAGTACTCCGGCCAGACCAAAGAAGAGGCGATGGGAGGGGGCTGGGCGGGTGCGCTCCATCCTGACGACGCCGACCGAGTGTTGGCAAACTGGCGGGCGGGATTGGACTCTGGAGAACCTGTTGAGATGGAGTTTCGTTGCCGGCGGGCGGATGGAACCTATCGCTGGTTCCTGAATCGCAATCTCCCTCTCCGCGATGATGAAGGGAAGATCGTTAGATGGTACGGGATTCTCTTCGATATCGACCTATTGAAGAAGACTGAAAGTGCTCTTCAGATGCGAGAGCATGAACTCCTCGGCATTATCGAAACCATTCCTTCAATGATTTTGTCAATATCGCCGACAGGAGAAGTCACGCATCTAAATCAAAGACACCTTGAATATTTTGGGGCTCGCTTCGAAGAACTCACTAATCGCGGCTGGGCGAAGTTTATTCATCCAGATGATCTAGAGGAGACCGCGAAGTCATTCTTTCGGTCAATCGAAGCTGGAGAGCCATACAACCTAATAAATCGCTTGCGACGTGCTGATGGAGAATACCGGTGGCATCACGGTATGGGCGGACCTTTGCGTGATCCCGACGGTAAGATCATTCAGTACTATGGCCTCTCGGTGGATATCGATGAGTGGAAGCGAGCAGAGGAAATAGTACGGAAAAGCGAGAGAGAGCTTCGGACCCTCATTGATGTAATGCCCGCAATCGTGGGGGTCTCTTTGCCCGACGGAACAGTGGATTTTCTGAGCCAGAGTTGGTTGGACTATTTCGGTCAGACGACAGAAGAGGCGATGGGAGGGGGCTGGGCGAGTGTGATACATCCCGACGACGTCGATCGAGTATTGGCAAACCGGCAAGCGGGATTGGCCTCAGGAGACCTTGTTGTGCAAGAGCTACGTTGCCGTGGTGCCGACGGAGTCTACCGCTGGTTCTTGAACCGCAGCCTCCCTATTCGTGATGATCAAGGGAAGGTCGTTAAATCGTACGGGATTCTATTCGATATCGACGTATTGAAGAAGACTGAAGCTGCTCTTCAGATGCGAGAGCATGAACTCCTCGGCATCATCGAAACAATTCCTGCAATGCTTTGGGCATTGTCGCCGACCGGAGAACCAACGTATCTCTCTCAGAGATTTCTTGAATATCGTGGGGCTTCCGTTGAAGAATACGCTAATCGCGGGTGGGAGAATTTCATTCATCCTGATGATCGAGAGGCGAACGCGAAGGCATTCTTCCGGTCAATCGAAACTGGAGAGTCTTTCAACGTGATACAGCGCTATCGACGCGCTGATGGAGAGTTCCGATGGAATCACGTAAGAGGCGAGCCTTTGCGTGATCCCGAGGGCAAGATCATTCAGTGGTACGGTCTCTCGATGGATATCGATGATCGGAAACGGGCGGAAGACCACCTTCGCGACACGCGTATCAAACTCGCAAAGGTTTCCCGGTTGGCTACCGTCGCAGAACTTGCCGCTTCGATCGCTCACGAACTGAACCAGCCGCTCATGTCGATCCTTGCAAACGCACAGGCGGCGAAGCGGTGGTTGAATGCAGCTTCGCCGAATGTGATGGAGGTGAATTCGTCGATTGAACGGACTATTCGAGATGCCCGTGCGGCTGACGAGACAATGCAACATATTCGAGCACTCTTCAAGCAGGAGTCGTTCGTCAAGAAGGATGTCAAGCTTCCGGACATACTCAATGAAGTTGTCCGAATTGTGCAGGAGGACCCCCAAAAGCGCGCCGTACCCGTCGAGTGCCACGTCGACGAGTGTCTCCCTGAGGTTCCTGTCGATCAGATTCAGATCCAGCAAGTCTTCATTAATCTGATCGTGAATGCCATCGAAGCCTTGGATGGACAACAAGTGCCTCCGCGGGTAATACTTCGAGCGGCTGTTACAGATTCAGACAGGATGCTAGTCCAGGTGATCGATAACGGGCCGGGAGTCCATGATCCGGAGCAAATTTTTGACGCCTTTATAACGACAAAAGAGAAAGGCATGGGTATAGGCTTGGCAGTGTCACGCTCTATTGTTGAAGCCCATGGTGGCCAGCTATGGGCGGAAAATAACAAAGCTGGCGGTGCAACCTTCAACGTGGCTCTACCACTGTCTCATGCGAGTCTCACGACGGCTTAGATCGGGAAGAAAATATCTGATTTGGAGATGCGAGGCGCCATGCTAGAGGCAGGCCAAGTAAGTTCTCGCCAACAACGGCAATATCCGGCTGAGTAACGGATAAAACACTAATCATCTCAATGATATCCGCTGATTCCAGACCACTTAGTCAGCTTTGCTAGGCGGCCCTGAAAAGGCCGGCGGCGGCGGTTCGAGTTCATGCCGCGTGGCAAACACTAGATGCGGGACGGAGGGTCCGTTTTTCGTTTCGTTATGGATATGGCCGAGTGTCTGGTGCAGGAAAAACCGACGCTCAGGACTCTAAGGCCTGACGATCATCTTCCCGACGCCATCGTGATACTGTCTGGCGATTGCGAAGGCGTCATCGATCTGTTCGATCTCTCTGGTATGGGTAAGCAGCGGTGCAAACCACTCGGTGTGTGCGTGGAGCAGTTCCAGAGCGTCCTGCGCCTCGTGGTTTGATCGGCGCACATTGAAGATGGTGAGTTCCTTGCGCCTCATTGCTGAACCATCCATGGGTACGAAGGGAGATGAATGAATACCTGTGAGCACGACACGACCGGCATTGCGGGTTACTTGAACCGCCTGACCGGTGGTATATTCTCCAGCCGCACAGTCAATTGCGCAGTCCACACCGCGCTGCCCCGTCCCGCTGAGGATTTCCTCGACCGCTTCTTCGGGTTCGATCACGACGTCTGCGCCAATTCCACGGGCCAACTCGCGGCGATGGGCCAGTGGATCCACTGCCCAGATTCGTGCCGCCTTGACGGCGCGCAATGCGGCGATCGTCAAAAGCCCGATTGGTCCCGCACCAATGACCACTACCGTTTCGCCCGGGTGGAGTGAAGCCAGGCGGATCGAGTGCAGCGCAACCGCTAGAGGCTCAACCAGGGTGGCTTCGTCCAACGACATCCCGGAAGGGATGGGACGAAAGTTGACGGCTGGTAAGTTGACCAGTTCCCGGAAAAAACCGGGATAGTGAGGGTTGCTCAGAAAGCGAATGTTCGTGCACACATTGTGGTGACCGCTCAAACAGAATTCGCAGTGATAGCAGTAAAGAGCGGGCTCAAGTGCCCCGCGGTCTCCCACAGCGAGTTCACTAACACCGGCGCCCGTCCTCACGACCCTTCCTGCAGGCTCGTGCCCGAGCACCATAGGGTAAACATTGGGAGTACTGCCCACAGCACCCTCGGAGTAGGAATGCAGATCAGACCCGCAGATGCCTACGGACTCGATCCGGACCTGCACTTCGCCGGGTCCGGGATCTTCAATCGGCATATCAGTAAGCCGGAATTTCAGGGGAGAGATAAGCTCTGCGGCTCGCATCGAATGCCTTCCTCTCGAACGATACCTGCTCAGTAGGTGAGAAGAAAAGGCGAGAGGGGCCTTTCAGCCAATTGTTTTGAGTGAGCACCTTTTCGAAAACCCCACTTTAGCCCCACTGTAAGAATTCCTATTGCTTATTTTGCGGGACTTACGGCGCCAACCGTTCCCGTTAAGTTGTTGAAGTTACGTACAGAATCAAATTTGGGAGCGGAGGGTCGGGGGTTCGAATCCCTCCGCCCCGACCAGTAAATTAATTCACTTAGCTCACTTCCACACATCCCCCAAAATTGACTGTAGCGAGTAGATGTAATTCTCTCTCGATACATACGCGCACGGTTGACAAGTCCCTGGCCGGAGATCACGGGGATGGACGACTGTGTTCCAGAAGTCTGATTCTCGGTACGTAAAGCGCGCAGTGGGCGCGGCTTCACAACAGAATCAACCAATGCATTGCTGCGGTATGCCTTCGGTGCGCTTGGCCGACGTCGGGTCTATATCACCCATTTGGGCAGCAATGAAACTAGTCGACGCGTCGTCGAAAAGCTCGGTTTTGTTCCGGAGGCGTGCAGCGCTTGGCCAACCTACTACCCGGCGAGCGCGTCGCGGATAAGCATTGCTATGCGCGCCCTCGATCTGGCCGGCCTACCCTCTCTGGAGGTCCAATGGGTGTGCCCTGAAAGGTCATAGAAAATAGCTGTTAAGTGACACGTGGTCAATATCTAAACTAACTACTCTTCAGGTAATCATTGAATGGTGGAACTCTCTCACTTGTAACGATTCCCCGTTTGAACAGTCAAATATGTACAAGTCCTCCACAGGGACCGTGTAGAAAGCAAAGTGGAGAATGAATTCCGTAGTATCTTCCCAATCTATCCTAGTGGCCGCATTCAACAATGACCACCTGGGCCTCTGTGCTAATGTGCGCGAGCTCTCTGAGTCCCAGGAATTCGAAGTCGTTGTGGTGGATGCCTTTTCCGGTGACATCGTCGTATCCCGGAACTTCAATAGTAAAGCGGACGCTGTCAAGACGGCGGAAATGCTGGTCGACATCGGACTGCCGAAGTCAGGAGCCTGAGCTACTATTAGCCCCGGGCTTTGCACGTGATCTTTATTCTCTGCCTGGGGCGGTCGACGCACGCGACGACAATGGCAATAACACCCCTCATCAACAGCGCTTTTATTCCTGAAGCTGTGGGGGAGTTTCTCAGTGCCGGTGCGGATCCACGCTGGTCAACAAAAAGGGCCTTACCGCCCTGGCGCAGGCACGCCAAGTGGAGTGCCAATCGTGCGTCGATGCCATTCCAGGCAGCTATCAGGCGGCGTGTGGAAGCTTCCTCACGCTGAGAAGAAAAAAGCCTGACTGAGATCGCTCTTTGGCACCGTCACGAACACGAGAAGTCTATATTCAATCGATGCTTTTTGTTGGGAAGTGCAAGGAGAAGGTTTCATATTCCTCCAAATGTTCGCAATATTTAACTGTCAGCCCGCTATCGCACCACATTTTGGGATTGCCGTAGCGGTGTTCTCAGACGCCAATCATATATACACTTCGACTGGGAATACCGATTCTGATCTATGGAGAAAACTGGGCCCGGTTGCAAAAAATGGGTAGCGGAAATCCGACCATGACAATGTGCATCCGGTGCTCGGAGGCTTATCCGACGAGGTATTTGCTCCCCGGCAACAGAGAGAGCAGCTTGACCCCGAGATAGGTAATCACGAAGGTTGTGAATGCGATCGTAGGTATGCGCAGAAGCGGATTTTCAATGAGCGGCGCCACGAGGGAGTGAATCGCGTTGAGTATGATAATGTGCGCCAGATACATGCCATAGCTCATGCGCGAAAGATCGTCGATGATCCGCCATAGGAGACTGTTTCCGCGGTCTGCACGGAGGTTTCGGAAGAGCAGGAAAATTCCCGCTGTCATGACCGCAACGTTCAGCGTGGTGAAGTTCCACGTCAACTCGAGGCTCTTTACTTCGTGCTCGTAACGAAGTCTGTATAGGAATCCTGCGAGGGTAACGGAGTAGCCTGCAACAACCATGCCGATTGCGACCCAATCGAGACGCAACGAAGGCGCCATCCAGAATCGCTTGATATAAGCGGCGAGTACGGCATAGCCGATGAAGCCAGAGAAGTAGTAGAGGGTTGGCGTCGCATTCCAATAACACTCGCCCCATACAGCTGAGAAGAACAGATGAATGAAGGGCAGCAACAGTGTCGCGCCCCACAGCACCAGGAAGAGCTCCATACTTTTACGACTAGCCGAAACGATCCACGGTGAGAACACAGGTGCGATAAGGTAGATCGCCATCAGCATATAGACAAACCACAGATGGCCGACTTCGGTGCCGTAGTTGACGGGAATTTTGGCGATGTTGAGCAAGGCGGTCTGAAGAGAGATCGCTCCTTGCCCGTAGTAATAGAAAGCGTAAACCGCGCACCAGATCACAAAGGGAATTAGCACGCGGGTAAAGCGCTTCCGGAAGAATTTGCGTTCATCCCCGACGGGGAAAAGGAAGAATCCGGTAATCATTACGAAAAGCGGCACGCAGACGCGCAGGAGCGAGTTTGTCCATCCCACTGCCCAGGCTCCCGCCGTGTGCAGTACGGTTCCGTCTGGGCCTATGTACTCGAACTCGCCGGTGTGGATCTGCATGACCA
>Ga0307478_10003589_pt1 | contig 11451 bp, 7 predicted proteins | sample atmos_gasesECM4C_2_FD_203713 | JGI IMG/M metagenome (GOLD analysis project Ga0307478, IMG submission 203713) | Hardwood forest soil microbial communities from Morgan-Monroe State Forest, Indiana, United States - atmos_gasesECM4C_05 | ecosystem: Environmental > Terrestrial > Soil > Temperate...
GTGCGCGTCCGAGTAACCGTCAGGACACTGCATGGGGCATTGCTCGTTCCGCAACGGGCGGTAAACGAAATGCAGACGAGTTTTGAGCTAGCCGTCGTCGGTGCCGACAACAAAGCGGAGATCCGGACAGTCAAGGTTGGGGAGCGGGTCGGCTCTCTCTGGGTGGTGGAAGGCGGTTTGAAACCAGGGGAGCGGGTAGTGGTCGAAGGCCTACAAAAAGTGCGCGACAACGAACCGGTTAAGCCAACTGAATGGAAGCCGGAACATCCGGCCCAATCGCAATAAAGAACTTTCTAACGTTAGTACCTACTCTCGATCGAAAGGAATGAGACCCAGCGTTCGATAGGGCACTGAATATGTCTGGATTTTTCATTCAGCGGCCAATCCTCGCCATTGTCCTTTCGATTTTGACCATAGTAATCGGCCTGACCTGCCTATTATTTTTGCCGGTCTCACTCTATCCGAATATAACTCCTCCTGAAATCGTAGTATCGGCAACCTTTCCCGGTTCAGATGCTGTCACCGTGGAGCAATCCTTGGCTACGCCAATCGAGCAGCAAGTCAGCGGTGTCGATAAGGTGAACTACATGTATTCCCTCAACTCGAATACCGGACAGATGAAGTTGAGAGTGAATTTCGATGAAAACAGCGATCCGAAAACCGATCAGGTTTTGACCCAGATGCGGCAGTCACAGGCCAGCGCTCAGCTGCCGCCGGAAGCGGTTTCACAAGGAATTAGTGTCCAGAAATCATTCGCTGCGCCGCTGATGTTAATTGCTCTCCGTTCCCCGGACGGCCGCTATAGTTCACAATTTTTGGCGAATTACGCTTACATCAATCTGATCGATCAGCTAACCCGAGTCCCGGGTATCTCCAACGTGCAGGTCTTTGGGTCCGGTCAATACGCGATTCGCATTTGGCTGAAGCCTGAACAGTTAGCCCGATTGAACGTGACGGTGTCGGACATTACCAGCGCCGTTCAACAGCAGAACGCCGTGAATCCGGTTGGTTTCGCCGGCGGCGAACCAGTGCCCAACGGTCAGGAATTCACTTATATGGCGGTGTCGCGCGGATTGCTGACGACCCCGGAGCAATTTGGCAATATCATCGTACGTCAATCGACGAACGGTGGGGTTGTCCGTATCCGAGATGTGGCCAGTGTTGAGCTGGGCTCACAGGTCTACAGTACCTACGCTCGATTGAATGGCCAGCCCAGCGCCGTTCTCGCGATCTATCAACTTCCGGGCACTAATGGATTGACGGCCGCGGAAGGCGTTAAGCAACGGATGGCCGAGGTTAAGGCGCGATTTCCGCGGGGCATGGAGTATGTGATCGCGCTGGATACGACCTTGCCGGTAACTGCGGGCATTGAGGAGATGGTCAAGACGTTGTTAGAAGCGCTCGGGCTAGTGGTGATCGTCGTTTATCTCTTTCTCCAAAGCTGGAGGGCCACGCTCATTCCGTTGCTGGCAGTCCCGGTATCACTAATCGGCACCTTTATTTTCTTCCCTCTGCTCGGTTTTTCGATCAACACGCTTTCGCTGTTTGGATTGGTGTTAGCGATCGGGTTGGTAGTGGATGATGCTATCGTCGTGGTCGAAGCAGTGGAGCGACACATCCATGAGGGGTTAGCTCCTAAAGAAGCGACGCTCGCAGCGATGAAAGAAATCACTGCGCCGGTTATTGGGGTAGCCCTCGTGCTCGCCTCGGTTTTTGTACCAACCGCTTTCATCCCGGGTATCACCGGCCGCCTGTATCAACAGTTCGCGGTTACCATCGCGGTCTCGGTTCTCATTTCAGCATTCAATGCCCTGACGCTTAGTCCTGCCCTGTGTGCGCTGCTGTTGCGACCCCGGCAGGTGCGAACCGGGCTGCTCGAAAGATTCTTTAGTTGGTTTAACCGGCTCTTTAGTCGGGTTACAGACGGATATGTGCGCGCCTCGGGTTTGCTGATCCGCAGAACCGGTTTAACGCTGACGTTGCTATTAGGGTTTGGCGCGGTAGCAATCTTTTTCGGCCAACAGCTGCCCACCAGCTTTCTGCCAGACGAGGATCAGGGCTATTTCTACCTCAATCTCCAACTTCCTCAAGCCGCCTCCCTCCAACGTACCAATGAGGCCTGCCGGAAAATTGAGGCACTTCTTGCTCAAACTCCAGGTGTACGATACACCACCGCGATCGCCGGGTTCAGTTTGTTAAGCAACGTGCAAACTACCTATAGCGGTTTCTTTTTTGTAACTCTGAATTCTTGGGGAGAACGCAAAAAGCTAACTGAACAATATCAAGCTCTAAAAGGGCAGCTTAATCTGAAACTCCTCCAATTTCCGGAAGGAACCGTATTCGGATTTTCTCCTCCGGCGATTCCGGGAGCCGGTGTGGCTGGAGGCGTATCTTTTGTGCTCGAGAATCGCATCGATAAAGGCGCGGAGTTTCTGGCGCACAACGTTGATGTTTTCTTAAATGCTGCCCGTAAGCAGCCTGAGCTCGGGCGAGTGATTACCACGCTGCTCCCCAGCGTGCCGCAGGTTTATTTTGAGGTCGATCGGGAAAAAGCGCTGAGTCAAGGGGTAGCACTGACCGATATCTACAACACCCTCCAAAGTTTTCTGGGCGGCTCTTTCGTCAACTACTTCAACCGCTTCGGGCGTCAGTGGCAAGTGTCCGTGCAGGCCGACGGTGAATCTCGGAACAGAGCTGATCAGGTTGGCCAATTCTATGTCAGAAACCGAAACAACAACGCAGTGCCTCTTTCTTCGGTAGTCCGCATTCGCAGAGAATTCGGTCCCGAATTTACTATGCGTTACAATTTGTTTCGCTCGGCTCAAATTCAAGCTATCCCGGCGCCAGGTTACAGCTCGGCCCAGGTCATGAGCGCTTTGGAAAAGGTCTTTGCGCGGACGATGCCGGCGGAGATGGGATATGACTATCTGGGCATGTCGTACCAGGAGAAAAAGGCTCAGCAGGCGGCACCGCCGGAAGCCGTCTTCGCTTTTTCTTTGTTGTTCGTGTTTCTGATTCTCGCAGCTCTCTATGAGAGTTGGTGGCTCCCAGTGAGTGTACTGCTGAGTACACCGGTCGCGGTTTTTGGTTCCTTAGGTGCGCTCTATCTGCGGCGGCTAGTCGCCGGTGCATTCCTGCCGCCGATTTTGGTGCAGATCGAAAACAACGTTTATGCGCAGATCGGTCTGGTCATGATCATCGGACTGGTAGCAAAGAACGCCATTCTAATCGTCGAATTTGCCCGAACTGAGTATGAACTCGGCGTTGGCCTCGTCGACGCGGCCCTGGCCGGCGCGCGCTTGCGTCTGCGTCCGATTGTAATGACGTCATTCGCCTTCATCGTTGGCTGTATCCCACTCGCACTAGCTTCAGGGTCGGGAGCAGTCGCCCGGCAAGTACTAGGTACTGGGGTCATCGGAGGAATGCTCGCAGCCAGCCTGCTAGCCATCTTCTTAATTCCGGCCGGCTTTTGTATGGTCGAAACCGTCGCTGCCTTTGTAGCACCTAAGAACCGCGGGCGGCGGCAGCCGCCACCCGACTTATGAGTCCTATAGGTCCCATAAGTTCTATCCGTGTACACGCCCCTGGCGCTCAACCCGCAACCCTCAACGCGCAACTCGTAACCCGCAACAGAGCTTGATGTCTAAGTTTTTCGTCAACCGGCCGATCGTCGCGATCGTTATTTCCATTCTAACGGTAATCGTTGGCGGAATCTCGACCAAGGTTCTGCCGGTCTCATTGTTCCCGGACATCGTCACCCCTCAGACCGTGATCACCGCTAACTATACGGGAGCGGATGCGCGCACGGTAGAACAGGCGGTGGCTACGCCGATTGAGCAACAGATGAGCGGCGTCGACAACATGAACTATATGTATTCGGTCAACGCTAACAGCGGTCAAATGGTATTGACTGTCGACTTCGACCTAGCGTCAGACCCGAATACGGATCAGATCCTTGCACAAATGCGGGAAACGCAAGCCGCGTCTCAGCTCCCAGCCGCGGTGAACAATCTCGGCGTGACCGTGCAAAAATCGTTAGCAGCGCCGCTCATGGTGATAGCTCTTTATTCTCCGGATGGAAGCCGGGATGCGCTCTTCCTGTCGAACTATGCCTATATCAATCTAAATGATGCGCTTACCCGGGTGCGCGGCATCTCCAATGTCCAAATCTCGGGCGCTGGACAGTACGCGATGCGTTTGTGGCTGAAACCGGACCAGCTAGCCCGACTAGGGATGACCGTTTCGGATATAGTGAATGCGGTCCAGGCGCAAAATACGGTTAATTCGGCCGGCCAGATTGGGAGTGAACCCGTTCCCGGTGGACAGGAATATACCTACACCGCGCTAGCCCAAGGACGCCTGGTTAGCCCCGAAGAGTTCGGTAACATCGTTCTGCGACAAGAGACCGGCGGCGGCACGGTGCGACTTAAAGATGTCGGTCGGGTGGAATTCGGTGCGCAAGCGTACAACAACAGAGGCCGATTTAATGGCAAGCCCGCCGCAGTTGTCTCGGTCTATCAACTTCCTGGCACGAACGCGCTGGCTGCGGCGAATGGCGTCAAAACACTAATGGCCCAGCTAAGAGAACGATTTCCTCAAGGCGTGGACTATGTGATCTCGCTGGACACAACCAAGCAGGTTACAGCCGGCATCGAGGAAATGATCAAGACGTTAGTGGAGGCGCTCGTTCTAGTGATCCTGGTCGTCTACCTCTTTCTGCAGAGCTGGCGGGCCACCCTCATCCCGTTATTGGCCGTGCCGGTTTCATTGATCGGCACTTTCATGTTTTTTCCGCTGCTAGGTTTTTCGATTAACACACTTTCGCTATTTGGCCTGGTCTTGGCGATCGGCCTGGTAGTTGACGATGCCATCGTGGTCGTAGAAGCGGTGGAACACCATATCGAGACTGGACTCTCTGCCAAGGAAGCCACCCTCAAGGCGATGAAAGAGATTACCGGCCCGGTCATCGGCGTCGCTTTAGTCTTGGCATCGGTCTTTGTGCCGACCGCTTTTATTCCAGGGATCACCGGGAGACTCTACCAGCAATTTGCCGTCACTATCGCCATCTCAGTGTTAATCTCAGGGTTTAACGCCCTGACCCTCAGTCCGGCGTTATGCGCTCTCTTGCTCCGGCCGCGGCGGAAAGTTACCGGACCCCTGGGAGCCTTCTTTCGCTGGTTCAATCAGATATTTGGGCGCGCTACCGAAGGATATGTCCGCATGTCGGCTCTCTTCATCCGGCGGACGGGGCTGGCCATCGCCTTGATAGTGGTTTTTGGAGGCGCCGCCTTCCTGTTTGGTAGAGAGATCCCAACCAGTTTCCTACCGGATGAAGACCAGGGATATTTTTACATCAATTTGCAACTTCCCAAGGCGGCATCGCTGCAGCGCACCGACGAAGTTTGCCGCAAGGTCGAAACCCTGGTGTCGCGGACGCCCGGAGTTGGTTACGTCACGACCACCGTCGGCTCGAGTTTACTGAGTGGCGTGCAAAGTACCTATAGCGCGTTTTTGTTTGTGTCCTTGACCCCATGGAAAGAGCGCGAAGGACGGAACGAAAATTATCAAGGGATCAAAGCCGAAATTAACCGGGAACTGTCTCAGTTGCCGGAAGCGGTCGCCTTCGCTTTTTCGCCTCCCGCGATCCCGGGGGCCGGTGCGTCTGGCGATATTAGCTTCGTGCTGGAAGATCGCTCCGGTGGAGATGCTGAGCTTCTCTCAAGGAACGTCGACACCTTCCTTAGCGCTGCTCGGAAACGACCCGAGCTAGCCCAGGTCAGTACAACGTTCCAGCCTAACGTCCCGCAAACCTATGTCGACGTGGATCTAGACAAAGCCCTTAAGCAAGGCGTCGCGATCAGCGATGTGTATCAAACGATTCAAGCCTTCATGGGCGGAACCTTTATCAACTATTTCAACCGGTTTGGACGTCAGTGGCAGGTTTACGTCCAAGCGGAAGGCGAGTATCGGACCGACGCGAGGAATCTGGGAGAGTTTTATGTCCGTAATGGGCAGAACGACATGGTTCCGTTAAGCACCCTCGCCCGAATCGAGCGACGTTCTGGGCCGGAGTTTACCATGCGCTACAACCTATATAGCTGCGCCCAAATCAATGCCGCGATCGCTCCCGGGTACACTTCCGATCAGGCGATGAAGGCGCTGGAAGAGGTCTTTGCCCAAAGCATGCCGCCGGAGATGGGATATGACTATATCGGTATGTCGTTCCAGGAGAAACAAACCCAACAAGGTGTGCCGGCGGCAGCAATCTTTGGTTTTTCACTTTTGTTTGTGTTTCTGATTTTAGCTGCGCTATACGAAAGTTGGTCGCTCCCATTCAGCGTGCTATTGAGCACACCCATCGCTGTTTTCGGCGCATTTGGGATGCTCTATTTGCGGCGGTTAGTTAACGGGCTGTTTCTACCTTCCTATCTCGTCCAAATCGAGAACAACGTCTTTGCCCAAATCGGGCTGGTTATGATCATCGGACTGGTTGCCAAGAACGCCATTTTGATAGTTGAGTTTGCCAAGGTTGAATACGAACGGGGCGCTCCCTTAGTCGACGCGGCTCTCGCCGCCGCCCGGTTGCGGCTTCGGCCAATTTTGATGACCTCTTTTGCCTTTATTCTCGGATGCGTACCCCTTTGGATGGCCTCCGGCTCTGGCGCGATTGCCCGGCAGGTTATGGGCACGACCGTGATTGGTGGGATGTTCGCCGCCTGCGCCATCGCGATTTTCCTGATCCCGGTCAGCTTCTGCCTGATTGAGAAGGTAGTTAACCTTTGTGGGAAGCCGTCAACAAGAGAGGGACTTACCAAAGAGATCATATGATTCTTCCGGAATTAGTGTGCGAAGCGATTAGGGAGTCGATACTAACCATGAAATGGTTTAAGAGAACAGCCCAGGGCCTTCAACCCTGGGCTAGGTGGTCTAGGAGAGGTGCCCTGCCTGTCCGCCATAGCTTCGCGCTATCGAGCGACGGCGGAAAAGTGGCACCCGAGGTTCCACGCGACCGGTGGAACCAAAACAACAACATTCTAAACGCCCGCCTCGGTCGCCACTTTCAGGGCGCGCTTCGCGCTTCGTGTAACCCAGGGCTGAAGCCCTGGGCTGTTCTGTCAGACCATTTCATGGTCAAGAACCGCGTCGACAAAACCGCTCGACCGACAGATCCAATCCCGTCCTGAACCCGATGATTCAGACTTTACTACCCCCAAAATAACCCCAAACCAAGAACCATAGTTAATCCGAAATGAAATCAATTAATGCTATCAAGCAATTAGTTATACTCGCGACAGCGGTTTTTTGCTTCACGAGTCTTGCGATCGGTCAGGCCATGGAAGGACTGCAAATGAAGGAGCTTACGGAAAAGCTTCAGCTGAATGAACAACAACAGAAGGCGTTAACTCCTATCGTAGCGCAACGGGACAAAGCGATCAAGGGCCTGATGGCGAACAGCTCGATGGGCAAGTTGCAAAAACTGCGTAAGGTCCAGGCTATTCAAACGAATTTTCGGGAGCAGGCCGGCAAAGTGTTGACCCCCGAGCAGTCCAAAAAACTAGAAGCTCTGCAAGCGGAGCGGCGAGAGAAGCTAATGGGGAGTTAACGCTTTTTCTCGCAAAGTCCTACGATCGATTTTTCCCGTAGGCCCGTGAGGTAAGTTGTCAGTGAAAATGATCCGGGTCGGCGCCTTGTAGCCAGGGAGCCGACTTCTCACGAAATCAATGAGTTGTGATTCGGTCACCGGCGCAGTGCCCTGCCGAAGCACAACATACGCTTGCGGGACTTCGCCGCCGAATTCGTCGGGAACACCGATTGTGCCTGCCTCCATCACCGCCGCATGTTCATACAGGGCTCCTTCTACCTCAATAGGTGATACTAGCCCGGCCTCGTTCTTGATGATCTCCGATTTGCGACTGACGAACCAGTAAAAGTCTTGTTCATCCCGGTAGGCGAGATCGCCGGTGTGAAACCAGCCATTTTTAATGCTTTGGCTAGTTAACGCTGCATCCCGCCAGTAACCGGAGGTCATACTGCCTCCCCTAACAATCATTTCGCCTATCTGACGTGGAGTCGAAATCGAACGACCAGATTCGTCGATTAAGGCCAGCTCCATCCCGGCGATTGGTCGGCCGATGGAGCCTATCTTTTTCTGGCTGTATGGAGGATTCATGCTGTAAATCTGCAGCTCGGTCATCCCGCAGCCCTCCGTGATCTCGACTCCAAAAGCTTTCTTAAAGCGCTGCTGAATCGCGACCGCGATGGCTTCCCCGGCCGAGAAACAGAAGTTGATGGAATTTAAATTGTAGAGGCCGGCATCCGGGCAATTTATGAGATCGTTGTATAACTTAGGAAACCCGTAAATTTTGGTCGGCTTATGGCTATCCATGGCATCGAGAGCCGCTCGAGGTTCGAACTGAGGTAGCAAGACGCAGGTAGCTCCGCATCGGTGGAAGGGTAGAATTTGAGAGCCGAAACCGATCAGATAGCAGACCGGGAATAGGATCAGAGTGGTGTCTGCAGAGGTGATGGCGATCTGATCGATTTGGTTTTTCGTGGCTCGAGCGAGACTTGCGTGTGTGTGAATTACCGCTTTGGGTAGACCCGTTGTACCTGAGGTGTAGTAGATCGCGGCTGGTCCATCTCCGGTAAACGTTTGTACTTGTGACTCGGAAGAAGCCTGAAGCAGTTCAAGGAAAGGCCGAACTCCTTCAAACTCGGAGGAACGCGATGTCAGATAATATCGTTTAACCTCGGCAAGCGATGGGCGGAGTTTTTCGATCTCAGAAAAGAGATTGGGTTCACTGATGAGAAGGCGAGCGCCACTATGGTTAATCGCATATTGAAGCAACTCTGCCGGGAAACGGACATTTAGCGGAACGGCGATAGCGCCTATTTTGAAACAGGCATAGTAACAGAGCACAATCTCCAAGCAGTTAGGCAGAAGGAAGGCAATGCGATCTCCCGATTGGACTCCTTGTTCGAGGAGCGCGGCGGCCAAGCTTCGTGTAAGGCTGCAGAGGTCCGCGTAAGTGTAGCGTTTATCTTCGAAAATCAGGGCAGTGTTCAGGGGGAACTTCGTGCCGGTATCGTCTAAGAGTGAATGCAACATATCTCTCTGGGTGGTTTGCGGCCTTGCACCGGGAACCTGACTGAAGCCGGAAAGTTTTCAAGCAGACCACGTTTTTGCTGTCGCTCTGGGGCGGAAATGGATACAGCTCAAGAGTGAGACTGGTTCGGTCCGAAGTCGGTAGCGGCTGAATCGTGAGCTGATGGGCGAAAGAATTTCTGATCACTATGCAGGCAGCCCAAAAAGAAGCCTCAGCTGGCTTACCCGCCAGCGTAAATACAAAGAGCGCCACCGGCTTAGCGATCCTATGCTGGCTCTTAGCGGCCGGTGTTTATATCGCCGCCAAGGTCGTGACGGCGGAAATGCCGCCTTGGGCGCTTTGTTTCTGGCGAGTCTTTATTGCCGTACTTATCCTGCTTCCACTAATCCGCCGGCATTATCCTGCGACGATCGGCCTGGCTCGGCAAAGATGGTTATCATTGCTGATAATCGGGGGTCTGGGGTTTTCGATTTCGCCGGCTCTGATCTATATCGGTCTCAACTATACTAGTGCGATTAATGCCGGTCTGATTATCGCCTTGATGCCGGTGATAACGATGATGCTGGCGCGCTTCATTTTGAATGAACCCGTCAGTACCTGGCAATTTGTCGGGTCAATCGTTGCGTTTGTCGGGATGGCAATCATTGTGACGCGAGGAGATCTGCGGGCGCTAATCCGCCTCGATCTAAACACTGGCGAGATCTTTGTGGTCTGCGCTGCGATCGCCTTCGCTCTGTATACCGTTTTCTTGCGTCGCGCGAAGTATCAACTTCCAGGCTTACCGCTGTTAGTCCTGCTATTGGGAGCGGCTGTCGTGGTGACCATTCCGTTTTACGTTTGGGAACTGTTACACGACGATCGGACCGCCTTGAACGCGAAAGGCTTGTGGGCGTTGATCTACGTCGCCGGGCCGGGCGGCGCTCTCATGTACTACTTGTTCAATCTGAGTGTTCAGGCGTTGGGCGCGTCCCGGGCTGGAGTCTTTCTCTATTTCCAAACTGTTTTCATCGCAGTCCTGGCCTACTTTTTCCTTGGTGAACGTCTGCAAACCTACCATTTGGTTGGGGCATTCTTTATTATGGTGGGTGTTCTTTTGGTTATGTTTCTCAAGCCTGGACGCACACATTCGTAACCAAAACCGCCTACCCCATGAAAGACCCCTCTCAGGTACACGGACCTGCACCGATGGAGGGACATGGCGCCTACAACCGGAGTTCCCGGGTGCAGGCTGCAGGTTCGTCGTCGGCGGTGCTACTGCTTGAGGAAGCGGCTCGACAGGTTTCGTTGGCGGCCTCTCCTGAGCCGATTGTGATTGCCGACTACGGCTCGTCCGAAGGGCGTAACTCTTTAGTTCCCCTCAACGTTGCCATTAGTGTTCTTCGTGAACGCATTGGTCAAGCGCGGGCTATCTCGGTGGTGCACACTGATCTACCAGGTAACGACTTCAGCGCCCTGTTCCAGACACTGGCTTCCCAGCCGGATAGTTATTTGCGCGACGATCCACGCGCGTTTCCATCCGCCATCGGAAGATCGTTCTACGAGCAAATCATGCCGGATTCCAGCGTGACGCTGGGCTGGAGCTCCTGGGCGGTGCAATGGTTGAGCCGGGTCCCAGCACTGATCCCAGACCAGGTGCAGGTTGCTTACAGTCGCGATGCCGCCGTCCGGGCCGCGTTTTATCAACAAGCGGCGGAGGATTGGCGCTGTTTCTTGATTCATCGCGCCGCGGAACTAAAACCCGGTGGCCGTCTCGTAATATTGAGCATGGCACTCGATGACCAGGGCGACTTCGGCTACAGAGCATCCGTTGAAGCCATTTATCGAAGTCTCGAGGATCTGGTAGCGGAAAGGTTTATTAGCACGTCGGAAATGTGTCGTATGGTGATCCCAACCGTCGGTCGAAGTCGCGATAACTTCATGGCGCCATTTGTTGAGACCGGGAGTTTTGCGGGTCTTTCTGTCGAAGAACTTGAGATCTTTTATGGTGAAGATCGCCTCTGGAAACAGTTTATGGAGCACGGTGATGCCGAGGCTTTTGGGGTGGGTTGGGCTGCTTTTTCCCGGGCCTCTGTGGGACCGACGCTAGCCGCTAGCCTAGACAGCAGCATGATTCGTGCACCAGAGTTCCTGGAGCGTTTAGAAGCCCGAATGGCTAGCCGTCTAGCGGCCGCGCCTGAGAAAACCTCGATGCCGCTCGCCAAGATGGTGCTGGTGAAGGAATCGTCCGTGTCAAACGCGTGTTAGCTACCATAGATCGATGCAGACGGGCTCAGTTAGCTCCGGCCAGTGCTAGTCTTGGCTTGATCGTCCTGCTTGCCGTCACTGAAAGGGGAGAGTTATCAGT
>Ga0307478_10003590_pt1 | contig 11448 bp, 8 predicted proteins | sample atmos_gasesECM4C_2_FD_203713 | JGI IMG/M metagenome (GOLD analysis project Ga0307478, IMG submission 203713) | Hardwood forest soil microbial communities from Morgan-Monroe State Forest, Indiana, United States - atmos_gasesECM4C_05 | ecosystem: Environmental > Terrestrial > Soil > Temperate...
CGGCCAACGTCGCACGCACCGTCGCGTCAAACGGCGGTGAAAGCGGCGGCGCCGGCGGATCGGGCGACACGCTGAGCATCAGGTGTCCCGGGGTCACGTCCCGCAGCGAGTCGGCGAAGGCAAGCACCAGTCGCAGGGCCCGCTCAACGAAGGCTGCCGCGGTAAGTTCGCGGCCTGTACTGGTCGGGTCGCCGGGGAGCTTGTCGTCGCGCGGGTGCGTACCCTGCCATGTCACCCAGTTGCCGTTCCACCGATCGGCCAGCCCGGGGTTGTCGGCTGGCGCGATCGCCTCCTCCCAGGTTCGTATCGGGGCCATGGGATCAGTTGCAGCTCTGTCCAATTCGGAATAGCACTCCCGCAGCAGGGTGAACGCGTTCTCATACGATCCCAGCCAGATATGAAGCCCGTGCTCCTCGATGCGTCCATTGGGACCGCGGCTGGATGCCGCCTTGCCGCCGAGTCGCCAGCCGCGCTGATACACCGTTATGGACTCGAAGCGGTCTCGCGAACCGGGCTCACTCAGTCGCCAGGCGGCACTCAACGCGGCCATGCCGCCACCAATGATGGCGACCTTCCCCCCGGGCCGTCTCACTCGAGCATTGCCCGGGCGGGCGCGACTTCCGGCCAACTGCTCCCTTCGGAAAACTCATTCAGCGCGCCCGATACCGCGTGCCGGGCGGGTGCACCGTCGAGCGCGAAAAGATCTGTCGCGGCGCGTAGCTGGAAGATCGGCGCATCCTGACGCCGGGCCAACTCCCAGGCCGCCTCGAGATCCTCGTGGCGTGCCCCGATGTCGTCCGTGGTGTGGGCTCGCAGCCGCAACAACTCCGCGTCGTAGAAGTGCATCCTGGTTCGTTCGGCCAACTCCAGCCCGATTTGCAAGCGCTCGCGTGCCTGCGGCAATTCGCCGCTGGCAATGAGCAGGCGTGCCAAGATGGCGTCGTAGAAGGTGACGAGCGAGATTGTGTCCATCGATCGCGACACCTCGACGAATGCGGTTAGCGCTGCTACGTGTGGCCGCAACATCACCCGGTCGGCATTGTCCGCCAAGGCTGATCCGGCTGCCACTGTGGCCTGCTGCGCCGTCCCGACCAGCGCCCAAAAATCGAAGCCGTGCTGCACGCCCAGGGTAATCAGCTCGACCGCGATCTCTGCGGCACGGTGCAGCTGCCCGGCTTCCACCCGGATCAACAACTCCATTTGTCGCGCATAGGCCAAACTGAAAGCGCCCTTGGGAAAGGGTATTTCGGCACACCGCTGTTCGGCTCGGTCCAACTCGGTGGCCACGCGGGCGAGGTCACCGTCGATGTAGCGGGCCAGTGCCAGATGCGTGTACAGCCCTGCGGTGGCGTCGTTGGGCATGAACAACATCGCTTCGAGGTCGCGGGTACATGCCTCGGTCAGTGTATTGGCTGCCACCTCAAGTTTCTTGTGGGCGTACCCGAATTCGCCTCGGTACCAGGCCAACATCCCCAGCGCGAATTCGTTGATGGGCAGGAAGCACTCCCGCGGACCGGTGAGCTGCGCACGCACCGACCTGACCAGCCGTTCGGCGCGGTCGAGATCGGCCCGCATCGTGTAGTACGGGTAGAGCGACATCACGGTCGAAAAGAGGTCGTCGTCGGCTAAGTCGCTGCTGCACAGGGCTAGACAACGTTCGAAGTCGGCGGCGGCGTTCTGGCTCGCCACACCCTCGGCCGCCTGCGCTAGGAACGCGCGCCCGAGTCGAAGCGCGATTTCAAGGCGGTCGCGTTCGCCTCCGGACGGGCAGCGCTCGGCCTGTGAAATGGCATGCGCCAAGTAGGTCAGTGCCTCCCGGAGTGCGCCGCGCAGCCGGGCATTGGCCGCCGCCGCGGCGTAGGCCGATGCCGCCTCGGAAAAGCGCTCGGCACGCTCGTAGTGACGCGCGATCAACGGCCAGTCGGGATTGCCCTGCGTCGACGCCAGGCCGTCTGCGATGCGGCTGTGCAAATTGCGGCGAAGCGTGGGTGGCGACAGTTCCTCGGCTACTTCGCGGAGTAGCTCATGGCGAAAGCGGAAACTCTCTTGGCTAAGTGATTCCAGCACACGAGCACTCACGAGTTCAGCGATCACCGCGTCGACTTCGGCCTCGGGCAGGTCGACGACCGATAGCAATAACCCACGCTCGATACGGCTGCCGATGATGGCCGCCGCCTCGACCACCCGCACTGCACTTTGACTGGGACGAAGCCGCGCGAACAACGCCTCGTACAGGGTGTCTGGCACGCCGCGCGAGTTGGACGCGTCGTACGGTTGCTGCTTGAGCTTGGCGACCACTTCTTCGATATAGAGCGGAAGTCCGACGCAGCGTTCGCGTATCGCATGTTGCTCATCGGCGCGCACTCCCGGATGCAAGGCGGTGATGAGCTGGTCGGCTTCGTCGTCACTGAGCGGCTTGAGTTCAAACACCTGCGCTCTTGCGGTATCAGGCAGCGACATCCGGACGCGATTGGTCATCACGACGAGGGCGTGCCCGCCGAGGTCGCCGCTCAGCAATGAGCCGACCACGTCGAAGGTGTCCTCATCGAACCAGTGCACGTCCTCGACAACAATGAGCGTGGGTGCATCCCGGCTGAATGCCATCAGGTACTCGTGGACCGCGGCGGCGATCTGCTCATAGAGCTTGCGGCCTTCCGCGGGTGCAGTCTGATAGCCGGTTTCCGGTCCGATGCCCAGCACCGGAGCCAGCAGCGGGACGATGGTATCCGGGTCGAGGGAACGTTCCTCGACCTCGCGGCGCAGATGCCGAAGTCGTTCTTCCGGTTGGGATGTCCGGTCGATGCCACACCGGCGTTCCAACAGCCGACGGACCGGGCGCAAGCCGACGTCGGTGTAAAACGGCGACCCGATCAGCTGAAGCACGACGCCGTGCGACCGCTCCGCCATTTCGACGGCTGACCATGCCAGCCGGCTCTTCCCGATCCCGGCCTCGCCGACAAACACCACCCCGGCGGTGTGCAGCTCCCCGACGCTCGCCTGCGCCCACGCCTGTTGCAGGTAGCCGATTTCGCGTTCCCGGCCGACCAGTGGGCCGGCCGGAGTCCGAGTCAGGTCACGCTCGGCCACCACGAGGAAATAGTGAACCGGTTCGTCGACTCCTTTGACGGTCTTGGGAAGCTGCGCCTTGAGTTCGAATCGGGTACGGACGAGCTGTTCGATAGCCGCAGAAACGGCGACGGTGCCCGGTTCGGCGAGACTGCACATCCGAGCGGCGAGGTTGGCGGCGAAGCCGTAAACGTCATCCTGGGCGGTATCCAAATACGCGATTCCACGGTGGATTCCGACCCGCACGTCGATGTCGAAACCAAAGCGGCGCCGCACACGGGCGCTGAGCACGGCGACCTCGCGCGTAATGTCAAGTCCGGCCTGCACGGCGCGCTGGACATCGTCCTCATGTGCTTCCGGATGGCCGAAGACGGCGAGCAGCCCGTCGCCCTTCGTGCTGCCGAGGTGGCCACCATAATGCTGGACGACACGTACCACCTCGTCGCGGTAGCGTCCAACCACAGTGCGATATGTCTCTGGCTCGATTCGGGTCGACAGCGCAGTTGAATCAACGAGGTCCGCGAAAAGGATTGTTATCCTTCGGATTTCGCCCGGATCGGCCGGGGAGGCAAGCAGATCCTCGGCATCGACGTTGTGACGGTCGACGGCCAGGACCTGCTCGGCGAGACGGTTGGCGGTCGCCCGATGCCCCTCGGCGAGCGCGCGCAGTGCGCGATCGAGCAGTTCGTCAACGCCGGGCGGTTGGTCGGGTCGGCTCACAGGTTGACAGTGACCTGCACAGCTAGGCCCGGCTGGACATCACCGTTTTTGAGGACGGTCACCTCGCCGCGGAAGATGCCGCTGGGAATTCCTGCGGAGTTGATCGCGAACGAGAATTCCTTGGTATCACCCGCCTTCAACACGCCTCCGACAGGTATGAAGCGGACAAGGCCCGCGATGTCCTCGTCGACGCTGGGGCGGGCCAGCTTGCCCATCTTGAGCACGAGCTCGTCTGCGGGATCGGCGCCATTGATCGTATACGGGCCGAAGGACATTCGTGGATCGGCCAACAGGCCCGGTCCGGCGCCGATCGCTTCGGCGGCCTCGGCCGCGCGAAGCACCGCCATACCGGTCAACGTGACCGCCGAGTTGACCCATTCGTCTCTGAAGGTGCCGGCGTTGACCTTTTCAGCGGCATCACCGGCGATCGCCGTCGCGTCGGTCAGGGCACGTGCGATGACCGTGGCGACCTGGTCGGCGACCAGCATGCCGTTGTCCGGCTGGATCTGCAACGGAATCCGCGCCAGTGCCGATCCACCGGTGATGGCGATGCCGGCGAGCTTGGTCATCGATTTGATCGCATCTCCCGGGGTGTAGGTGGACCCGTCGCCGTGGGTGTCGTTGATCTTGTCGAAGGCATCGATCGCGGCCTGCGCCGCATCCTTGACCATCTTGCGCGTGATTGTCGCGTAACGGGTGGCGATCGCCATCGGGTCATCCATCGGCGCCATCCTTATTCGCTTTCGTCACTTCGGGTTTCACGTTGTTCTCGGCGGTCTGGTATACCTCCAGCGCGTACTGACGCAGATTTGTACCGATGCCAGTTGTGATTTTCTTGACATCCTCGCGACTCATGCCGTCCAGCCACCGCTTGGCAGCATCGGCCGCGACGTCGCGCGTGCGATCGATGAGGCCGTTGAGCAATTTACGGACATCGTCGACCGTATCGCCATAATTCGGTGGCAGCGTGGCATGTGCGCCGGCGCCGGCCGGCTTCGCAAAGCCTGAATCCATCTTCGACTCGTACCCCTTCGGCGGCGTGGTCCGGAACTTCTTCAACTTGACGTTTGGAATCTTGCCGTCGAGCACCATGCGGGCGGTACCGGCCAGCAGCTCGTAAGCGGCGTCGCCCCAACCCAGCAGGCAGCCGAGCGCAGAGGTGGCAGTCGGGCTCAGTCCCTGCACGCGTTCCTGTTTGCTGGTGAGGATCCGCACGCCCTCTTGTGAGGGATCGGTGCCCTCCAGCGGCGTGATCCAGATGTAGCCGTTATCGACCTCAACGAGGCCCGAGTCGTCCTGGCGGTTTGGATCGAGGTGGTAGTTGACGAAGATACCGCCGTTGTCGTCGCGTGCGTAATAGAAGAGCAGCGCTGTTTTCAGGCACCATTCATCGCATTCGGGGCCGATCCTTTCCAGAATCCGTGACCATCCGTGTTTGGCGTACGGCGGCTGCTGGGCATCGACTTTGCAGAAAAACTTGCAGCAAAGGCTCCAGTTTCTGGGATCGACGATTCTTTTGATGTCGTTGACCGTCAGCTTCGGGTCTGTGGCGTTGGTGTAGAGGGTGCTGCAATACTGGCCGTCGAGGTCCCCGAGTGTGCCGAAGCACGGCAGCGACTGATCGGCGAATTTCGGATCGACTTCTTCCGCGGCGAGGCTGTGCCAGTGCTGCCGCGAGCGGACGCTGTCGGCCTGGTCGAGCAGATTCTGCACGGTTGGATCCGACCGCGGGTTGCCGGCGTCGAATTGGTCGGGGGAGCCGCGCCAGAAGTTGATTGCCGGAGCCACGATTTGCGCATGCATATCCGGCGGGAGCCCGGGGGGCATGCCGCCGAGGTTGGCGATCTTCGCCAGCACCATTGCCGCGTAGGTCGAACGGGCCAGCACTGGATCATGGGTCGGGTCGTAGGCGCCGACACGCTCCGGCAGCCGGGCGGGCGTCCCAGAGGGCTCGCGACCCAGCGAATCGGAGGCGAGCCGCATCCGCTCGTCATGGGTCGAGGCCTGCAGATAGCCCAGCGCCTCCTGCGCGCTGGGAAACCTCGCGGGCGAGGGCAAAACGCGCACCCCGGGACGGTTGGCGAAATCTTCGAGTTCGCGGTACCAGCCGGCCTGCCCGAAACCGGTAGTGTGCGGCAGCATCGCTTCCACGGTGCGCAGCACCGCATCCGGATTCTCCCCGTGGCCCTCCTTGGCGAAGAGGACCGCCTCATCGATTGCGCCGAAAAACGACAATTGGGATTGCAAGAGATTCAGCAAGGTCCGTCCTCCGGAGGTTAATGCCGTTAGCATACCGATGAGCAGGCCAAATGTATGGCGATCCACGGCAGTCCACGGGAGCTGACTGTGACCGAGCGGGGCAACGACGACGGCAATGTTTCCGACATTCCGTGGGCCTCGGTGTTCGACCCGGCCTTGAACATCCGGGCGCTGGGTGAGATTCAGGCTCGGGGGTTTCGGGCCGCCACGGAGATCGTCAATCGGTTCGTACGAATGACCGGCACCAATTCCGTCGCCGACCGGACGGATGGCGAGCAGGCGCCTTCTCCCGAGCCGCCGGCCGACCCGCCGGGCGATCGAGCCACACCGCCGCCGGACGTCGACCAAGTGTTGCAGCTGTGGCAGCGGTTGGCCGCCCAGACCCTCGAATCGCTGCGTGGGGTGGCCCAACCGCACGGCGGGACTGCGACGCTTGATGTCGAGCACGCCACGTCGAGCGGAGCTGTTTCCTTGGTGGCCAGCGAATCCGGCGCGGTGTCGACAGAAGTCTGGCTGCACAACGCCGGCGCCGAGGATCTCGGCAAAGTGCGGTTGCGGTGCAGCGATTTGTTGGCCCACGACGGCGCGGTGATCGCTTCGTCGATGGTGCGCTTCGAGCCCGACACCGTGCCGATGGTGGCGCGATGCAGCCGTGGCGTCACGATTCAGGTCGATGTGTCCGACGACATCCGTCCCGGCCACTACCGTGGCACGTTGCTTGCGGATGGTTATCCCGACATCTGGTTGCCGGTCGTGTTGAGCGTGCTGCCGCGGGGCTCATGAACAACACGGCAGACCAATCTGAACTCATTTCCACCGTCGAAGACCGGCTGCGGCAGGTTGGCAAAGTGGTGCGCCGCTCGATGCTGGACGCGATGCCCGACGGGGAACCCCATCAGTGGCTCTACGCGCCGATGCGGGAGTACCCGTCGCGGCCAGGCAAGGCGTTACGGCCGGCGTTGTGCCTGTCCGCCGGCCGCGCTTTTGGAGCAGACCCGAACGACCTTCTCGGCATCGCCGTAGCAATCGAGTTGATGCATAACGCTTTTCTCGTCCACGACGACGTTGCCGACGGCAGCGAGATGCGCCGTGGCCGACCCACGTTGGCGACGACGTACGGGATAGCCGCGGCGCTGAACGCCGGTGACGGTTTGGCAATCGTGGCCAGCCAGGTGCTGCGCCGGGCTACTCGCCGCCTTGATCGCGATCTGGCCGACCTCGTTTGGGGCGAGTTCGACACCATGGCGATGCGCACCCTCGAGGGGCAGGCCACCGAGATCGGTTGGCAGCTTGACCAAGTGGAGGATCTGATCCCGGAGGATTACCTGCACCTCATCATGCACAAGACGTGCTGGTACACCACCATCCACCCGCTGCGCGTCGGCGCAATCGTCGGTTCGCGCGGCAAGGTAGAGCTAGGTCCATTGGTGCGGTTCGGTTTTCACTTCGGCGCGGCATTTCAGATCCGCGACGACCTGCTCAACTTGGTCGGTGACGAGCGCATGTACGGCAAGGAAATTCTGGGCGACCTCTATGAGGGCAAACGCACGCTGCCGCTCATGCACCTCCTCAACGTCGCGCAGGGCTCAGATCGCGCGCTGGTCCGCGAATACCTGCACCTGAAGCGACCGGAACGATCGCCCGAACTGGTCCGCACGGTCCGCGACTTGATGGACGTCTACGGCAGCATCACGTTCACCAGCGAATACGCCGAAGGCATTCTGCTGGTGGCCGAGGAGTATTTCGAGCACGCCTTTGCCGGTGCCGAACCGGGTCCGGACCTTGATTTTCTGCGAGCGCTGGTGCCCTACGTCTGGGCGCGGTGGCGTTAACCGCCGGGCTAGGGTAGATCGCCGTGGCCGAGACCGCGCCGTTGCGCGTGCAACTGATCGCCAAGACCGAGTTCTTCGCGCCGCCGGACGTGCCGTGGAGCACCGACGCCGACGGCGGCCAAGCGCTGGTCGAATTCGCCGGGCGGGCGTGCTATCAGAGCTGGTCCAAGCCCAATCCCAAGACCGCGACCAACGCCAGCTATCTGCGGCACATCATCGACGTGGGGCATTTCTCGGTGCTCGAGCACGCGAGTGTGTCGTTCTACATCACCGGCATTTCACGCTCATGCACTCACGAGCTGATCCGGCACCGGCATTTCTCCTACTCGCAGTTGTCGCAGCGCTACGTGCCGGAGAAGGAGTCTCAGGTCGTCGTACCGCCGGGCATGGAAGACGACGCCGAATTGCAGCAGATCCTCGCCGAGGCCGCCGACGCCAGCCGCGCCACCTATATCGAGCTGCTGAGCAGGCTGGAAGCGAAGTTCGCCGATCAACCCAACGCGATATTGCGGCGCAAACAGGCCCGTCAGGCCGCCCGCGCCGTCTTGCCCAACGCCACTGAGACCCGCATCGTGGTCACCGGAAACTACCGAGCTTGGCGGCACTTCATCGCCATGCGGGCCAGCGAGCACGCCGATGTGGAGATCCGACGGCTGGCGATCGCGTGTCTGCGCCGGCTGGTCGACGTCGCGCCCGCGGTCTTCGGCGATTTCCAGATCGCCACGCTGGCCGACGGCACCGAGGTGGCGACAAGTCCGCTAGCTACCGAGGCCTGAGCCGGCGTGGTCGTCGGCGCTACCTAAAAGGCTGGCGCCGCCAGGTAACCTGGGTCCGTGAGTACCAGCGGATTCGACGTCTATACACGCTTCGGCACGCTGTTGACCGCCATGGTGACGCCGTTCGGACCCGACGGCTCCCTCGATCTCCCGGCCGCGGTGCGATTGGCGAATCACCTCGTCGACGCCGGCTGCGACGGATTGGTGATATCGGGCACCACCGGCGAGTCGCCGACCACGACCGATGCAGAGAAGCTCGCGCTGCTGCAGGCCGTGCTGGAGGCGGTGGGAGACCGGGCCCGGATCATCGCCGGAGCGGGCACCTACGACACCGCGCACAGCATCCATTTGGCCAAGGCGTGCGCCGCCGAGGGCGCACACGGCTTGCTTGTGGTCACGCCGTACTACTCGAAACCACCGCAGGCCGGGCTGATCGCACACTTCACCGCGGTCGCCGACGCAACTCCGCTGCCGGTGCTGCTCTACGACATCCCGCCACGCTCGGTTGTACCGATCGAGTCCGAGACTCTCCGTGCGCTGGCGGCGCACCCGAACATCGTCGGGGTCAAAGACGCCAAGGGTGATCTGCACGCCGGGGCGCAGCTGATGGCGGAAACCGGTCTGGTGTATTACTCCGGCGACGACGCCTTGAACCTGCCCTGGCTGGCGATGGGCGCCACCGGATTCGTCAGCGTGATCTCCCATCTGGCGGCAGGTCAGCTCCGGGACTTGCTGTCCGCCTTTGCCTCCGGAGATGTCACCACTGCCCGCAAGATCAACGTCGCCATCAGCCCGCTGTGCAACGCCATGAATCGCATCGGCGGGGTGACGATGTCCAAGGCGGGGTTGCGCCTACAGGGCGTTGAGGTCGGCGACCCGCGGCTGCCACAGGTCGCCGCGACTCCCGAACAGATTGACGCACTCGCCGTCGACATGCGTGCGGCCTCGGTGCTCAGGTAAGCCGGAAAGTGGCTCATCAGTGGATGTAGACCTTCGGCCGCCGGGTCCGCTGGCCACTGGCGGTCTGCGGATCACCGCGTTGGGCGGGATCAGCGAAATCGGCCGCAATATGACGGTTTTCGAGCATCTGGGCCGGTTGTTGATCATCGACTGTGGGGTGATGTTTCCCACCCACGACGAGCCGGGCGTCGACCTCATCCTGCCCGATTTACGTCACATCGAGGACCGGCTCGACGACGTCGAGGCGCTGGTGCTGACCCACGCGCACGAGGACCATATCGGGGCGATTCCGTTTCTGCTCAAGCTGCGTCCTGACATTCCGGTCGTCGGCTCGAAGTTCACCTTGGCGTTGGTCGCCGCGAAATGCCGTGAGCACCGGATCAAACCGGTGTTCGTGGAGGTGGCGGAGGGACAGCTCAGCACGCACGGGGTGTTCGAATGCGAGTACTTCGCGGTCAACCACTCCATTCCCGACGCGCTGGCTATCGCGGTGCGCACCGCCGCCGGAACCGTTTTGCACACCGGCGACATCAAGCTCGATCAAACACCTTTGGACGGGCGTCCCACCGACTTGCCGGGGATGTCCCGGCTCGGCGACGCCGGCGTGGACCTGTTCTTGTGCGACTCGACCAACGCCGAGATTCCCGGCGTTGGGCCGTCGGAAAGTGAGGTCGGGCCGACCTTGCATCGGCTGATTCGGGGTGCTCACGGCCGCGTCATCGTGGCGTGTTTCGCCTCGAATGTGGATCGGGTGCAACAGATCATCGACGCCGCGGTCGCGCTGGGCCGGCGGGTGTCGTTCGTCGGGCGGTCGATGGTGCGCAACATGGGGATCGCCCGAGAGCTGGGTTTTCTGCGGGTGGCGGACTCCGACGTGATCGACATCGGCGCCGCGGAGATGATGGCGCCCGACCAGATTGTGCTGATCACCACGGGAACTCAGGGTGAGCCGATGTCCGCGCTGTCGCGGATGTCACGCGGCGAGCACCGCAGCATCACGCTGACCGCTGAGGACCTCATCATCCTCTCGTCGTCGCTGATACCGGGCAACGAGGAAGCCGTCTACGGTGTCATCGACTCGCTGGCCAAAATTGGCGCCCGCGTCGTCACCAATCAGCAAGTCCGCGTTCATGTTTCGGGTCACGCCTATTCCGGCGAGCTGCTGTTCCTGTACAACGGGATTCGGCCCCGTAATGTCATGCCGGTGCACGGCACCTGGCGGATGCTGCGGGCCAACGCCAAGCTTGCCGCCAGCACCGGAGTGCCGGACTCCTCGATTGTCTTGGCGGAGAACGGGGTCAGCGTCGACCTGGTTGGCGGCAAGGTCGCGATCGCCGGTGCGGTGCCGGTCGGCAAGATGTTCGTCGACGGGCTCATCACCGGCGACGTTGGTGATATCACCTTGGGTGAGCGGCTCATCCTGTCGTCGGGTTTCGTCGCGGTCACCGTGGTAGTGCGGCGCGGGACCGGGCGTCCGGCGGCCGTGCCGCATCTGCACTCGCGCGGCTTTTCCGAGGATCCCAAGGCGTTGGAGCCGGCCGTCCGCAAGGTCGAGGCCGAGCTGGAATCGCTGGCGGCCGAAAACGTCACCGACCCGATCCGGATCGCGCAGGCGGTCCGCCGCACGGTGGGCAAGTGGGTGGGGGAGACCTATCGCCGGCAGCCGATGATCGTGCCAACCGTCATCGAAGTCTGAGCTTTCATGCGCCTGCCTCCATCAATTCCAGCCGGTTGCCGAAGGGGTCGTTGACGTAGGCGGGGGTGAACCCGTCCAGCGGCTCGGCGTCGGCGATTTCCAGGCCGTGCTCGCGGCACGTGCGCAGCATCGACTCCAA
>Ga0307478_10003591_pt1 | contig 11446 bp, 8 predicted proteins | sample atmos_gasesECM4C_2_FD_203713 | JGI IMG/M metagenome (GOLD analysis project Ga0307478, IMG submission 203713) | Hardwood forest soil microbial communities from Morgan-Monroe State Forest, Indiana, United States - atmos_gasesECM4C_05 | ecosystem: Environmental > Terrestrial > Soil > Temperate...
GCGGCAAAGAGATCCACGTGATTGCCGACAACCTCTCCGCCCATAAGACGGGACAAGTCGACGACTTTCTGGCTCGACATCCGAAGGTTCACCTGCATTTCACTCCGACCTATTCCTCCTGGCTCAACCAAATCGAACTCTGGTTTTCCAAAATCGAGCGCGATGTCATTGCGCGCGGCGTATTCACGTCGGTGCCCGACTTGCGGAGAAAGCTCATGAAGTACATCCGGCACTACAACAACGCGCCCAAGACTGTGAAGTGGCGCTACTTTGACCCTACACGTCGCATTACTCCCAGTTCAGCTGTTACAGTCCACTAGTTGTAATTTCACGGCGCCGATCGCCACCTTTGGCGCTCTCAGGAATCCTCAGGAAGTCTTATTGCACCCTAATTGCACCCAGATCAATGAAGTCGGCTTTCGCGAATTTGTTTCTTTCGTGGCCCAAGACAATGAAAATCGGACCCGGGCCCTTATTCCCGAATGCGGATACGATCAACCTCGACGACGAGCAACTTCCCGCGGTAATGGTCCATCGTGGTATTCATCTTCAGATACGCTGTCAATCTAGCTATGAGTTTAGGAAGAATTTCTGCGTGATTGTGCATCTGGAACGCGACAATTCCTTTGTAGTCCTTGGGTGGATAGTTGACGATATGGGAGAAGTCGCCGTTCAAGGACAGCAGAATGGCGTCGATTTCCTGGGCCTTCGTGATGACGACCATGTCCGATGATTCCACCGGTAAAACATCTCTCAAGCGTAAGACCTCATGATTTGCTTCTCGTATGGTTTGGATGGTGGAGTTCGAGACGCAATGGTCAGCCAGGAACCGCAGGGCCATCAGACGACGGCCTCAAATTCGGCCAGTTCGCGGGCATAGTCCAAACATGCGGCGATTTGGTCGCGCGTGAGGTCGGGAAATTCCGCGATAATGTCTTCAGCGGTTTTGCCAGCGGCCAGGTAGCCGAGCACAAGGCCTACAGGAATACGTGTTCCCTTTAGGCGCGGTTTGCCACGCAGAATCTCTGGGTCGCTTGCGATGTGATTTTTCCAGCCAACTGGCATGGCCTGATACTAACGCGTTTCCTATAGCAAAGGCAAAGCAGGGATGAGTGACGAAAAGCAATAAGAGCAACAGCTGAACCTGCAGATCATTGTGAGCGGCCTGAGACATTGAGGAATATGGCGGGGACGACGAGACTCGAACTCGCGACCTCTGCCGTGACAGAGTGGCGGTTTGCTAGAACTTAGTGATACTTAACGGCGCTGACAGCCCGTCATTGGTATTCTAAGTAATCCTTTGGGACAACTTATTGGACCCTAATCGGACCCGCATTTTTTCAAGTCACCTTCTCGGTAAACGCATAACCCGTTTCACACCGTCAATGCAGCGCAATCATTTCCGGCAACCCCGTTTCGGGATAACTTCCGGATTGCAGACAACCCGACCGGAGCTTTATCTTTCGCTGGTCATGAACCCATTTCGTGACCAGTGTGTCCTTCGGGTTCGAATCGCGTAAGATGTCCTCCTGTTAGAGAATTTCGAGGAGTTTGTGATGGCCCATAAACTCTACCTAACCGTTCCCCTTGCGATCTTAATTGTGGTTTCCTTTTGTGATCCTTGCTGTGGGCAAATTGTCGCTCAGCTTCCTGCTCCGACTGGCCAATATGCAGTCGGGCGGCAGCTATTTGCTTGGACAGATGAGACGCGCCATGAACCGACGTCCGAGGATTTGGCTCTGAGGCGTGAGCTTGTTGTTTATGTCTGGTATCCAGCGGCGGCTCCCACTGGCGAGCCAGCTTCGTATCTAGAACCAGCTCAGTCGCAGATTACGGCTTTCGGCAATATTTATGCATCAGCATGGAAAGCTGTTCAAGACGACGCAATAAAAACTCATGCGTGGAAGAACGCGAAGCTGGCTGTCGCTCATCGGCCGTTTCCCCTGCTAGTTTTCTCTCCGGGACTTGGCTCTCCGACGGCTGCTTACATCTTTTTGCTCGAAGATTTGGCCAGCCACGGTTATATCGTCGCCGCCGTTGAGCACACTCACGTCAGTGCTCCTGTTGCCTTTCCGGATGGGCATATAGTCGCAATGGACTTCGGTCTCGGAGGACCGCGACTCGCTGATGATGATCAGGTTGACTTTGTTTCCCGCGAGATGCGGGCTGTGGACTTGTGCGCTGCCGACCTCCAGTTTGTTCTCGATGAGATAACAAAGCTCAGCAAAGATCGACAGTCCATCTTTTTCAGAAGAGTCGACATCGAGCGCGCTGCCGTATTCGGTCACTCTGTTGGAGGTCGGGTCGCAGTCCGAGCGTGCCAACGAGACCCCCGTTTTCGCTCCTGTTTGAACGAAGACGGCACTCTCTTTTATGAGCCGTTTGTTCCCGACGATACCGGCAAGTTACTCGCCCAGCCCTTCATGATGATCGATCATAAAGATGCTCCCCTCCCAGACGCTCTATTTCAGCAGATGCACACTACGCGCGAACAATATGATCAAATGCGCGGTCAAAAAATCGAGGCGGCGCAGCGGACCATCTATCGCTCGGTTCTTGGGGGGAGCTACGAGGTAACCATCAGTGTGCCAGATGCGGTACACGGCAGCTTCAGTGATCTCGCGCTGCTTCGTGCTACAACGGACACGCAGGCCGCACATCAAATGCGAATTATGCAATTGGACCGGCTCTACACTAGGCGCTTTTTTGATCTATGTCTTCGGAAAGACCAGTCTGAGGTGCTATCGGATTCGGATGGCGAAGCGACCGTAAGAACGTTTAAGCCAGCATTTGTATCTTCACCTCGTTAGGAGCGCAAGACAAAAGCGATGTGGAAGTCGAATGGTGGCCGAGTCACGGGCAACCCTTCCATAATCCGGTAAGGTAAGGGTTGCCGTTCCATCCGGGAGCGGCGTCACACGCCGGTCGATTCGGAAACAGTGTCTCCGGTTTCGGAGTGAAAGAAGTATTCGGTTGAAAATGGATGGACCGAACATCGGCCCCGTTGTTGGCGTCGCATTTGGCTGTGCTTGGGGAGTTGCCGGGGCGACAGCGCTGCCGCGTCCCTGGCAGACATGGGCTATCGGTTCCAGTATCGGTATTTCAGCCGCTCTTATCGTGGCACTCGCGTTGCCCCGCAAACAGCGTGACTCGGGTACCTTTCGCGGTCACATCTATGGAATTGCAGTCGCATTCGAGGTGGCTGCTATCTTCGGGACAATCTGGTTGCTAAGACAGTTCGCTCTATCGCAGTTTTTATTGCCTGTAATCGGATTCATCGTCGGGTTGCATTTTCTTGGGCTGTGGAAGGCGACAGATCTTCGAGTCTTTCTTTGGACCGCGCTGGCGATGTGCCTCGTGTGCGGCGTCGCCGCATTGCTGCCTGGCGCAACTGAGAACGGCAATGTCGATGTACGACGAGTAGTGACTGGACTGGGCACCGCGCTAGTGCTCTGGGGAGCAGGCGTCAGGACTTTGGTTGATAGATTCACATGAATGCCGTACTCGGAAAGGGCCGGGTAAATTCCGGCCTACAATCCGAGTCGTTGCCGACGTTAAATCCGATTGGTGCAAAGTCGGTCCCGATCTCGCGATCTATCGCCCCTATTGGCAGGCCCCGCGCGACTTCACCTGCGTATTCCTGCGCGCTACCCTCACTCGTATCGAAGCGCCACAATTGGATCCACTCTCATGGCACGTACGGCCGGAAACAAACATGCGATCAACGCCACCACGATCAAAAGCGCAGACGTGGCTCCAAAGGCCAGCGGATCGAACATTCCAATCCCATAAAGAAGTCCGCTCACGCTGCGCGCCAGAAAAATCGAAGCGAGCAGCCCGGCCCCGACGCCGCCAATCACCGCCGCCATCGCCGAACCCAGGATGAGCCGCAGCACATCCTCGCGTCGCGCGCCAAGCGCCATTCGCACGCCAATCTCGTGCGTGCGTTGCGACACCGCGTAATATGTCACGCCGCACGTGCCCACGGCCGCCAAAATCAAGGCCAGCAAACCGAAAGCGGTCAATAATTCCGCGCCAAGCCTGGCGCCGGTCAGATTGTTGTCCACGAGCTTTTGCACCGTGGAAACGAATGTCAATTGCATCGTGGGATCAAGCGATTGAACCGCCGCGCGCACAGTGGGCAGCGTTCCATTCACGTTTTCCGAGCTTCTCGTCCACAACCAAACCTGCGGATTAAAAAGTTGTTTCAGCGGCATGAACACCACAGGTTGCGGGGGCTCGCCAAGCGAGATGGACTTCACCGTCCTGACAACGCCCACCACGGAAAAAACCCACGGCCGCTTGTAAAACCGTACCTGCTTCCCGATCGGATCCTGATTTTGCCAAAAAATGTCCGCGAGCGCCTGATTCACCACCAAGACCTTCTGCGAGTCGGCGTCGTCATGCTCGGTAAAATCCCGGCCGCGCAGCATGCTGATTTCTGCCGCCGAAAAATATCCCGGCGCCACTCTCACCAGCCCTGTCGGCTCACCATTTCGTTCATCGGAAGCATCCACATTCTCTTTGAAGGCAATCGTTCCGAGCCCTCCGGAGAGAGGACGATTGTCCACCAAGCTCGTGCCAGCAACTCCCGGCAACGCTCTAACGCGTTCGGTTACTTGCGTGTAAAACTGCTCGGCTCGCGCCTGCGTATACCTCTCTGCCGTTGTGTCAATCAAGATCACCATGCTGTGCGCGACGTCGAATCCCGGATCCACTTCGCGCGCGTTTCGTAAGCTATGGATAAATAGCGCTGCGGAGATCAGCGCGATCAGCGAAAACGCCACCTGCGTCATCACCAGCACATTGCGCAGCCCGTACCAGCGATTGCTGCCCGAGGGTGCGCCTGTGCGGTCGTGGAGCGCCGATACGCGCTTTGGATTTGAAACCTGAATTGCAGGCACCAGCCCGAATAGGATCGTCGACAGAAGCGAAAGCCCCAGCGTAAACGCGAAAACACGAAGATCGAGCGAGACGTCGAGATTCCTCGGCCTGCCTCCTGGCAGCAGCCAAAAAAGTGCTGGCCGCGCCCATTTTGCGAAGAGAATCGCGATCGCGGCCCCCGACAATCCCAGAATCAGGCTTTCCGTCAACAATTGCCGGATCAGCCTTCCTCGCGATGCTCCAAGTGAGAGACGAATCGCCACTTCGCGGCGGCGTTGCGTCGCGCGCGCGAGCAGAAGGTTGGCAACGTTCGCGCACGCAATTAGCAGCACAAGCCCCACTATGAGCATCATCAGCGCTCCGGCTCGCACGAACGTGCTGCGTTGGTCGAGCTGAATCGTAGTCTCTTCAATCGGGATCAGTGCCACGCGGCGTCCCGCGTTGTCGTCGCGATATTCGCTCTCCAGGTCCGCTCCGGCCGTCTCCACCGCCTGTTGCGCTTGCGAAAGCGTCACACCAGGCTTCAATCTCGCAATGCCGATCCCCATCATGCTTTGGCGTCGTGTGAACCATTCTTTCGGAAGCCCACTCAGCACTTGGTCGTGCATCGACTCCGGAATCCAGGCGTCTGCCGTTCCGATCGCTCCAACGTCGTGGAATTCCGGCGGCATGACTCCGATCACGTTGAAATCTTGGGCGTCCAACCGGATGGTTTGCCCGACGATGTCGCGACGTGCCCCGAACTGCTCCTGCCACAGCCCGTAGCTCAGAACAACCACAGGATGCGGCCCCTGATCCTCCTCCTTCGTAAATCCACGCCCAATCGTCGGCTGCACACCCACGGCATTGAAGAAATCCCAGTTCACTAACTGCGCGGACACCGGAAGGGGTTTGCCGGAAATGTCCAGAGCGACCTCAGTTCCGAACAAAAGCGAAGCTGCGCTGAACGCGTCTACGTTGCTGCGGTAGTCCAAAAGATTCGGAACGGAAATCCCGTCAAACTGGTTTCCCGCGGTTTTGTCGTGGTCGCTCGTACCGAAGAGTGCCACCACCCGCGTCGGATCCTGCACCGGCACGGCTTGCAGGAACACGGCCTTGATCAGTGTGAAGATTGTCGTGTTCGCGCCAATTCCGAACGCTAGCGAAAGCACCGCGACAGCCGTGAACCCAGGCCTCTTCGCCCACATCCGGAACGCGTATTTCAAATCCTTCCAAATGGAATCCATCGGGTTACCTCGCCCGGCAGTTTCGGCGGCTGCCGCTTCTATTCAGGCGCTAGTTTCTTTCGCAGTCTTTCCCGTGCTTCCGAGTCTTTCTTGGTTGTCACAAACTCGTTATTTCTTCCTTCATCTCTGCGTCACTAATTGTTAGCAGCTTGCCATCAAGAAGAAGGCGGATTAGAACGTCGCCCATTGCCAATCTCCCTTGTGCCACTGGAGAGCATTTTTCGCCATCTTGTCGGGAATCATGTGGTTTGGGGCAAAGATCGTGCGGTGCGAGAACATATCGCTATAAACCGGGATTTCCTTTATGGACTCCGATCCCGCGACAGCATGCGCCTGATCGCCCCGGAACACAAGCGTCAGGCGAGTCTTCAAAGTTCGGAGCCTTCGGCGCGCCAACGGACGCCACTTTTGCCGCTACTGAGAATGCCAAAGTCCTAAACGGCGCCTCCCTCGACCGATACGTTAGACATGTTCCCTCCCGCTTTTTCCTCGTTGCACGAAATCCGATTCGGTTGGCGGTTCGCTAGCCCGATGGAGACGAGAGGGCCTCGATTCTGGTCAGCATGCCAAACAGCCGCCACGTCAGGTGGCTCTCTGCCAGCATCATTTAGGGCTCCGGACCTACAGCTCAGTTGCGATTGTGTCCCTATCGCGATCGCGAGCTAACCGGAAGTTATTCAGGGAGTTATTCCGGGCCCGAAGTTCCGGTTGCAGGCGAGACTGGATTCTGGTGGAGACGTTAGGGCAGGGAAACGGATTGGAACCAACGACTCTCGGGTTATGAGCCCAACTTTGAATAGGCCCGTCTTTGCTTCTCAATGACTTACGTATGCGGTGTTCTACGTATTTCACCCCTGTTCTTCGGTAGTCTGTTCCCAATCTGTTCCCAACTTGTTCCCAGTTACCGCAGGTTCATTAGCTTGGCCAATGTCTGATTGGCGTTCTGCTGGACGGCCGGGTCGGTCGTTTTGTCACGCATGTCGGTTACGTAGTTGATTGCAGCATTCACACTAATCCATTGTTCTCCCGTTGAATCCTCGATCATCCATCTACTGGGGCCAAAGATCTCTTGAGGTGGTTCGCCGTGAGCCCCGCGCAGGGAGTATCTGTTGCTCAGTACAAGAGCGTAGTTCTCTCGTACCCTGTGTCCGCTTGGGATTCCGCTCGTGATACGAAGTGAGGAATCAAGATCACCCACAGCAGTGTATTCCACATAAAGGGTGCCCTTATTTCCCCTGAAAACTTCGTTGCTGACCGCAAACTCCCTCTCAACGTGGATTTTGTCTAAACGCCATGACGGGGGAACAATGAAGAACCTCTGCAATTGCTTGACACTATCGAGCGTCAACCCTGTGCCAGCCGTTTGCAGTGCTGCGAATTGCGACAGAACAGTGATTGCCGATTCCTGCGAGGACTCCGGCCGTGTTGCAGACAAAAACTGCATTTGAGAAAGCCTTTGTAATTCAGCCAAAGTCCTTTGCGCGTTCACTCGCACCAACGGTTCTCTTGATTTGTAGCGCATTTCATTAACATACCTAGCCGCCGTTTCTAGGCTAATGTGCGGTTCAGATGGAACTCGGGTAATTTTCCATTCCGAGGCCGCTGAGACATCATGCACCCCCTCGGTCGATCCTGGACCAGAGTGGCCGTTTGATCGCATCACAATAATGCTCTCGGGAATTAATGTGGGACGGTTCTCCGAAGGTACCGCGAGTGGTACAAACTGTAATGAGGAGGGATCAAGCCTACCCCACACGTTATACTCAATTGCAACCCGCACAGACTCGTCTCTGCCGGCGGGAGCACGCACTTTGTAATCCTTTATAACAGCAAACTCGGCATAGGGAGCCCACGGCTTTGGCTCAGCGAGTAGAGGCGTTAACTCCTTCGCTCCGGCTGCGGTGAGCTGTCTTCCTTCCGCATCCAATTTGCAGAACCGGTCGAGGACCTCTCCTGGAGAAGCTTGCTGGGCCTGAGCCTGTTCGATACCTCTGTAGCTGATTGCGGAAGCAAGCGCAAGAATGACGAAGACCCGCGCACGCAGGGCTCTGCGCAGACAATTTGCCCAGAGTCCGTTCCACATGATTAGTCTCCTCATCCAAACGCAATTCAGTTTTGTGGCGAACCAGTTCGCTTTTCAATCGCTTCAATTGCCTTCGCCGCTCTTTTTCTAATCGAGTGCCCCTGAACTTCAGGGGAAGGATCTGTTTCCGCAACTTGTTTGAGCGCAGGAATCATATCCTGCCCACCAAACTTGGCCAACATTCCGATTGTATGAGACCGCACTGCCTCGTCCTGATCGTGCAGAGCAGCTACAATGATTTGTTTGACCTTCACGCCGAGAGATGGATCGAGCTGTTTTCCTGCCTTTGCCCAGGCTTGGACAAGTACGGGGGCCGCTTCCGCGCGAGTTAGCCCCACGTCGCTACTATACATTTGGATCAGGCACGGAACCGCCACACTCGCGTGAGCCGCGATCTTGGCCGCAAATCGCGACTCCGGATTGTATGATTCGTGGACAAAAATGCAGACCTGGCGCGAATCACTCCAGTTCGCAAAGGAATCGATTGTCTCACCTAATTGCGCAACATATTCGCCATAATCCTCTCCGTACTTGTCGGAGACACCGACTTGTCCGTGCGAATCCCGGAGCGTCGATTCGATTAGCTGATTTTCTCTATCCAGTAAGTCCAGAAGGGCTTCCTGTACTTGCACTTTGCCTAACGTTTTAGGATCCGTGCTCAGCTGTTGAAAAGCCTTTGCCCTTGCTGTCCATTGGTTAGAGTTAAGCTGAATGAGTAAATCCGCCAAACTCGGATTGCTGGCGGGTTTTTGCTGCCCCAGACAAACTACCGAAACGAGAAGTCCCACGGCTACGAAGACCAGTTGTACTATATTCCGATAGTTCAAACGCATAAGTCACCTCGCCATTTGGCAGTCACGTTTTACTGCAGCCAGGTTGCTGGGCATGAAACAAGATCTGACCGACGCCAATCGGCGTGAACGTGGTTTATGCTTGACAGACGTTCCGGTTCGATGCACCCGCCTGCTGCTAACGCCGCGTCATGCAAATCATCCCAAGTAGTCTGCACGCTGCTTGTAGCCATATCTGCTGCATCTCCGTGAATGTGGCGGCTGCGCGTTTCGCCTGGGTTGATGAGCTGCTGGACATAGGGCGTACTGTAGGCTCTGCTCAGAGTTATCGATTGATTTTGGTAGTTGGCTCTCGTGTTTTCTAAGCCGCTAAGAAAATACGAACGCAAGATCGCCCAATCCGGGAAATCAACATGATTAGGGTTAATGTCCGCAGCGTTAAGCTCGTTGAAGCTAAAATTAGGTGACGGCTGGGCGTTTGTTGACGGTGTAAAGGCGGAACAAAAGGGTATAAAACCAGAGCTATAGGTCGAATACTCTTTTGTAAGTGAGTCGCGGTCATCTCGACAAACAGGTGACGTGCCGTTTCCCGACGGATTGGCCCCCGCAAAGCTCCAGAAAAGGGGTGCTGCTGGAGCAATGATTGAGGGGAACACCTCATCGACAGAGCCAAGGGCAATCTCGTACGCCTTTCCAGTCCAAGAGTACGTCGGAAGACCAGGAGACGAACCGAAGATACTGCCAAATGTCGGAAGAACAACCACCTGGCCTGTTGCATTGCCGTTCTGATCGTAGGTTACTTTAGAGGCTCCGATCAATCCACCGTCAACTGTCGCGATGGAGGGGGAGTCGTTTGGTACGCTCCATGCGATCGAGCCGGACTGATTAAAATTCAGCATCACGGACCCGGCGTTGCCGGACGCGGTCCCGACAAATGATCCGTTCTGGAGTTGCAGCACTGGGGTGACCGCGGAATTCTGGCCAGCCAAGACCTGATTCATAATCACGTCCGAGGTTACCGCACCTCCCGCTGTAGTGGTTAAATGATATTCCGGCACCAGGGGAATCGGAGTGATACATCCGCTGTCTGTGGCCAAGGCGCAATAGCCGCCTAGCAGCTTTTGCCAGCTAAACACAGCCCCTGTACCTGCATTGGTGATGCCAGATACCAAATAGGGATCATCAAGTGGCCTTGTTACTCCAGATCCGGTTTGTACCTGTGTGAAGTTGTAGGGGTCGCCCGGCGTCGGCGCATGGACGAGGGTCTGACTAGAGTTCCACTGCCGCACAACTACGTCGGAAGAGGAACCATCCGAGCCCACACGAAGTATGTGCAGCTTTTGGACAGCAGTCGTGGAGTCATCACACAGACGTTGAAAAAGCGGATCGAGAATCGTTTCATCGGTTAACGCATCATTGAAATAATTCCCTATCAAGTCGTTCCTGACGTTTGTAAATTGGCGTCCCGTCGCTTGCTCCAGGGCGCCCAAGTCATTGAGGGCCGCGCCGAAATTGCTCGCGTCTGTGTCCTGCAGGAGCTGGACAAAATAACTGTAAGCAACTAACGGAAAAGGCAGGACTGCCGCCTTCTTTATCACTTCAGTCTCATCTATTGTCAAATAGGCGATATAGGCGTAGCCGTCCCCAGCTATGGTCATCGTGTTAAAAGTAAGACTTGGGGGAAGATGTTCATTGTTATTAAAGGATCCTCCGCAATAGTAGTCCGAGGCTACTTGGATATTCAAATTGGCCGCCGGAACCTTGAATTTGGCGGTTCCTGAGGATGGATTAATGCCGACCACCCAAGTGCCCGTGGCGCTATCGGTCCCGCCCGGACAACCCGGGCCGCAGGAGGAATCCGTGGTGAAGATTGTTCCGTCTGTGTGGACTGCTGGATACCCAAGACCCCAATTTTGATCTCTTTGAGACGTCCCGACGTACGCAGGATTGGGCTGGCCAGTTCCGGCACCGAGACTATATATCGTATCCCCTGTGTAGACGACGGCCCCACCCAGAAAATCGGCCAGCACAGACGGCGGGTCGTTAAAGTTTGATGCGTTGAAAAGATTTGTTGTCCACGCCACTGTGCCACTGCGGTAGAAGGCCTGAATAAGGTCTCCGCCCTGCTCCAAGGCAAAAACATCCACGTCGCTAGTATTCGGAACAGCTGGAATTATTTGAGAAACGTCAGACGGGTCGCCAGGATTGGACCATTCAAGTGTTCCGACCGGCAGCGTAGGGCCGGGATAGACAGTCACATCCGCCGACGCGCCGCCAGCAAAAATAGTCACGTTTCCAGTTGCCACGGCCGTGAGAAGGGGCGGATCGTCGGTAGAGAGCGTAACAATCGTGGTGTCGCTCGACGTCCAAGTCAATCCTGAAACTGTCTGATTGCTGGAGTTCAGTACTTGAATCGAGCGAGTCTCGCCAACGGGCATGCCAATGATATTGGGAAATAACGC
>Ga0307478_10003593_pt1 | contig 11439 bp, 17 predicted proteins | sample atmos_gasesECM4C_2_FD_203713 | JGI IMG/M metagenome (GOLD analysis project Ga0307478, IMG submission 203713) | Hardwood forest soil microbial communities from Morgan-Monroe State Forest, Indiana, United States - atmos_gasesECM4C_05 | ecosystem: Environmental > Terrestrial > Soil > Temperate...
CCACAACCACTCAGCTAAATAGACATTATTGGTTATGTCTGGTGGTGTACTATATGCCAACTTGAATCCCCGAGCCCATCCACAGACATACACACCGGCTGAGCCAATATTTAACTGCGGGTTAAACTTTGGTCTAAACGGGTAAGCTATATTTAAACTTTAATTGGCGTTCAAACGTCAATGGAAATTTTGAGTATAACATGTGGTGAAATGTCAACTCATATGTCAAATATGGATATACATTTTGGTGTAAATAAAATGCTGGTCAAAATTTCAAATGTTTATTGGATTAAAATGACAATTCGTCCTTAAAATATTGCCAAAATGCGAAATGCGAATCAAAATTTCAAAATAGTTTGTTGGTAAAATGTAAGTCTAAACGTGAAAGCTAAACTTAAAATATTCCGTGAAGTTAAATCAATCGCCCGATGGTCGCCCGCTCATCGCCCGATCGCAGCTCGCCCACAAGACATGCAAACTATTGGTGGCAAAATACTTTCATATTAACAGACAAGGGTATAAGCTATGTAGGGCTTAAAGGGATCCCGAACGAAACAAATTTGTATTGCAGATAACGCATGATAGATAAACAAATTTGTATTGCAGCAACAAATGATAGATATAAGAGTGAGTATCTGTTGCTCTTGCCGGCCCATATACAATCAATGCAAAGAGGATATAGCAAAGCTGGGAACGTCAGGGCACACCTATCTAAGGGATGGCGTCACCACGGAGGAAAGCAGCAGCAGCTTGGTTTTGGTTAGCAATGAACGGTCCCGTAGCCCTCCAAAGCTTGAGAGAGTCCCTCCACTCTGCAGCAGTCCTCAAGTGGGCGGTCCCATTTCGAATAGCGTTCAGCCGCATCTGAAACCAGGTCTCGCACCCGACCGACCAATATCCAACATTCAAGCGACTGGCCATCCAAACTGCATGTTTTGGCCACCAGGAAGAGTCTGATGTTTGGTTAGAATGCGTCTGGACTTTGTAAACACCACAGATGAGACTGAGCTCATCTTCCGAAAGTGCATCATCCCAAAGCAATTCTTCGTCGGAATCAGACCTGAGAGCATCTCCACAGTCAAAAACATCTTCAGAAGGTCCAACAAGGACATGAGAAAGTTCGACGCTGTTGAATGCCAGGCGCCAGACAATGCCACCTGCTAGAAGCGCCTTTCGTCCACGTGGTTGCGTGAGGAATGCCGTTCGCCGGTTCTCATAACCGGCATAATCATTGGAATCACCTTTATAACCGGATTTTCGCCAGCCTAGGCTAACAAAGTTGAGATTGTGCGGACGGACGGGAGCACGGTACGGTGTACGACAACGGATACGTGTGCTGAAAGGCTTGCCGGTTAGAAGGAATAATCTGGCGACATCAATGATCGAAGGACCCAAATCACGCCGGTAGCACTCCAGGGCTGTTACGGGATCTTCCACTACAAGTTCCCAAGTTGGATCCTGGAGTGAAGGTGGACCTGCCGATTGAATAAAATAGAACGTGGTATTGTTTAATTTCGTGGTATTCACCACAAGCTTTGGATTGAAATGTCCACGGAGAGGAGAGTGGTTGGTGTCGTTAAGGTCCCACAGAGTTGAAGGAACTGCTTTGTTGTGCACGAGGTGCCCAACAAAGGTGGTAATGGCAGGTCGATGACGCTCGTCCACGCAACTCTCGATGTCAGTTAGGGTCTTCTGGATATCTCTCCATGGCTTTATCAATGTTTGTGGAGCAGCGTATTCCGATACACCATCCCAATTGTAGCCAAAACGCCAGTATAAAATGTCTTCAAGCTGTTCTTGACCCGCATCTTTCATTTCCATGTCTACAGCCTCATTGTGATACGAATTGTCATTGCTAGTATCATTTTGGTATGTAGTAGTGATGTCGTTGGCGAAAATAACATGCGGTGGCGGCGGAGATGGAGGATATGGAGGCGGTGGTGGCGGGGTATCTGGTCGAAATATCATGTGATCATCCTCGTCGTCCTCATCATCCTCGGCGTTGGCTCCCGGATCGAATTCTATTGCAAGGTCCCACTCGTTATAAAAACTGTCATATCGACGCTGAGAAGGGGCATAACTAGCCCAAGTATCGTCAATTGCGGCACGTACGAGGTACGTTCGTATCATGAACCCGTCGACCTCTTCCCAAATGAAACATTTCACGCGTGCTCCCCTCCCGGGAAGATGCTGATTGCGAGCGGCTCGTTCACGATCCAGACGTGACCTCCTTTCGGCCGGACTCTCATTCTGTTCCATGAGCACATGCCTCGCGGCACGTCTCGCAAAAAATTGATCCATTGTCTCCCCTCTCTTCTGGCCACCAAATGGATCAGGATTGGGGAACTGCATACTCGAGGGTTGTGACGGCAGAGGGTCATTGGCGGACTCATCAGCGGACATTGGATGCCAGTCCTCATTGGGAGACGTTTGTGATGCATTCGTGGTCCGTTGTAGTTGAGCCGCATGCACTTCAGCCTTAGTGGGACAGTATTTCTCGTATATCATTGGCGAGTTGATGAAGTCCTTTGGGTGGTCCCATAAGAACCAGAGAGGAACGTTGGCGCGAATCATGTTGGGAATATATTGGAGCCAAATGAAATTAGGTTGAATAATCATACCCAATCGTGGGTTAGTGTCGGAGAAGTCGGCCAACTGTGAAGTTTTCAGGGATTGAATCCATTCCGGGTGTATGCCCTGCCCTTCCAGCCTTTTCACCCACGGCGGGTTCTCGTCCGTGAAAGAAGGTGTGAGAGAGATAGCGTATGAACAGAGAGCCATGAGTGGGACAAATGCGTCACGGGATGTCAAACAGCATCTGACACACTGTTGGCGTTTGAGGAACACACGGCGATAGCCAAAATCGGATGGGGTTGGTAAAAACTTGTGTCCAAAGTCTTTGGGTGGTCCACTATGATTTGGGTTATCGACCCAGGTCAGGAGTTCATTAGCAATAGCTTTCAAGCACACTTCTAATGACCACCACGAATATGAGAGGCTGGGTGACATGGCCCAACAGGAATTCCGCGTAAACTCGATTGGTAACGTTCGACGTGAACAAGCGAGACGTTGAAGAAGAGGGCCTTGGTAAAGTGGCCATACAGTACAGTAAGGTAGAAAAGGGTAAAAATTCATTGACCAGCGGAAAGTAGTGGCATCGCGAGGGGTAGGATAACCATCAAATCTATCTCGTCCTATGTTATCTGGGGGAAGGATAACCGTGGCAGACGAATTGGGGGATACTAAGATACAAGACCCAATTGCGGTCACGAACGGCCTAGGAGAAGTGGAGTTGGTAGAGTCCATAGCTGACACCGCGTATTGGGAATCAATAAAGGACGAGAAGGCATTGAAAGGCACCTACAGGAAAAGATGGAACCACAACCTAAGGGAAGTAAATGCACAGGAGACGGCAACGACGAGACGGCAACAGAGGTTGAAAGGGGCGAACGAGCGCGATGAAAGGCCTTGGACTTTCAGAAAAAGCGAGCGACGAGCGAACGAGTGTGACAAATATCTTCGGGTTGGTGGTCCAGTCAGTCGGGTTAACACCCAGCTGACTTGTAAGGCGATAAAAAGCAACCTGTGTGCAGTTAGTACAGTCAAAATAGATGGTGAAAGAAGGGACCACTTACCTTGTGCTGAATGTGGGCGATGAAACGTGCACGTGGGCGACGAAATCGTCAAGAACAATAGGGTAAGTGGCGTGAGAATCAGCGTGGGAATTTGGACTTTGAAGAGATTTGGCTGCGATTGCGGTGGCGGGGAGGGCATCGTGCGTAAGTGGCGTGGGAATTTAGACTTGCGCGGAAGAGATTTGCCGCGATTGCAGTGGCTTTGTTTCTTCATCTCCTCTGTGATAACGGGGGAGATGGCCCACCCTAGAGGACGACTTGGACGACGACCTACGTATGCTTTGGACCTTTGGACGCACACCTCATCGTGCTCTTTCGCCCATTCTGACGATCACTTGGACGACGATCTGTGCGAGTTTTCGATCCCTTTGGACGCACATCTCATCGTGCCCTTTATTTATTATATCTTATTGGAACCACTCGATCTCTTCGTCTACAGCTTGCCCTGGCAGATGACGAGGACGGCGATCTGAACGTTGCATTGGTCATCGAACGTCTGGCCGATGGGTCACACTGTGCTCTCATATATTTGGTATGTTCTTTACTTGTCGTTAAAACTTCTTTCTTTAACATAAAATATACATAGATTGCATGGTCGGCATAGTACAATATTGCGCATAATTGATACCTTCCTCTTCCTCTTATGCCTCGACGACATTATACCATTTAAATTGCTCGTCGGTGGGTTGCATTTTTGACTGGTGGTACTCGTCAATCTTTTGAAACCAGTCATCTTTGTAGAATGAGCGCGGTAATCCACAGACTGGTTCGCGCCTGCTGGCCGGATTGGCTGTTCCGCGAAGTCTCTTCACCGGTTTCGATCCTTTTGGGGTGAAGATATCAGTGTCCTTAAGTCGCTGGCGATCGATGATATCCATGTAGTTGGCTATATCGCGGCGCCATTGCACATTCTTCACTCGGTAAACCGTCTCGAAAGTCTCCGTTGAACTTTCATCGGAGCTCATCCCATCGGCCCCTAAATGTTCTAAAACGGACCCAAGCCATTTCCAAAGATGCAAATCATTGGTTTGGTCCTCGGCTTTCAATTTGATCATATGTTCCACTATTTTTGTCCGCCGTGTATATCTCTGAAGGAAGATCAGCAATCGGATTTACCCCTCACGAGCAAGTATGCTTACATTGCGACGTCGAGTTGCATGCCTATTAAGCAGCAGCTGACCCTCCTTTTCCGCGACTAGTCGTTGTTCAACATCGTCCCATGACTCCAATGTTCCTGCATTGTTTGTTTTGCGCTGGCTTTTTGCCCAGACCTTCACTGCGCGCTTTAGGCGATCCTTTATCAAATCTGCAAGATACATATCTGAACGGTTTGGAAGTGACCACTGGTCCTTCTCCCTAACGTCCTTGAGCTTTACCAACAGAATGTCGAGCACCTTCTGATTCCACCGAGAATTGACTCCGCCAATCATGTCGATGCGCAAAGCATTCGTGTCAGGACCATCTCCATCACCACTGGCATATGCACGTGCAGTTTCGGGAAGTATGGAGTGGTACAACGCAAAATCGTCGTCCTGGTTTACTTCAAACACGTCTTTAAATAGCGCACGTACGTGTGCCTTGACGATTGTGAGTTGAGACGTAGTGAGTTTGTGATGGGGACTCACTAGAAATTCATTTCGGTCATCCTGTAGCTCACTAGCTTTCTCTCGTTGCAGCTCAGCATCCACTTTGGCTCGTCGCTTACGAGTTCTTGTCATGTGCGTCTGCATCTGGAGGCACCCACCATTCTTTGAGACTCTTTGGATGGCCTTCATTATGATGGGTTCCAATTTGGCCACTAGTTCGTCATCGGAGTCATCGGAATTATCAGCATCATTGGCGTCGGACTGGTCTTGTGGTTGCCGGAGTCTCGAGGAAAGGTTGGGTGGAGGTTGTGGGGATTGAGTCGGGTCCTCCTAGGAATGATTAAACTCGACGCAATCTAGTTGTTAACTAGACATTTACCTGAGTTGAACTGGACATCAACACTGTTCTGTCTGACACATGGAGGTGCTTCCGTCTCAGCGAATTAATGGACCGTGATATTCCACCGGGGCTGTCTTTATGTCCAGGATTCCGGGCCGTGCGTGTGGGGTTCCCGCTCTGCGAGGATGTTGGGTTTCGCGTAGACACACCCTCGGGCGTACCGCCGATTTGGTTGCTTATGGTAGTCGAAACATCATTGGATGCACTGTCAGCTTGATTGTTCGTGGAAGCCGCCACCATGTCTACTAAAGTGCCACTGGATGCGGGTGAGGACGTTGGGTTTTGTGTAGACACACCCTCTGGTGTACCGCCGATTTGGTTACTTGTGGGAGTCGGGATACTGTTCGATGCATTATCCACTCGATTGCTCATGGGAGCCACCATCGTGTGCACTAAAGTACTACTGGGTGCAGGCGGCGGTTGATCTGTTGGAGTAAGCGGGGGCTGGTTGACCTTCATCAACATCAGTGGACGGAATGTTGTTGGCGCACAGATCTTACCCTCACTGCCTGCATTTTTCGTTCTAGTGCGGCCATCTCTTGTTCTCTTTGAGCCTACAGAAGCTTCAGCGCAAATACACTACTGGATGTTTTCTCTCACCTGAGCCTTTGCGAGCTGAACATCAAACGATTGCCGCATCGCATCCTCCTTGCGCTGCAATTCCATAAGGAGTTCCTGTCGCATTGCATCACTCTTCTGCCGCAGTTCGAGCTCCATTTCTTTTTCTCTCTTCTGCATCTGCTCGGCGTATTGAGCTTTCGCTAATGTGTTCTGCTGGCTAACGAGTGATTTCAGCGAGGTAATCTCTTGTCGTTGTGCCTCCTGTGACTGGCGCAGCCTTTCATTGCGTCGTTCCTCAGCCACTTGGAGCTGGCTTCTCTTGTTGCGCAGTTCTTCCCGCAATACCTGGGATACGTCTACTTCCCTGAACTGTCGCTTTATTGCATGGAAATCCTAAATATATCATCAGTTGAGTGCACAGTTTCAGAAGGGTATGTGCTTACACTTAAACTATGCTTTTTAGCCGAGTTAGACACAGTAGCAGAGGGTTCCTCGATTGCTGATGATTCAACGCTCGCCGCTCGTGGCTGTCATGTATGCCTCAGTTTCAGTGGGACAAGAAGTAAGAAGTTCGAACTTCTACCCACCGTTGACGCAGCAGTTTCTGATGCGGCAGTTTCAGTCTCCAATGGTTCACGAGGGATGGTGAAACTAAACGTCGCGCGTGACGTTTCTTTGCGACTGTCATCCACTTCCATTCTGTCCTCGTTAGCGGAATAATAGTCATTGTCAGACTCGAGTGTTTCGTCGTCGTTTACCGCCTGGTTGCCAGCACCATATGCAATATCAATATGTGTATGTTCGGGAACTGGTTGCATGGAAGAAGACATTGGGGTTTGGCGTGTTCAACTAGGTCTATTTACGAGGTCCATCTTCTGCAATGTGGCTTTCGTATATGCTTTTTGTTTAACGGCGATGGGATCGCCAATGGTTTTCATTCTTGGGTTTCCAACGCTGGACTGCATTTCGGAAGTGCCAATCACGTGCGCGTAGGTTATTGTTTCCCTCCCTTGCCCGCCTCCCCTTTTTTGTTACTTTTTGTTAAACGTCGGTGGGAATGCCAATGGATTCTCATTCTTTCCAATACATTTCGGAAATTTTAACCGCTCCACCCGCCTCCCCAATGGATTTCCATTCTGTTTGCAACACATTTCAATTTTGACTTCGTATTTGGTGTGCGCATTATTGTTTTCTTCCATGACCGCTCCACCCACCACCTGCCCCCTTTTTTGTAATGGCATTACTTTTTGTCAAATGGCGATTGCATCGCCATTCGTTTCCCAACCTGTTATTGTCTAATTCCATTTAAATCACTTGACACCCGCTGTCGTCGCCCACTCTCATCACCCGCTGTCTGTTCACTCAACGCTCAATCTATATGCCATTCTGATCGCCCGCTCATATCGCCCCATAATAACAACATCAACTACAACCACCCTCTACAACCACCCTCATTACTCCACTCGTGCAGGTTCACAATGGTCAATACTCGTAGCTATATTACCCCAAATCATAAAGTCCGCCTCCTTGCTCGTGCTGCTGCCAGATGCAACACTGATATATCTTTTAGACGTATTTTTTACACATTCGCTGCCGTCTATATTCAGCATTGTGCAGCAAACCGTACCAGGTGAAGGTCCCTACATGCTGCGTGACTCATAGCAGCAATCGATACCCTCTCCCCGAGAGTGTCATCAGTGACAGTACCATGCAACCTTATATCCACGACTGCTTGATCCGTGTTCGCGAGGGCAAGCATACTCACCATTTCCGAGTATTCTTCAAGCGACATTGTCGCCTCCACGTTAATCAATCGCTCCGTCAGTTGTCGGTTGACCATATTTTTCGTGGCGACGCTCTCGTCATGAGAGTCGCAGCACGAAATCGGAACTCTGTTGTAAACATGAGGGAACGCGACACTATTCTGTCCGACTATGCGATCGTCAAGTGAGTATTTGAACTCCGTAGGATTCTATAGATAGTCTGATGGGAGTACAACAGATTTACTCGTATTGCTAGCCGTAAGATCCACGGGCCACTACCGCGTTTTGTTACATTTTGTAAATCAGTTTAGGGACAGCTCAGAGAATAGCCGTTTGAGTTACGGGGAAATGCTATATATACTTAGTCATGGCCAATACAATCTTTTTAGTTTTCATTGGAGTGGTCTTGTCATCGGCAGAGATGTTGGAGAAATTGGTAAGCAACAATTGAGTGGGGAAAAAATCACATTCTGTAAGATAATACAAATTAAATAAATCAACCCCGGCATCCGGTGATTTGCATGACTGCGTAATCTATTTGGTATTCTGCAAGCAGTCAGCAGAGGAATTCAACCGAGTGTATGTGTAATGCACCTTTGACTGCTTGTGTTTAACCTTCTTTGCCTTCAACTTCACGCTCGTATCTCCAGCAATGAATCTTCCTGTCACTATCTTATGTGTCTGTTTCCTATATTTAGAAGACGTATTTTTCAGACGCAATTTGATAAGATCAATGACAGGCCAACGTCCGCGATAATTATCGACGTCAGGAAATTTGTCAGCAGCCTGGGTGGTCGTGAAAAAGAGACTCAAAATGGGGTTATAGCGTCGCACTCACTGTATTACTAACAACTTGAAGCATCTGGAGGCTTTGACCAGAAAAACACTTCGTGGTGTCAAGGTGCTCGTCGATCAAATGGTGTACGTATGTCTTTTGACTGCGGATTAGATAGGTTACCGATAACTAGTAACGGCTAACGCACCTTGAGTTTCTTGAATGCCTTCGGGTTCCAATCTAGAGCATCATCAAGGGTATAGCCACCACGACCAGGTCGACCCACTTCGCCGGGTGGTTTCGGAATTGTCCCATCGGTCGAATCAGAAGATTCCGATTCAGACGAACCAGAAGATTCCGACTCTGAAGAATCAGAAGCTGGTGAGTCCGAGGACGATTCGGGAGTGGGAGCACTGTGAGTATGCGGTGCAACTTGGACCTTCCGTTGACGCGCTCTTTGGTTGACTCGCATTGCGCCACTTTGGGGTAAGGGCTCTGTGTTGATTAATGTGGTGGGTCGAAACGGATTGTCCAGCAAGTTTGTTTGAGCAGTCAGGAGAGGAAGTGGGGGCGGGGGAGCACCAGGCTCGTAGAATGGAGGACAAGGAGTCGTTGCGACCATCAAGGCGAAATGAATGGGCAGCAATGCGAATGCCATGAATTATAATATGCCTCTTGCCATATATGGTACTATTGGTTTCGTTATTCGTTATTGTCTTCTTGTCAATTGTCTTTGTAAAATGCAACACACCTGAATTGCCGCAACGGAAGACAATAAATCACGGGGAGAGTAGTTGCATAAATAATAGTTAGCTAGCGCACTCAACCACTCAGTTTCCGATGTCGCAGTTAATCAATTTCTTCCGTTCACCTTGGGCCTGTCGTTATAAATTCGCTGGACGAATGGTCGGGCATACAGATGCCATACATGCCCTGGCATTGACGAAGAAAGGCAGATATCTCGCCAGCGGAGGTAAGCTACCTTAATACACAGGTTTAATAAAAATGACGTTGATGGAGACAAAAGGCTCCGATGGCGTTAAACTCTGGGATATAAAGACGTGTGTTCAGCTTGCGGGCCCCAAACAAGGACACGTAGTGCGCGGCCCAATCAGCTGTATCTTGTGGGTAACACATCGCGGTGATACTCATGAGACTTTGTGCTACAGTACCGGACTAGGATATTTGGTCTTCTGGCGCCAAAATGCCCGTGACGTGAGTGTCGAGCTGGCTTGGTTTTCTGCTCTGACATGAGTTCAGGGTCGCTTTGATGAATTAAATGCCAAGAGAATCGGGACAGGCTACGAAGTCACCTGTATGGCGGTATGCGATAACGCTACTGATGATTCCGTTCGGCTCGCCATTGGTACACGGGACAAACTGGTGCAGGTGTGGAAACTGGATCTCAAAGGACAGCTGCATTCAGTGTTCTCCGTACAACTTGATGTGACAATACCGAAGGGAGTCGCATTTTCCGAGAACAACAGAGATATTTATGTTTTCGGACTTTATGATGGAAATCTGTATGTCTGCTCGCATGTCTGCTAACTTCTGCTGACATCGGCACAACAAGGCATGTCCTGGAGGGTGGTGATGGCAAAGTATCATCCACTCAAGATGTCGGCACAGTGATGTAAGTAGTAAACCGTTCTTCCATTTATTACAGCTACGAGATGATTAGCAACAGTGGTAATGTCGCCATCAGTACTCGGCGCAACCAATTTGTTGTGGATAATGCGAGGAACGGTTTTGACTTGTACCAATTGGACACTGCAACCCATATTCGCACCTTTCCCACCGGCAACCCTAGTAGGCACCTCCCCAAACAAGTAGCATTCGGAGAAGACTCGAAAGTGGTAGTGGCCGGGAGCGATCATGGTGCCGTGTATGTATTTGATCGAAAAACGGGTAAACCATTGGAGGTCCTGCATCATGCGGATAAGGGCCTTGTCCAAACAATTACTGTATGTGAATGTGCCAAGTACATGCGTAGTTGACCACTGATATGTTGCAGACACGTGAATTCGAAGGAGTCAGCACCGTTGTTAGCGCGTCGTCGAGTTGCTGCGATGAGATATATATTTCTGTATGGGTTCACAAAATGCGTAAAAGCGACACTGTCGCATCGCGTGATAAACTATGGACCCTTGGATCTTTCCTCCAGATGGTCATAAATGTCGGAGTGGTGGTCGCCATCGCGGCATTTATCTATCGGAGCTTTATGGGTGTAAGTGTTGGTCATAATGTGCGATTAGGTGTGTGCTGACTGTAATCCAATATTTTTGGGATCGGCTGGACCAGACATGGGTGGCCACATCTCGTAGTGGGATGGTCACCCGACAATTGTCCAACAGTCTGGAGCACTACCGGCAACCGAACAACCGACCCAAGGATATTGATGCGCTTGAGGCAGAAATCCGTGGCCTGCAAGCAAGAATAAAGCTGATGGTCAGCACAGGGATGGTGCGACCCGTGGCGGAGGTCAAAAAAAAGGTGAAGAATGGGAAAATGAGGGGCAAGGTGAAAGACACGATCTTGCTGTAGGAGAGGCGCTGCGCTGGAGAGCTAGGGTTTGGGTATCGATATTGTACTATGCCGATCATGCAATCTATGTATATTTTATGTTAAAGAAAGAAGTTTTAACGACAAGTAAAGAACATACCAAATATATGAGAGCACAGTGTGACCCATCGGCCAGACGTTCGATGACCAATGCAAC
>Ga0307478_10003594_pt1 | contig 11438 bp, 10 predicted proteins | sample atmos_gasesECM4C_2_FD_203713 | JGI IMG/M metagenome (GOLD analysis project Ga0307478, IMG submission 203713) | Hardwood forest soil microbial communities from Morgan-Monroe State Forest, Indiana, United States - atmos_gasesECM4C_05 | ecosystem: Environmental > Terrestrial > Soil > Temperate...
CAGGCGGTGGTGCTCGAGCTGCGCCGCAGGCTGTTCGCGCACCTGCTGCGGCTGCCCGTGTCCTTCCACGAGTCCTACACCTCGGGGCGGGTGATCTCCCGGCAGACCTCGGACGTGGACGCGATCTCCGACCTGTTCGACGAGGGCCTCGACGGGCTCATCACCGCGGTCCTGTCCTGCCTGCTCGTCGGGACGGGCATGCTCCTGCTCGACTGGCCGCTCGCGCTGGTGGTGCTGTCCGGGTTCCTACCGCTGACCTGGCTCTCGGCCTGGTTCCGGCGGCGTTCCGCGGTCACCTACCGGTGGATCAGGGAAGCGAACTCCCTGGTCATCGTCCACTTCGTGGAGACGTTCGGCGGGCTGCGGGCGGTGCAGGCGTTCCGCAGGGAGCGGCGGAACGCCGAGATCTTCGACGCGCTGAGCGAGGACTACGCCAAGGCGAGCAAGCGCTCCTCGCAGATCAACGCGATCTTCGCGCCGGGGATCGCGATGATCGGGAACGTCATCTCCGGCGTCGTGCTCTGCTACGGCGGGCTGCGGGTGCTCGACGGGGACATCAGGATCGGCGTGCTCGCGTCGTTCCTGCTGTACCTCCAGCGGTTCTTCGACCCGCTGCAGGACAGAACTAGCATATGTGCCCAAAACATGATATGCAACAACTAGCTGGTCACGGCATAAACCAGCAAGGGCCTCAACGGGCTGCCGCCCAGCCATGATGGTGTAGATCGAGTCATGCTTCGGTCGCGCATCGATCGCCCCGAACACCCAAAGCGGGGGCCTTACGGACCTTACGGTTATACCGTACACATGGGAGCGCCTTCGTCACGGAAGGTAGGGGCACGGTGGGCGGGGATCCAGGTTCGGGGAAGCCTGCGGATGGCGGTGGCCAGGACCACAAGGTAGCGCCGACGGACGGTGTTGAACAGCCTCGGTGGACGCAGTCCGAGGATCGCGGCACGCCCGGTTCGAGGGAGAAACCGGCAGGGGACGGAGGGGGAAACGCGAAGACCACGGCGGCGCCATCCGCGCGGACGCACACAGCGGCGCAGGGGGCCACGGCGGTCGGCAACCCGAGTTCGGGAAAGCCTGCGAACAGTAGCGCCCAGTCCCCCAAGCCGGCTTCCTCGGGCAGCAACGACCAGCACCGCAGGACAGAACCAGAAAACCGCAGCACGCCGGGCTCGAAAGAAAAACCGGCAGAGGGCGAGGCGAAACGCGAAGACCGCGGCGGCCTCCTCCGTGCGGACGCGCGATGGGTGATTCTGCTCAGCGTGCTGTGCTCAGCGGTCACGGTACTGGCCTACGTAGGGGTTCAGTGGTCCACGCTCGTGCACGTGTTCATCCCTCCGGCCACGTCATCTTCGTCTCCCACTCCGAGGCCGTCCCCGCATCGCAGTCCGAGTGCTGCCATCCAGCCGACCCAGCCCGCCGCGTTGCTCCCCTTCGTTAGCTCATCTTCACCCGCCCCGCCAAGCTCGGCTCAGGCGTCCAGCAGTCCTGCCGTCGTGCCGTCCGACTTCGACAGCGTGGCGACCGATCCGACTGATGTCGACACCACCACCATGCTTCCGCAGGACTTCAACGAGTCCGGCACCGTTTTCACTCTCACGAGTTCGACGATGAAGGATTGCCCGACAGGCGAGGAGTCCGCGAGCGTCAGCGGCACCCTCACCTCCTACGGATGCCTAAGCGAGATCATCGGAACTTATCTTGATTCCTCCCAGCAGATACAGGTCACGGTCTGGGTCGTCCCGTTCCCGAACAAGACGGATGCGGAGGGCGCCTATAACACCCTCAAGCCGTCCTTCACTGTCAGCAACTGGGGCATCTGGTGCCCGACGAATACGGCAGTCGTCGGCTCACAAGTATGCCAAGGGGACTCCTGGCAGAATGCGTCTCACGAATTGGGAATGGGCACGTGCCATCGTTACCTGATGCGGACCCTTGCCCTGTACGTCGACTTGGCGTCCCCTAGCGGTGCCCAGCCCGACCTGGCCTTGCAGGGGGCCGTGCAGGGAGCCGATGGTGCCATAGGTACCCAGAACATCCCTATCGCCGCGTGTTAGCTGGATTGTAAGCAGCAGAGCAGACGACAGCGCGGTTTTGACGGCCCAGGGGCATTGCTTTTGACACGCAGACTGACCCCGGCATTTGACATAGGTGTCGGGTTCCTGCCTGCCTACGCCTCGGTACGGGGTGCCCGCGTGGCTGATGTTTTCTTGGTGATCATGCCCGGTTTACCGGAACAGTTTGTTGAGAGTATGTGGCTCTTCTGGAAGGAGAAGTGGTCGCAATGCCGAGGCCGTACCCGCCGGAGTTCCGGCAGCGAGCGCTGGACCTGGTCCGCTCGGGCCGTCCCGTCCCCGAGGTCGCCAAGCTCTCGGGATCGCCGAGTCGTGCCTGTACCGGCGGAAGCGGCAGGACCTGGTCGACCGCGGGCAAAAGCCCGGGACCAGCCAGGCCGTCTAGTTAGATAACACAGTGGCACGCAATAGCCTGCTGTGGGCGCGACGCGGCGGGCGTCGGTGCGGGCCTTATGGGTCGCCTGGCGGGGTGACACGCCCGCTGGCAGACGCAGATGGTGCGGCCGGGCTACAGGCTTGCCCCGGCAGGCCTGGTCGGGCGGGCCGCTGCCCTGGGTTGCCTTCCTACTTCTCGGGCCGGGGTGCCCGCGTAGCCGCTGTCTTCTTGGTACGGCTTGCCGTGCGAGGGCGCGGTGACGGGGCGGCGTCCGTTTCCGGGTCGGCGGGTTCGGCGTTGACCGCTTGGGTGAGCTGTCCGGCGAGGCGCTGGTTTTCGGTGCGGGCGGCGTCGAGGTCGCTTTCGGCGCGCTCAGCGCGGACGCGCAGCGCATCGCGGGTCTCCTCCAGTGCAGCGATGCGGGCGCTGGTGGCGATGGTGAGCTGTTCCAGCGCGTGCTGATGGTCGTCGCGGATGCGGGCGGTCTCGGCGGCTGCGGCGGCCTGGGCGTGCTCGGCCCGGGTGACGGCGGCGGCCTCGGCCTGCCGGGCGCGTGCGGCGTCCTGCCCGGCCGTCCCGGCGCGGTTCTCGGCGTCGGCGACCTGACGGGCGGCGTCGGCACGGGCGGCGCTGATGTCGCGGTCCGCGCTCTCGCGGGCCTGCCGGATTTCCGCCGCTGCGCTGGCGCGGACCTGGCGGACTTCCGCTTCGGTGGCGTCGCGGAGTTCGGCCAGTTCGCGTTCGAGCTGTTCCATGCGGGCGGCGGCCTGGGTAGCGGCGTCGTCGGCCTGCTCGCGGTCGGCTTGCGCGGCGGCACGCTCGGACTCAGCGTCCCGGCGGCGCTGGATCTCTTCGGCCAGGCGGGCCTCGGCGGTGGCCACGCGCTGGTCGGCACTGGTGCGGGCCGCGTACACCTCGGCCTCGGCCGACTCGATGTCTCCGATCTCGCGCAGCTCGGTCATGGCGCGGCTGAGGGTGTCGGCGTGCTGCTTGGTGATCTTCTCCAGCGCGGCCACGAGTTCGGCCGCGCGGGTGATGCCGAGCGTGACAGGCTGCCCGCCCGTCTCTTCGGCCCGCTGGCCTTTTGCCTCGGCTTCTCGGCGGCGCCGCTCGCGGTGCGCCGATAGCGGGTTGTGGTCGTCGTTGTCGCAGTACTTCGGCTTGGCGCCCCGCTCGCTGCCGGGCGCGGCGGTGGGCTGCTCGCAGCCGGGATAGGCGCAGGTCCGGGGGGTCGTGGCTGCTGTCATGCCATCATTATATTTCGTTTCAACATGCAACACAATGCTATGCAATGAAACAAATGAAATGATATGAAATGTGTTTCCGGCCGTCACAAGCTCGTGCTGTCAGCACGAGCTTGTGACGCGTGTCAGTTCTCAGCTGACCAATCGGTTTCCCACGCGGACTGTCGGTGAAGGTGTCGGTTTCTCATCCAATCTGTCCGTGGCGGCTGAGCCCTTCCCCAGCCCGAAGCCACTCAGGCTGGACGAACCGCCCACAGGGGCCATGGAGCGCGCTCAGTGCTTCCGTCCTTCAACGGGCGCTCCACCCAGACCACCGGGAACCCGCGCTGGGAGGTCTCCACTCCACTCAGTGCCTTGGTCTCGATCTTGTTCCCCAACGCGTCCGTAATGATGACCCGGCTTCCCGGCACGATCGACGTTCCAGGACCCGCTTGCCCGGGGAACGTGTTGGTTTGCGTATTGCCGTCGCCTATCTGGACGCCTTGGGCTCCTTGAAGGTGATAGTGGTTCGTTGGCCTGCCGAGAATTGCGTTTATATCACGTTCCTTAGCCTCCGCCGCGCTCCTGCGGTGAGAGTGGATCCTGACGGGTCCCCAGTCAGCCACGTTGATGATCAAGGCATAGAGCCCGAATCGCCAGCACGTCACGACCGGTCGGCCGCCGAGCAGGACTCCCGGGACAGCGAACACCGCGCCCGTCGCCAGCACAGTCCACTCAGCAAAGTCCGATCGATACGGCGCTGCGAAGCTCGCGTAGAAGACATACGACACCCCGTACAAGAACAACGGGACCGCGAGCACGAGGCGGACGATGGCCCACCCCAGCGGACGGCCCGTGGCCAGCGGCCAGCCCCTCACGTCCCCGACGCGCCCCCACTCCACCCGAGCGCCCCTGATCCACAGGGCATCCCGCCCGACCTGCACATCATCCAGTCGATACGTTCCAGACGCCACGCTAACCCCCCGTCCAGAAGGCCATGCAGCCGAAAAATCCCGTACAAACCGCACCAGGGCCACCGTACTACGCGACGACACTGCCGTTAATCAACCGACCATACTGCGTTACCTGCGGAGCGCGCGGCACCTCATCGCCGACTTGAGTGAGACCGGGCTGACTGAGCAGAGACGCGACATGTGTCGGTGACTCTGGGTCAAAGGACGCGCCAGCGGGCCAACCCGCCCCGAAAACCGACACTTCACGTGAGAATCCCCGTGGGCGAACGACCAAGCCGTACGAGTGTCGGATCGCAGGTCAGAAGCATCGTGCCCCGTCAGATGCAGTGAGAACTGACAACGCGCTGGGCAAACGGAAGAACCGACAAGAGCGGGTCTTCCGGATCGGAGCCGACCGACTTTGCCCCGGCGTGGAGCTGTAGGAGGGTTAGGCCGCTGACGGCGGGTGAGACCTCCGGTAGGGTGCGGCTGCCCGTAGCGTGGCTTGCTCCGGCCCCAAGCCCCACCCAGGCCACGTCGCGGTGAACACGTGCCCTCACGAGGGGCAGGTCTGGTCGGCTGTGGTCGCGCCGGGAACCCACGTCCCGTCGAACTCGCAGCCGCATCCGGGGCATTCCAGCGGCGAGTAGAGCGTGATCCTCACTGGCTAGTCCCCCAGTCCTCGTCGTCCTGGTCGTCGCGGTACTTCCGGTCGCGTTCGGCGACCTCGCGGCGTTTGCGTACCTGCTCCTGCCGGTAGGCGAGCCACGGGTCGGGAACCGTGTCGTCAAGGTCGATCAGCGGCACCTGGATTCCGGTGCGGGTCAGCAGCGGCAGCCACACCGGCCCGGCCGGGCTAGTCAGGCGCGGGTCGAGCGCCGCCGTCGCGATCCGCAGTGCCGGGGCCTCCCTGGCAGAAGCGAGCGCACGACGGGCAGACTGCTCGCGGCGCAGAGAAACGAAGCAGAACAGCACGACCGGGCACGCCTGGTTGTTCCGGGTCGCCGCCGCCTCGGCCAGGGCCTGGTAGCGTCGAGCTTGCCGGTCAGCGCGGGCAGGCTCTCGCTGCCGGTGTCGTACTCAAGCAAGAACCGCACTTGACGATCGCCGCCTGCCCAGGTGCCCGCCCCGTCCGGGTGAGGGAACCGGGACCGGATGTCAGCCCAGCCAGTCAAGTCGTCGAAGCTGAGCACCGTCTCGGCCTCGTTCAGCCACTTCACCAGTTCCCCGCCGTTCTCACGGGTGTGCCTGGCGAGCGCGACGAAGAACCATGACGCGCCGGTCATGTGGCCGAGCCGCTGGGAGCGCTCCAGGGCGAGCTGCCGGTCCGCGCGGACCTGGGGCAGCCATTTCTTCTCGTCGCGGTCTTCCTGGCCCAGCATGGCCGCGCCGACCGGCCCGAGAACGTAATGCCACGGAGCCGAGCCGGGTTCGCGGCGCGGCCGGAACCGGCGCAGCACACCGAGGCGCACGAGCACGCTCAGCCGGTGCCTGGCGGTCGTGAGGTTGCTGAACCTCAGCGCGGTGAGCTGGTCGGTGGTCAGCACGCGGTGGCGTCCGACGAGGCGGGTCAGCTCGCGGTCGCGGTCGGTCAGGTGAGCGGACACGGACAGCACGGCGGCCTCGTCACGTGCTGCTGATGTGCCTGTCCCTGCCCCTGTGCCCGCCCCGCGCGAATGATTGTTAGATGACCTAGTCATCAGCCCCGGTTCACCCCCGCAAGTATATTGAGCCGCTGACCAGGCACGACGGGCGGTTGGGCTGAGGTCTGTTTCAGGTGAGGAGAGCCCATGACGGTGGTTGAAGACCCAGAGCCCGGCCCGCGAGGGAGCGCGCGGCTACCATCGGCGGATGACGTCCTAGTCGCCGCGATCGAACTCGTCCTCGCGGGAACGGGACTGCCGAAAGCAGCCGTAGCTCGCAAGGGGCAAGCGACCGGAACCGGGTTCCTGGCCACGCCGGTGGAAGGCGTGGCGCACCCGCGCGTTACGGTCACCTGGTACGAGGACGGCAAGGCGGTTGACGGCCCAGACGGGCCAGCGGAAGAACTCCGCGACTGCGACCGGGCGCTCCGCCGGGCCGGATTCCAGGTCGAGTACACGACAGCGAATACAGGCGGATATCTGCTCGCCTGGCAAGCGGCCGTTCTACGGCCCACCTTTCGCGAACCCTACGACGTACGACGTAGGTGAGCTGCCTTCCGCGCGTGGGCTTGATCGACGAACTTCTTACGAGTCCCGTAGCTACTGCCATAAACATCGGTACCGCATCCGCACTCGCACTTGCCCTGGTAAACGGGCTCGGTTACCCGGATTGTGATCGGCAAGCGTTCCGGCTTATCCAGGTCCGCCGCTCCCCGTTCCCACCCCCGCGAGACGGTAACGCGCTCTTTGCTGGCGGTTACCCGGAACCCGTGCTCTGCGAGCCAGGGACCACGCTCAGGGTCGCTCAGCCGCTCCCACAGCTCAAGGTAGGTGTCGTCGGTCTCGACCAGCTCCACGCGGTCCTCAATCAGTTCGGTGTTGGACACGCGCTCGTGTTCTGCCCGCAGCCGGGCCCGTTCGCGGTCCTCTTCATCCCATGGCAGTCGCTGCGCGCCCAGTTGCTGAAGATCGAAGTTGATGCGCTCAAGCTCAGCCTCGATCTTGGCCTCGTTCCCGTAGACGATCGCCTGCGCAATGACCGGCACGTCGAACGTGCTGGCCATGATCTCGTTGACCGCCTTGTCCACGAGTTCCACCCGGACCATGTTGCCGCAGGAGCTACGGTTCCTGCCGCGCCCCTGGCAGCGGTAGTAGTGGTAGGGGCGGCCCCGGCCCGTCGCCCGGTGCCGGTACATGGGGCTGCCCTCGCAGAATGGGCAGGACAACGCCTCGGAGAGCATGGCCCGCTCCCCCGGGTCGCTATGCCCCCGCTTGGCACGGGTAGCCAGGGCCTCGTTCGCGCGCTTCCAGGTGGCGGCATCGACCAGGGGCTCGCAGCGGTGGACGGTCCTCCCGTACCGCCAGCGCGGCGTCTCGGCCCAGGCGTTTCCGTAGCGGTACCGGATGGGCCTGCCGTCGCGGTCTTCTACCTCATCTGGGGGGACGGCCTCCCGCTCGCAGCGGTGCCCCATGTAGACCGGGTTCTTGATCAGGCCCCCGATGGAACTCGGCCCCCAGCTCCCCGCCACCGGCTTAACGCCCTCATCAGTCAGCCACTCCGCGATCGTCCACAGCGACCAGCCCTCGATGCAGTGCTGGCAGATCAGCGGGACGTACTTGCGCCCTTCATCGGTGGGAACCAGATAGCGGTCGTACTTCTCGCCCGCAGAGGTGAATCCGAACGGGGGACGCCCGATGAACTTGCCTGCATCCCTCAGCGCCCCGAGTTCCCTGGTTACCCGCTCGATGATCTCCTGGCGCTCCTCGTAGGCGCGCTCGGCAGCGACCCCCCACAGCGTCCCGTCCCGGTTGTCGGGCCAGTGGAGCCGCTCCTTGATCACATACAGCTTCTTGTGGTTCTCCTCGGCCCATTTCCGCAGCCAGGCCAGGTCGAAGTACTCGCGCGACAGCCGAGACACGTCGTAGGCGACGATCCCGTCGTACTGGACCAGCTTAACCGGGTCGGTGAGCCACGGCCCCAGCTCGGGGCGCTCCCACGGAGGGACGGCACCGGAGACGTTGCGGTCCCGGGTCACGTGCACGATCACGTGTCCTTCGTATCGGGCCCACTCGACGGACCCTACGTCCTGGGTCTGGATTCCGTTGATCAGCTCGTCGCCGCGTTCGCGGTCCTTCTTGTCCATGCGGCTCAGCCGGGCCGCGGCCAGCCACCGCTCGGGCTCCCCGTTAACCCTCATGTCCCTGGTGCTCCGTCCCGGCCGGGCGCTCCCGTGTCCTACCGGAAAGGGACGTTTGGCCGTCTGCCCGTTCATGTAATCATCCCCTAGCATACGACGCGAATATGTTCTTGGCACCCATCTAAGTACTAGACGCCTCGCAGTTTTACAACACCTTCCAGAGCACCGCTTCCGCGCTCGAGAAGATCTCCGGCGTGCTTGAGGAAGAGCCGTCGGTCGCCGAGCCCGGCTCCCCGGCTCCGCTGCCCGCGCCTGCTTCCGCCGGCGGCAGCGGGCGGCGGGTGCAGTTCTCCTGTGTGCGGTTCGGCTACCGCGCCGACGTCGTGCTGCCCGAGCTTGACCTGGACATTCCCGCCGGCCAGACCGTCGCCCTGGTCGGCGAGACGGGCGCGGGCAAGACCACGGTCGCCCGGCTGCTCGCGCGGTTCTACGACCCCGACGCGGGAGGGGTGCTGCTCGACGGCGTCGACCTGCGGACGCTGCCCGACGCCGCGCTGCGGCGCGAGGTGGTGCTGATCACGCAGGAGTCATTCCTCTTCGAAGGGACGGTCGCGGAGAACATCAGGCTCGGGCGGCCCGCGGCGACCGACGCGGAGGTCGAGGCGGCGGCGCGCGCGATCGGCGCCCACGTGTTCATCTCCGCCCTGCCCGACGGTTACGCGACCAAGGTCGGCAAGCGCGGCGGAAAGCTGTCGGCGGGCCAGCGGCAGCTGCTCTCGTTCTGCCGCGCGTTCATCGCGGCGCCGTCGGTGCTCGTCCTCGACGAGGCGACCGCGCTGCTCGACATCCCGTCGGAGCGGCTCGTCCAGTCCGCCCTGCGCACGGTGCTCGCGGGACGCACGGCGCTGATCATCGCGCACCGGCTGTCGACGGTGGCGATCGCCGACCGGGTGCTGGTGCTGCGCGCCGGGCGGGTGATCGAGGACGGCACCCCGGCGGAACTGATGGGCGGCGCCGGCGAGTACGCCGACCTGCACGCCCGCTGGGCCGCCAGCCTCGCCTGAGCACGGGACCTGGACGGCGGCGCGCCGGGGCTGATCGCGGTCGGCCCGCAGCGGGGCCCGTGCCGGCGCCCGTGCCGCCGCCCGCGACATGTGTCGGAAAAAAGGTAGTGTCGAGTAAAACGGCATGTCGTTAAATGAGCGTTCCGATTTTCTTGTACACTAGAACACATGAGCGGCAAGAACAGGGACACAGCAGCCGGCCCGGCTCAGGAATCCGAACCAGGAAGCGGGCGGCTGGTCGGCTACGCGCGCGTACCCGGCGACGAGGCGGACGCGCCGCAACGACGTCTTGAACTGCTCGGGGATGCCGGGTGCGCGCGGGTCTACACCGACGAGGCGGCGGGCAGGGACGCCGCGCGGCCGGGGCTGCGCGGCTGCCTGGAGTCCCTCAGGCCCGGTGACACGCTCGTGGTGGCCGGCCTTGACCAGCTCGGGCGGACGCAGCGCGAGCTGATCGCCACCGTCGCGGAGGTCAGGCGGCGGGGGGCCGGGCTGCGGTCGCTGCGCGAGGAACTTGACACCGCCAGCCCCGGCGGTGACGCGATCTTCCGGGTGTTCGACGGGCTCGCCGAGCTCGGCCGGGCCGCCATCTCGGCCGGGACAAGCGACGGCCTTGCCGCCGCCCGCGCCCGCGGTAAGCGGCTCGGGCGGCCGCCCGCGCTCACCCAGGAGCAGCTCCGCGAGGTACGGGAACTGCTGCTCCGGCCGGAGAACACCGTCGCTGGCATCGCCAGGCAGCTGGGCGTCAGCCGGTCCACCATCTACAAGTACCTGCCGGGCTTCATCGACACGGAGGCGCCTGGCCGGGCCGCCACCGCGCACCTCGCGCCCTACCAGGCACGTCCCGGCCGCCGCGTCCTCGTCATCGACGACCTCGCCGACCTCCGCGGCCCGACGGCCGGCACAGTCGAGCTGCCCCTGCGGCTGTTCTGGAGCATGCCCGATCACCGGTTCGACCTCGACGACCGCGATATGCGCCTGTGGTACTACCAGACGGTGTTGCGCGAGGCCAGCCGCGCGGAGGATCTCAGCACCTACCTCGATGCCGCCACCCTGGTCAGCTTGTGGCCCGACCTGTACCTCCCGAAGGGGGTCAGGCGGGCCTGGCAGGAGCGGCATCCGTCCCTGCACGCGGAAGTGAGTGCCTGATGCCTATCAACGAGCTCCACCGCCGGGTGGCGACCGTCGCCCTGCGGGTCGCCACCAGGTACGGTTTCGCCCTCGGCGGCGGCAACGCCCTGATCGCGCACGGTCTCATCACCCGGCCGACCCAGGACGTCGACCTGTTCACGAACGAGGAGACCGGGGTGGAGGCGGCGGCCGGCTCGGTCGAGACCGCACTGCGGGAAGCCGGCTTCGGCACGGACCGCGAGGACCAGAGCTCCGGGCTTTCCGACATCTTCGAAGGCATGGAAGAAGGCCTGGCCGAGTGGACCGTCACCGCGCGCGACGGGCAGCGGATGATGCTGCAGATGGCGTACTTCGACCGGACGGCGCAGCCGGTCACCATGGACGTCGGGCCCGTCCTCAGCCTTGAGGACGTGGTCGGCGGCAAGGTGTGCGCGCTCGCCGGCCGGGCCGAGCCCCGCGACTACATCGACACGGCCGCCTCGCTCGGGCGCTACAGCATCGACCAGGTGATCGGCCTCGCCCGCAAGCTCGATCCCGGCCTTGACGACCGCGATTTCGCCGACGCCGGCCGCCGGCTCGACCGGTGGGGCGACGCGATCTTCGCTGCGTTCGGCCTCAGCGACGAGGACATCGCCGCGCTGCGCTCCGCGTTCCGCGACTGGCCCCGCTAGCCGGCTTGGCGTAGCCGGCCGCACCCGTACCGGCCTGGTGACTTAGAGTAGTGCGATGAACCGCGGGGGGCACCAGGTAATCGAGTTGCGGCTCAACCGGGTCGACGAGATGTTCGTCTTGGCCCAGACCGACCTGTTCTCCGAGTACCGCAACT
>Ga0307478_10003596_pt1 | contig 11436 bp, 10 predicted proteins | sample atmos_gasesECM4C_2_FD_203713 | JGI IMG/M metagenome (GOLD analysis project Ga0307478, IMG submission 203713) | Hardwood forest soil microbial communities from Morgan-Monroe State Forest, Indiana, United States - atmos_gasesECM4C_05 | ecosystem: Environmental > Terrestrial > Soil > Temperate...
CACCACCCCCGAACTAGAATGAATAGTGAAACCGCGAACGTGCGTCTCGTAGATGACCGTATCAGAGGCGGAATGCTTTGGAGGAGAATCCATCTCCCAGTCGAAATGGTCGCGGGTATAGATGCATTTCGGTGTGGTGCCGGCGTTATCAACAGTCGAGAAGCTTAAGTCAGTTAGTTTGCTGGAGGAATCGTAGCCGCGAGCGGCTAGGAAATCCCAATTCTCGACTCCGGCGATTGCTCTCGCATACGGATCCAGAAGCAGTTTATGTGGGTTGAAGCGATGGCCTTCTTCGGGCAGATATGGCCCCTCGAGGCGATAACCGTATAGTTGACCTGCGGGAATGCCTCGCAGCCACACATGCCAGATGTCGCCGGTCCGATGACGCACCGGATCTAAATCAATGATCCTGGTCGGAGAAGAATCGTCAGGATGTTGGTAGAGCTCCAAGCGAACCCGGGTCGCGTTACGGCTGAACAAAACGAAATTGACTCCGTCTCCCAGTTGATGTGTACCCCCAATCGGAAGTGGATTTCCTGCCTGAATTTCGCTTTCCTCAGGCGATGCTACGAAGTCTTTCGCCGGGTTCTGCTCTGTCGGCAATTCTGTCACTGACATAATTCTTCCAGCCTCACGCCTCAGCTCCCATAATCCTCGTTCCGCGGATCGTCGTGCCGGTTGACGTATTGCACAGCAAGCGGCCGATTTGCTCAGAATAGTTTGTTGTCATCGTGCCCGTCCAGCCTGCGCACGATTTGGACGAATCGCTCCAATGATCAACGTCATTGCCACGACGGCGGCAACCCCGCTGCTCCTCAGAACGCATGATTCGAGTCCTCCCGTTTCTCTCAAAGATCCAGAATGACACCCGCGTTTGGCTGGGAACAGCATACGAGCACGTTCCCGGGAGCGGGCCTCTCCAGCGGGTCGGGGTTATAAATAACCGATCCGCCAATCAAACCAGTCATGCAGGTATGACATACTCCAGTCCGGCACGACCACCTGACCGGAACGTCGCAGGCTTCCGCCAGTTCCAGCAAGCTCGCGAATTTCGGATCCCAAGCAGCGGTAATCCCGCTACGCGCGAATGAGACTGAGGGACCAGTTCCGGGCGGCCCTTGTGGCGGGTGAGGAGTGTGATCAACCCGCGCCATACCAGGGGTAATAGCCTCAAGAGAACCGAAGATTTCCGTGTGCACATTCCCGGCGAGCACACCCCAGGTTCGCAGCCCGTCGCGCATGTTCTGCAAGAATGAAGAGGGGCCACACAGATAGAAGTCACTACCCGGTGACACGCCAATTCTCTCCAGCAAAGCTGTGTCAATGTGTCCGGGGGCATCGAAGTCTGCCCCGACTCGATCGATTGCAGTGGGCCTGCTGTACACGATGTATCCTCGCCCGTGAGAGAGCTGTTTCAGTAATGAACGCGATTCTTCTGCAAATGGATGGTCGACACGATTGCGCGCTCCATAGATCCACCAGATTTCTCGTTGCGATCTTTCAGCAGCGAGTCTGTGCAGCATCGACATCACTGGCGTTGCGCCCACTCCAGCGCTCAGCAGAACCACAGGACTCTGGCTGGGACGCAGAGTAAAGCTTCCGCGCGGCGCACTAACATCCAATACATCGCCTTCTTGCGTACGGTTGCACAGAAATGAACTTCCAATCCCATTCAATTCATTTTTGACGCTGATGCGGAAATGGTCGGCTACCGGCAGATCAGACAGCGAATAGCTGCGGAGAACCGGCGGTTTGACCGGGTCGAGATGCAAGCGCAAAACAACAAATTGACCCGCCTGGAAGAGAGGAAGAGGCTGCCCATCGATTGGCGACAGAATGAAGGAACTTACGCTATCGCTTTCCTTGTGGATCCGCGCAACTCGCATTTTTCGAAATCCGGGCCACGCCGAAGCCTGCTCCTCATTCGCGAGTCCCGGATTCCCCGCCCTAGTTTTGGAGCTCAAGTCTTGTTGCAGCATTGCCTGGAACGAACTCTGCCAACCCTTGCTAAGCGCAGGAATCCGCAGCGCGCGTTCCAGTTGTTCGCGAGAATGTCCCGGCAAATATAAGAGGGCATCGATCTCGGCCACGGTGATTCGCTCTGGACCGTCAGCAATTTTTGCGATGTCATCGCCGGCACCAACTTCTCCCTCCTGCAATACGTGAAAGTAGAATCCTGGTCTGTGATGTGCGACGAGCAGGGCTGCCATCCGAGGCTCGTTCATGCGGATGCCCACGCGGTAGCAGGTTACGCGTGGCTGCGTTACTTCAAATTCAGCACCACCAATGCGGTAGCGATCGCCAATGCACACCTCGTTATCAGGAAGTCCCTCAATAGTGAAGTTTTCGCCGAACTGACCGAAAGTAAAATCGCTGCGGCCCAAAAAGCGCTCCCAGTAATGGTAAGAATCCATCTGGTAGACGAATACGGCGCGGTGCTCCCCGCCGTGACCGGCGAGATCGGCTTGCGCATCACCATCGATATCGAGCGTGCGCACCATTCGCCGTCCCGTAACCGGAGATTTCCAGACTGCGGTTCGGACAGTTTTGCCGTTCCATGTCACGTCGCGTGGAAGGCCGACATTTACTGAAAGCAATCGGGGCATGCGTACCTCGTCGGAGTTCGCCGTCTGGCTAGAGCCCTTTTATTTTGGTGCATTGGAGCAGTCTCTGCTTGCCAAGTTTCAAAAGGCGCAATCGAATTGCGTCAGTGAGCCAAACAACGCGTTCGATCTCACGCCAGACTATGGTTGGTGCGGTCCTAGCCTGGTCCGCGGCCCACATAGAAAACCGTGTCGAAGTCTTCCGCTTTTTGGTCGGCAAGCTTGACCGTCTGAGAGAGCGCCTTTTGCGCTGTTGGGTCCTGCTTGAATCTCATCATCGCAGGGGTCTGATTTTCCGGCAAATCGCTCTTCGGATCGAGGGGCGGTTGCCCACCTTTTGGTGAGGCGAGGGTCGGCTGTACGCCGGCGTCCCTGAAAACAAAATAAGGGGCTGCGAACTCTTCGAGCCAAAAACCTGTCTTGTGGCCGGTGTTGCCGAGTACGTCGTGCGATGTCAGGACCATCAATATTTTCATGTTGCTTCTCCCTGTTCTCCTGTTCGTGCTACCGGCTAAATCGCGCCTTAACTCATCTGACCAGACGTCTGGGAGGCGAGCAATTGGACGATGGTATCGTCGATACTTTGGTATCGGTCTACTGCTCACCAGCTAGTGGCAAATTCCATACTCAGCACGCTATTGGCTCGAAACAACGATGGCTGATTCTCTGACAGGCGAGCCACACTGCTGACTTCTCGATGATTTTTCCACCGCAACAATCGTTCCGGCCCGAGCTTGCGCACTATTTGACGGCCTACCGCAACAACTTGTCAGCACTTGTCAAACTTCATCATTTGAGAGAGCAGATTGCCGCACGATTTCCAAATTCGAAGATACGGTTGCAGGGATCCTTACCAGCGCAAATGAGAGGTTCTCTGGTAGAATTTCTTCAACGGTGCGGCGTTATCACTCAACTGTGCACAGCGAAGCATGACTTCGGTGCATCCACTTGGCCATGAATGGGGTGACCGCCCATGTCGCACCTCACACCAATTGTCTTCGTTGTCGACGACGACGTTTCCGTGCGCGAGTCGCTGGAATTGTTGGTCCGCTGCGAAGGCTGGCAGCCGGAGACTTTCGCGTCCGCTCAAGAATTCCTCGACCACCCACGAGTTCATATTCCCAACTGCCTCGTACTTGACGTTTCTCTTCCAGGTCTTACTGGTCTAGACCTCCAAAGGCTTGTCGCCGGCGAACGGACGGATACGCCGATCATCTTCATCACGGGCCACGGCGATGTGCCCATGACGGTCCAAGCAATGAAGGCGGGGGCTGTCGAATTCTTTACGAAACCCTTCCATGATGACGTACTGTTGACCGCCATCCGGGCAGCCCTCGAACGTAGCCGAGTTGTTCTTAGCCTGGAGGAGGAGATGCGGGTACTCCGGGACCGCTACGCGTCACTCTCGCAGCGAGAGCATCAGGTTATGTCGTTGGTGGTCTCTGGCTTGTTGAATAAACAAGTCGCTGGGGAGCTCGGTATCAGCGAGATCACGGTGAAGGCACACCGAGGCAAGGTGATGCAGAAGATGAAGGCCGACTCTCTTGCCGACTTGGTGAAAATGGCCGCGAGACTCCGCCTCGCACCCTTAGCGATTACGGCGGCATAACGGCCACATTCATCGTAGTTATTCGTGGAGACGCGGAATTCGCAGACGTCGTCCTCCGAGTGTTTTGGCGGAGTAGTTGGCGGGGTCGTGAAACCGGGCGGACAAAGTGAACAGGCTGGTGAGCCACGCCAGCATACAAACCTGCGGTGCGGCCGCCCCTATCGGAGGAGAACGCGATGAAGAAGAGAGGCTGCCGCCAAGGGCGCTCTGACGCGCGAACGCCGAGTGAAGAACTAAGAATCCGCTGGTCAGAGAGTCGGCCGACAAGTGAAATCTCAACCAACTCTTGCTGCGCTCGTCTGAGTTTTGTCAGTGACTGTTTGCGCACCGTACAAGTGGCCTTGTGCAGCACTCGGTCTAACCCCCTATCGGTATCCCCCGAGTAGTCGGCAAAGCGGACACTGAAAGCTCGTCAGTCTGGTGGCCAATTCCGATTTTGTCGTTCACGGCACCTTGAATCCGTTGTTTGCAATCGAGATATCGTCCCGTTGTCTGAATCGAAACGTGACCGAGCAGAAATTGGATTTGCTCCAGTTCCCCTCGGGCCGCGTAGCAAAGCCGTGCACAGGTTCTGCCAAGATCGTGCGGCGATAACTCGTCGATTGCAGCCTTCGTGGCGTACTCCCGAACCAGGTGCCAGACCGCCTTTTCTGTTAGCTTCTCTCCAGATTTTTCCCACCTTGTGCACCCGACGAAACAACTTCCCCGATGTAATGTTCGCTGCCCGGATCCACTGGTCGATGACATTCTTTACCCATCCTGGCATCGGGATCGCGCGGGTGTGGCCTGCCTTTCCTTTCATGTCGACAATGGCCCAGTGTTCTTCCCGCCGTTGAATGTGGCCGAAATTTAGCTCAACGGCCTCATGCCGCCGTAGACCACAGGCAAGTAAGACGGCCAGAAGTGCTCGATCACGTTTTTCCTTCAACAAGTGACTGGTCTCTATTCCCGGTCTGCGAGAATTACCCGTTGGACGCGACTTCCTTGATTCTCTGCGCCAGGTTGGAGGCCGAGATCCGGCGATCCGTGGACCCTGATCGGGTAGAACGCAGGACAGCCTCCCGAACTGTCTTTGCTCGGAATCGTAGCGGTGTTGATACTGGCTCCCCCAAAAGCTATAAAGCGTTCGACCACCGCAATCTTTTTGCCGAGTTTGGCGGCTTGAATGGCGCAGTGATGTCCGGCAGCGCTGGAGCCGATCACCACCGTGTCGTAATGCTTTGCCGAATTATTCGTTCCGTTCATCGAACCTCTTCTCCTGTAGGAGTTGGCACAAACGAGAAGCAATGAGATGCCCGGGCAGAATGTCTTCGATGCCGCATTCAAGCGCGTCCCACCAAAGTTCCGCCGTGATGGCAGAAGTCACAAGTACCATTGGAGTGGAGATCTCAGGACACCTGACCCATTCGACGAGGTCTCTCCAATTGCCGTCCGGCAGGGCAAGTTGCGTGACAATCACCGTCTTCTCGGGCGTCGAGTTGAGCAAATCAACTGCCGCCCTGATGCTCGGTGCCCACTGCATCTCAAGGCCGTACGCTTCGATGTCCTGCGCGATCGTGGCTTCGGGGCTCGTGGGGGACACAAAAATCACTGTTCCCGCTCGTTTGAGGGTCTGCATCGGATCTCTCTAATAGCTACCTGATTCCAGGTTATGCCCGCTGGCCTTCGATTGGCCGTAAGCCGTCGTAAGCTCGCCGTAACATTGCGAAGCTTTGTGGAGCATAATGAATGGGGAAAAGAAGCGAGTGCCAACGCCGCCATTATCATCCGGAAAATCTCTCGCCCACTTTGCAGCCGACCCCGTGCCGGCGACGGCGGTTCGCGAGCAATTGGCGCGCGTGGTGAATAGCCCTGGTTTCGTTTCGTCAGTCCGGCTGTGCCGGTTTCTGACGCACATCGTGAATCGGACAATCGATGGAGATATCGATAGCCTCAAGGAGTTCTCGATTGCAATGGAGGTGTTCGACCGCACCTCGGAATACGATCCGAACATCGACGCAATTGTTCGGGTCGAGGCTCGTCGTCTCAGAGCGAAGTTGAAGGCCTATTACGAGCAAGGGGAGGGTACGGTTGACCCGGTTCTGATTGGATTGCGGCCTGGCAGTTATGTCCCGGTCTTCCGATGGCTTGATGCCCAGCCAGCAAAGCATCGCGAAGAGATTGGCGCAGTTCCGCCACCGGGCCGTATATGCGTTGCCGTGTTGCCGTTCGTGAACATGAGTCCGGAGCCGGAGCAGGACTATTTTTGCGACGGGATCAGTGAAGAGATCACTAACTCGCTTACGCGGGTATCCGGTTTGAACGTGATTGCGCGGACATCGGCCTTTCACTTCAAGGGTGCCAACATCGATATCCGGGAAGTAGGGCAGCGTCTCGGCGCGAATCTTGTCATCGAAGGAAGCGTGAGGAAGGCCGGCGAACAGCTGAGGATCACTGCCCAGGCGATTCAGACCGAATCGGGTCATCACGTCTGGTCGGAGACGTTCCGTCGCGAGCTGCAGGACGTGTTTGCGATCCAGGAAGAGATCGCACAATCTGTTGCGGACTTACTCCGGCTTCACATGCCGGAAGTACAAGGGGCAGTGCGGCATTCCCCTCCTGATCTTGAGGCATATACAAGGTACCTGCGAGCTCGATTTCTGATTCACCAGCAGTCGCCTGAAACGCTGCACGCCGCCCTGGAGCAGCTACGAAGGCTCACCGAGACTTATCCCGACTACGCTCTTGCTCACAGTGGCATGGCTGCGGCGGGCGGCCTTCTTGCCCAGTTCGGGATGGTCTCCGGCCGTGATGTGTATCCAGAAGTCAAGGCAAACGCGGAGCGCGGTTATGCGCTCGATCCTGAATCCGGTGACACATGCACGGTGCTGGGCGCACTTCGTGCCTGGTTCGAGCATCGTTGGGATGAAGCGGACAGGATGTTTGACCGCGCGCTAAAACTACGACCCAGTCACGCGCCGGCTCACATGTTTCGTGCTATGGCTTTGTTGTGCCAGGGGGACATCAACGCGGCAGAGTCAGGACTTTGCCGCTCGACTGAACTGGACCCACTCTCGGCCAGCGACTGCGCGCGGATGGCTTATCTTCACTACGTAAAAGGAGACTATTCATCAGCTGCAGAGCACCTCCGACAGTCTTTCGAACTGGATCGAGACTATCCTGAAGCGCGATTGTATGAAGGACTCCTGCACTTCCAGCAGCAGCGTTACGACGCGGTGATAGAGTGTCTGTCGCCGTCTGCCTCACCATTGGATATCGGTCTGCTTGCCGCAGGATATGCCCAGGAAGGCAGTTTATCGCGAGCCGAAGAATGTATCGAGCGACTGCATCAACTCGCGGGGCGGCAATACGTTACTCCCCTGGCAGAAGGTTTCGCTGCAGTCGGGATGGGAGATTTCGATCTGGCACTGCAGTGCCTGGATGAAGCGATCAATCACAAAACAAACTTCGTGAATCTCCTGGCAATCGAGCCGTTTTTTCATCCTCTTCAAGCTGACCGCAGGTTTGCCAAACTCCTGAAAAAGCTAAACTTGTCGCACTGACAGATGCTGCAAGCAGTGCCGTTAGCTTACTTAGAGCTTACGTACGGCTTACGAGGCATTACTCCCCCCGCCTCCGCGTTCGAGGCACCATTGCGTCATGAAACGACGCACTCGAACAACCTGCTTGGCCTTCACCCTCGGGACGCTGGCGTTGCTGGCGGGAGGTCAGGAACTCGCACCACTCTCCCCCCCGCCCACGGTTGAACAGGCGTCGGGACAACAGTCAAACCTCCCTGAACTGACTCTCGAAGAGGCGGTTGAACAAGCCATTGCGAACAACAGCAGTCTGAAGACCGCCAGCCTCGATACACTCCGGGCCGCTGACGATCTGGCTGCGAATAAGACAAGACGTTTTGCGAATGCGCAGGTCGCTGCGCTCGGCGCCCAACTGGTTACGAAGCCATCTGTTACTTATCCGGCAGGCGCGCTTGGGGTATACAGCGCAACCGGGCCGATTCCGGCGACGAATCAGAAGGTCGAGATTCCGCGAAAACCCGTAGGCATAGTGAATGTCCTGGTTGCCCAGCCACTTTCGACGCAGTACCAGCTGCATTTGCAATTGAAGGCTCTTACGCTGGGGCTGGAAGGTACGCGCCAGGATGAGGTGAAAACACGTCTGGAGGTGGTCGACCAGGTTCGACGTGCTTACTACGCGGTTGTCGAGGCACAGAGCGCTCTGGATAGCCTTCAGGCGTCACTCCCTTATTACCGGGAATCGCATCGTCTGGCATTCGTGAACCGTGGCAAAGAGACGATTCTCGAATCGGATCTGCTGAACGCCGATGCGCAGCTTTTGAAGATACAGAATGCCATCAGCGATGCGAGCGACGCGGTCGCGTCGGCGAGCGAAAAATTGAACGATCAGATGGGCCGGGACGTACACACGCAGTTCCGGGTTGCGGCGATCGGCGACGCAGATACCGATCTCGCCACACCCGAAGCTATGGAAGTCCGCGCTCTTCAAAACCGGCCAGATGTGAAGAAGGCGAAGCTTCAGGTGCAGCAAGCCAACTACGAGGCGCGGGCGAAGAAGGCGGAATATATTCCCGACGTGAGTCTGGCATTCAGTTACTACACAACAGCGAATTTCGAGAACGTTTTTCCAAGCAACGTCGGGACAGTGGGTATGTCGGTCCGGTGGGAACCGTGGGACTGGGGACGCAGGCACCATGAATGCGGGGAAAAACGAGCGCAGGAAGAACAGGCCAAGGTTGGAGTCAGCGCTACGGAACGCGCTGCTCTTCTGGAGGTGAGAAATGCCTGCAGGCAATTGGGAAACACCCGCCGCCAACTAGCCCTGAGCGATGCAAGCGAACGTGCGGCCCGCCAGAAGCTCAAAGAGTTGCAGGAGAAGGTGAAGCGCGAGGCGGCGTTAAGCAGAGATTTGTATCAAGCACAGTCGGATCTTGCTTCCGCCGACAGCCAGCAGCAACAAGCCCTCTCCGCTTTCTGGAAGGCCAGGGCAGATCTAAAAAAAGCGATTGGAGAAGAATGATGCGTATCTCAATTGGAATTCTAAGTCTTGCCGCGCTTTCAGTTCTCGCCGGCTGCGCAAAGACGCAGAAGGCGGGTCCAGAGCCGGTTCCCGTTGTGACGGAGATCGTGGCTACGCAGCACGTCCAGCCCGTTTGGACATACTCCGGCGAGATCCGTCCGGACACTGAGGTTCAACTGGCCTTCAAGGAACCCGGTTATATCGCCACTCTGTATCGCGTGAAGGGCGTCGATGGTCGGATGCGTGATGTGCAGGTAGGCGACGAAATATCTGCCGGTGCCACACTGGCCCGACTGCGCAGCTCCGATTATGAAGCCTCGCTGAACTCCGCGGTCGGCCAGCAGCGCTCAGCGCAGGGTACGCTTGATGCTTCGCAAGCGGAACTCAACCGAGCAAAGGCCGAGCAGGCAAAGGCGGATATTGATTTTGAGCGTGCCCAAGCGCTCTATGCCGCCAAAGCAATGACCCGCCCGGATTACGATGCGGCGGTGGATCAGCACACCTCGGCGACCGCCAGTGCGGAAGCCGCGGTGCGTCAGATCGAGGCGCGCCGCGGGCAGTTGAGCGCTGCGTCGGCGCAAGCTGTCTCCGCGCGGATCAATCTTGGCGATACGAGCCTGAATGCTCCCATGCCGGGAGTCATCGTCGAAAAGAGCGTGGAACCCGGCAGCCTTGTTGCTGCAGGGACAAAGGCATTCACCCTCGACGACACGCGTGTCGTGAAGGTGAACTTCGGAGTTCCCGACGGCATGCTGGCACACCTCAAGCTAGGAGCACCTGTCCCCGTGCAACTTGATGCCTTGCAAGGGCGAACCTTCACAGGGCAAATCACTGGAATCTCCGCCTCCGCCAATCGTGAGTCACGGGTTTTCAACATAGAGGTTACTCTGCCGAACCGAGATCGATCGCTCAAGGTGGGCATGATCGCCCGGATCCGTATAGAGCAAGCAAATGCGCAAACTGTGCCTGTAGTACCACTGACTGCCTTGATGACCGCGGAATCCGGTTCGAATAATTATTCGGTCTTCACTGTATCGGAGCGCGATGGAAAACAGTTTGCGCAATTGAAGAGTGTGAGGATTGGTGAAACCTTCGGCAAGTCGATCGTCATCGACGAAGGCCTTACGCCCGGCGAACGAATCGTTGTCAACCGTACTAACCAGCTAAGCGACGGAAGCCTGATCCGGATGGTCAACTAGGAGACGCAGCAATGACAAACGCACAGAACGAACGGTCCACGGACAAAAAGCAGAATCTCGCCCGCTTCTTCCTCCAGCAGAAGCACGTCGCCTGGGTGTCTCTCGCGGTTGCGATCCTCTGGGGAATCTACGGGCTATTGAAAATGCCTCAACGTAAAGACCCGGACATTCCGGTACGCCAAGCGATGATTATCGTGCCTTGGCAGGGAACATCGGCGGAACAGGTCGAGCAACTGGTGACCAGGAAGATCGAGCAGGCTATTGCTCTGAATCAATGGGTGACGGAGATCAAGAGCGCCTCCAGAACCGGCTCGGCGATGGTTCAATTCGAGCTGGCAGAAAAGGGAAAGTACGACAGGGACAAGGAACTGGACGACGTCAAGATCAGGCTGGACGCTATCCACGACCTTCCCCAGGGAACGGGACCCATTCTGTACATCAAGGACTTCGGGGATACGTCCGCATTGATGCTCACAGTAGCGAGTCCGCCGGCCGATCCAGTACAGGTCGCCTGGATAAGCAAACTAGTTGAGACACAGGTCCGGCAGGTTCGGAGTGGTTTGGATAGTCGTACTCAGCCGCGGCATTCCATTGTTGTAGTTTTTCCGAAGTCTATCGACAGCGACGACGTCGAGCGCAAATTGTCTTGGGTGACCCGAGACATGGCAACCCAACATCTATGTTCCGATATGCGAGTGTTTTCGGGGGCGGGGTTCACAGGGGTGGACCTGGCGACGAACCTCAGCACTCCTGATCTGCAGTCGGCCTTGAGGAAGTTCGCAAATCAGAACCTGCAAACCGACGAGCTTCATCCAGATGCATGGGAACCTGCGATCATCGACGAACCGGCAAACACCACCGCGGCGCTTCAGGCCGTGGCCGGTGACAAGTACACTTATCGCGACCTGGACGACTTTACCGATACCCTTCAGCGAAGCCTCAAAACGCTGTCGATCGTGGCGAAGGCAGAACGTTCCGGGGTACTGGA
>Ga0307478_10003597_pt1 | contig 11432 bp, 11 predicted proteins | sample atmos_gasesECM4C_2_FD_203713 | JGI IMG/M metagenome (GOLD analysis project Ga0307478, IMG submission 203713) | Hardwood forest soil microbial communities from Morgan-Monroe State Forest, Indiana, United States - atmos_gasesECM4C_05 | ecosystem: Environmental > Terrestrial > Soil > Temperate...
GCCGCGTCGGCCAACCCGAGGACATCGCGCGCGTGGCCGTATTTCTTGCCTCGGATGATGCTGGGTGGCTGACGGGAGAAACCATCTTCGCGAATGGCGGCCACAAGTAAAACGACTTCAGGAGAACAACACCATGAGCGCTTACCTGGTAGCAGAGCCCTGATCGGGGCTGTCACAGTCAAACAAAAAACAAAGAAAGGAAAGCCATGATTGACCATATTTATCTCCCCGTCTCTGACCTGGAACGGTCGAGCGAATTTTACAAGAAGATGCTTGAGCCGCTTGGCATCGACATGCCTTACAAGTTCGGTCAACCTCCCATCTTCGGTTTTGCCATCAATAACGAACCGGGTTTCTGGCTGAAGAAGGGCGAAATCGCCAAAGAGCTTTACGTCGCATTCACCGCCAAGAGCGCGGACGCTGTCGGGGCCAGCTACAAGGCGGCGATAGACGCGGGAGCTACTTCAAACAAGGAACCAACCCTGCGGCCCGAATGGCGTGCCGACTACTTCGCGGCCAACATCGGCGACCCGGATGGATACAACATCGAGATTGCCTACAAGCCTTGGCTCTACAAATAAAAGGTACGAGCCATCTACCCATCTGAGGCCAGCCATGACTAAGCACCTCGCGCTCTCCCCGAGCGAAGCGGCCGACCGTCTCGCTATTCGAGAGCTCATCGAAGCATACGCGCACTGCGCCGACCGTCGTGATGCGAAAGGTCAAATGGCTCTCTTTACCACTGACACACACTTCGTGGTCTACATGAATGCCAAAGATCCAACGCCGTCACAGGAACTGCACTCGCGCGAGGCACTCGCTCCGGTTTTCGCAGAGTTAAACAAGTATGACGCCACTACGCACTTTGTCGGACAGAGCACGATCTTCGCATTGACGCCTGATCGAGCCACCGGTGAAGCCTACTGCCTGGCACATCACGTCACAGTGGATGGTGATAAGCGACGATTAATGGTCGCCTCGCTCCGCTACGATGACACGTTTGCGAAAAAGGACGGCTGGTGGCTGTTTGCGGAGCGCAAGCTCTACGTTGACTGGCTGGAGGACCGCGCCTTGTCGTGACGGCAAAGCGCCTAGTCATCATTGGTGCGACCGGAATGGTCGGCGGATACGCCCTTCGCTCTGCGCTCGAGGCCTCTGCCGTCGGAGCAGTGACGGTCATCGGACGCAGGAAGCTCAGTATCTCGCACCCCAAATTGAAAGAGGTGCTTCATCCGGATTTCGCGGACTGCTCTGCACTCGCGGCGCCGCTTACGAATCAGGACGCGGCGGTATTCTGCTTGGGCACGTATACAGGAGTGGTACCGGATGCTGAGCTTCGCAAGATCACAGTTGACTACACGATCGAGTTCGCGCGCGCTCTCCGGAAAAGCAGTCCTAACGCCGCATTCTCATTCTTGAGCGGGAGTGGCGCAGATCCCACCGGAAAAAGTCGGATGGCTTTCGCACGCTACAAGGGAGAGGCCGAAAAAGCGCTCCTCGCGGCGGGGTTCCCGTGCATTTATATCTTCCGGCCGGCATACATCTATCCCGTCGAACCTCGGAGGGAGCCGACCTTCGGCTACCGCCTATTGCGCGGAATTTACCCGGTGTTTCGGTTGCTGTTTCCAAATCAGGTGATTAGGGCTGACGACTTGGCCAAGGCCATGGTGGATGTCGCGATCCGAGAAAGAGAGGACCGTCAAAGTCCAATATTCGAGAATCGTGACATCCTCGCGTGGTCAGGTTACCGCAAATAAGTTTGTCTCAGCTGATTGCATCGTTGACCTTCTAGAGAATTCGGCACGTCCGTAATGCTGCTCTTCCCCGACGGCCGCGAGATATCTCAGATGGCGTCATTCCACACCGATACCTTATTGGCATCGCTTCAATAGGAAAAATGTTTTGGACGCATCTGCCTAAATTTGGCACACGGTATGGTAAGTCGCGGACCATAAACCCGGCCACGGGGGCATCCCGATTTGTAGGGGAACGAGGCTAAAGTCGGCGGCGTAACCAGCCAGATGAAACCGATACCTGGAACATTGCAGGAGGGAGGCGCTGGATTTCAGACAACGCGCTGGACTTTGGTTCTGCGCGCTCGACAAACTCAGTCAGAGATATCAGCGCAAAAAGCGCTTTCGAAATTGTGCGAAGCCTACTGGCCGCCGCTTTACGCATTCTTGCGCCATCGCGGACACGCGTCACCTGAAGCGCAGGACTTGGTGCAAGGTTTTCTTGCTCATCTCCTCGAACAAAATACGTTGAGTCGGGCCGATCAGGAGAAGGGCCGTCTTCGGACGTTCTTGTTAGGCTCACTGCAGAATTTTTTATTCAACGAATACGATCGTGCTCACGCTCTAAAACGCGGCGGCGGTAAGCAGATCTTGTCGATCGACGAGCATCTGCTCGAAGCCGAAGCAGCAATGATGGACACTGCTCATCTCAGCGATTCGCACGGATATGATCTGGCCTGGGCTTCGAACATCGTAATACGCGCCTGGCAAAATTTGGAAAGTGCGTTTGAAGCGGAGGGCAAAAAAGAATGGCTCGAAGTCCTAAGGCCGTTTGTCGCCGGCGGTGGACGGATGCCGCTTAGCCAGGAACAAGCGGCGCAGGAACTCGGAGTTCCGATCGCAACGCTGCGGACCTGGCTTTCGCGTCTCCGCCGGCGTTACCGCGAAGCATTGAGGACTGAAGTAGCCAGCACCGTTTCCGATCCGGCCGATGTCGATCAGGAACTTCATTATCTCTACCAGATTCTCACCGGATGAGCGTTGCACCCAAGATTATTAATCGCGAAATCCACGATAGCGACGCATCGACGCGCAACTGCGGTATCGACGCGCGGTACGATTCGGAATTAAATGAGTCGCTCGCATTCAGGGGTATGGAATCCGGAACAACTGTCGGAACGGTTGGAACATGTTCGATCTGCGGACGACCGCTCACGCAAGTCGGTCCCAAAGGCGAATGCCTTCGTTGTCTCGTCGATCTCGGTTTTCTGAGCGACAGTCGAGAACCGGGACAATCCGAAGCGCCGCGGCGATTAACGCCAGGACCACTGAAATACGATCATTTTGAAGTGGAAATCGGCACAGATGGCTTTCCGATCGAGCTCGGCGCGGGAGCAATTGCGATCACGTATCGCGCGCGCGACACGGTTTTGAATTCCATCGTCGCGCTGAAAGTGATTGATCGAAAAATGGCGCAGAGTCCCGGTGCACGATCGCGTTTTTTACGAGAAGCGCGGGCGGCGGCGCAAATTCATCACCCGAATGTCGCGCGGGTCAGTCATTACGGGGAACAAGACGGTGAGTGTTTCTACGTCATGGAGTTGGTCGAGGGTGAAACACTTGAAGCGAAGGTGCGACGAGAAGGTCCAATGCCAATTTCGCTGGCGCTCGAAATAGTTGAGCAGACTGCACGCGCGCTCGCAGCCGCAGAAAAGTGCGGGGTTGTGCACCGCGACATCAAGCCTTCGAATATCATGCTCGAATCCGACCCAAGCGGCGCGCTCATTGTTAAAGTGATTGATTATGGCGTCGCGAAAGTCCTGGCGCCTGACGCGCAAGTTGGCGAATTCCAAACGCAAACCGGTTTCGTCGGCACTCCTGCGTTTGCGAGCCCCGAGCAGTTTGCTGCCGGACAAGCTCCGATCGACACACGTTCCGACATTTACTCGTTAGGCGTGACCTTTTGGTATCTGCTTTCTGGTCGAGTCCCTTTTATTGGCCGCACACTGGAAGAGGTTCGTGCGCTTCAAACAGAGCATCTGCCGATTGAACAACTGAAGGGGCTTCATGTCCCGGCACCGTGCGTCGCACTGCTTAAGTCGATGCTTGCGCCGAATCCAGGACACCGGCCACAGTCAGCGCGCGAATTACTTTCCGCAGTCCATCGCTGCTACCTGAAATTCAGCAGCGAAGCGCGCTCGCGTCACAAAAGATCCGCGCGACTTGCAGCGGCGGCAGCAGCAATGGTTGCAGTGATCGCCTTTGCAACGTGGTTGTATCAACGCACTCAATCTTTAGCCTTGGCCGAACGCTCGATTGCAGTTTTGCCATTCGAGAATCTCAGTGCGAATGGCGAGGATACCTATTTCGCCCTTGGAATGCAGGACGAGATAACGGGTGATCTGGCAAAGCTTGCCGGAATTAAAGTGATCGGGAGTCAGAGCACGCGTTCGTACCCGCCGGGTAAGGAGCGCAACCTTCACGCAATCGGTCGGGATCTCGGCGTGCGGCATCTGCTCGAGGGAACCGTGTCGCGCGACCATGATCAAATGCGCGTTGCGCTCCATTTTGTCGATCTTCGCGACAGCGGCCGCTCTTGGACCGAAACATATGAACGTCCGATTAAAGATGTCTTCGCCCTCCAAAGCGAAATCACGCGGGCTATCGCCGCGCGCCTAGAGGCCCGTCTCCTGCCTGACGAGACCATTGCGCTGAACAAACCGCCAACGGCCGATTTGCACGCCTATGATCTTTACCTTCGCGCTCAGGCTATCAGTCTGCTGGTAAAAGACACCGTCGAGTACGCGTCAATGCTGGAACAAAAGATTTCTCTTCTGAATGAGGCGGTAAACCGCGATCCAAGATTCGTGCTCGCTTACTGTGCGCTGGCAACAGCTTACGACACTCTCTACCAAACCATTAACATTACGCCGGTGGAAAAGCGAAACGTCGATTACCGTGCGTTGGCTGAAGCCACCCTGGAGAAAGCGCGACGCGTGGCACCTGACTTCGGTCCAGTGCACCTCGCTTTGGCCGACCATTTCGTCCTGGCCCACAATGATATCGAGCAAGGCCGTCTGGAAATAGATCTTGCGCGTCAAACGATGCCAAACAGCGCCGCCCTCGAGACGAGCGCCGGGTCGATCGCGCGCCGTCAAGGTCGTTGGGATGATGCTGTGCGCGCCCTCGAGAGAGCCGTTGCGCTCGAACCACGGGCCCCGGAGAATCTTTTTACACTCGCGAATACGTATCGTCTAATGCGCCAATACGATCGCTTCGACAGTGTGATGGCGAGGTTGCTCGGAGTATTGCCGCCAGATCGCTCGGCGACCTACCGAGTCTTTCGCACTTTTGGTCCGCTGGAGAGCGAAGGGGAACTCGACCCGCTACGGGCCGCTGTCGCAACCGTTACACCTGCGGAGGACGCGAGCGGTGCGATCAGAGATTTTCACAATCTGATTCTTGCACTTTGGAGTCATGATCCTGATTCCGTATCGCGGATTTCTGCTCGCGCTGCCGAGACCACGTTCGTGTTCAACGGCGTAAAGTATCCGAAAAACTGGTACGAGGGTTTGGCCGCGCGAATGCGTGGCGACAAGAAGGCCGCACAGGCCGCCTTTTCCGCAGCTCGTCTCGATGTTGAAAAAGCGGTATTGGCCGACGCGTCTAATGGCCGCACCTTAGGCTTGCTGGCGATGATCGACGCCGGTCTTGGCCAGCAGGAACAGGCTGTTCAGGAGGCCGGACACGCGTGTGATTTGGCGCCCTTCGAAACCTTAACGCCCACCGCGCCGATCGTGCGTTGCAATTTGGCCGTCGTCTACGCGTGGAACGGACAGACCGATCTTGCCATTTCGACACTGGAGCCACTGGTAAACAGAGCCGCGGGAATCAATCTGCCGGCCCAGCCGACTTACGGCGATTTTCGCCGAAACCCCTTATGGGACCCGCTTCGCAATGATCCGCGCTTCGCGGCGATCATGAAACGGCTCGCGCCGGTCGTCGTCCACTAGAAGCAAACAACCGCGGATATCCCGCGGACTAAGACGGATCACAAAATGCGTCTGAATCCGTTCGGACACGCCTTTTACACGCGGTCCAACCGACTTCGACAATTTTGTGAAATGCTGGTCTCCGAAAGCTTGAGAAAGAGATGACAACCAAAAAACAACATGAACACTGCCGGCGATTATACATCCGGGACGAAGCAGAAGGATTTGGCGGTTGGGGTCCTTAAACAGGCTGCGCAAGACCTGCGACGATTCCATGGCGCGACGAGCGCGGTCGAGCGGGAACTTTATCTCGATGCGTATCGCTGGGTCATTTCTGATGATTGCTCCTGGCCGTTTTCGTTCCTGAACGTTTGCCAACTATTGGATCTCGTACCGGAAAGCCTTCGTCAGGAGCTTTTGACCGATGCGTCACTTGGTTTGTTTAGCTACTTGGTCCGGCGAGGCGGACGCGCCGCGCGTTCGTTTCAAGTTTTCCTCAGTCGCGGTTTCACAGCGAGTCGCAATCCAATCGCAGTCGATCCAGTTCCTCTTACTCACATTCCAACTGCATGAAAAATCCGAGCTCCCCCGGATGAGTGCCTTTTCGCAATGAACGTTACGACGATTGTTCTTATCAACGGCCTTTGGATGACCGCGCTCAGTTGGGAGCTTTGGGTCAAGCACTACACCGACAAAGGTTATTGTGTCCTCGCCAGAAGCTGGCCCGGTATGGAAGGCGATATCGAGCACCTTCGCCGCGACTCAAGCAGCTTCGCATCGCTTGGACTGAAAGACGTTGTTGATCATTACGAGCAGATCATTCGCGAGCTTGAAACTCCGCCGATCATCATCGGCCACGGGTTCGGCGGTTTAATCACACAGATCCTTCTCGATCGGGGCTGGGGCGCCGCTGGTGTCGCAATCGCTTCGACGCCGCCTAAAGGCGTTTTTCGATCGGTGTTCAGGAATTTGAAGCTTGCTCTGAAAGACAGCTCACTAACTCCACGGCAATTTCATTACGACTTTGCCAATACCTTCGCCAAAGCCACATCGGTCGCAGCATTTGAGCGTTACGTCGTTCCGGCTCCGAATCATATTTTGTGGCAAGTTGCGCTTGCAAACTTTACTCCGAACGCGCCGAACACGATCAAATTTCATAACGCCACGCGCGCACCGCTTCTATTGGTCGCTGGCGTCAAAGATCGCGTCACATCCAGCTCAATAGTCAAAGCAAACTTCGATCTGTATCGAGAATCGAACGCCGAAACGGATTACAAGGAATTCCCGAACCAAACTCATTTCTCGTTGCTTCGAGAAATGAAGGTCGCCGATTGCGCGCTCGGTTGGGCGCTCTGTCGCGTCAATGGGTCCAAGCTAACCGCAATTTCAAATCGTACCGACTCATGGTCGGTTCAACTCTCAGCCTAACGAAAAGGAGATCTCATATGCCAACTACAACCGCACGCCGCAGTCACATCACAGCGGAACCATCGGCGATTACGGCAAACCTTCCGAGCAACATCGACTCGCGTCCCGTCGCCGTTGTTGGTGCAGGCACCCTCGGTCGCCGGATCGCCTTGATGTTTGCGACACAGGGCGGCCAGGTGCGGATTTTCGACATGGCGGCGGGGGCTCGCGAGGCGGCAGTCACCTACGTTGAGCAGGAGCTGCCGAAGGTGATCAAAACGGTTGTCACTGACGGGACAGCCGGTGCGATCACAGCCAGTGACGATCTCGCCAAGGCGCTCAAGGGAGCATGGCTGGTCGTCGAAGCTGTTCCAGAGCTACTGGATCTCAAGAAGCAGGTCTTCGGCGAGCTTGATGCATTGGCCGATCAGGATGCCATTTTGGCGAGCAACTCTTCTTCGTACGCCACTAGGACGTTCCTGGACAACGTCAAGCACCCTGAGCGAGTGCTGAACCTCCACTTCTACATGCCACCGGACGAGAACGCTGCCGATATCATGGGAAATGAGCATACCGATCATCGGCTGATCGAGCTGCTACTTCAACGACTCCCTCGGTATGGTATGCACCCATTTGAGGCCCATAAAGAAAGCGTTGGATTCATCTTCAACCGGATCTGGGCCGCCATTAAACGTGAGTCGCTCATGGTTGTCGCCGAAGGCGTCTCGATGCCCAGGGACGTTGACGAGATGTGGAAGCTCAATATGGGCACGAAGTCCGGTCCATTTCGTTTGATGGATGCAGTGGGCCTGGACATCGTCCTGGAAATCGAAAACCACTATCTCAATTCGTTTCCGAACCTCCCCACGACTGCTCGTGACTTCGTGAAGCGGTACGTCGACGCCGGCAAGCTCGGTCGCAAGAGCCGCGAAGGTTTCTACAACGATTACCGGTGACGATGCGCCATCCAACAGTGGCCGAGTGCGGCATCACTGCCCGCCATGCGTCGGCCGAGCTTCAAGGCTATCTCGCAACCAAAGTGCGCGCGGCCTAACGAATTCTGAAATGGCGATCTTCGAAAATTTGAGAACGAAATAGAAAATCAAAGCATGAAAGCGATTACAGAAATTTCTAAAACCAAGAGCACATCCGCGAACAGAGCTGTTGGTCGCTTGTTCTTTCTCGAAGCGAGTGGCGGCCGGATTCATTCAGCTAACGCTGACGGCTCGGATCGAAAAGTTATTGTCACCGGCTGTCGAATTCCGGACGGGATCGTTGCTGATGTTGAAGCCGCACACATTTATTGGACCAACATGGGCGTGCCGAACCGGAACGATGGTTCGATCGAACGTGCTGATCTCGACGGCCAAAATCGTGTAACCATCATCAGAGAGGGCAAAACGTTTACCCCGAAGCAGCTTCACCTGGAGAAGAAGGGCGGCAAACTTTACTGGAGCGATCGCGAAGGCATGCGCGTGATGCGCGCGAACCTGGATGGTTCAAACATCGAGACTCTGGTCGATACCAGCAAGGGCGACGCGCCTCCAGGAATCGACCTAACGAAATGGTGTGTTGGCATCGCTGTTGATTCGGATCGCGGGAAACTTTATTGGACGCAAAAAGGGCCGGACGACGCCGGTAAGGGCCGCATCTTTCGCGCGAATATCGACATCCCGAGAGGCGAGACCGCGGCGAACCGCACCGACATCGAACTGTTGTTCGATGGTCTGCCGGAACCGATCGATCTCGAGCTTGATCTGAAGAATCGGTTCATTTATTGGACCGACCGCGGAGATCCTCCGCGCGGGAACACGGTTAATCGCGCGTCGCTGGATGCCGATTTCAAAAAACATCCCGTGCCTGACATTTTGCTCACGCATTTGATGGAGGGGATCGGGATCGCTCTCGATTTCAAAGGAGGTCAGATGTTCATCACCGATTTAGCCGGCACCATTTATTCCGCCAAACTCGGTGGCACGGAAAAGAAACCGCTCTTAGTCGCGCAGGGAAATCTTACCGGGATCGCTTACGCAGAAATTGACCCAAAGGAAAAATAAGTATGTCATACCACAAACCAATTCGTCGGATCGCTATTGTTGGCACCGGAGTCATCGGCGCCAGTTGGTCTGCCGAATATCTCGCGCGCGGATTCGATGTGGTCGCGATCGATCCCGCGCCGAACGCGGAAGCCAATTTGCGCAAATACGTTGATGAAGCCTGGAAGGACCTGACGAGCATCGGCCTTCCCCAAGGCGCATCCCGCGACCGTTTAACTTTCACAAAGGATCTGAAAGAAGCGTTGTCGAAAGCAGATCTCGTTCAGGAAAACGGACCCGAACGTCCGGATTTCAAGATCAAGTTGTTCGCGCAAATGGACGATGCCGCTCCGATCGATTCCATCATTGCGTCGAGCTCGTCCGGAATTACGCCGAGCGTGATGCAGACGAACTGCAAGCATCCGGAGCGTGTTCTCGTCGGACATCCGTTCAATCCTCCGCACATCATTCCGTTAGTGGAAGTTGTCGGCGGCACGAAGACATCACCGGAAGCGATTCAACAAGCGATCGCATTTTACGCGTCGATTGGGAAGAAACCGATCCATTTGAAGAAGGAACTTCCCGGCCATGTCGGCAATCGGTTGCAAGCCGCGCTCTACAAGGAAATCATGTATCTGATTCAGAACGACGTGCTGAGCGTCGAGGATGCAGACGTGGCGGTGAGCTATGGACCGGGACCGCGCTGGGGAGTGATGGGACCGAGTTTGCAATGGCATCTCGGCGGTGGCGCCGGCGGCATCAAACACTTCATGGATCATCTGATGGATCCGCTGACCGCGATGATCAAAACTCTCGGTACGCCTGACGTTACGCCGGAGCTGAAACAAACGATCATCGAAGGAGTCTTGCGCGAAGCGGGGAATCGTTCATTGGACGACCTCGCACAGGAAGAGAACGAATTACTCATTGGACTGTTGCGTTCGCGCGCACAATCGGAAAACCCCACGACAAAGGGAAATACGACCCGAGTGGCCGCCTGACGATCAACGAAAAAAGTCGCCGCTGTGATCTGCGTCCAATCGGTAGCTTGAGAAACAGATGGATGAACGATGCTAATCTCAATTCCCTCGATGGCGCGGATGAGCGGAGGTCGAAAATGCCGCGGGTGGTGATCGTCGGCGGCGGGTTCGGTGGTCTGGCTGCGGCTAGAGCCCTTGGGAAAGCACCGGTCGAAGTCATTCTCATTGACCGAACGAACCATCATGTTTTTCAGCCGCTACTTTATCAGGTAGCGACCTCCGTCCTCGCGCCGTCGCAAATGAGTTCGCCAATCCGCGAAGTGTTACGAAGACACAAGAATACGACGGTGATCATGGGCGAAGTTACCGGTGTCGATAAGGCCCAGCGTTGTGTCTTCGTGAACGATGCGGACCGCGAACACGTGCCGGTGTCGTACGATTACCTCATTCTCGCGACCGGCGCGCGACACAGTTATTTCGGACACAACGAATTTGAGAAGTTTGCCCCTGGATTGAAAAGCGTGGCCGATGCCGTCGGTATTCGAAACAAAATCCTCGGCGCCTTCGAGCAGGCCGAGGCGGAAGAAAATGTCGATCTTCACCGCAATTTGTTGACGTTCGTTTTGGTTGGCGCCGGACCCACTGGCGTCGAGATGGCGGCGGCGCTCGCTATTTTCGTTCGGACGTCATTACGTTCCGAATTTCGACGGATCGATCCGACTTCAGCACGAATTGTTTTGATCGATGCCGGTCGAAAGGTCCTTGGCACGTTTGCCCCGAGTCTGTCTGAGGCAGCGGAGTTCCATCTCCAAAAGCTCGGAGTCGAAATCCGCCTGGGGCACGCGGTCGAGAAGATCGATAGCGAAGGAGTCATTGTCGCAGGGGAGCGAATTGCGAGCAAAACAGTGATCTGGACGGCCGGTGTTACGCCTTCCCCCGCCGGAAAATGGTTAGGGGCGGAGACCGATCGGGCTGGGCGCGTTCGTATCCAACCCGATCTTCGAGTTCCCAATCATCCGGAAATTTTTGTGGTCGGCGATACAGCGTCGCTCGATCAGGACGGAAAACCGCTGGCGGGAGTTGCTCAGGTTGCAATGCAACAAGGACGCCATGCTGGAAAACTGATTCGCCGCCAACTTGCCGGGAGGAAGGCGCCAAAGCCGTTTCGCTATTTCGACAAAGGCACCATGGCCGTCGTTGGTAAGGGGTACGCAGTTCTGCAGAGCGGGAAAATTCGTCTGCACGGTCTCATTGCGTGGCTGGCGTGGGCTTTCATTCACATCA
>Ga0307478_10003598_pt1 | contig 11432 bp, 8 predicted proteins | sample atmos_gasesECM4C_2_FD_203713 | JGI IMG/M metagenome (GOLD analysis project Ga0307478, IMG submission 203713) | Hardwood forest soil microbial communities from Morgan-Monroe State Forest, Indiana, United States - atmos_gasesECM4C_05 | ecosystem: Environmental > Terrestrial > Soil > Temperate...
GCTCCTCCGGCACGAAGGCGACGATCTGCGGTATGACGTCGCCGGCCCTCTGGACGATCACCGTGTCGCCGAGACGCAGGTCCTTGCGCGCGATCTCGTCGGCGTTGTGCAGAGTGGCGTTGACCACAACCACTCCGCCGACAGTGACTGGAGTGAGCCGCGCCACCGGGGTCACCGCACCGGTGCGGCCGACCTGGATGTCGATGGCCTCGAGGATCGTGCGCGCCTGCTGGGCCGGAAACTTGCGCGCCACGGCCCAGCGGGGCGAGCGGGAGACGAAACCGAGGCGGGCTTGCCAATCCAGGCGATCGACCTTGTAGACCACGCCGTCGATGTCGAAAGCCAGATGGGGCCGAAGCCGCTCCATTTCGGCATAGGCCGTCAGCAGCCCCTCAACGCCGGTCACGCGGGTCGCCTGAGGCGTGACCTTGAACCCCCACGCCCTCAGCACCTCCAGAGCCTCCCACTGGGTGGCCGCGAACGGCGCGCTGGTCACGCCCCAGGCGTAGGCGAAAAATCGTAAAGGGCGTTTGCCGGTGATGGCAGGATCGATCTGGCGCAACGAGCCCGCGGCAGAGTTGCGCGGGTTAGCGTAGGTGCGGCTCCCAGCGGCCTCAGCAGCGGCGTTGAGGGCGGCGAAGTCGTCATGGCCGAGGTAGACCTCGCCGCGGATTTCGATCGTCTCCGGCCAGCCCTTACCGGCCAGCCGCTTGGGGATCTCCGAAAGGGTGCGCAGATTGGCGGTGACATCTTCGCCCACCTGGCCGTCTCCGCGCGTGGCGCCCTGGACGAGCACGCCCGCCTCGTAGCGCAGGGACGCCGACAAGCCGTCGATCTTGGGCTCGGCGGTGTAGGCCACGGCTTCCTCGCCCAGGCGTAGGAAGCGGCGAACGCGGGCATCGAACTCGGCCGCGTCGGCGTCCGAGAAGGCGTTGTCCAGCGACAGCATCGGGACGCGATGCTCGACCGGCGAGAAGGTCTCCGTGCGCGCGGCCCCGACACGCCGTGACGGTGAATCGGCGCGAATGAGGTCCGGAAAGCGGGCTTCGATGGCGGCGTTGCGACGTTTGAGCTCGTCATAGTCGCCGTCAGAGACCAGAGGCGCATCGTTTTGGAAATACCGCCGGTCATGCTCGGCGATGTCGCCCGCCAGGTGTGCCAGCTCCTCGGCCGCTTCGTCGGGCGAGAGTTCGGCGACCGCCTTCATGCCGCCGCCATCAGGGCCCTGGCGGCGGCCCTGGCAGCGTCGGTGATGCGCTCGCCCGACAACATGCGCGCGATCTCCTCTTCGCGGGCCCCGGGCGAGAGGGGCTCGACGAGCGTGTGCTCGGCCGCGCCCTTGCCGGATTTGACCACCCGCCAGTGATCGGCGGCGCGGGCGGCCACCTGGGGACTGTGGGTGACCACCAGGACCTGAGCGCCGGCCGCGAGGCGAGCCAGGCGCTGGCCCACGGCGTCAGCCACCGCTCCGCCCACGCCCTGGTCGACCTCGTCGAAGATCATCAGCGGCTGAAGGCCGCCAGAGCCGGCCAGGCTGGCCTCGATCGCCAAGGCCAGGCGGGCAAGCTCGCCGCCGGAGGCGATAGCGCCGAGCGGGGCGAAGGGCGCGCTCACCAGGGTGGCAATCTCGAATTCGACCCTGTCGGCCCCGCCCGGCCCCAACCGCGCCTCGGGCAGGTCCTCCACCGCGGCACGGAAGCGGGCTCTGCCGAGATGAAGCGGCCCAAGCTCGGCCTGCACGGCGCGGCTCAGCCGATCGGCGGCCAGCCGGCGCGCCTTGCCGAGGGCGGCGGCGGCGGCCAGATAGGTGGAGCGGGTGGCGACCGAGGCGCCTCGCGCCTCCTCTAGAGCCTCGCCGGCGCCATCGATGGCGGCCAGACGTTCGGCCAGGGCGATGCGCGCCGCCGGCAGGTCGTCAACGGCCACGTCGAGTTTGCGCGCCGCCGCCCGCAGAGCAAACAGCCGCGCCTCCGCGTCCTCCAGGCGGCCGGGTTCGAAAGCGAACGCTTCGGCGGCGGCGTCGATGGCGGCGGCGGCTTCAGCCGCCTCGATCATGGTCCGGTCCACCGCCTGGGCGGCGCTTGCCAGCAGGCGCGGCGCCAGAGCCTCCGGGGCGACGCCTGCGGCCAGCGCGCGCTCGCGCGCGCGGCTCAGGGACCGGAACGCCTGGCCCAGCCGCCCGAGCGGCGTTTCGCCGGCCAGGGCATCGCGGGCGGCGGCGATGTCAGCGATGGCCCGCTCGGCCGCGGACAACATGGCCCGCTGTTCGGCCAGCATTGCCTCCTCGCCTTCGCGCGGAGCGAGCCGGTCGAGCTCAGCGAGGCGCTGCGACAGCTCCTCGGCCTCGGCTGCGTGGCGGGCGTGGCCCGCTTCAAGGCCGGAGAGCCGCTCCTGGGCGGCCCGCCAGGCCGCCCAGGCGAGCGCGCATGTCTCCGACATGGCCGCGTTGTCGCCGAAGGCGTCCAAAAGCGAGCGATGGGTGCGCGCGTCCAGGAGGCCCACGGTCTGGTGCTGACCATGCACCTGGACTAGGAGGTCGCCCACCTCGCGCAGGACAGCGACGCCGGTGGCCTGGTCGTTGACGAAGGCTCGCGAGCGACCGTCGGCCGAAAGTAGCCGGCGCAGCACCAGATCTTCGCGCCGGTCGAAGGCCAGGCCTTTTTCGTCGAGCAGGTCCCAGACCGGATGGTCGGCAACTGGCGCAAAAATGGCGGCCGCGCTCGCCTGGCCGGAGCCCCGCCTGACCAGCGCGGCCTCGCCGCGCGCGCCGAGCGCGAGGCCCAGGGCGTCGAGAATGATGGATTTGCCCGCCCCGGTCTCGCCGGTGAGGACGGTCAGCCCCGGACCAAAGGCTAGGTCGAGGCTGTCCACGAGCACCACGTCGCGGATGGCGAGTCCGATCAGCATAGTCCAGGAGGATGACTGAGAATCCCGGCGGGACAAAGCCCAATGCCCGATCCTGGCGACCGTCTCATTTTCCCGCCAGATCCAGGCTGCGCGGGGCGGCAAGCCCGCCGAAGCGGGCGTCAAGCTTGATCAGCCGCCTGTGGGCCTCGTCGCGCCGGCCCAAGGCGATGAGGGACCCGACCTGACCGAGCGCCTTGGCCAGGTCCCTGTCGATGGTGGATCGGCACGCGGCGAGCCTGGTAGGATCGGCCCGGACGGGCGTTTGCAGGTCGGCAAGGACGCGTCCCAGAGTGGCCGCATCGGGCGCCTGGTGGCCCGAGTAGGGCATGGCCTCGACCATGACGCCTGCGACGCACCATCGCCGCATGGAGCTCATGCTGTCCACATCGTTGGCCAGCCGCGCCTCATCCTTACCTCCGGTGACATAGACCAGGCGGCTGCCGCGCTGGAAACGCGCGTACAGGTCCGTGGGCGGCAGCGGCGCGGCGGCGTCGCCGATCGGATCGGAGCCCGCGTTGAGCATCACGCCGCGAAATACGTCGGGATAGCCCAGCGCCAGGCGCAGGGCGACGCGCGAGCCTCCGGAAAATCCGCCGACGAACACCCGCTCGGCATCCACGCGGTAGCGTCGCTCGATGTTCTGTTCGGCGATCAGGGCCAGTGGCTGGCGCCGGCCGATCGGGCTGGCCTCATTGCCGGAGTTCGCGGCAGTGACGAAGATGACGCCGGACCGGTCGAGCACGCCGGCCCAGCCCGGCGGCAGCCGCGCATCGTTCCAGGGCGAAATGAACACGAAGAGGCCGTAACCCTTGGGCGAAGCTGTGGGCGGGACATAGACCAGGAAGTGCTCTCGCGGAAGGTCGAGGGACCGTTCCGCCAGCGCCTTGCCGGTTGTGGCGAGGATCCGTCGCATTTCAGCCAGCGCCAGTGGCGTGGCCATCCTGCGCACAAGTTCGGAGTTTTGGGCCAGAGCCGGATAGTCGGCGAAGGTTACGTCCGGCTGCAGGCCGACTTTCGGCAACGCACTCTGGGCGAGCGAGGGTCCGGCGCCCAATGCCAGGGCGAAGACGAGCCCGAGGCCTGCCCTGCGAGCGCGGTGCGTCGCCTAGAGCCCCAGAACGCCGCTGACGAAGCTGCTCTTCTTCTTTTTCGGCTTGGCCTTGACCGCGTCCTTGGCCGGGGTTGACTCGCTCACCGCGACGACCGGGGTCTTGGCTTCTTCGGCGGCGACTTCGACGGCCGGCGGGGCCACCGTGGTCTCCTTGTGCCGCCCCCAAGGCAGCAGGCGCGGCAGCCCGGGCCCTCTGTACTCCGATGGGAGAACCGCTGGACGCAATCCGCGGGAGGTCAGCAATTTATAGGCGTCGCGATACCAGACATCGCCCGGAAAATTATAGCCGAGCACGGCCCCGTTCTTCACCGCTTCGCCGGCCAAGCCAATGGTGAGATAGCTCTCGACCAGGCGGTACAGCGCCTCGGGCGTGTGCGAGGTGGTCTGATAGTTGTCCAGAACATTGCGAAAGCGGCCGATGGCCGCGACCGGATCGCCCGCGCGAAGGTAATAGCGCCCGATGGTCATTTCTTTTCCGGCCAGCTGGTCATTGGTCATGTCGAGTTTGAACTTGGCGTCGCGGGCGTACTCGGTGGTCGGATAGCGCTTGATCACCTCGGCGAACGCGGCGCGCGCCTGACCGGTGGCGGCCTGGTCCCGGCCGACGTCGACGATCTGTTCGAAGTAGCAGATGGACTTGATGTAGTAGGCGTAAGGCGTGGCCGCGTTGCCAGGGTAAAGGGTGGTGAAGCGATCGGCGTCGCCGATGGCGTCGGCGTAGGAATTGGCTTCGTAGTGGGCGTAGGCCTCCATCAGGATCGCCCGCCGCGACCACTCCGAATAGGGGTGCTGCCGCTCAACCTCTTTGAAATAGTTGGCGGCGTCATTCCATTGGTGTTTGTCGAGGTGCTCCGCTCCGACGGTGTACAGGGTCTCAACCGGCGCCTCGCGGTAGGCGAGGGTCGGCTTCTTCTTATGAATCAAGGAACAGCCGGAAATGGCGGTCGCCGCGATCAGGGCCAGGACGATGGCGGAGCGGCCCTGGAATATAGCTGTCACTGACGATCACCTCAAAGCGTAGAGCGCGCGCCCCCGGGCCAGCGTGCCGGCCTTCTACACGAGGCGGCGATAGGCGCAAAGGATCAGACGGCGCGCGCCAGCTCCTGCCGGGGACAGGAGAAACGCCAGGCGTCGGGCTGGGCCACCAGCGCCCGCACCAGGGCGTTATTCAATCCGTGCCCCGAGTACATGCCTTCGTACCGGCCCATAAGCGGCGCGCCCAGGAGATAGAGATCGCCCACGGCGTCGAGCGCCTTGTGCCGCACGAACTCGTCGACATGGCGTAGGCCGTCAGGATTGAGCACCTTGTCGCCCTCGATCACCAGCACATTGTCCAGGGATCCGCCGCGGGCCAAGCCGGCCTGGCGCAGGGCCTCGACCTCATGCAGGAAGCCGAACGTGCGACAGGGCGCCAGTTCCTCGCGGAAGACCATCTCGTCGACGCCGATGTCCACCCGCTGGCGGCCGATGGCGCTGCTATCGAAGGCGATCTCGAACGCCACTTCGAAACCGTCCGCCGGTGACAGCCGAGCCGATTTTCCGTCTTCGGCGACCGCCACCGGTTCGAGAATTTCTATATAGCGGCGGCGCGCGGACTGGGCCTTGCGTCCGGCGGTATCGATGGCGGTGACGAAGGCCCGGCATGAACCGTCCATGATCGGCACTTCCGGACCGTCGATCTCCACAAGGGCATTGTCGACCTCGAGGCCGCAGAAAGCCGCCATCAGATGTTCGATGGTCGAAACGGTGATCCCATCGCCATTACCGATCACCGTCCCCAGTCTTGTCTGACAGACGGCGTCCGCGCGGGCGGGAACGGCGGGATCGCGATCGGTCACGTCGGTGCGAAGGAAACGCACTCCGGCGTCGGGCGCCGCCGGACGCAGGGTGACCCGGGTTACCTGACCGGTGTGGATGCCAACGCCCTCGAACGAGACCGGGCGCGCAAGCGTGACCTGGGGGAACGGCGACGACGGCTGGATCAAGCGCTTTCTCACAGCAAGGCGGCGATCAATCGGGCCGCAGGCTCCCCCTGGTCCCATTAGGCTGCGCCACAGCCCGTGCATACACACGTCCTGTTTCCGACTGTTTCCCGAATAAGCAGTTGAATATACGGCAGTTCTAAGTCGCGAGCGGGACGCGCGCCGACATTATGCGCGGCGCGCTGTCACACTTCGCTTCGCCGGTAGAGGACGCTCTGGCTAGTTGGCCAACCGGCGAAGGAAGGAGGGGATCTCCAGATCCTCATCCGCCGCGTCTTCCTCATCCTCATAGGCCTCGGCGACCGGCTGGACCGAGCTGATGGTCCGCGGCGGGGCGCCGGGCGCCTCGTGCCGGCGGCCGCCGAACAGGCTGAGCCAACTGGCCTTTTGCCGACGATCGTCGCCGTAGCGCGGAGTCGGGAAAAGAGGCTCGTCATCGTCCGCCGCCGCCGGCTGGACTAGACGCGCGGCCGGCTGGAGCGCCACGACCGGACTGCCGGCCGAACTCTCTTCGAAGGTGAAGCCGGCCTGGGCGATCGGTGCAGGCGCCGACACCTTGGCCGCCGCCATCACAGATTCCAGTTCGTCTTCGGCCATAGCCATCACCGGCTCGGGCTGGAGCATGATCGGAGCCTCTGCCGCGTGGGCAGCCTGGACGTGAGGCTCGATGGCCGCGATCGAGGCGCCGTCCATGCCGGTCGCCACCACCGACACGCGCACCACGCCCTCCAGGGCCGGATCGAAGGCGGCGCCGAAGATGATGTTGGCTTCAGGATCGACCTGGCCGGAGATGGCGTTGGCGGCCTCGTCGACCTCCAGGAGCGTCATGTCCAGGCCGCCGGTAATGTTCACCAACACCGCCTTGGCCCCTTTGAGGGTGACTTCGTCCAGCAGTGGGTTCTGGATGGCGTTTTCAGCCGCCATCAGCGCTCGGCCGTCACCGGAAGCTTCGCCTGTGCCCATCATCGCCTTGCCCATTTCGGTCATCACCGTGCGCACGTCGGCGAAGTCGAGATTGATCAGCCCGGGCAGGACCATGAGATCGGTGATCGAACGGACGCCGGAATGCAGCACCTGATCGGCCAGGCCAAACGCTTCGGCGAAGGTGGTGCGCTCGTTGGCGACCCGGAACAGGTTCTGGTTGGGGATGACGATCAAAGTGTCGACATAGCGCTGCAGCTCGGCGATGCCGGCGTCGGCCAGACGCATGCGGTGCCGGCCTTCGAAATGGAATGGCTTGGTAACCACGCCGACGGTGAGGATGCCGCGTTGACGGGCGCATTTGGCGATGATCGGGCCGGCGCCGGTTCCGGTGCCCCCGCCCATGCCGGCGGTAATGAACACCATGTGCGCACCATCGAGGTGCTCGCCGATTTCCGGTTCGGACTCCTCGGCGGCCGACATGCCCACCTCTGGATGGGCGCCTGCGCCGAGGCCCTGGGTGACGCTGACGCCAAGCTGAATGCGGTTCTCGGTCTTGGAGAACGCCAGCTGCTGGGAGTCGGTGTTGGCGACCACGAACTCGACGCCTTCGAGGCCAGCTTCGATCATATTGTTGACCGCGTTGCCGCCCGCGCCGCCGACGCCGAACACCACGATCCGCGGCTTCAATTCCTTGGTCTGGGGCGCGAAAACCTTGAACGTCATCTGTGACTCCACAACTCCGCCGTTGGTCTCATGAAACGACAGTCCAGCTCCGCTCAGACTGCTTCGTTCGACTGCAACACTTTAGAAACCATCATCCTTAAGCTGGCGTTAACTGCATAAGCTGAGTCGGGCGGGGATCGAGGCGAACGCGCTGGCCCGATTGCGGTTTTTCTCCGGGGACTTTTCTTAGAGATTATCCCTCAGCCATGCGGCCGCCTTGACCACCATATTGGCCCGCGGGTCGACCGTGGTCGGCGTCCGGGCGTTGGCGGGGCGTTTCGGAGCCGCTTCCCTGGGTCCGAAAGCGGCGCGTTGCAACACGCCGGCCGCGGCGCAGAACGCCGGGCCGGCGGCGGCGTCGGCCAGGTGGGGGATCCGGCGCGGGCGGCCCAGCCTCACGGAGCGGTCGAACACCCGCACGGCCACCTCGCGCGCGCCGGCCAGCTGGCTGGCGCCGCCCACCAGGACGATCCCCGCGCCCGGGTCGATCAAAGCCCCGGCGGCCTTGAGCCGCTCCTTGAGCAGTTCGAGGGTTTCCTCGACCCGCGGAGCGATGATGCCCTTCAGCATCGAGCGCGGCGCGGTGACCGGACCGGCGCCCGGATCATCCCCTCGAGGAGGCGCCTCGATCATCTCCCGGTCCTCGTTGGCCGAGGCGATGGCCGAGCCGTGCAGGGTCTTGATGCGCTCGGCTCCGGCGATCGATGTGGACAGTCCGCGGGCGACGTCCTGGGTGACGTGGGCCCCGCCAACGCCGAAACTGTCGACGTGGACCAAAGCCCCGCCTGACCAGACAGCAACCGACGTGGAGCCGCCGCCCATGTCGATGCAGATGGCCCCGAGCTCCATCTCATCCTCTTCGAGCGAGGCCAAACCCGAAGCGAAGGGTGCGGCGACCACGCCTTCGAATTGCAGGTGGGCGCGCTCAACGCAGTGGCTCAGCGTCCGGAATACAGACTCGTTCATGGACACCACCAGCAGTTCCAGGCCGAGCTTGCGACCGATCAGCGAGCTGGGGTCGCGCACGCGCCGCTCGCCATCCACGGACCAGGCGATCGGCTGGAGGTGGATGGGCTGTCGCCGCGCCAGCCGCAGACCGGTCAGAGCCTGGGTGACCGCACGGTTCTTGTCAGCCTCGTTCACCGGCCGTGAGCCGATGGAAACCTGCGCGGAGACCCGGTGACTAGTCAGATGTCCGCAAGTCGTCGCCACCGTGACGCCCTGGATTTCGACCCCGGCCATGGCCTCGGCGCGCTCCACGGCCTGGGCGATGGCTCTCGCCGCCTCGTCCGCGTCGACAACAGCGCCGGCGCGCACGCCGTGCGACTGGACATAACCCACGCCAGCGGTGACCAGACTGCGGTCCGCGCGTCGAATGCCCTCCGGTTTCATGATGAAACAGGCGACCTTGGAGGCGCCCAGATCCACCGCCGCGACGGTCCCGGTTCGACCCAACGCGCTCTTGAGCGCTTCACGGCCCTCGCGCCTGGCGGCGCGCGCCTCGGCCCCGGTCCGCTCGAGTACTTCGCTCATCTAAACTCCACCCCCAGCCAAGGTCGGCGCCGCAGCTGCACGCGGTCGCACCACCACCATTTCGGGATCGCGCAGATCGATGCGCTCCAATCCCAGGTCCAAAATCTTCGCCGTCCGATCGAGGTCATCGAGGCGCTTCAGGGCCGCACCTTCGTCTTCAGGCGGAAGCATGATGACGCCGCCGTCTTTCAGCCGCAGGTCCCAGCGCCGGTCGTCGACCCGCACCAGGGCGTTTAGGCGCTGGAGTAGGCGCGGACGATTTATCACCAGCGGCAGAACTGGGGCCGCAGCGATATTGGCGCCGACGCCGACAATCAGGGGCAAGGCGCCGAACCGCGCTGGATCAACTTCCGGCATCACGGCGCCGTTGTCGGCCACCACCGTGGTCCGTCCGCCATGTTGCCATACGGCCATGAGCGGTCGCTGGGTGACGGCGATTACCAGAGTGTCGGGCAGCAGGCGGATGACCCGGGCATGAGCCACCCAGCCGACGCTCTCCACCCTCGCGCGCAGGCCGGCAAGATCGACATCGAGGATCGGCACGCCCGGTTTGAGGGCCGCCGCGGCGAGCACTTCGTTCTGCGCCGCCTGCGAGGCGCCCTGCAGATGGATCACATTGGCGCGAAAGCCGAGGGTGGCCAGATCGCTCCTGCCCGCGGCCCGCACGCCGCGCCACAGGGCCTCGCCCCGGCCCCCGGTCGCCAGGACGGCAACGCCGACGAGCGCGGCGAGGAGGCACGCCGCGACCCAGGCCGCCGCCACCGGCAGGCCTGACTGCTTGGCGGCCGATAGCTTGGAGGCGCCGCGCCCGCCTGGCCGGCCGCGCGCGAACCCCGGCCTGGCGGCCTTGGCGGATGCGCGCACCCGCGTCGCAGCGGGTACGCGCCTATCTCCGCGCACCGCCGCGGGCATGACCGTCCTCCGTGATCCACAGCACCAGTTCGTCGAACCCGATCCCGGTGTGAGCAGCCTGCTCGGGGACGAGCGACGTCGGCGTCATCCCAGGTTGGGTGTTGACCTCCAGAAGGACCAGAATGTGGTTAACGGGGTCATAACGCAGGTCGCTTCGCGTGACGCCGGAGCAGCCGAGCGCGATGTGCGCGGCGCGCGCGTGGCTCAAGGCCGCCGCGCCTACTTCGGCGGGGATGCGGGCGGGGACCGTATGGACCGAGCCTCCTTCACCGTATTTCGCTTCGTAATCATAGAAGCCGGTGCGCGCGTCGATCTCGGTGACGGCCAGCGGGCGGCCGTCCATGACCGCCACCGCCAGTTCCAGGCCGGGCACATAGGGCTCAACGACCACCTCCTCGCCGAACGTCCAACTCGGCGAAAGCAGCTCCTGGGGCGGAGAATTGGCCCCTTCGAATACGCGAAATACGCCCACGGACGATCCCTCTGCGTTGGGCTTGACCACATAGGGCGGGTCGATGACGTGGGTGCGTCCGGCTTCGAAGCGGTTGAACAGACCTCCGCCCGGGACAGGAACCCCGGCGGCGGCCATCACCGCCTTGGCCTTGGTCTTGTCCATGGCCAACGCCGAGGCCAGGACCCCGCTGTGGGTGTAGGGGAGCGCGAGGGTCTCCAGCACCCCTTGGACGCAGCCGTCCTCGCCCCAGGCGCCATGCAGGGCGTTGAAACAGACGTCCGGCTTGAGGCGCGACAGAACCTCCGGCAGGTCCCGCCCGGCGTCCACGCGAGTGACCCGCGCCCCCAAATGCTCAAGCGCCTCCGCGCAGGCGGCGCCTGAAACGAGGCTTACGTCGCGTTCAGCCGATATGCCGCCCATGAGGACGGCGACATGCGTGCCGGCGAGCGGACCTGACGAAGACCTCATCCGCCAATAGCTAATGGGATTCGGGCTTGCCCGCCTGCCCTATGCGCTTGATCTCCCACTCGAGCGTCACCTCTGCCTTGGCCAGGACATCGGCCCGTACAGCCTCGCCGAGGGCTTCGAGATCGGCGGCGGTGGCCGCCCCGGTATTGATCATGAAATTGGCGTGCAGCGGAGACATCATGGCCCCACCCATTTGGCGACCGCGCCAGCCCGCCTCATCCACCAGCCGCCAGGCCGACAGGCCGGGTGGGTTCTTGAACGTCGAGCCGCCGGTCTTCTCTCGGATCGGCTGGGTGGCTTCACGGCGGCCGGTGATCTCAGCCATGCGCGCGCGTATGGCTGGCGGCTCGTCGGTCCGACCGTGAAACCGGGCCGACGTCCATACGATTCCCGCCGGCGCGCAGCTGGCGCGGTAGGC
>Ga0307478_10003599_pt1 | contig 11431 bp, 8 predicted proteins | sample atmos_gasesECM4C_2_FD_203713 | JGI IMG/M metagenome (GOLD analysis project Ga0307478, IMG submission 203713) | Hardwood forest soil microbial communities from Morgan-Monroe State Forest, Indiana, United States - atmos_gasesECM4C_05 | ecosystem: Environmental > Terrestrial > Soil > Temperate...
ATCGTAGCTAAGCTGGATAGTACATTGCCGCTCTCAAACTTCGTGTCCATGCACGACCTCGTGTCCGAATCTGTCGCCGAGCCGCGCTTCGGTACACTGTTGCTTGGGATCTTTGCCGCGCTGGCGATGATTCTGGCGGCAGCAGGAATTTACGGCGTTATGTCTTACAGCGTCGCGCAGAGGACTCGTGAAATAGGAATTCGTATCGCGATGGGCGCGGGGCGGCGAGATGTTCTCCGGCTGGTTCTGGGGCACTCCTTGAAACTTACTTTGATCGGCGTCGCGATCGGACTCGCTGCATCGTGGGGGCTGACGCGATTGCTCGCGAGCGTGCTGTATAACGTGACTCCGCACGATTTCTTCACGCTGACGGCGGTTTCCATTTTGCTTTCGGCAGTTACGCTTTTCGCGAGTTACATTCCTGCGCGGCGCGCGATGCGAGTCGATCCACTGGTAGCTCTGCGCTACGAATAGAATTCGTGCGCTGACCGAGAATCGGCGCGCATTTGTATTGAAATAAATAGGTACCGCAGTGAAATTGAAGGAGGCATAGGCCATGCGCCCTCAACACTGGCTTTATACCATTCCCCTCCGGATTCGGTCGCTATTCAAAAGAAGCGCCGCTGATAACGACCTCGACGAAGAACTTCAATATCATCTCAACCAAAGGACGCAACAATTTGTCGCGACCGGTTTGGACGAAAAAGAAGCCCGCTACGCTGCCCTTCGCGAATTCCGTGGCGTGGAACAATCCAAGGAAGCTTGCCGTGACGAGCGCCGAGTAAATTGGCTTCAGGATCTCGCGCAGGATCTTCGCTACGGTGCGCGCATGTTGCGCAAAACTCCCGGGTTCACGACGGTGGCAATTCTCACGTTGGCGCTGGGTATTGGCGCGAACACTGCCATCTTCAGTTTGATTGATGCTGTGATGCTGAAAACACTGCCGGTTCAGAATCCGAATGAATTGGTCCTCGTTCGCATGGTGTCGCCGAACAGTAAGGGCGACCCGGATATTACGATTAGCAATCCCGTTTGGCAGAAAATCCGCGACGGACAGGATGTTTTCTCAGGCGCGTTTGTGTTTTCTAATTTCAGATTTGATCTCGCGCAGGGTGGCGCTTCGCAATATGTGAAAGGACTTTTCGCGAGCGGCGATTATTTCAACGCGCTCGGCGTTTTGCCCGCTGCAGGGCGGCTTTTCACCAATGGTGATGATGTTCGCGGTTGCTCCGGCGTGGCTGTTTTAAGTTACAACTTCTGGCAGGAGCATTTCGGCGGCGTACAGAATGTGATCGGAAGCACGCTCCGATTAAATAATCATCTGTTTCCAATTATCGGCGTGGCGGCTCGGGGTTTCAACGGAGTGACGGTTGGAACCACATTCGACGTGGCGCTGCCCGTCTGCGCGGAAGCCGTCGTTCCCGTCACTGGCGAAGCGGACGGGCAGAAATTCCTGGACTCGCCTTCGTCGCGCTGGCTATCGGTTATGGGCCGCCTGAAGCCGAATATTTCCGCGGAGACCGCGAACGCTCACCTGAAAGTTCTGGCGCCCAGAGTTTTTGCGGAGGCGGTGTCACCAGAATGGGCAACGGAAGAGAAAAAAGATTTTTTAGCTGGGACAATTTTTACGCAGCCTGCGCCAGCCGGCGTTTCGGATCTGCAGAATTACAACCAGTCGCTGAAACTTTTGATGATCGTGGTGGCGCTCGTACTGTTGATCGCATGCGCCAACATTGCGGGATTAATGCTTTCACGAGCTGCTACGCGCCGCAAAGAAATGGCGGTGCGCCTGGCGATGGGAGCTTCGCGGTTTCGGTTAATCCGCCAACTTCTCACTGAATCGATGTTGCTGGCGTCGATCGGAGCCGCGGCCGGAATTCTGCTGGCGCGGTGGGGATGCTCGCTTCTGGTGCGATTGATTTCCACGTCGCAATATCACGCGTTCATTGAGATCACGTTGGACGCACGCGTTCTTGCGTTCACCGTAGGCATCGCTCTTTTGACAGGACTGCTATTTGGACTGTTGCCCGCTTTGCGATCCTCGCGTGTGTCGCTCACTTCAGCGATGAAAGGCATTCAGACCGACGAGATGGGGACGCGATCTAGTCTTCGCTCGCATCTCCGCCCGGGGCGATGGATTGTGGCGTCGCAGGTCGCCCTGTCGTTGGTCGTCGTGATTACCGCCGGACTTTTTCTGAGAAGTTTCAAAAACCTGGTGTCGTTGGATACGGGATTTGATCGCAGCAACATTTTGCTTATCGGAACAGACTTTCAAAACGCGAAGGTTTCCACGGATCAGCGCGCGGTACTTTCAAGCCAAATTCTGGAAAAGTTGCGCACGCTTCCCGGCACAATTTCGGCCAGCGAATCGTTTGTCACGCCGATTAGCGGATACATGTGGGCACTTCGTTTCAGTTTACCGAACGGAGAAGGCCCGTCGAGAGATCACGCCGGCGCGTATGTGAATTTCGTTTCGCCGGAATACTTTGCGACGCTTCACACTGCTCTTGTTTCCGGACGTGATTTTGACGAGCACGATGTCGCAGGCGCGCAGCCGGTGGTGGTGATTAGCGAGACCATGGCGAGCAGATTTTTTCCACATACCACGGCCATCGGCAAATATCTGATTACTGAGGATTATTACCACGAACAGTCCGGAAAAAAGACGCCGCCGATGTTGGTGATCGGGATCGCGAAGGATACCAAGTACCGAAGGATTCGGGAAAAGACCCAGCCAACCGTCTATCTTGCAGTCGCGCAGAATCAGAAACTCGACGACCCGCGAACTTTTGAGATTCGTACTACGGCTGATCCTTCTGCGATGAGCCGGGCAGCGGAGGCGGCGATCGCAGCGGTGAATCAGAATATTTCCTTGGATTTTCAGACTCTGGAAACGCAGGTGGCTGACTCGCTGAGCGAGGATCATCTACTGGCGACGCTTTCGGGATTCTTTGGTGGACTGGCTCTGCTCCTTGCGATGATCGGACTTTACGGAGTGCTGGCCTACACGGTGACGCAACGGCGCAAAGAGATTGGAATTCGCATAGCGCTGGGCGCGCAAAATACTTCGATCGTCGGTTTGGTTATGCACGACGTGGCGATTTTGTTGACGATCGGAATATCCACAGGCGTGGCAATTTCATATTGGGCGACTCGTTTGATGGAAAAAATGCTGTTCGGGCTGAAGGCGCGCGACGAAGGAACAATTATTCTTTCGGCGGCGACGTTGATAATTGTTGGTTTAGCGGCGGCGTACCTTCCAGCGCGCCGAGCGACGCAAACCGACCGTATGCTTGCGCTGCGAGACGAGTAGCGTTCACGACTTGCGCTCAAGTTCGCTCGGCCAAATTGTCGCGCAACTTTCACTGCCATCCGCTCGCATCTGAACACGCAGCCGACGTATACTCCTATACTGCGGCGCGCATCTGCATCCGCATGAAGCAAACTAATTTCAGAAACTTCCCTGCTCGAGCGAATTCGTAGCCTCGCGTAGGAACAAAAGAGGTCGTCGCGTTGGCCAGCCCTGCTCTGGAATCTCACATCAACCGCGAATCCGCGGATTTTACTAAGAACACCCGATCGCTTGTGGATTTGCTGACGGAAATCAAGAATCAGGAAACTCAGATTGCCGAAGGCGGTGGCGCGAAGGCTATCGAGTCTCAGCACAAAAAGGGACGGCTGACTGCGCGCGAACGCATCGCGAAATTAATTGATCCCAAGACAACTTTCTTTGAGCTGGGAATTTACGCCGCGTATGAAATGTATGAAGACTGGGGCGGCGCGCCTGCCGCCGGAACTATTACCGGACTCGCGCGAGTTTCCGGGCGGCTGGTGATGATCATCGCGAATGACGCTACAGTGAAAGCGGGCGCGTTTTTTCCGATGACCGCGAAGAAAGTGATTCGCGCGCAGAATATTGCGATTGATAATCGCATTCCAACTTTGTATCTCGTCGATTCGGCCGGAGTTTTTCTTCCCTTGCAAGAAGACGTTTTCCCGGATACGGACGATTTCGGACGAGTGTTTCGCAACAATGCCGTGATGTCCGCGATGGGCATTCCGCAAATCGCGGCCATAATGGGTATGTGCGTGGCGGGCGGCGCCTATCTTCCGGTGATGTGCGATCAACTTTTGATGACCGACGGCTCCGGACTTTTTCTGGCAGGCCCCGCGCTGGTACAAGCAGCCATCGGACAAAAAGTTTCCGCGGAAGAATTGGGGGGCGCGGAGATGCATGCGCAAATCAGCGGCACCGTGGATTTTCGCGAACCGAATGACGAAGCATGCATTGAACGTCTGCGATCACTGGTGGATAAGATGGGCCATCACGGCGAAGGGCCATTCGACCACAAGAAGCCGGAAAATCCGCTCTATCCTCCCGAAGAAATCTACGGCGTTTTCACGAACGCTCCCGGCAAACAATACGATATGCGCGACGTGATCGGGCGCGTGGTGGACGGCAGCCGCTGGGACGAATATCGACCGGAGCACGGCGAAACCGTTTTGTGCGGATACGCGAGAATCGGCGGATGGGCGGTCGGGATCGTCGCGAATCAAAAGATGCACGTGAAGACTGTTGACGCGGCAACTGGCCAGCCGCGCATTGAATTCGGCGGCGTGATCTACACCGAGGCCGCGGAAAAAGCCGCGCGATTTATTTTGGATTGCAATCAGCACTTGGTGCCGCTGATTTTTCTGCACGACGTGAATGGTTTTATGGTCGGCAAAGAAGCGGAATGGAGCGGCATCATCCGCGCTGGCGCGAAAATGGTGAACGCGGTGTCCAATAGTGTGGTGCCGAAGATTGCCGTGATCTGTGGCGGAAGTTTTGGCGCCGGACATTACGCCATGTGTGGGAAAGCCTACGATCCGCGATTTGTTTTTGCGTGGCCCACGGCGCGCTACGCGGTGATGGGCGGAGACGCAGCTGCCGGAACGCTTGTCGAGATCCGGATCAAGCAACTGGAACGCGAAGGCAAGAAACTTTCTGACAAAGATAAAAAAGATTTGCGTGATTCGACGCGGAAGACTTACGAGCATCAAACGGATCCGCGCTACGCGGCCGCGCGGCTGTGGGTGGACGCGATTATTGATCCGGCGCATACGCGCGAGGCGTTGATTTGGGCGCTGGAAGCGGCGGCGCTGAATCCGGAAGTGAAGGAATTTAAGACCGGCGTTTTGCAAACCTAACCTCTCTGGCGGGCGAATAAATAATGTCATCTGAATCCGTAAAGATCATCGAATGTCCTAGAGACGCTTGGCAGGGCCTGGAGAAAAACATTCCAACCGCCCGCAAAGTCGAATATCTTCTCGGACTAGTCAACGCCGGCTTCCGCCACATTGACGCGGTAAGTTTCGTCTCGCAAAAAGTGGCGCAAATGGCGGATAGCGAGGAAGTGATGAAACAATTTCTTGCTTCCCTTCCCGCCGGAAGTTCCGCGCCTGAAATTATCGGCATTGTCGTGAACGAGCGCGGCATCGAGCGCGCGCTGGCAACTCCGGGTGTCACGACGCTTGGCTATCCTTATTCCATTTCCGCATATTTCCGGCGCGCTAATGCAAATATGTCCCGCGCTGAATCCCGTGCGCTCGTCGAGCATCTGCGAAAAGTGACGAAGGAAGCGAATCGCGATCACGTAATTTATATTTCCATGGCCTTCGGCAATCCGTATGACGAGCCGTGGGGGCCGGAACTTGTGGAGGACACGCTTTTCTGGCTGAAAGACATCGGCGTGCGCAGCGTTTCGCTGGCGGACACTGCCGGCTCTGCGAACGCCGAACAAGTCGGGGCACTTTATCGCGCGGTGAAAAATTGCGTCGCCGGAATCGAACTCGGCGTGCACTTGCACAGTCGTCCGGAGGACGCCGCCGCAAAAGTTGCCGCCGCCTATGAAGCCGGATGCCGAAGATTCGATGGCGCGCTCACTGGGCTTGGCGGATGTCCTTTCGCCGGTGACGATCTGGTCGGGAATATTCCGACCGAGACCGTTATTGGCACACTTACGGCTCGCGGAGTAAACACGGGCATCACTGCCGCCGCGCTTGAGCCGGTAATTAAATTAACTCATCGTATCCGACGCGAATTTTCCACCGCCGAGGTAATTCAGTGAGCTACCAAACCCTCACGCTGACTCACGAAGCGTCCGTTGCCACCATCACGCTCACTCGCCCGGAAAAGCGCAACGCAATTTCCACGCAGATGATTGAAGAACTTCTCGCCGCGCTGGCGGAAATCGAATCCACCGCAGCGCGCGCGGTGATCATCACTGGATCGGGCAGCGCATTTTGTAGCGGTATGGATTTGGACGCGCTAAAAAATCTGGCGCAGCAGTCGCCGATGCAAAATCTGGAAGATTCGAAGCGCATGGCGAAAATGTTTCGGCGCATTTGGTCCTACCCGAAGCCGCTCATCGCCGCCGTGAATGGAGCGGCTATCGCCGGCGGTTGCGGGATTGCGACATTATGCGATTTCACCATCGCCGTTCCCGAAGCAAAATTCGGCTACACGGAAGTGCGCATTGGATTTATTCCGGCGATTGTTTCTGTTTTTCTGATCCGGCAAATTGGGGATAAGCGCGCACGGGATCTCCTTCTGACCGGCCGCATCCTGACCGCCGAAGAAGCAAAACAGATCGGCCTGGTAAATCACATCGTCGAGCCGGATAAATTGATGGATGCCGCGCGGATCTACGCCGCCGCACTGGTCGAGTCCAGTCCGAGCAGCATCGAACGCACCAAGCGGTTGCTGACCGAATCCGCGGCCGCAGAAGTGGATGCCGCGCTGGCCCGCGCCGTCGCCGAAAACGCCAGCATTCGCGCCACGGCTGACTTTCGCGAAGGCCTCGCGTCATTTCTGGAAAAACGCCGGCCCATTTGGCCCGGGAAATAATCTGGCGGGGAAAATCGTTTCGCGCGCGAAATGACGCGCAACTCAAAGCTCTGTTAAACTTCCCCGCTGGCATTTCGCCAATCATAATGTCCAACTTCCACGAAACAACTGTCCGCGTGCGCTACGCCGAAACCGATCAAATGGGCGTGGTCTACCATTCCAACTTTTTCATCTGGTTTGAAATTGGGCGCGTAGAACTTTTCCGGGAACTCGGCGTGGTTTATAAAGATATGGAAGAAAAAGACGATTGCTTCATCGTCGTGGGCGAATGCAAGTGCCGCTTTAAGCGGCCCGCGCGTTACGATGACCTGCTCCGCGTGCGCACGCGCATCGCCGAAGCGGGCAGCCGCAAAATTACTTTCGCTTACGAAATTGTGAACGACGCAACGGGCGAACTTCTGGCCACCGGCGAAACAGTTCACGTGATTTGCGACCGCCAGGGCCGGCCAAAATCGCTTCCTGAGGCGTATCGAAAACTTTTTGGCGTTCGCGCACCCACAACAAATCACGCCCCGGCGGCCCGATAGACATGTCCACCACTTCGGCAATTCAGCTCGACGGCAATTCCCTGACTTTTAGCCACGTTTACTCGGTTTCGCGCGTCCCTCACGCCGGCCAACAACCGCCCGCGCAAGTTTCGCTCGCGGCGAATGCGCGCGAAAAAATGCTGGCGTCGCGCGCCGTTGTGGACCGTGTCGTGGTTTCCGGCAAGACCGCCTACGGAGTGAACACCGGATTCGGCGAACTTGCCGAAGTTCGCATCTCGCAAGAGCAAGTCCGCCAACTGCAACTCAACTTGGTTCGCAGCCACTGCTGCGGCGTGGGTGCTCCACTTTCCGAAACTGAAACACGCGTGATGATGCTGCTTCGCGCAAACACTTTAGCGAAGGGATTCTCCGGCGTTCGTCCGATCATCGTAGAAACGCTTTGCGAGATGCTGAATCGCGGAGTGCATCCGGTGATTCCCTCTCAAGGTTCTGTAGGTGCATCAGGAGATTTAGCTCCACTCGCGCATCTCGCGACGGTGGTGATTGGCGAAGGGCACGCAATTTTCAAAGGCGAACGTCTTGCTGGCGCGGAAGCGATGAAGCGGGCGGAAATCGCGCCGCTCGTTCTGGAAGCCAAAGAGGGATTGTCGTTGCTGAATGGCACGCAAGGCATGCTCGCCCTAATTTCTCTGGCGCTGCGCGACGCTCACGCTCTCTGCGACGCCGCGGACATCGCCGCCGCACTTGCCCTGGACGCGTTGCGCGGCAGCCCCGCCGCGTTTGACGCGCGCATCATGTCTGCGCGACCGCATCCGGGCGCGGCTACGACCGCGCGGAACATTATTCGTCTGAACGAAGGCAGCCAAATCCGCGAATCGCATCGCAATGCCGAAAAAGATCCGCGCGTGCAGGATGCTTACAGTCTGCGCTGTACGCCACAAGTTCACGGAGCCGCTCGCGACGTTTTGCAGAACGCGCAAACCATCGCGCAAGTCGAATTAAATAGCGCGACCGATAATCCGCTGGTATTCCCGAGCGGCGCGAAACCGAAAAACGACCAGGACGCCTTCCCGATCGGCCAAGGAGAAATTCTAAGTGGCGGAAATTTTCACGGCCAGCCGCTGGCGATGATTGCCGATCAAATCGCAGTGGCGCTCGCCACTCTTGGCGGAATTTCCGAACGCCGCATCGCCTGCATGACCAATCCCCAAACCAGCCTGCTGCCGGCATTTCTCACGCGCGATCCCGGCCTGAATTCCGGATTCATGATTTTGCAGGTCGCGGCCGCCTCGCTCGCCAGCGAATTAAAGGCAATGTCCACGCCGCATTCTGTGGATTCCATTCCCACTTCCGGAGATCAAGAAGATTACGTCAGTATGGGAATGTCGGCCGCGCGGCGACTTGCGCCGATGATCGCTAACCTGCAGCGCATCATCGCGATTGAGTTGCTGGCGGCGTGTCAGGGCATCGACCTGCTCTCCCCGCTTCGCACTGGCCCAGAATCTCAGGGCGCTGTGGACATTGTCCGCAAAGTTTCGCCGACGCTCGAAGCTGATCGTTCGCTTTCGGCCGATATCGAAGCGGTAGCCAATCTAATCCGCGACGGCAACTTCGGCCGAGTGCTAATGCAAAAAGTCGAACCGTAATACAATCCCCCGATGGCGACCTCTGCTCCCATCCTATTAGGGACAAGCGCTTTCACCGCAGAAGGGTGGCCCGGCACTTTCTATCCCGCGGATTTGCCGCCGAAAGATTTTCTTTCTTTTTACGCCACGCGGTTCCACACGGTAGAAGTGGACAGCACCTACTACCGCACGCCTTCGGTTTCCACCGTAAAGGGCTGGGCAACGCGCACACCTGACGATTTTATTTTTGCGCTGAAAGTGCCACAGGTAGTGACTCACGAAAAGTGTTTAGTGGATTGCGAAAGCGATTTTCAGAATTTCGTGGACGTCGCGGAAAACCTTGGAAAGAAGCTCGGTCCCATGCTCCTGCAGTTTCCGTATTTCAACAAAGCAAAGTTCAAAGCGCTTCCCGAATTCCTGGCTCGGCTGAAACCGTTCCTGAAATTACTTCCAAAGAAAAAACAATTCGCTCTCGAGATCCGTAACAAATCCTGGCTGGTACCGCCATTCATCGACCTGCTAAGAGAAAACAATGTTGCGTTGGCTCTGATCGACCAAGCCTGGATGCCGCCCATCGACCAGTGGTTTGCGAAATTCGATCCCATCACCGCAGATTTCACATACATCCGCTGGCTGGGCGACCGCAAAGGCATCGAGCAGCATACAAACGTCTGGGATAAGACCGTAGTTGACCGATCCAAAGAAATGCAGGTGTGGGTAACGTACTGCCGGCAAATCACACGCAAAGGCGTAAAAATCTACGCCTACGCCAACAATCATTACGCGGGACACGGCCCTGCTACCGTCGAGCTATTCCAAAAGTTATGGGAAGAGGATTGAGAGCATCGTATCAGCTGACCAATAACAACGGTTCCTCAGGCCAACTAGCGTATTGACACTTACAACCGTCACTCGCTAAGATTCGCGGACAAGTGGGGTCAAGTCTCGTATTTTTCAGATGCTGCATGAATTTCGGCGCGCAGTTTGACTGGTGCGAGACGCGAGCTATTTCCGAATTGTTACCCGGGACAGGAGAACCTTCAAATGAAGACCATTACGAAGAGCTTGATGGGACTTTTCCTCATCACGTCTATTTTTCTGACCGTGCGCGTTGACGCGCAAATCCTGGCCGCGGATTCCGCTGCCGGAACGACTTCCGCCGCGCCTGCGCAGGTTCCGACGCCGCGCAAGAAACGCGTCGCCATTCTCGATTTCGATTACGCCACGGTCATGTCCAATTCGGCTGCGATTTTTGGCAGCAATGTGGATATCGGCAAAGGCATCACGGATTTGCTGGTGACCTACCTTGTGAAGGACGGCACGTATTCCGTGCTAGAACGCAAAGCGATGGAGCAGATTCTGAAGGAGCAGAATTTCTCAAATAGCGACCGCGCGAATCCCACAACTGCCGCCAAGATCGGAAAACTTCTCGGCGCGGATGCCATCATCGTGGGTAGCATCACGCAATTCGGAAACGACAATAAGAATGTGAACGTCGGCGGCGCTGGCGGCGCGCTTGGCGGGTTCGGCCTCGGCGGAATTAAGCACAAGAGCAGCAAAGCGGTGGTGGGAATTGATGCGCGAATCGTTGACATCGATACCGGCGAAATTCTTGTGGTCGGCGAAGGCAAGGGCGAATCCACGCGAGAAAGCAATTCGCTGACCGGCGGCGGAGGCAACTGGCACGGATTCGGCGCCGGAAACGTGGACTTTGGCAGCAGTGATTTTCAGAACACCATCATCGGCGAAGCAGTGAAGCTCGCGGTCACCGACATGAGCGGTCAACTTGTTGCCGGCGCGCCAAAACTGGTGGCGCGAACGATCGTGGTGGAAGGATTGGTAGCTGCTGTGGATGGCGGACAAGTTGTCCTGAACGTGGGCTCGAAGTCGGGTCTAAAAGTCGGCGACCAAATGAATATCGAGCGCGTAACAAAAGAAATTAAGGACCCGACGACAGGTCAGGTGATTCGCAGAATGACCACGCCGGTCGGCGTAATTAAAATTACCGACGTGGACGCCGGTTCGGCCGTGGCTAACATTATTTCCGGATCGGGATTTAAGGTTGGCGACGCGGCAAAAACTATTACGCAGTAGCGCCAAAGATTTAACGGGAGTATTTCCGTGCGGAGAGCTCGCGTCGCGAATTCTCCGCACTTTTATTTGGGAGAGCTTTGTTTCTGAAGACTATCGCCGCAACTCGTATCTGACGCGGTTCGGGACTTCAGGTCATCAATCAAATCATGACGATTTGCCCGGGTGTAAGTACGAATCAGCTCGGCTTTCGCGCGGCAAATGTGATTGTGAACCGGCTCGCAAAAAGTATTCAGCGATATTCCGTTTGCGTCCTGCGAAATTGCGCAACCCTTCGGATCGAGGCCGCTTCGGTAAAGTTCGGCGAGCGGTCCGAGTATTTCTTTGTTCCCGGAGGA
>Ga0307478_10003600_pt1 | contig 11430 bp, 10 predicted proteins | sample atmos_gasesECM4C_2_FD_203713 | JGI IMG/M metagenome (GOLD analysis project Ga0307478, IMG submission 203713) | Hardwood forest soil microbial communities from Morgan-Monroe State Forest, Indiana, United States - atmos_gasesECM4C_05 | ecosystem: Environmental > Terrestrial > Soil > Temperate...
CGAAGACGCCGGGCGGGCGCGTGCGAAATTCTCCGTCCTCGGCCGGCGCGACACCCATCACTCCGCAAAAAGGGCGCAATGGCACGACGGCGGGAGCCAGGGAACGGCTGACTTCGCCTTCCAATTTCCACAAGAACAGGAACGGTTCGCTGAAACGCTGCTTGAGAAAGCCCAGGCCGCTTACAACGCTCGTCCACGCCCAACCCTTGTGCGCGATGTCCAGCACATCCACTTGCAAGACGTCGCCGGGCTGGGCACCTTCTACAAAAATAGGTCCGGTGAGCGCGTGAATTTTGTCGCGATCGATTTTGAGATATTCCGCGAGCGTCATCGAGGGATGGCATTGCGAGCCGCTCGAATCGACGCATTCCATGCGCACAGTGTCCCCGGAAGCGATGTGCAGCCGGGGAGTGAGCGCGCGGTTCCAGCGGGAATGCGTGGGTTCCGCGCGAAGAGAATGTTCGGCCATTTGCCTGACTAGACCTCCACCGTCATTTGCAATTCGACGAGCGCGTTGCGCGGCAGCGCCGATACGCCGATTGCCGCGCGCACATGCCGCCCCGTGTCTCCGAATATTTCCACGAAAAGATCGGAAGCGCCGTTGATCACCTTCGGCGAATCCGGAAAACCCGCAACGGCATTCACGTAGCCGTTCACGGTCACGATGTTTTTCACTCGATCGAGCGAGCCGATATGGCTCGCAAGCACCGCCAGCTGCGAAATCGCGCAAGCCCGCGCCGCGGCGTAGCCTTCCTCAATTGTGCGCCCATCGCCGACGGTCCCCGTGATGATTTCTCCATCCTTGATGGAAATGACGCCGGCAAGGTAGACCATCGGGCCTACTGTTCGCGCAGGAAGATAGTTTCCGCCGGGCTGAGGCAACGAAGGCAGTACGATGCCCAACTCTTTGAGCCTTGCTTCAATCATCGCAGCCATCGACGCCCACAGCCTCCGTCAAAAAGAATCGCGACAGTTTAGCATATGCGCAAATTCCAGTGCCCGCGGCAATCGTGGATTTCTGCTTGCGGAAAAAAAACGGTGCGATAGGATGTGCCATGCGGCCCTCTTGGACTGGCGCCCTCCTTCTCGCATTGATTTCCCTTGCAACTGCAAACGCGCAAACTTCGCCGGCATGGCATGAGAAGAGGCTGCTTGCCTCCGATCTGGAGGTGAGCGGGGCGCTTGTGGGCTTGCCGCCCGAATCGACGCGTTACGTCACGCGCGATGAGCTTCTTGCCATGCCACAAGTGAGCTTTACCGTAGCTGACGATGCGAATTTCACCGGCGTTGTCAAAATTCGCGGCGTGAGGCTCGAAGAGTTGGCGCGGCGATTGGCCGCATTCCCCTCGAAGGATATGGTCGTTGCGATTTGTGATGACGCATACCGCGCGGGCTATCCGCAGGATTACCTTGCGGCGCATCATCCGGTACTGGTGCTCGAAGTGAATGGCCAGGCCCCATCCGGCTGGCCCAAGGCTGCCGATGACCATGTATCCGACATGGGCCCCTACATGATCTCGAATCCGAAATTCACGCCGAGCTTCAAAATTCTATCGCATGAGGATGAGGCGCAGATTCCATGGGGCGTGGTGCGGCTTGAATTCCGCGACGAGAAAATTGTTTTTGGCGCAATTGCTCCGCGCGGGGCGCACGCGAACGATCGCGACGTTCAAAATGGCCTCCGCATCGCGCAGCAAAATTGCCTCCGCTGCCACAATGCCGGACGCGAGGGAGGGCAAAAATCGGGGATTCCGTGGAAGGCGCTTGCAGCGATGGCGGCCTCTTCACCCGGGGATTTCGGTGCGTACATTCGCGCGCCTCAAGCAAAAAATCCAAAAGCGCAGATGTATGGCAATCCGAAATATGATGATGCGACTCTGAACGCTCTGACTGCCTACTTCCAAACCTTCGCGCCGTCCACAAAACCATGACACTGCGCACAATCAAGATGCTGCTCATCTTCGGCTTGGCGCTTTTCTATACGCTGGTTGTTCTGGGTAACGTCACGGATTACGGATCGAATTATGAATTCGTCCGGCACGTAATGATGATGGACACAACGTTTCCCGGAAACAAAGCGATGTGGCGAGCGATCAACTCGCCTGCACTGCACACGGTTTTCTATCTCACGATCATCACCTGGGAAGCAGTCACGATGATTTTATGCTGGTGGGGCGGATTGCGTCTGGCGCAGGCGCTGCGAGGGCCGGCGGCCGCTTTTCACCAGGCCAAGCGAGTTTCCATCGCGGCGCTGGCGCTCAGCCTGATGATGTGGCTGGTTGTGTTTCTGGCGGTCGGTGGCGAATGGTTCATGATGTGGCAGTCGAAATCGTGGAATGGGCAGGATGCTGCCTTCCGGATGTTCACGGTGGCTGGAATCGTGCTGCTGATTGTCGCGCTACCGGATATGGACGGGCAGCCATGAGTCGGCTGGGTCAATGGTTATGCGGATAGGGATACCTATAGGGCAGGCTTCCAGCCTCTTCGGTTTTGTCAGGGCGAAAATTCCCGCAGAACGGGACAGAAAACGGGCAGGCTGAAGGCCTGTCTTACTTTACCCGCCTGAAGACGAGCGCTACACAGTCTGCGCCCGTGAACGCAGCGAATTCCCTACGACGGCTTGGCCCTCACCATTTTTTTGGCCATGAAGAGCAGCAGTCGCCGGTCATCTTCATCCGCGCGGCTGAGGAGTTGGCGGAATTTCATGAGCGTTCTGGCATCCTTGCCGTTGTCGCCCCACGACAGGGCGCTGGTTGACCTTCGCTTGGGGAGATTGGCCATCTTGGGCGGTTCGTCACCGTCGTAGAAAAGCTGGTAGAGGGGGACTTCCAAGGCGCGCGCAAATTTTTCAAGTGTTTCCACGGCGGGAACCGTGTGGCCGTTCTCGACGCGCGAAATGTAGCAACGGAGCAGGCCTGTCCGCTTTTCAATCTCGCCCTGAGAAAATTTCTTCTGCTCCCGCAGAACTCGCAATCGGTCGCCAATAATCATGGTAGTTGTACCTCCAGGCTTAGGATGTTTGACAATGCAATAACCGGGCGGCTAACGAACGGGAATGGGCTGGAACAGCATACAACAAGTGACTAGTATATATCAACCCGATTCGACCCAATTCGAGGGTCCGGCTTGAATGGTTTTGTCACGAACGGTGACTGCCGGAAACTCAGGCCTTGATGGCGCTCAGCACGCGCTCCGGCGTAAACGGAACTTGGCGGAGCCGCGCCCCGGTCGCGTCAAAAATGGCGTTGGCGATGGCGGCCGTGACTGGAACGATCGAAGGCTCGCCGCCACCAAGTGGCTGCATTTCCGGCCGGTCGATCAGCACGATCTCGACCTCCGGGATCTGGTTGAAACGGATGACGGGATAGCTGTCCCAATCGAGATTCTTTTGCCCGGTGGAATCGAATTTGACTTCTTCGAGTAGGGCCCGGCTCACCGCCTGCAAGATGTTTCCCTCGATCTGATTCTTGAGTCCGTCCGGATTGACGATCAGGCCGCAGTCATGCGCCAGCGTAATTTTCTTCACGGTTACATCGCCTGTGGATTTGTCGACTTCGATTTCCGCGACGGCGGCCGTCATTGTATTCGCGCGGTTCGCCGCGGCGACGCCTCTCCCCGCGGCCTTGTTTCCAGCCGACGGAGCAGCAGTGTGCGCGGGACGATCGGTCCAGCCGGCCTTCTTGGCCGTGGCGATCAGAACTTCGGAGATGCGCTTGTCGCTGGTGAGGTAGCGCAGGCGGAATTGCACGGGATCGACGCGCTGATCCGCGGCGATTTCGTCGATTGTCGATTCGCTGGCAAAGACGCGGGCCAGGTCGCCCGGCGCGCGGAGGTTGCTCGTTCGTAGGGGCCACTGGCCCTGCTGCACCCAGGGAATATTGGACGCCACGACTTTCTGGTTTTCAAAGTTATAGATCTGGCCTCCGCCGCCCGCGCCGTTCAGGAATCCGGGGCCTGTGGGCTTCATGCCAATTTGGGTGGAAGCAAGCAGGGGGTTGTTTTCCGATTCGGACCACGGCAAGCTCCGATCGGTGAAATCCCAGGCGATGACTTTGCCCTGTGCATCGACTCCGGCGCGGACGGTGGAGAGCTGCGCGGGGCCTTTGGGATCCCAGGCATGCTCGTCCTCGCGCATCCATTGCACGCGCACCGGTTTCCCCACAGCGCGCGACATCAGCGCCGCGTCCTCGGCCACGTCATCGCTTTCGAGGCGACCGTAGCTTCCCGATCCCTCCCGGTAGAGGAGGTGAACATTTTTCGGCGGAATGTTCAGCATCTTGGCGATGGAATCGCGCGTTCGGAAGGGACCCTGCGTTCCGGTCCAGATGGTGGCCTTGTTTCCCTGGACATCCGCGACGGCGCACGGCGGGCCCATCATGCCGTGCAATTGGAACGGGAAATAATATGTGGCTTCGTACTTCTTCTGCGCGCTGGACAAACCGGCATCGACATTACCCTTGTTCACGACCACGGTGTCCTTGAAGCTCTTCGTATTTTTCAGGTAGTCGAAAACTTCTGTTGGCCCGGACATCATTTTCAGAGTCGGCTCCGACCACGTTACCTTGAGCGCGCGGGCCGCCTGAATCGCCGCCCACTCAGTCTCGGCAACCACGCCGACAAAGGTGCCCTCGCGGACGATTTTCACAACGCCTGGAATATTCGAGATCGAGCTCTCATCGATGCTGGCAGGAGCGGAGAGCGAAGTCGCGGGGCGCACGACGCGCCCATGAAGCATTCCGGGCACCTTGGTATCCTGCGAATAGATGAACTCTCCCGTGAATTTTTCCGGCAGGTCAACGCGCGGAATCGATTTCCCCACGATCTTGTAATCTTTCGGGTTCTTGGGCGGAACGTCCGGAGCGACTTTCATGTCCCAGCCGATGCCGGCCGCGACGATTTTGATGTTGAAGCGCTTGCCGCCGAGAAGATCTCCATAGGCGATTTTTTTCGCGGGGCTGCCGACCACGCTCACCACGCCATCGGTCACGGTCAACTGGTCCACGGGAGAATCGAGGCGCACAGAGGCGAGTTTCAGCAATTCCTGCCGAGCCGCGGCGGATGCCTGGCGAAGTTGGACGCCGCCCCGCTCGACTGTTCTCGCAGCCGCGGTGACTCCCTGATCGACTGCCTTGTCCGTATCGCCCGAATCCATGTAGACCTTCTTGAAGGGCACATCCAGTTCCTCGGCCACGATCTGCGCGAGGGCGGTCACGACTCCCGTACCGAGTTCGACCTTGCCCGTGTAAACGGTAACGGTACCGTCCTTCGAGATGGCCAGCCAGGAATCGAGGACCGTCGGGTCCATGCCGTCAACAGAAAGCTCGTCGCCCTGAGCGAGGACTTTCGCGGCTGTCCCGAAAAAGCTGAAGCCCACGACGAGAACGCCCGTGCTTTTCAGAAGATCTCTGCGGGAAATGGTTTTGGTATCCATGTTCGGCTCTCCTTCGTTAGGCTTTCACGCTTGCATTTGCGACGCGCTGGATCGCGCGGATGATCCGCAGATGAGTGCCGCAGCGGCAGATGTAGCTGTTCAACGTGCTCTTGATGTCCGAGACTGACGGGTGCGGGTTTTTGTCGAGCAGGGCTTTGGCGCCCATGACCATGCCATTCATGCAGTAGCCGCACTGCGCCGCCTGCTCTTCGACGAACGCCGCCTGGATCGCGTGAGGATGGGCGACGCTGCCGAGTCCTTCGAGCGTGGTGATGTTCTTATTTTCAGCAGCCGAAACGGGAAGCATGCACGAGCGCATCGTGCTTCCGTTCATGAGCACCGTGCAGGCCCCGCATTGGCCGAGGCCGCAGCCGAAGCGAGGGCCGTGCAGATCGAGGTTTCCGCGCAAGACGTACAACAGCGGCGTGTTGGGGTCTGCATCGACGACTCTCGTCTTGCCGTTTACATTCAGAGAGATTCGCGCCATGGTGAAATTCCTTTCTCGAAGGGTCGGTCAGAATCTATGAAGTTCTCAATAGTAACTCACGACATCCGACATCAACACAGCTGGTTTGTCTTTTAATATACACCCGGACGCGTAAGGATGGAAATACTGGTGGGACAGCCGCTCCTGGCTGCCCTCTATTATTCAAATTTGCAGTATGGGGGAGGTTGCGGGGGACAGCCAGGAGTGGCTGTCCCACATGAGCGCATCAACGAAATTACGGTTCGAGCGATGCGAGATAAGCCGTGATCGCTAGGATGTCGTCCGGGCTCAGATTCTGAACGACTGGACGCATGAGCTGCGTGCCGGGTCCATTGCGCGTGTACTGCTGAATGTCATAGAGCTGGCGCGCAAGGTAGCTGGGCGAACGCCCCGCGATCGGCGGGAAATTGCCGTTGCCCTTCAGATCATCGCCATGGCAGGCCGCGCAGGCAACCGTCTTCCCCATGCCGCCTTTCTTCACAAGCTCTTCGCCTCTCTTCACGCTGCCCATTGGCACGTAAGCAATCCACCCGGAACGTGGATTTCGAAACATCTCGGTCGCTTCGGGATCGACCGGCATTTCCAGGATCCTTTGACCGAGCGGTTCCGTCTCACTTCCTTCGATGGGAATATAGAAACCATTCGCATTGCGAACCTTCGGAACGGTTTCGACTTCCTTCACCTTGATCCACGAAGTCATTTTGATCGAGCTGAAGTATTTGGCGGCGGCGAGCGCTTCCTCGTCGGTGAGGCCGGCGGCGTTGCCGGTCATCGTGATCGTATTCCTTTTTCCGGGGTCGGCAGTCCTTCGCGCTCCATTTTTAAAGTCGGCGAGTTGTTCGAGGATATAGCCCTCGGACAGGCCGGCGATACCTGCGTTCTCAGGGCGTCCCTTGCCATTTGGGTAATGGCACAATCCGCAACTGCCGATCCACGGATTCGCGGTGGGCGAGCGGCGGTGAGCCACGATTGTGGGCATCGGCGGGTGGTCGCCGGGAAACCAGTCGACAGGATTCCCGGTGTCACGAAGCTGCGTGATGTTAAAGCCGAGGTCGCTACCAGGAACGTGATAGATCTTTCCATCGTCCGGGGGCGGAGGCGGCGGAGGCGGGCCCGGAGGTGCCACGGCATAGGCCCACGCGAGCGGATTTGGAGGGGCTGCCGGCCCCTGCCCCTGCGCCTGAGCTGGCGCCGTAATCGTCGCCGCGAAAAATAGAGCCATTACCGCAAACGAACCGAGGAGATGCGGCCGAAAGTATTTCGCCATAAACGCCTCCAGAATTGTTCTGCGATCCCGGAACTAACAGCAAAATTCAATCACGACTGCCGTGAAACTTCAAGCCATTGAACCCCGCCCGGCATCTACTTCGCGGGCGCTTTCATTGCTGCCGGGTTCGGCTTTGTGAATTTTTCCGCCGCGACCGGAGCGTTGGGTTTTACTTCCGTCAGAACCGTCGTGGATTGCCCGTCCGTCCACGTCGTCTTCCATTGATACGGCATTTTCACCCCGCCTACCGCGCGATAATCGGAATAATCGATGTGCAGCGGAGTGAAGCCCACGGCGGTCTCGATCAAGCGAGTCTGGCGCACGAGGAGACCCGTCTGCTTGTCAAAATAAAGCTTCACAGTGGTTCCACCCGGCGCGGTACCCTCAACCACTTGAACGGCTTTGTTTTCAATCGTGACCGGCGGGAAGCCAACGTGCAATTTCGTCAGGCTCTGCTTGAGCTCCGTTGGGAAAGCGAGAGCGGCATCGATCCTTGCGCCATCAAGCTCTCCGCCCGTGAGCATGATGAGTGGGAGCGGTTTGTCCGCGGCGGCATACCAGCCATCGTGCCCGTCATAAGTTGTGTTGTTATCTCCCGCGGGCAGATGGTTGGAAGTTGTTCTTTGATTCGGAGCCTTGGCGTAAATATCCGCCGGAACTTTTTGGAAGTCCGTGTCAAAGCCAGCGTAAGTGCCCTTCGCTGTGAAGCTGCTCAGCTTGGCCACTGCCGCGGCTCCGCCAATCGCCTGAATAAATTTGTCAATCACCGCTTCTGCGGCGCCTGGCGTCTCTTTGGCGTTCGGAAGCATCTCGACACGGTCCGGATCCACAGGCGGCGGAGTCCCATACTGCTCGTCGAGACTCGGCGTGACTTCGGGATGCTGGATGCCGCGATGGCAGGTGTAGCAGGTCACGAGCCGCGTGTTGCCGAAATCGGACCGGTTGATGGCGTTCATCATGATCACCATCCTGCGGGCCGTCTGCTTGAGCGGAGTGTCGTCCTGATAGCGGTTCCAATCGCCGGCGCTTTCGGTGACGTGGCAGTCCGTGCAATTCATGCTCAGTGAAGCGGCGAAGAATCCCATTGTCCCCATGAATTCGTTCACGGGGATTCCGCGGAGCACCTGGATGTTCTTGAAAGCGTCTTCCGACATTTGCGGCTTCTGATCCGCGCCCGCCTTCATGCCCTGGGCGCGCGCGCCGCTGATCGCCAAAAGGCACAAGACCACCGTCCCCGCGGCACGACGAATCATTGGCCTGGATTCGAACTTCATTTTGCCTCCTTGTCTCGCCGTACGCGAAGACCGCGGAGCCATCTGGCGATCGAAGCAGATCGGAGCTTGCGCGAACATGTCCGACCTTTCATACGATCACCCAATCGATTTGAAAGGTCTACCCGGTTGGTTCGGCTCGCGGACACTATACGCTTGACCGCCGCGTCGTGCAATGGAAGCGTGGCCCGAATCGTCGCCAAAGCTGTGGGTGCCCCGCCTTTCGGGTTGGCAGTTGTGGGACAGCCACTCCTGGCTGTCCTTTCTTCCATTCTGAAGTGTGGGCGAGGTTTCAAGAACAGCCAAAAGTGTCTGCCCCACGAGATAAAATTTTTACATTCGCTTGCTTCTGTGTTTGGGCCGCGCGAAGTATACTCTCTAGCTTAGGTCCAGCCTATGGAAACTGTATTGATCATCGAAGACAGCCGTCCCATGCAGAGGACACTCCAGCGCCTGTTCGAGGCGGACTCTCTGGGAGTTCGGATTGCCTCGGATGGAGTGGAGGGCCTCGAGAGTTTCCGGCACGAGCCGCCCAATGTGGTCGTCCTGGATTTGAAGCTGCCCGGGCTTTCCGGCAAGGAGCTTTGCCGTTCTTTCAAAACCGAGATGCCCGGAGTGCCGATCGTGGTGTTGAGCGCCAATGCCGACGTTGATGACAAAGTGGTGCTCCTGGAATTGGGAGCCGACGACTATGTCACGAAGCCGTTCAGCCCCAAGGAACTCCTCGCTCGCGTTCGGCGCGCCATGAGGCGCAATAACCGGAAGCAGCAAGCCGCGGCGATCGCGGAAACAGTTCCGTCGCACGACGTGGTGATTTTCGGCGACGTGGAAATCGACTTCACCAGCATGGAATCAAAACGCGCCGGCAAACCCGTGAGCATGACGGCGCAGGAATTCAAATTATTGAGATTTCTTTCGCGGTCCACCGACCGCGTCATTTCAAGAGAGGAATTGCTGAACGAAGTCTGGGGATATCAGAACTATCCATCGACCCGCACGGTGGACAACCATATCCTCCGGCTTCGCCAGAAGCTGGAGCCCGATCCCGCGCACCCTCGCTTTTTTGTGACGGTGCATAGCGCGGGCTACAAGTTTGTCCCCGGCAGTGCAGCCGTGAACAAGAAAAGCTAGAACGATTTGCGGAGAGTTCGATGGCTCGCCTGCGGTTGCAATCGCAACTTCTGCTTTCCACGCTGCTGATCATCTGCGCCTTGACGGGCGCCATTCTCCTCATCATCCGCCAGACGGTGCGCACTCAAATTGACGGCCAGGTGAAATACAGCACGGAAGCGTCCATCGAGGAATTCGGCTCGGTGCAGCGGCAATTGCAGCTCCAGTTGTCGCGGACGGCTTCCCTCCTGGCCGAGATACCCACCTTGAAAGCCCTGATGACCACGCAGGACGCGCCGACGATCCAGGATGGGTCGACCCCTTTCTGGCGGCTCGCGGGAAGCGATTTGTTTTTGCTGGCCGAACCGGATGGACGTGTGGTCGCGATGGACGTCACGCGGCAAGGCCTCAATCGTGATGCCGCGGAAAGTTATTTGAAGTCGTCCTTGCATGAAGGCCAGGAATCAGCCTGGTGGTATTCGGGCGGCCGGCTGTATTGGGTTTTTCTCCGCCCAATACTCGCCGGGATGGGAAGCAACGCGAAAGTCCTGGGGCTCGTGGCGATTGGATACGAAACCAATTCCCGGATTGCGGAGCAGCTTGGGTTTGTCGCGGAAAGCAAGATCGTTCTCCTGGCGGACAATCGAATCATCGCCTCCACTTTCTCGCCGGAAGAGGAAGCCGTCATTCAGGGCCGAGTCATCGCCAAGGAGGTTCTTCACGGCGCAAGCACCGCCGAGGTGGATCTTGGCGGCGATACGTATGAGGTGGCCAAGGTTACGCTGCAGGACAACCCGCCTTCTCCCGTCGAGTGCTTTGTGTTCATTTCCCTGACGCGTCCGATGGCATTTCTGCGCCAGCTCAATCGCACGATTTTGGTCGTGGGCCTGACTGCGATCCTTCTTGCGTCTCTGATGCTTCGATTCGTCGCGGGAACGATCACGCATCCGCTCGACAATCTTGTAGCCGGCGTGCGCGCCCTTGCCGCGGGCGATTACACCTATTCGATTACGCCGCGCGGAAGCAGCGAGGCCGTGGAGCTCGCGGAATCTTTCTCAAAAATGCGCGGCGAATTGCTGGCATTTCAAAGGAAGCAGATTGAGACGGAGCGGGTCGCCGCCGTGGGCCGGGCGGCGAATTCCATCTCGCACGATTTGCGCCATCACCTCGCCGCGCTGGTGGCCAACGCCGAGTTTCTTTACGAAGCGGAAAAACTCAGGCTCGATCCGGACGAAGTCTACCGGGAGATTCAGACCGCATCCGAACAGATGACCGAGTTGCTCGATTCGCTGCGCGACCTGGCGCGCGAACAGCGGAATATCTCCCCCGTGAACGCTTCCATCGATCAGTGCGTGCGCCGCGCCATTGAAGTCGCGCGCACGCGCCCGGAACTTCGTGACCGGGAGATTTCCATCCGCGCGACGGGCGATATGACGGGCGTATTTGATCCCAAGAAAATGGAACGCGCGTTCCTGAATCTGGCGGTGAACGCCTGCGAAGCCGTCCCGAACCGCAATGGAAAAATCGGTTTCGATATTCGTTCCACCGCGGATTCATTCGAAATCCGCGTGTCGGACAACGGGCCTGGGATTCCCGTTTTTATTCGAAACAACCTGTTCGACCCCTTCGTCAGCGCGGGAAAACCCAACGGCACGGGCCTCGGGCTAGCCATCGTAAGCAAGATTATTGCCGACCACGGGGGAGTTGTTAGTGTAGAGTGCACGTCGGGGAGTGGAACGACTTTTCTTGTCAAAATGCCGAGGGTGCAGCAATCGGCGAACGAAGTTCCTGAGAAAGTTGTGATTTAGGTGGCGCAGGCTTAAGCCTGTGGCCTTTGGACCATGCAAGGACTAAAGGCCACAGG